>ODAK010000715.1_pt1 | contig 37957 bp, 34 predicted proteins | sample 1539591 | NCBI WGS metagenome assembly ODAK01 (sample SAMEA3539303, study PRJEB22396) | soil metagenome | biome: tundra; feature: field; material: soil | place: USA | collected 2010-05 | depth 0.15 m | reverse complement strand
GGAACAGGCCAAGGGTCTGATCCACGGCATCCCCTGCGGCGCCGGCATGCCGTACCGGCTGTCCGACATCGCCGCGCGGTTCAATGTGCATTATTATCCGATCATCTCCTCGGCGCGGGCGTTCAGTGCGCTATGGAAACGGGCCTATCACAAGACCGCCTCGTTTCTGGGCGGCGTGGTGTATGAGGATCCGTGGCTCGCCGGCGGCCACAATGGTCTGTCCAACAGCGAGAACCCGCAAAAGCCCGAGGACCCGTATCCCCGTGTCGTCGCCCTGCGCCAGTCGATGAACGAGTTTGGCCTGGCCGAGACCCCGATCATCATGGCTGGCGGCGTGTGGTGGCTGGAGGAATGGGCGCATTGGCTCGACAACAAGGAAATCGGACCGATCGCGTTTCAGTTCGGCACGCGCCCGCTGTTGACCAAGGAGAGTCCGATCCCGGAGCTGTGGAAACAGAAGCTGCTGACGTTAAAGGAGGGCGATGTCTACTTAAATCGCTTCTCCCCGACTGGCTTCTATTCCAGCGCGGTCGACAACGCGTTCCTGCATGAACTGAAGGGCCGCAGCGAGCGGCAGGTCGCCTACACCACCGAACCCGTCGGCGAGCATGTCGCTGAATATGGCGTCGGACCGCGCAAGCGTGTCGTGTATCTGACCCACCCAGATCTCGGCCACGTGCGCGGCTGGGAGAGTCTGGGCTTCACCGAGGCGCTGCGGACTCCGGATTCGACGCTGGTTTTCGTCACACCGGAAAAAAGTCGGGAAATCCTGGCGGATCAGGCGGCGTGCATGGGATGCCTCAGCACCTGCCGGTTTTCCAATTGGTCGCAGCACGAGCCGGATTTCTCCACCAACAAACGGGCCGATCCACGCAGCTTCTGTATCCAGAAGACGTTGCAGGCCATCGCGCACGCGGGCGACAACGCGGCGGCGCTGGAGAACAACCTGATGTTCTCCGGCCATAACGCATTTCGTTTCGCCAAAGATCCGTTTTACTCCAATGGGTTCATCCCGACCGTGAAACAACTGGTCGAGCGCATCCTGACCGGGCGATGAAACTGCTGCTGATCAATCCGAACGTTACTGAGGCGATGACCGCCTCGATGGCGGCGGAAGCTCGGCTGTTCGCGTCGCCGGGGACCGAGATCACGGCGGTGACCGCGCCGTTCGGCACGCGATACGTCGAGAACCGCGTCGAAGCCGCGATCGCCGGACACGCGGTGCTGGACGCACTGGCCACCCACATGTCTGGGCATGACGCGGCGATCGTGTCGGCTTTCGGCGATCCCGGTCTGGCCGCCGCTCGGGAGTTCGCCGACATTCCCATCTTCGGCATCGAAGAGTCCGCGTTGCTGATCGCCTGGACCTTGGGCCGGCGCCTGTCCATTGTTTGCCTGACACCTCGGTTGGGCCGCTGGTACCAGGAATGCGCCGAGGAACACGGCCTCGCCGGACGGCTGGTTCGGGTGCGGGCGCTGGATGTGCCGATCCCCGACATCACGCGGGCCAAAGACCAACTGCGCGCGCGGCTGCTGGAAGAATGCGGCCTCGCGATCGAGGCCGACGGGGCCGAGGTGATCATCTTCGGCGGCGGCCCGATCGCCGGGCTGGCACGTGAGGCGGCGGCCGAGATCCCGGTGCCGACATTGGACGGCGTCAGTTGCGCGGTTCGTCTGGCTGAGGCGGTGGTGGGCCTGCACCCTCGACCGCCGACGCGCGGCAGCTTCGCGAGGCCGCCGGCGAAACCCGCCAAGGGATTGAGTCCGGCCTTGATGCGGCGCATCGTGGAGCAATCTGGACGCGAGGAGTTGGATGCACCACGGGCGCGATAGTGAGGAGGCCGCCGATCTGACCCCGGCTTCGTGGCTTAAGTTCGGCCAGCGGAATATTTTGTATATTGGGTTCGTGGCGTTGTTGGTGCCGCTCGGCATGGCGCTGGATGGACGACGGCCAGCGGGGACGCAAAGTCTGGGCGGGCTGGCCTTCGCGCTGACATTGTGCGCGGGAGTCTCGGTCGCCTTCTTCGTGCTTAATGCCGGACTTGTGGTGGTCGACCTGGCGAAAGGCCGCCGGATCGCGAAGGCGCTGATCGGGTGCGCGCTGCCGCTGGTGTTTGGGATTGGGGCGATGCTGGTGCGGCGGTCAGTGATGTAGTCGGCAAGCGGGCGACCGGATTATATCGGTCCGCTTGCCGCTGCTTTTGCCTGTTTCAGGGCCCCTCCAAGGCACTTTGTATCGTATAGAAATCAGCGGCGATCGCGGGAATGTCGATCCGGTGGGCTTGCGGTGCCCCGTGCGCGATCCGCATTGGATACAGCCGTTACATATTGCTGTTCGAGGCCGTTGTCGATTCGGGAGTACGCAGCCTCAATGGCTGGGAGATCCCTCACCTGAGGATCGACCGGAGCCTGGTCCGGTCGAGCGGTTTCAGGTCCCGCCGCTCGGCCAGTGATGCGATTCGCCATCTCGGCGCGGCGTAGTTCTTCGCACTGTCGACGATGATGTATGCCGCGACGGTCGCACCAGATCAAGACGACCACTGGTGCCAATGATCCAAAGCCCCCGTGGTTCGATATATCCCTCGGGTTTTCCGGACCGCTCCAGATCGAGCACGGGCAGGTCGCGGCCGGGTACGCCTTTCATCCGCATCATGATCTCGTCCATATGGACAAGTCGGCGGTGCTCGGCTTTCCAGCCGGCGGGCAGCCAGCCCTCGACTGCCACACAGAGCTTCTCGATACGGGTGACCCAATCATCCACCCTCCCGCGCACGTGGTCAGCGGTGATGGTCTCGCAGGTGGTTTCCTCGAGTACGTCGCTCATGGCCGTTTGCCGATCCGGTTCGTGCAAATTAATTCCCGGCGTCGAAACTGGCTGGACAAATGCCAGCGGGGTCCATCACGCGAACTTGTATAACCTCACCCCGGTGCGGCCGATTTTCTCCCGTGTCAGCGGGTCCGGAATGACGCGTTCAAAACTCTCGACCATTTGCCGGTAGGTGACCTTGGTCTCGTGCCCGACGAACGGCCAATCGCTGGCGAACAGCAGCCGCTCCGGCCCGCCCTCGGCCAGCAACCGAGCCGCCAGCGCCGCATGGTCGCAACCGGCGGAACGATATGGTGCCGAAACCTTCACCCAACCGCGCCCGGAGCCGATCGCTCGCAACGCCGCCTGAAATCCTGGTGAGTTCTCGCCCAGAGCCGGGACGGGGTTGCCGTAGTGGTCGATGACGATGTTGACTTCCGCCGCCAGCAATTGCGCGGTCAGCGCGGCGATCCGCTCACCCTCGGCGTAAACATGCACGTGCCAGTCCAGCTCGGCGACGCGGCGGAACAGCCGCTGGTACTCGATCGAACTCAGGTCGGGCGTGCCCTTATAATCGCGCAACGAAAACCGAATCCCGACGATCCCGGCGGCATCCATCGCCTTCAACTCGTGCCAACTGATCGAGGGGTCGACAATGGCCGTGCCGCGCAGCCGCGGGTACCGCGCGAGCGCCGCCAGCGTGTAATCGTTGTATGGCCCCATGAAGCTCGCCGCCGCGTGCACGCCGAACAGCACGCCATGCTCATCCAGCGTGCGCGTGTATTCTTCCGGCGTGACGTCGCGGGAGGGTTTGTGCGTGGCGCCCTCGATCAGCGGCGTATCGCGCGGATAGATGTGGGCGTGCGTATCGATCAGCGGCCCGAGGCCGCCGGTGTGTGAAGCGCTCATGCCGCGCAGCCTAGGCGGCGGCGGCGAGCTCCATCAAGTGGTTGGCTTCCTCGAATCGGCGCCGCGCCTCCGCCTGGTCGTAGGGACGCATGCGCAACGTCTCCTCCTCCCACTGCTCGCGCCTCTGGGCTACGAAGTCGCCGCCATATATGTGGATCGCGCTGGTCAGCTTGCACAACGGATTGGTCACGGAATGGATGATGTCCTGGCCCAGAGGACACACATCGCCCGGCATCAGCGCCGACGCGCCGGCGGCCTCGAGCGGCCAGCGTGCGTCCTCCGGCAGAGTGCGCCAGAAAATATTGTCCTCCCGCCCGCCATACATCCCGATCACCGCCCACATGTGATGGTTGTGCGGCATCGCCGTCATGCGCGGGCCCCAGACCAGGTTGATCACCGTGAGTTCATCCGAGCGGTAGAGCAGTTCGATCCCGGCCTTGGTCGGCTCACCCAGGGCGCGGACGACCTGACACGGGTCGGAAACCGCCTCCCGCAGCAACTCCCGGATGGCCTTCTGGGAGTTGCCGGAGCCCATGGCGGCCTTGCAATCAGTGATGAAGCAGTCGAGGTCGAACACGATTCGTCTCTCCATTGGCGTTCCGGTGGGTGGAATTTATCCACACTTCCGCATTCACGCAAAATAAATCTGTCGGGCTCACAACAAATCCCGTCACGAGCGTTAACCGAAAGCTAATCTTTCGGTGCCACCCTCCCGGCCAGCCAAAACAGCACCATCGATGAACCAAGGGCGCCCCGGAATGTCGGCGATCGCAACACTGACGAGCGAGCCATGAAGGCACTGCTCGACGGCCTCAAGGCCCTGGGCACGGCGCGGCTCGCCGCCATGGGCGCGGTGGCGCTCGGATTGCTGGCTTTGCTGGCGTTCATGGTCATGCGCTCGGGTTCCAGCGACCAGATGGTGCTGCTCTATGGCGATCTCGATCCGCGCGACGCCAGCCAGATCGTCGAAAAGCTCAATCAGCGCCATGTGCCGTATCGGATCGGCGCGGGTGGTGGGCAGATCCTGGTTTCGGCTGATCAGGTACCGGAATCCAGAATGTTACTGGCGAAGGACGGCCTGCCTTCCGGCGGTTCGATCGGCTACGAGCTGTTCGACCGCGGCGACGGATACCTGTTCTCGGCATTTCAGCAGAAGATCAGTGAAACCAGGGCGATGGAGGGCGAACTGGCCCGCACCATCCTTGCCATCCACGGCATCCGCGCGGCCCGCGTGCACCTTGTCCTGCCGCACCGCGAACCCTTCGCGCGTGACCAGCAGGAGGCACAGGCCAGCGTCATGCTGACGATGGTGGGCGCGCAGCGCCTGGACGCGGAAGGTGTGCAGGCCATTCTCAACCTCGTCGCCGCCGCGGTGCCCGGATTGCGCACCAACAACATCGCATTGGTCGATGCGCGCGGCGATCTGCTGGCCCGTGCCGGGCAGCCGGTCACCCAGCTTAGCGAGGCCGCCAGCGCCGACGGCATCCGGCGTGCCACCGAGATGCGCCTTACCCGCGCGGTCGAGGACATGCTGGAAAAAACCCTCGGTGTCGGTCGCGTCCGCGCCGAAGCGTCGGTGCGGATGAATTTCGATAAGGTCAACGAAACCAAGGAGCAATTTGATCCCGATGGGCAGGTGACGCGCAGCACGCAAACGGTGAACTCGAACTCGAAATCGACCGAGGCGAACCAGGCCGTCACCGCGCAGAACAATCTGCCGAACGCGGACGTCGGCAATCCGGGCAACGGCTCGCAGGAAGGCCGCCAGGAAGAGACGACCAATTTCGAAATCGGCAAGACGGTCCGCACTCTGATCACCGAGCAGCCGCGGATCGACCGCATCAGCCTCGCGGTCATGGTCGATGGGACAATGCAAGCTGGCGCGGATGGCAAGCTCGCCTGGCAGCCTCGGTCAGCCGAGGATCTGGAGCACATCACCTCGCTGGTGAAATCGGCGAGCGGTTTCGACGAGAAGCGCGGCGATCAGGTTAACGTCGTCAGTATGCGCTTCGTCACGGATGATGCGCCGGTCGTGGATAATGGCGGATTGCTTGGGCTGCATCTGGAAAAGCCCGATTTCATGCACCTGGCGCAGACCGCGCTGTTCGGGGTGATCGGGCTGTTGGCCTTGTTGCTGGTGCTGCGGCCGATGGTGGCGCGATTGACCGCGCTGGCGCCGGCCGGCCTCGCCCTGGCCGACGGGTCCGGTGCCGCGGCGTTTACTCAGGGTGGCGGTTTTCTGGGAGCGATCCCAACGGTCTCCGTGCCCACGGGAATGGCGGCGCTGACGGGTCCCGGTCATCAGGGCGGCGCGCTCACCGCCGCGCAACTCGAAGACGAGGCGATGATCAGTCTGACTCAGATCGAGGGCCAGATGCGCGCGTCCTCGTTGCGAAAACTCACCGACATCGTCGGCAAACATCCCGATGAGACGCTGACCATCATGCGTGGCTGGATGGCGCAGGAAAATGGCTGACCTTACGAAAGTCGACGACTATCGAAGCCTGCGCGGGGCGCAAAAAGCCGCGATCGTCATGCTCGCTCTGGGCGAGGAACAGTGCGGCCGTCTGTTCACCATGATGCACGAGGACGAAATCCGCGACATCTCCGCCGCCATGGCGCAACTCGGCGCGGTGCGGTCGGAAATCGTCGAGCGGCTGTGCACGGATTTCGTCGAGAACCTCGGGTCGTCCGGCAGCCTGATCGGCAGCTATGAAAGCACCGAGACGCTGCTGATCAAGACGCTGCCGAGGGACCGCGTCTCCCAGATCATGGAGGAAATCCGCGGCCCAGCTGGGCGGACCATGTGGGACAAGCTCGGCAACGTGAATGAGGACGTGCTGGCGAATTATCTGAAGAATGAATACCCGCAGACCGTCGCCGTGGTGCTGTCGAAGATCCGCGCGGATCATGCCGCTCGCGTGCTGACCTTGTTGCCCGATCCGTTCGCGATGGAAGTCGTGATGCGCATGCTGCGGATGGAGACCGTGCAGAAGGAAGTGCTCGATGGCGTGGAGCGCACGCTGCGCGCTGAATTCATGTCGAACCTGGCACGCAGCGCGCGGCGCGATTCACACGAGTTGATGGCGGAAATCTTCAACAATCTCGACCGCGCCGCCGAGACAAGGTTCGTCAACGGCCTGGAAGAGCGCAACCGCGAGTCGGCCGAGAAGATCAAGTCGCTGATGTTCACCTTCGACGATCTGCAGCGTCTGGGCGGCCCGGCGGTGCAGACGTTGCTGCGTTCCGTCGAAAAGGATCGGCTGCCGATCGCGCTGAAGGGCGCGTCAGAGAAGATCAAGGAGCTGTTCCTCAGCAATATGTCCGAGCGCGCCGCGAAGATGTTGCGCGACGATATCGCGGCGCTCGGCCCGGTCAGGCTGCGCGACGTCGATGAGGCACAGAGCGGGATCGTCGTTCTGGCGAAGGATCTGGCGGCCCAGGGCCAACTCGAAATTGGCGGCACCAGTGATGATGAGGTGGTGTACTGATCATGGCATACGCGTTCTCCTCCCGCGGTTCGGGTGTTCTGTTGTTCGACGAAGACTTCGATCTTCCGCCGCCACCGCCGGAGCCGGAGGTGATCCAGCCGGTATTCACCGCCGCCGAACTGATGGCGGCGCGCGACGAAGCGGCACGTGACAGCCACGACAGCGCGCTCGCCGAGGCCGCTGGTTCCGCACGCGCATTGATGGGCCGCGCTCTGGCGGAGATCGCCGCGCAAATCGCCGCCGCGCGGGCGGAGGCGGCATCGATCGCGGAGCAATCCGCCGAGGCGATCGCTCGTCTGCTGCTCGATTGTTTCGCGACCGCGTTCCCGGCGTTGAGCGCGCGGCACGGGGCTGGCGAACTCGCCGCCATGCTGCGGGAGATTTTGCCCGCGTTGCATCGCGAACCAAAGATCACGGTCAGGATCAACCCACACCTCATCGCGCCGATGACCGAGGAAATCCATGCGCTGGACGCCGAGCTGGCGGCCCATGTGCGGTTGATCCCGACTGATGCGATGGCTCCGGGCGACGCCCGGGTTACCTGGGAAAATGGCGCCGCCACGCGCAGCTCGGTGGCGTTGTGGGAACAAATTGAAGGCATCCTGGCTCCCGCCGGCCTGCTGAACGCCAAACAAACCGTGAAGGAACACGAACTTGTCGAATGACATGGAACTCGCCGAACTGTCGGACCCCATCGAAAACAGCGGCACGCGGTCGGCGCGGGAGCTGGAAGCGGTTTACGACATCCCCGTCACCGTGAGCGCGGTACTGGGCAAGACCACGATGCAGGTCAGTCAGCTGCTGAAACTCGGCCGCGGTGCGGTGGTCGAACTGGACCGCAAACTCGGTGAGGCGATCGATATTTACGTCAACAATCGTTTGGTCGCGCGCGGCGAGGTCGTGATGGTGGACGACACCCGTCTGGGCGTGACCATGACGGAAATCGTCAAAGGCGATCGAGCGCAATCGTGAGGTTGAGGCAATCGTCCCCCGCCAACCTGGCGCGAATCCGGTACTTAGGCACTGACCTGGTTGGCCTCGGTCGTCCGGCGTGTGCATCGCCTGTCGTCGTATCTGGACGTGGCCCGAGCGCACCTGGAAAACCCATGTCATGAAAGTCCTGATCATCGGTTCGCTCGCCGGTGATCTGGGCCAGGCGGCCCGGATCGCCATCGGCCGCGGCGCGAAACTCGATCAGGCGGATAACGCGGAAAGCGCATTGATCCGGCTGCGATCCGATGCGCACATCGATCTCGTGCTATGCGACATCAGCCATGATGTCGGCGCCGTGGTCGCCGCGCTGGCGGCGGAGCGTATCGCGGTGCCGGTCGTCGCCTGCGGCACCGGCGACGATCCCGACGCCGCCGTCCGCGCGATCCAGGCCGGCGCCCGCGAATTCCTTCCGTTGCCCCCCGACCCGGACCTGATCGCCGCGATCCTGGAAGCCGCATCCGGCGAATCCCACGCCATGATCGTACGTGATCCGGCGATGGCGGCCGCGGTCCACCGCGCCGAACTGGTGGCCCGCGCTGATGCCTCCGTGTTGATCAGCGGCGAGTCGGGCACCGGCAAGGAGGTTTTGGCCCACCATATTCATCGCAAATCTCGCCGTGCCGGTGGCCCGTTCATCGCCCTGAACTGCGCCGCCATTCCGGAGAACCTTTTGGAATCGGAACTGTTCGGCCACGAAAAGGGGGCGTTCTCCGGCGCTGTCGCCCGCCGCCTTGGCAAGTTCGAGGCCGCCCATCGCGGCACGCTGCTGCTGGACGAAATCTCCGAAATGGACATTCGGCTGCAGGCGAAATTGTTGCGCGCCCTGCAGGAGCGGGAAATCGATCGCATCGGCGGCTCCGCGCCGGTGAAGGTGGACGTCCGCATCCTGGCGACCACCAATCGCGATCTGACCGCCGAGGTGCGGCGCGGAACGTTCCGGGAAGATCTGTATTTCCGCCTGAACGTCGTCAGCCTGCGGATCCCCGCCCTGCGCGAACGGCCGGGCGACATCCCCGCTCTGGCGGAACATTTCTGCCGCAAATACGCCGCCGTGAATGGATTGCCGTATCGGCCGCTCACGCCGACCGCGGTGACGAGGCTGGTCGCGCATCACTGGCGCGGCAACGTGCGGGAGATGGAGAATGTCATCCATCGCGCCGTCCTGCTGGCGACCGGCCCGGAGATCGCAGCGGCCGACATCGAACTCACCCAGTCCGATGGTACAAGGCAGCCGCTGGAGGCGATATCGGCCGGCGGCGTCGCCTCGCTGGTTGGCCGCCGCATGGATGACGTGGAGCGCGACCTCATCATTCACACCCTCGGTCATACCTTGGGCAATCGCACCCACGCCGCGACGATCCTGGGGATTTCGATCCGCGCGCTGCGCAACAAACTGCGCGATTACACCGCGCACGGTGTCGCCGTGCCGCCGCCCGCGGCGAGCGCGGCCTGACGCGGCATGGCCGGGGTCGCCGACCTTCCCGCCGGAATTCTGGCCACCGTCCGGCAATATGCGCCGGGCAGCGACGTCGGTCTCGCGCTCGGCGTGGTGGCGCTGCTGTCGGTGCTGGTGCTGCCGCTGCCCACGATCCTGCTCGATCTGGGCCTCGCGCTGTCGATTACCGCGTCGGTGCTGGTGCTGATGGTGGCGCTGTTCCTGAACCGCCCGCTCGACTTTTCCAGTTTCCCAACGTTGCTGCTGTTGACAACGTTGCTGCGGCTGTCGCTGAACGTCGCGACGACAAGGCTGATCCTGTCGCATGGCAACGAAGGCATGTTGGCGGCGGGCCATGTCGTCGCCGCGTTCGGCGGTTTCCTGATGGGCGGCGACGTGGTGATCGGCCTGATCCTGTTCTGCATTCTGCTGGTGGTGAACTTCATGGTCATCACCAAGGGCTCCGGCCGCATCGCCGAGGTCGCGGCGCGGTTCAGCCTGGATTCCATGCCCGGCAAGCAAATGGCGATCGACGCCGACATGTCCGCCGGCCTGATCGATGAAACGACCGCTCGCCGCCGCCGCCGCGACCTGGAAGAAGAGAGCAGTTTCTACGGCTCGATGGACGGTGCCGCGAAGTTCGTTCGCGGCGATGCCATCGCCGGACTGATCATCACCGCCATCAACATTATCGGCGGCCTCGCCATCGGACTGCTCCGTCATCACATGGCGTTCGCCGACGCCGCCGCGACCTTCACGACCCTGAGCGCGGGCGATGGCCTGGTGGCGCAGATCCCGGCGCTGCTGGTCTCCACCGCCGCCGGCATCGTGGTGACCAAAGGCGGCATCGAGGGTACCGCCGATGTCGCGCTCGTGGCGCAACTGGGTCGTGGCCCGAAGCCGCTGGCGATGGCGGCGGGCGCGGCGACCGTGCTCGGTTTGCTGCCTGGCCTGCCGGCGCTGCCGTTCCTGGCGATCGCCGGTCTGGCCGGCGGCGCCGCGTGGTTCCGTCACAAGAACCCACTCTCCGCCGCCGGTTCCGCGCCTGTCACGGCGGTCGCCACCGAGCCGCCGATCAGCGAGTCGTTGCGGATGGACATGATCCGGCTGGAGCTTGGCTACGGGCTGCTGGCGCTCGCCGGCGGTGACGGGCCGCGGCTGACCGAGCAGATCAAAAGTCTGCGCCGCACCATCGCCGTCGATATGGGCTTCGTTCTGCCGCCGGTCCGGATCCAGGACAACATGCGGCTCGGGCCGACGGAATACGTGATCAGCGTCAAGGAGATCGAGGCCGGCCGCGGTGAACTGCGTCCGCTGATGCTGCTGGTCATGGACCCCAAAGGGGGCACCCCGCCGCTCGCCGGGGAGGCCGTGCGGGAACCGTCATTCGGGCTGCCGGCGATGTGGATCGATCCGGCGCTGCGAGAAGAAGCGTTGTTTCGCGGCTGCACCGTCGTCGACGCGCCGACGGTGCTGTCCACCCATCTGACGGAAATCGTGCGGCAGAATGTCGCGGAACTGCTCTCCTACGCGGAAACCCGCAAGCTGGTGGACGAGCTGCCCACCGAACACCAGAAACTGGTCAGCGATATGATACCGGCCACGATCTCGATCGGCGCCGTGCAACGCGTGCTGCAGGCATTGTTGGAGGAGCGCGTCTCGATCCGCGATTTGCCGACGATCCTGGAGGGGATCCAGGAGGCGTGCGGCTCGCCATCCCGCGCCATCCCCACGATCGTCGCGCATGTACGCGCACGTCTGGCGCGACAGATCAGCGACCAGCACACCGGAAACGCGGGTTACATCCCGCTGCTGACACTCTCGCCTGACTGGGAGGCGGCGTTCGCCGAATCGCTGGTCGGGCCGCCGGAGGAACGCCAACTCGCGATGGCACCGGGGAAATTGCAGGAGTTCGTGCGGCGGTTGAACGAGGTTTACGAGAAGGCGTCCATGAGCGGAGAATTGCCTGTCGTGCTCAGCAGCGGGGCGATCCGCACCCATGTCCGCGCCATTGTCGAGCGGGTCAAACCCGGCACGGCGGTGCTGTCACAACTGGAGATTTTCCCGCGCGCGCGGATCCGGACGGTGGGCACGGTTTGAACGCATCCTGGATCGTGATCGGGCGCACGGTGCTGGTTCACGTGGCCCGGAGCCGGACCACGATCGAGATAGCCGGACATTCAGTATCATGTGATCAGAACAGCGAGTAACCGCCATCGATCACGAACGTATCGCCGGTGTGATAACGCGACGTCGCACTCATCAGGTAGACCGCGATACCGCCGAAATCGTCGCCGGTGCCCCAGCGGCGCATTGGCACCCGCGGAAACACCTTGTTCTGGAAGCCGTCGCTGGCGAGTGTCTTCTCGGTCATATTGGTGTCGATCCAACCCGGCAGGATTGAATGCGCGCGGATCCCGTAGCGTGCCAGCTCCACCGCCAGCGACTTCATCATCGAAATCATGCCGCCTTTGGTCGCCGCGTAGTGCTCACTACGCGGCGAGGCCTCGATCGCGGCCAGTGACGCGGTGCCGGCCAGCACGCCCTCGATCTTGTTCTGAACCATGTGCTTCGAAGCCGCGCGCAGCGTGAAAAACGCGCCGTCGAGGTTGACCCGCATCACGCGGCGCCACTCGTCCGCGGCCATCTCAAAGAACGGCTTGCCGCCGGAGCGGCCGGAGACGCCGGCGTTGGCGAAGCAGCCGTCCACGTGGCCAAACGTTTCGACCGTGCGAGCGAACGTCGCTTCGACCGCGGCCTCGTCGCCGACATCGCATTCCAACGCGAGCACACGGTTGCCGGCCTTGGCGATTTCCTCTCGGGCGGCGGCGTTCTTGGCCGCGTTGGTGCCCCAGATCGCGACATCGGCTCCGGCTGCCGCGACAGCCTTCGCCATGCCCAGTCCGATGCCGGAATTGCCACCGGTGATGAGGGCGACTTTGCCGGTCAGGTCGAAGGGGTTCGCGGGCATGGGTGTCTCCATGTGTGGACGATATGGGTGTGGACGATTTGGGTGTGGGCGATTGCGGTGTGGACGCGAGAAGTGGCGCATCAACACAGGCCGCGGGTGTCGTGGCAAGGTGGCGCGCGGCCTGTGTAATACCGACCGGCGAAAAGAATGACACGCTGGTTTCGTCTGATCACGTCATGCGCGGGCTCGATCCTACAAGAGTCACCCACCCTGAAATCCGCTCGGCTCCGGGTGCTGGCGGCCAGAAAGTCGTGATGGTGCCATCCACCTCGGTTCGCGAGCAGGTAAGCAAGGCTTAAACACGGCGGACACGGAGGGCCACTGGAGACCAGGAAGAAAGATTTTGGGGCGCTTCGCGCGAGCGTCCGTCCCAACATCGCGCGAAGCGCCAGGCTTGCCTGCTTCGTGTGCTCCCGTGGCCTTCGCGACCTCCGTGGTAAAGTTGCGTGCTTGCTGAACTTCGAGCGTGACGCCCGAGGCGTCTGGTCAAGGTTCGTTCCAGGCTTCGTCCTTGACGAACGGGCGCCTCGCCGTCATAAGCCCCCTTCTTCTGACCAGAGGGCACTCCGAGTATGTCGCGACGCTGTGAGATCACCGGGAAGGGCGTGTTGAGTGGCAACAACGTAAGCCACGCCAACAACAAGACCCGGCGCCGGTTTCTGCCCAATCTGCAGGTCGCCTCGCTGCTCTCCGACGCCCTTGGCCAGACAGTCCGTCTGCGCCTGTCGACCCGCGCGATCCGCACCATCGAGCACAATGGCGGGATCGACGCGTTCCTGCTGGGGACCAACGCCTCGAAACTGACCGAGCGCGGTCAGGAACTGAAGCGCAAGATCTCCAGCGCGAAGGCGAAGCGGACGGCGGCTCAGGCGTCCTGAGGCCTCGGCGGCGGTGGCGCCCGGGTAACGGATGCTCCACCGGCTGCTTGCTCTGGTCTGTTTTCCCATTGGCGTAGCTGTCGCGCAGCCCGTGCTGACCGGAGCCAATGCCTATGGCGACTGGCACGGCGACGCGCCTGGGGTGCGGCGGCTCATCACGCCGGATGCCCTCCCGGTGCCATTCGCCACAGGCTCTTCCGGGCGCCCGCCCGCGGTGGTTCCGAGGCCCCGCGATCTTTCGCCGAATGTGCCGGCCGGTTTCATGGTCTCCCTGTTCGCGTCCGGCCTGGACTTGCCGAGGACGCTGCGCACCGCACCGAATGGCGACGTGTTCCTGGCCGAAAGCGGCGCCGGTGTCATCCGCGTGTTCACCGAACATCGGAGCCGGGTCTTCGCCGCGAACCTCACATTGCCCTTCGGCGTCGGTTTCTGGCCGCCTGGACCCACGCCAAAGTTCGTCTATGTGGCTGAAACGAACCGAGTGGTGCGGGTTCCGTATCCCAATGGCGGTCCGCCCGAGGTGATCGTCCCGTCCTTGCCGGATGGCGGCCATTGGACCCGCGATCTGGTGTTCTCCTCTGACGGTGCGCGCATGTTCGTGTCGGTCGGCTCCGCCACCAACGACATGACCGGCGTCGGACCGGATACGGAACAAGGCCGCGCGACCGTGGTATCGTTCTCCCCGGACGGCAAGGATCGCCGCGTCTACGCCTCCGGCCTGCGCAACTGCTCGGCCGAGGCGATCCAACCGCGTACCGGGACGTTATGGTGCGCCGTCAACGAGCGCGACGGTCTGGGCGACGACCTGCCGCCCGATTTCGCGACGTCCGTGCGAGACGGCGGGTTCTACGGCTGGCCGTGGTTTTATATCGGCGATCATGCGGATCCGCGCCATCAGGGAGTGGCAACACGCCCGGTCGTCGTTCCGGACGTGTTGATCCAACCACATTCCGCGCCTTTAGGCATCACGTTTTATGACCAGGCGGCGTTTCCCCCCGAGTATCGAGGGGACGCTTTCGTGGCGTTGCACGGCTCGTGGAACCGGTCGAAGCGAACCGGTTACAAAGTGATCCGGCTGCGTTTCGACAATGGCCGGCCGACCGGCGAATACGAAGACTTTCTTACTGGATTCAGCCGATCCGACCGAGCGGTATGGGGACGACCGGTTGGCGTCACCGTCACCGCTGACGGTGCGCTGCTGGTGAGTGAAGACGGCAACGGAACAATCTGGCGCATCGCTTATACTGGCGGGCCGAGCCACTGATCCGCGTCGCGGCGTCAATGGCTCTCCCTTGGCCGCGCCAGCGGTGTCAGCCGCGCCGCCGCCGCCGCATCAGGCCGGTGCCGACCAACCCAACCGTGAGAATCGCCAGGCTGGCCGGCTCGGGCACCTGGAAATCCGTGCCCTGCACGAACAGGTCGGTCAGCGGCGTCGCGTTGCAGGCATCCGCGAGGCAAGGCTCGCCGGTGAAACCCTCCAGCGTCAGCAGATCGGACGAATGCGTGTAATTGATATTGTTGGTATACGCGTTGCCCTTGGCCAGCGGGGAAATGACGATTTCGGTGCTGGTGAAGCCGGCGGTGCTGGCGCCGTCACCCTCGGTTTCGTCGTTCCAGATCACGATCGCGCCGTTGTTCTGAAACGCCTGCGAGGCCTCGATTTCCGGAATCACGATCGACAGGTAGTTATCTCCCTGAGCGATGTTGGCGGCGTCACCGGTGTAATGAATGTTGTTATAGGTGAACCCGCCGGTCAGCGAACTGTGCATGTCGTTAAACTGATCAGGGGTGATCCAGTTGTATTTGGCGACGGTATTGTTCTGCAGATCGGTCACGAGCTGCTCCATCGGCGCGTACTTATGCGCGAATGGATTTGACGTTGACGGGTCGTTGCCGCCATTGGTCGCGGTGAAAAACAGTTGCGGGTTGTGCTTGGCGGCGTAGTTGAACTGGTGGCTGCCGTTATATGGATTGGTATAGGTGCTTGACGTGCCCGAGAAACTGCTCAACGGCACGGTATACTGGTTCGTGGGCACCACGGTGTTGGTCAGCTTGCCCCCTACCGTCGCGAGATCGGTGCCCTCCTGATAGGATTTCCAGGTCAGCCCGGATTGCTGCAACTGATTGCTGAAATTCTGCGCGTTGACGATGTTGTTGTGCGCGTTCGTCGCCGGCAGCAGCGCGGTGTTGTTGTTGATGCCGGCTCCGTACGGATCGGTGTCGTTGCGGGCGCCGGTCAGTCCGGCCTCCTGCCACACGTAATTCGGCTCCGAGGGATGGACACCTCCGGCACCAGACGCACTGCCAGCGACCTGGACCGGCACGTTGGTGTAATTGCTCGCGTACGAGACCATCGCCGCGTTCGGATTGCCCGGCGTGACCAGGCTATTGATGTAGGGTGCCGCCGGATTGCCCATGATTTGCTGAGTCGCGGTGTAAGTCCCAGGCTGCGTCCAGTTATGGTTCTCCAGCGCGATATAGAAAATATCGCCGACCGGCGTCGCCCGCGCGGCGGTTGAGGCAATCAGCGCGACCGACACGGTCAGCATCGTGCCGGTTACAATGGCTCTCGGTCGCATGAACTGGATCTCCTCGTTGATTCGATAATTCACGCGGCCTTCAGCCAGTGCATGGCCTTCGGTCGCGCGGCTGATCTTTAATGCGGATTAATCCCGCCGTAAGGCACGATGGTGCGACAATTAGGTTACATTTCGACGTGATACGGGATTGTTGGTGATGTGGCACGGGAACGCTAAGGTCCAGCGCACCGTTGATGAGGGAGACCGGCCATGAGCCCCACACGACCGCCGAAACAGAAGGCTCCGGCGCTGACCTGCGACTGCCATTTCCATATCTTCGGCCCCTACGACAAATATCCGCTCAGTGCCAGACGGACCTACGACCCGCCCCCGGCCTTGGTACCCGACTACCTCGTCATGGCGGATCTGCTCGGGATCCAGCGCATGGTCGTGGTGCAGGCGAGTGTCTCCGGCACCGACAACGCGGTGACGCTGGACGCGGTGCGCCAGTTCGGCCAGCATCGGGCTCGCGCCGTGGCGGTGATCGACGATCGCTTCACCGATGCGGCCCTGAAACAAATGCACGAGGGCGGCGTGCGCGGCGTGCGGTTCAACCTGTCCTCCGGCAACGGCACCCCGATCGAGCAACTCGAAACGATCGCGCATCGTCTCGCCCCGCTTGGCTGGCACATTCAGGTTTATACCGAGGGCGAAACGCTGGCGGAGATGGCGCCCGCCCTCGCCAAACTGCCGGTCGAGATCGTGATCGACCATTGCGGCGGCGTAAAAGCGGGACTGGGTCGGGAACATCCGCAATTCCGCGCGCTCCTGGGCTTGTTGGACACCGGCCGTGCCTGGATCAAGGTCTGCTCCTACCGCGTGTCTTCCACCGGCCAGCCCTGGGCCGATCCGGCGCCAAACGTGCGGGCGTTCGTCGCCGGTTATCCGGAACGTTGCGTCTGGGGCACGGATTGGCCGCATCCGCAAATGAACCCGTCGCCGGAAGCCGGATTGTTGCTGGACCAGTTCTTCGAGTGGGTGCCGGATGCCGCGACCCGTCAACGCATCCTGGTGGACAATCCCGCGAAGCTCTACGGGTTTTGAATGGTTCCGCCGCGCGTTTATCTCGCCGGTCCGGATGTTTTCTTTCCCCAACCCACGCTTTGGGCAGCGGGCAAGAAGACGATCTGCGACCGGTACGGGCTGATCGGTGTGTCGCCACTCGACGACCTGACCGAGGAGCCCGCCGAATGGGCGGCGTTTCCATTCTGGCGCCGCATCGCCTTACGCAACGAAGCGCATATCAAAAGCTGTCAGGGGTTGATCGCGAACCTCACGCCGTTTCGCGGACCGAGCGCCGATGTCGGCACGGTGTATGAGGTCGGGTTCGCTCGGGCTCTGGGCCTGGCGATATTCGGCTACGCGACGACCACGGAAGCGTTTCTGCCGCGCACGTTGAAGGCTCTGGGCTCTGAGGCCAAGGCCAGGCAAGATGGCACGTGGCATGATGGCGACGGTTTGCTGGTGGAACAATTCGGCCTGTTCGACAACTTAATGATCGAGGGCGGAATCACCGGTTCCGGTGGCGTATTGATCACCGGAGACGCCGGACGATGGGACGACCTGTCGCTGTTCGAGCGTTGTGTGCACGCGGCGGCGGCCCGATTGCGGCGATAGAACCTGGGATCGTTGAGGCGCGGCACACCAAAATACGTCGTGGTCCGGGCATCGGGAGATTGAGTTCAGGCACGGGTTTTGACCCTGTTGAACCGGGAAGCCGAACCGGCCAGGGACTACAAATGGTTATCACGCGCACCACCGTGGACAACGATCAGTTGCCACATCGACGAAACAAGCACGCGCCCGGTCGCGCGCCCGCCCCCGCGGTCATCCGATCGTAAGGACCTCCTCCGGCGTGAAGGTGAGCGGCGAGAGGTCGACAAGAATCTGTTCACCCTCACCGGCGAGTTCCACGAGTGCCCGCTTTTTCGCGATGTCCAGCTGATCCGCGATCACGGCGGGCACCGTCCGGCGTAGGCTGGGAGCATCTTTCAACAAAAGTTCGATATCGGTCTGCTGCGTCAGGATAGTGTTACGCCAGCCAGCGCGTGGTTCGGTCGCGGTCGACACTTCCAGCTTGATCAGGTGGATCAGGATCGTGGTGATCCGGCTGGCCAGTTCCCGTGCATCGCGCTTACCCAACGACTCGATCTCCTCCGCGAGGTTCGGCCAGTCCAGTTCGGCTTCGTTGATCAGTTCTCCGGCGGCGCGACGGCGCAGCAGCGCGGCCTGGCGCTCGCTCCAGAGCACGATGTCGTCGTCGTAGAGGTCGCTCATCATCGATACCCCTTTCGCCGTTTTGCCAGTTCCAGCAGGGCCGCTAGTACCGCAGCACAGAGGTTTTGACAGGTTGCCGGAGCATTCTTCCTGGCGCCCCGAGCGACAGTCGCCCGGTCTTGGTCGGAAGAATAGGCCTGCTTCGAAAAGACCGCTGTGGGTGGTGACCTGCCTGGCAACTTTCGGGCGGAAAGCGGAGAAAGCGGCCATTTGCACGGTTATCGCTTTTCGACGGCAAAGCCTCCCTTCCCGGTTGCAGGTGTCCCTCGATATTCATCCCGGCACCGGACAGGCAACCCGCTAGTCGCGCAGGCCCCGCGGAAAAAGGGGTGAAAGCGCCTAGCCCAAATCATTAAGGGCTACAAAAGAGGATCATTGCCTCCTCCAGCCTTGAGTCCCGCGCGCTGCTGACATGGTGAAATCTCTTGCCAGCTTTCTCAACGGCATTCCGCAGATGTGGGTCCGGGTGCTTCCAATCATCTCGTTCAGGCTCCGCTGCGGCTACATAAATGTCGGCGTCGCTGATAAGCCGCTTGGCGCTGCTGTTGTGAATGGAACCATGATGCGGAAACATGAATGTCGAGACCGAATCCAGCAACTCAGAGTAATGAGTCTCGAACGCATCGATCTTGGCCGCCGTACGTAACGGCGCATCGCCCGTGCCAAGCCAGCCGATCTTCGCTAAGTGCCAGCGCTTGAGTCGTGGCGAAATCATGGTCGCGCCGACGCGGGAGGGCTCAGCGGGTCCAGAGTAGAGCGACAGGCTGGTTGCGTTCTTGTTGCCGAAAGCCTGACGATAGACTTCGCCAAGCAAACGCGCCCGGTCGGTTACCAGCTTTCGGCGTTCTTCCGGATTTCGGATACGTCGGCGAAAGCTCCCGTCATCCCAGGCGAGAAGGGTTTCGGCGATCTCAGCGAAGAGCTCCTTCGCGTCCTCCTCCGCACGCTGCACGTACGGAACAAAGCGCCAGGCAAGTTGCAGCCCTTCGTTGATGGTAGCCGCTATGTCGAGAGTCCCATTGCGGACATAGAAGCTGTCGCGACCTACGCTTCGAACCTCAGGCGATTCTTCGCCAGCGGACCCCAGCTTCCACGGCAGGTCGTCAGGGCCGCCACTGATAGGTTCGGTAACTGGCGCATCAGGTGGCGGACCATCGCCATTGTCGATCAGCAAGATTCGGTTTGCACCCAGGTTTTTGAACGTCCCGACGGTGTCGACGACAAGATCCTTGAAGAAGGCTTGGATCGGTTCGTCGCGCGTCGCGGCTCGCGCAAAAGCGATTACCTTCTCAAGATCGTCCACATAGGGGAGGACTATCGTATCGGCTTTGAGCTTACCGTCTCCGATCAGAGCCGGGATGCCCGACACATGGTCGACGTCGAAATGCGAAAGGAACAGGACATCGAGCCGCCGGCTGCCGCACTTACGAAGGAGGTCTGATACCAACGGCCCGAGAAACCGACTCCTGGAAGGTGCGTCAGCGCATTGAAAACACGTCATTTTTCCCGATCTAGAGGAGTCAATGACAAGGGCCGTTGGTATGATATCTCGGCCTCCACATGCTTGCGAGGATGTGACCCGCAGTCGTAGACGTAGAGAAAGTCGGACTTCGCAAGCTCCTTCTGTTCTGCCCACGCATCGAAGAGAGCACGGTTTTTGGCTAGTCTCGTAAGCCCCCCACGTGGAATCCGCCCTGGCCGGCGGCGAATTGTACCCTATGATGCCCAAGGAGGATGCCGTTTGCGATACGGCTCCAAGCTTCGCTATCATCTCGGTTAAGTCGCGTAGACCGGTTACGGAATGCCGCGTCCAAGCACTCAAGAAACTCAGCAGGTTTTTCGGTGATCCAGTGTTCGAAGCGGTCCTGATCTTCGGCCAAGTCACGCACGGCTTGGCGCGCGAGTGGGAACTGGCGCCATTTTGCGACGTCACGGTCGGCAGCAATGCTCGCGTGAAGACGTGCGCCAAGCGGACTCTGCGGATCGCTTAATTGGGCGCGTTCAAACTCGAGAAGGTCGCGGGCATGCGCGCACATGCGCTCCCACCGTTTGACCTGCAGCCCCCGCGGACGTTTAGGTAGATGATTCCACTCGCCCAAAGGCAACCTCCCAGTCTTCGTCGCAGCGCCGTCCATCCGGACCAGAGCCCGGTTCGCTGTTCAGCTCACCCGTTCGCGGTTCCTCGGCTGATGGCCGGTCGATGTCAAAAGCAGATTTCTGACGAATGTCGGATTACAGGCCGCCAACAAGCGAAGCTGAATAGCCGAGATGGGTCGACTGCGGCCATCCGCCCAGGCGCCCATCCAGACTGACGGCGTGGCTCGGACCGCCTCGCCCTTCAACCGGTCAAAACCTCTGTGCAGAGCTACTAGGTGTCGCGTGCTCACGGATCGTTCACTGACCATCGGCAAACTTTGCCACCCTGATCGTCCACCAGTCGCACGAAATCAGGCAGTGGCCGGAATTTCATTTTCGGCCGCGGTCAGCGGTCTGTCCATCGCGAGGAGGTACCGAGAACTTGCCCGGCGAGGGCGAGGGCGAGGGCGAGGCTGGCGGCCCGGTTGGTGTCGTATCCCAGTGGACAAGGGAACCTGTTCAGCACGTCGCCGCCGTACCGACAATATTCGATTTCATCGGCACCTGACGTGAGCGGTTGAGCGGCCGAACGGTGCCACTCAGGGCCAGCTTTGGCGATCGCGGCTGATGGACAGATTTTGGCGTCCTCGACTATTCCGCCGCGCGAGTTTTCGCCTTCTTCGCCCCGGCCTTCTTCTTCGCCGCCGCTTTCTTCGGAGCCGCCTTGGCTGCCGGCCGCACCGCTTTCGCCGCCGGCCGCGCCGCCGCTTTCTTCCGCGGTGCCGCGCGAGCGTTCGCCGGTGCCGGCGCATCGCCCGCGGCCGCTTTCACCCCGGTGCGCGCGCCTCTCGCGGCCTTCTTCTTCGCCGCCGCGCCACGCGGTTTCAGCGTCTTGCCCTTCTCGGCAAGCAGTGCCACCGCCTCATCCAAGGTCACGTCGTCCATCGTCGTTCCGCGCGGCAGGTTGGCCACCGTCTGACCATGCTGCACGTACGGCCCGAACCGGCCCTTTCGGACCGCCACGAACTCGCCTTTCGGATGCGTCCCCAGCGTCCGCACGCTCGCCATCTTCTTCGCGATCAAATCCACCGCGCGGTTCAAGCCCAGAGCCAGGACGTCGTCATCGCGGTCGAGCGACCCGAACACCGACCCCATCCGAACATATGGCCCGAACCGCCCGATCCCCACCTGGATCGGCTCCTGCGTTTCCGGGTGCGGTCCGACCGTCCGCGGCAGGGACAACAATCCGATCGCCTGCTCCAGCGTCAGCTGGTCGCCATCCATCCCGCGCGGCAACGTGGTGCGTTTGGGACGAACTTTCTTGTCCTCGGTCTGCTCGCCCTGCTGGACATACAGCCCGTATGGCCCCCGCCGGACCGTGATTTCCTCGCTGGTCTCCGGATCCTGACCCAGGGTCCGCTGGCCATCCTTCAGCGTATCGCCGCCATTCTCCCCGGTGTCGATCGCCAGACTGCGGGTATACCGGCACTCCGGATAGTTCGAGCAGCCGATGAAGCTGCCCAACCGCCCCAGCTTCAGCCCGAGCCGTCCATTACCGCAGGCCGCGCACAGCCGCGGATCGCTGCCATCCTCTCGCGCCGGGAAGAAGTGCGGCCCGAGGTCCTGGTCCAGCGCGTTGATCACGTCGCTGATCTTCAGGTCTTTGGTCTGGTCGATCGCCTTGGAGAACTCGTCCCAGAACGCCCGCATCACCGCCCGCCAGTTCAACTGACCGGCTGACACCTCGTCGAGTTTTTCCTCCAGCGCGGCGGTGAAACCGGTATCCACGTAGTGCTCGAAGAAGCTGACCAGGAACGCGGTCACCAGCCGGCCGCGGTCCTCGGGTATGAAGCGCCGCTTCTCCAGCCGCACATATTTGCGGTCCTGCAACACCGACAGGATCGACGCGTAAGTGGAGGGCCGGCCAATCCCCAGTTCCTCCATCTTCTTGACCAGAGAGGCTTCCGAATAGCGCGGCGGCGGCTGGGTGAAATGCTGGTTGGCGTCCACCTTGCTCCGCTTCAGCGGATCCTTCGCCGCCATCGGTGGCAGCATGCGGTTGTCCTCGTCCTCGGTCGCGTCGTCGGTATCCTCCCGATACAGCTTCAGGAACCCGTCGAACGCGACGATCGAGCCATTCGCGCGCAACGTCTGACCCTTGCCGTCAATGACATCCACGGCGACCTGGTCCAGCTCCGCCGACTGCATCTGCGAGGCCACGGCGCGTTTCCAAACCAGTTCGTACAAGCGCCGCTGATCGTTGTTCAGGCCCCGCGCGACATCATCGGGACTACGCGTCACATCGGTCGGACGGATTGCCTCATGCGCTTCCTGGGCGTTCTTGGCGCGGCTGGTGTACTCGCGAGGTGCGCCGGGCAGGTAACGCGCGCCAAACTCCTTGCCGACGTGATCGCGAATCGCGCTGATCGCCTCCTTCGCCATCTGCACGCCGTCGGTGCGCATGTAGGTGATCAGGCCGGTGGTCTCGCCGTCGATGTTAATGCCTTCATATAACTGCTGCGCGCACCGCATGGTCTGCTGCGCGCCAAAGCCCAGTTTGCGGGAGGCTTCCTGCTGTAGCGTGGAGGTGGTGAACGGCGGCGGCGGATTGCGCCGGACACGCTTGCGCTCGACTGAGCCGACCGAAAATTCGCCGCTCTCGACGATCGCTTTCGCGGCCTCGGCCAGCGCCCGGGTATTCAGGTCGAACTGATCCAGCCGCTTGCCGTTCAGATGGGTCAGTTTTGCCGCGAACGGGGCGCCGGCGGGGGTGATGAACACCGCCTCGATGGTCCAGTATTCGCGCGCCCGGAAGATCTCGATCTCCGCCTCGCGCTCGCAGATCAGGCGTAGCGCGACCGACTGCACGCGGCCGGCGCTGCGGCTGCCGGGCAGCTTGCGCCACAGCACGGGCGACAGCGTGAACCCCACCAGGTAGTCCAGCGCGCGGCGCGCCATGTAGGCCTCGATCAGCGGCAGATCGAGGTCGCGGGGATGCTGGATCGCCTCGCGGATGGCGCCGCGGGTGATTTCGTTGAAGCTGATCCGCCGGACAGTGACGCCCTTCAGCGCCTTCTTGTCCTCCAGCATGGCGCGGACGTGCCAGGAGATCGCCTCGCCTTCGCGATCGGGGTCGGTGGCCAGATAGAGGTTCTTCGCCCCCTTCAGCGCCTTGACGATGGCGACGACCTGCCGCTCGCCGCGGGCGTCCGATTCCCAGTCCATGGCGAAGTCTTCGTCGGGCCGGACACTGCCATCCTTGGGCGGCAGGTCGCGCACGTGGCCGAAGCTCGCCAGGACGGTGTAGCCGCCTCCCAGATAGCGGTTGATGGTTTTGGCTTTGGCCGGGGATTCTACGACAACTACGTCAGACATGATGTTCCGATGCGGTCCCGATGGGGCTGATCTACGATCCGGCGTTCGTCAACAAAGCGAACCGGTTCCCCGGCAGTGTCTCCACTCGCCCGGCAAGCTCCAGTTCAAGGAGGACCGCCAGCACGGCGGCGGGAGACAACTGGCAGCGCCGCACCAGATCGTCAACCTTTACGGGTGTTGGACTGAGCAGGGCGACCACCTGGGATCGCGCCTGATCGAGACCTGGCGGGTCCTCCAGTTGGTTCACATGTTCGGAAACGCAAGAGGCCTCATCATCGATTTCCGGTTGGGTGCGTCTCGCGGGGAACAGGGCGCCGAAGCCGGACAGGTTGTCCAGCACGTCGTCGGCGGTCTCGGTCAGGATCGCGCCTTCGCGGATCAGATCGTTGCCGCCGCGCGCCCGCGGATCCAACGGCGACCCTGGCACCGCGAACACCTCCCGCCCCAACTCCTGGGCGATCCGCGCGGTGATCAGGCTGCCGGAGCGGCGCGCTGCCTCCACCACCAGAACGCCCAGTGAAAGACCGGCGATGAGACGGTTGCGGCGCGGGAAGTGGCGGGCCTGGGGTTGGGTGCCAGGGGTTGCTTCGGTGATCACGGCACCTCGTTCGGCGATCAGGCGTTGCAAGTTGGTATTCTCCGCCGGGTAGGGGACGTCGAGCCCTCCGGCGATGGCGGCGACCGTGCGGCCGGTGCGCATGGCGGCGGTGTGGGCGATCCCGTCGATGCCGCGGGCAAGGCCGGACACCACCGTGACAACCGCCGCGAGGTCCTCCGCCAGCGTCTCCGCGAGGCGGAGCCCGGCGGCGGAGGCATTGCGCCCGCCAACGATCGCGATGGCCGGCAGAGCGAGGAGCGCGACGTCGCCGAGCACCGCGATAACCGGAGGTGCGTCGTCCAGTTGCGCCAGTAGCGGCGGGTAGTCGGGATCGCCCATGAAGATCAACCGGCCACCGAGTTTCGCTGTCTGCGCGAATTCGCGTTTGGCGTCGGAGATGGAGGGGGTCATTGGTGGGGACGCCTTGCCACCGGCCTGGGCCAGCCCTGGCAACGCGGACAGTGCCTCGGCCGGCGAGCGATAGCGGTCGAGCAGGCGGCGCCAGGTGATCGGACCGACGCCCTCGGTCCGGACGAGACGCAGGCGGGCGATGTCGGCTTCGGTGGGCATTGGGGCGGCTCCCGCGGTGGTCCGGGGGAGAATTTGCATTTGGGGGTGAAGATTGGCTTAAGGGGGGCGTGCGCGCTCAGGTTGGGGCGACGACGCCGAGATCGCGGTTTCGACGTCGGGGACTGACCAATCGGGACGTTCGTGCTGGGTCGAAGGCGAACATTCGGCGGCAACGCTGAGCCACACCGGCGCACGACGATCGGACCGTCGCTGTTGCATGATTCAAGAATAGTGCAACACAGATATATCGCTGCTGGCAACGGGGGAGTTCTCTATTTGTCCCGCGTAGATGGTCTCCCGTCATTCGGGCACGGTCATTGGGAGTGAGCACCCTTACCGACGCGAAGACAAAGCCAGCATGAATCGCGTCCGAAGTACGTCGTCAAGTGGAACCACCGCCGCCGAATCTGTTTCCTGATCACCGCCACGTCAGGAGGATTATCGCCTTGCCGTGATGACATGAGCACTTATCTTGCCGGTCACGCGGCCAGAACCGAAACGCAGGGCTATCGCGGCAGCCGCCGCGTCGGTAACCTCGGTGAGACGACCGGGATCACGGGCCTCGATCTCATTCCGCATCGGTGTGCCTTGGCAATATCCCACGGCGACGGATCGCGCGTTTGGCGATGTGCTCTCCCGCGCGACGGTTTCGATCGTCACCGTCTCGAATCCCGCGTCCCGAAGTTGAACTTCCAAAGCCGATGTATCGTAGTGACCATGAGGCGTGCGAGCCAAGAACATCGGTGGATCGTCAGGAAACAGGTTCGCGGCGGATTTCACCACGATGTCGGCGAATTCGTTTTCTTCAATCCGGTCCCAGACGCTTAAGAGAAAGCACCCTCCCGGTTTCAATACGCGATGCGCCTCGGCAAAAGCGCGATTCTTGTCAGGGAAAAACATCACACCGAACTGACAGACCACGGCATCGAACCTGGCGTCCGGGTATGGAAGCATCTGGGCATCCGCCTGCCGCCAAACCACCCGGCCGGATGATAATCGGGTTGACGCATGATCGAGCATCGGCTGGTTAAGGTCGGTCGCTTCGATCAAAACATGCTCCGGTAGAACAGAGGCCAGAGCGCGCGTGACGATGCCGGTTCCGGCCGCAGTTTCCAGCAAGCGGCCATCCCGTACGTTCGCAAGCCGGGACGCCAGATCATCGGCATAAGGCGCGAAGATCATTGGCCCCATGTATTGGTCATACATATCGGGGATGGAGCCCCGGAACGTCCGATCGACGTCAACCATTTTCAACCTCCTGTTCGGCCACGTGGCCATTGCTTTCGGGCGTTCTCTTGCCGGAACGCACTTCCCGCCCAGACTGATAGCAGGTTATGCTCAAGATCGCACTTCTCGCGGTCAATTGAGCGCCGGGAGTCTTCAGGCCCGGAGGCCATGTCTTTTGCATGATTCAAGAGTCATGGAACAAGAACCGGCCGTTGATCAGGCTGGGTTTTCCTGGTGCACAATTCTGTATCATTAAGGACCATTTATATGCCGCCAGAAGTGACCCCATGCGCACGTCGCGTCAACCCCGCCTGGCGCCGCCTGGCCTTACGCCGCGCTCACTATTGGTCGCGGCGCCGCACTCAACCGCGGCGGCCGCACCGTGAACGCGATCGCCACCGCGCCGAGCCCAAGCCCGAACGAGCCAATATACATCCAGGCATAGCCACCAAAATGATCGAACAGTCATCCGCCGGCTCAGGGACCGAGCGGCATGCCGAGAGTGGAAATCATCGCGACCACGCCGAACACGGAACCCATGATCCGGGCGGGGAAATACTCGCGCACCAGGATCGCACAGAGCGGCATGACGCCGCCGTAAGAAAAGCCGAACAGTGCCGCGACGGCATGGAAACTCACGAGATTCGCGGTAAACAAGTACAGGCTCACCGCGGTTGCCTGCGGCATCAGACCCGCGATCAGTGTGTGTTTGGCGCCGGTGCGGTCGGCGATCAGTCCGCGGATGATCCGCCCACCCAGTGCCGAGAGGCCGGCGACCCCGAACACCGTCGTTGCCGCCATGGCGGGCACGGCGCAATCGACCGCGTACGGCACCATGTGGAAAATCGGTCCCGAATGCGCCGCGCAGCACATGAAATGCGCCAGCGCGATCGCCGCGAATTGCGGCGTACGCAGGGCTTGTGCCACCGACATCGTGGCCGCCGCGCGGCCGGTCGCCGGGGGGACGTCACGCGGTGCCGCCGGTGGTTGCCGCGGTAACAATGCGCTCGGAACGATGACCGCCAGAGCGATAATGCCGAGCACCAGCAACGCCTGACGCCAGTCGTGATGGAGAATGATCCAGCGCGCCAGTGGTGCGATCACCGCCGAGCCCAGTGCGAGGCCAGCCGATACGAGGGCGACGGCGAGGCTGCGATGGTGGGTGAACCAGCGCGTGGTCAGCGCGATCATCGGCACATAGGAACTGCCGGCGGTGAGACCGACACTCAGTCCGAAGACGATCTGGAATCCGGTCAAAGTGGTCGCCTGGCTGGCGGCGGCGAGGCCGAGACCGAGAACAAGACCGCCGCACATCACCACGAGGCGCGTGGCCGATCCGGTCGGATAACCCCCCCCACAGGAAGGCACCGATCCCCATCGCCAGGAAATTCAATGTCCCGGCGATGGAGATGTCGGCGCGCGACCATCCCATGGACTGCGAGATCGGCTCCAGGAACACGCCGAGCGACATCATCGTGCCCATACCGACGCAGGTGATGACGATCCCGACGCCGACAATGATCCAGCCGTGGAAGATGTTCATTGTGACTCTCCCGTGTTATGGCGCCGTTCCATCTGTCGCTGGTTGGCGCCGCGGTGACCCCGGAGGATTCCACCACTCCGCGCTACCTGTGTGCATCTGTGGTTCAATTTTAACTTGTGCCAAACACCAACGAAACGCCGCGGTGTTGACGGCGGCCTTAAGAATTTCAACCACAGATGCACATAGATGGTTCTTCAAACGAAGCATACGGCCGAGTGATGCCGAACCACTAATTTGCGGCGCGACAGGAGGCGGCGGTATCGTCGTACCGGTCGTGCAGGCGCACCCAATCGGTCAGATTGTGATTGGGACCAGATTCGTTCCGCCCCTTCGGTGTCAGATCGAGAATGGTATAAGTGCCCAACATCGATTCGTTCCCGCGCGCGTATGACGAATAAGTGTGCGCGATCGAACCATCCGCGGCTTTACAGAACACGCTGAGGCCAGGCATCTCCTCCCCCACGCGGTCGGTCAGCCGATAATTGTAGTACGCGTTCCCCGCCGCGATCTGCTCCGGCGTGAACGACACGTGATAGTCGTAGTTGAAGTCGCTGTCGAACGATGATACCCACTTGAAGCGCCAACCCATCCGCCGCCGGAAAGCCTCGAGTGCCGCGAACGGAGCGCGCGACACCGCGACAACGGTCACATCGTGATGCTCCAGATGCACCAGCGCGCCGTCCAAATGATCCGACCAAAATGAGCAGCCGACACATCCCTCCTCCCATCCGGGACCGAACATGAAATGCCGGACGACCAACTGACTACGGCCGGCGAACAAATCGGCGAGCGTCTCCTTGCCGTTCGGCCCGTCGAATACATAAGTTTTCTCGACCTTGACCCAGGGCAGCTCACGGCGCCGTGCGTTGACCTGGTCGCGCATGCGGGTGAGTTGCTTTTCGTCGATCAGCAGTTGCTCGCGGGCGGCGATCCATTGCTCGCGCGATACGATACGGTGTTGCATGGTTGCTCTCCCATTACGTGGCCGTCATGTATTCGCCAAAACGCTCAAGGCAACTCGTCCAGCCAATGACGTGCGAGTCGCGGTTCTCAACCGTATCGAAGCCGCTCTGACGCAGGGTCAGTCGCGTTTGGGTGCCCAATGGTTCAAATGTCACGGTCACCAGGAGTTCACGGCCGAGCCGCCCGTCGGGCTCCTCCCAGGCGAAGGTGAAGACGATCCGCTCGGGCGCGACGATCTCCCGATACACGCCGCGTTTCCGATGGTCGACGCCTTCGGGTGAGCGCATGCGAAACCGGTAGGTGCCACCTGGACGGATATCCATATCGTAATCGACCGTCGTGTAGCCTTTCGGTCCCCACCAGCGGGCGATTTGCTCCGGGTCGGTCCAGGCGTTGAACACCAGCGCGCGCGGTGCGTCGATTACCCGCGAAACGGTGAGTTCCCGGTCCGCCGCGATGCTATCTGTTGGGCTCATCCTTCGGCGCCTTTCCCTGCAATTCAGCCAAATGTTCTTCCAAGCGGTCGAGGCTGTGCTCCCAGAACCGGCGATACTGCTCCAGCCACTCCGTGGCTTCTTTCAGCGGCCCGGATTGCAACGATCGAGGGCGCCATTGCGCTTCGCGGCCGCGGGCTATCAGCCCGGCCCGCTCCAGCACCTTGAGATGCCGGGAGATGGCTGGAAGGCTGATCTCAAACGGTTCCGCCAGTTCGGTGACCGTTGCCTCCCCCGCCGCGAGCCGCGCGAGGATCGCGCGCCGCGTGGGATCGGCGAGAGCGGAGAACGTGTGGTCGAGACGGTCAGGTGGCATCCTGTGTTTAACCGATAGGTTATATAACTAATGAGTTAAATATCCCCAGACTCCCCTCCGGTCAAGCGTTTTTTTCTGAGGGAATGCGGGTGCCGGGCAAATCCCCGTCGAGCCAGCAAGCCAGAGTGGCCAACCCGGGACGCGGGTCGCTGATAACGTGACCTCATGACCAGGCAACAAATGGCGGCGCCGCGCATCCGGGTGTTGTGTGACGCGGGCTTGCGACCTGGCAGTCGAGATAAGCAACAATCCTGAATTGCCGCATTGGGCCGCCCGGGGGCCAGCCTGAAGCAGCACGAAAGTCCGGCATTTTCCCGTTGCAACCGCCGAATATCGGTGCAACGTAATGAGCGGCACGGGGTCATGGGGTGGCCTCGCGAACCGCACATCTGGGTCGACCGGCAAAACAACGAGCTGTCTTCCTCAGGGGGAGATCATCATGTCGGGTCACGCACTCTCGGGCGACGAGGAGACATCGGCCGTCGACCAGCCGGCCACGCCTGACTCGTCAACACGATCGCGGTGGATTTCTCGGATACTGCCGCTGATCCTGTTCGTGATCGTGGTGGTCGGACTGGCGACAAACTACCGGGCGGTGATATTCGCCGAGAATCGGTACATCGCCATTGTGTTCGGCGTCGTGCTGTCGGTATTCTTGTCGTTGCTGCCAGCGATGATCTGTGTGGTGCAAAACACCACCCGCCGGCGGCAATTGAACCGACTTATCGCGCTGAAGCAATTTCCCGTCAGCGGGAGCACCTACTTCAGGACCGCATTGACCTCGGTCGACATGATGCGAACCGGCTAGGTCGACGCGGACTTCGACGCGCCCTTGTTTGTCTGGTTTTTCGTCGTGTTCATGGGCTTCCTCGCTTTCCTCATCGGCTATGGTTTCCAGGAACTGTTCGGCATCCAGAGCGTGATTCTTGGCGGCTTTCACAGGTCGACCGACACAGACTTTCAAAACTACCAGATCGGGACGTTTTGTGTCATGGCGATGGCGTTCATCGCCGCTTACGTCTACTCACTGGGACGCTTGCTGGATCGCGTGAACAACAATGACCTCTATCCGATATCGCTCTATTACTACGCGGTTCGCGTCGTCGTGGCCTGCACCGCCGCGGCGGTCGTGCGTCACACGGCCGACGTGTATGGCGGCCTGGACGGTAATCCGGTTTTGTTGCTCGTCGCATTTGGTATCGGATTCGCACCTGACCTGTTCATCGTCGCGATGACCAGGCGTGGGTTTCAGGCTTTGAAGATCTGGGGCAGCCGCGACGATCCGGCGCCCACCACGCGCCCGAGGTCTCTGACGTTGCTTATGATCGATGACCTGTCGCGCGACAAAATTGATCGGCTCAGTGAGCCTGGCATCGACAACGCGCAAATCCTCGCGCGGCAGAACCCGTTCCTGCTGCTGCCCAGGTTGCCGTACGACCTTGGGTTGATCGTCGACTGGATCGGTCAGGCACAGCTTTATGTTTTGGTGAAAGACGAGAAGCTCGCGGCGTTGCGCGAGATATTCATCCGCGATGTGTTTGACCTGCATGTGCGGTTGCAATGCGACCACGCTCGTCCGGCGATCTGCACCGCTCTGGGGATCAGCGACGCGGAAGCGGCCGCACTGGTGCGGCAGCTCGATGAGGACCCGTCGTTCGCGCGGCTTCGCGAAGTTCGCGTCGCACTGGTTCCCTGATCCGTCAAACACCCGTTTCCTTCCCGCGCTGCCCAATCCTGGGCTCGGTCCCGGCCAGCAGCCGGCGGATATTCTCATGATGCCGCGCGATCAACATCGCCGCGATACCCAGAGCGAGCCACGCGATTTTGCCGTTCGCCAAATACAACGCGGCGACCGGCGTGACCGCGACTGCCACCAACGAGGCCAGCGACGACATCCGGGTTATCACGGCCACGAGCAACCACACCACGCAACCCGTCACGGCGACCGGCCACGCCAACGTTAGCATCACGCCCAGACCGGTCGCGACTCCCTTGCCGCCCTTAAAGCCCAGCCAGACCGGGAACAGATGACCGATGACCGCTCCCAGGCCGGACCATAAGGCCGCGTCGGGCGGGCCGAGAATGAGGAACACGCCCACGGCGACGGCACCTTTGCCGGCATCCAGCAGCAAGGTCGCCGCGGCCAGCCATTTGTTGCCGGTCCGCAACACGTTGGTGGCACCAATGCTGCGGGAGCCGATCGATCTGATATCACCCAGACCAGCCATCCGTGTCAGCAGCAGACCGAACGGCACCGAGCCGAACAAATACCCCGGGAAGATGAACGGCAGCATCAACATCATATGGTCCTAAGCATCGGGTGCCCGTAACCCGAGACGCTCCAGTCTTGGCAGCACCTCGGCGAGGAAGTACGGGATTTCCTTCAGGTAATCGACGAACGCGACGGTGCAGCCGGCGAGGCCCGAGGCACTCATACGCGCCATCTCGTCAGCGATGTCGTCCGGCGTGCCGACGAACGGGTAGACGCCGGGATACGCGCCCGCGTAGTGCAAGCCGGTGGCGCGATGAAAGCGGTTCAGCAGCGGGCGAGCGATCTGGCGCGAGCCATCGGACACGGTCGCGCCGCGGTTCTTGATGTAATACGCCTGACCCTCCGGATCCTCCATTTCCTCAGCGAAATAATGGAAGTAATCCTCCGCTTCTTTCCGGGTGGGGCGGCACACCACGTGGCCCATCGTGAACACCGAGATCGAACGGTCGTAGCGCGCCATTTGCGTCTCCACATCCGCGAGGATCGCCGGCACCTGGTCCAACTCCGTCACGTTCAGGAACAGCACATCCGCCGCCCGAGCCGCGAAGTCCCGGCCTTTGGGTGAAAATCCGGCCGACATCACCGCCGGCCATGGCCGCTGGATCGACACCGGGTTGGTGTGCAGTTTTTTCAAATGAAAGAACCGTCCGTCCCAGTCGAACTCGGGTCCACCGCGCAACAGGCGGGACCAGATCTCGAACCATTCCAGCCCATGATCGTAACGGGTCTCCGGGTCGATCTTGACGCCGTGCAAATCGAACTCGTTCTGATTCCAGCCGCACACGATGTTGAGGCCGGCGCGGCCGTGCGACACATGGTCGATGGTTGCGATCGCCTTGGCGGCGAAAGCCGGCGTCACCAGCGGGACATGCACGGTGGAAAAGATCGCGATGCGTTTGGTCAGCGCGCCCAATGCGGCGCCATGGGTCAAGGTCTCGAATGACTTGCCGTACACGTTGGCGCGGCCCTGATAGCCGCGCCACTTGGCGACGGGCAGGATGAACTCCAGGCCCGCCTCGTCGGCCAGCACGCTCATGGCGGCGATGTCGTCCCAGTTACAGGGCCACCGCTCCGGCGCGAGGCTCATGGTCAGGCCGCCGTCGCAGTTGGCGCTGAACACCCCGAGCTTGAACCGGTTCGGACCGAACAGCGGGTTACTGGCACGCGAGGCATCCATTTCCAATCGGCTCCAACCACGACGAACTCGCGCCATCTTACACCTCTCGACATCGGCACGGCGAGGCGGCGCTGGCCGCGCGGGGCCTGCCCGGTTAAGAGGGCAAGCGAACAGAGGGAATGCGATTGATGGCGAAGGAAGCGGTGGCCCGACCGGCGGCGACGATCGTGTTGCTGCGCGACGGCCGGGACGGGTTGGAGGTGTTCATGGTGGTGCGCCATCATGCCATCGACTTCGCCTCGGGCGCGCTGGTGTTTCCCGGTGGACGTGTCGACGAGAACGATTTCGCGCTGGCGGGGAACGCGGCGTTGTGCCCGAACCCGGATGGCCTGGACACCGAGGCGATGGCGTTCCGGCTCGCCGCGATCCGCGAAACGTTTGAGGAATGCGGTGTGCTGTTCGCCCGTCCGAGCCATACCGTCGCGCTGATCGACGGGGCGACCTTGCGCGCGGTGGAACGCACGCACCGGGCACCTCTGGCGGAGGGGCGGATCAGTTTCGACTCCGTGCTGACCGCGTTCGGTCTGCTGCCCGCCACCGATCTGCTGACGTATTTCGCGCACTGGATCACGCCGCGGAACCAGCCGAAACGTTACGATACGCACTTCTTTCTGGCCGACGCGCCGGCTGAGCATCTCGCCGTGCATGATGGCACGGAATCGGTTGATTCAGTGTGGATCACGCCGCGTCAGGTGCTGACCGATACCGCCTCTGGGCGGTTCAAACTGGTGTTCGCCACGCAAATGAACCTGATGAAGCTGGCGCATTACGCCACCGCCGCCGAAGCGATCGCGGCCGCGCGCGAGGCAACCGTCGTGACCGTGTTGCCGGAGGTCAGCAAGATCGACGGCACGCGCCGGGTGTTGCGGATTCCGATCGAGGCCGGTTACGGCGCCGCGGAGTTCATGGTGGACAATCCGCCCGCGTCCTGAACACCCGCCGTACCTCCCGGTGCCATGGAACTTTGGGTTTGGTACCGCTACATCTCGAAGGCCACGAAGCGCGCAAAGCTCACGAAGCTTTTTTTACGCCCGGTGCGAGGCCTGAGTCACTTGCCCCTTCGTGAGCTTTGCGCGCTTCGTGACCTTCGTGATGTATGTGACCACAAAACGAGCCCAAACCCATCCTGTTATCCCACCAGTGCCGCACCAAAAAGGACTTCGCCATGCAAGCCGGCCTGTTCGTCACTCTGGAAACCGAATCCCGCTTTGATGTTACCGCGCATCTCGACGACCTCTCCGCGCAGGTTCGCACCGCCCGTGACGCCGGCTTCGACTCGCTCTGGTTCCCACAACATTTCGTGACCGGACCGAGTATGCGCCAGTTCGCCGCGTCACCGATCATGGGTTACCTCGCGAACCTGTCCGGCGGCATGCGCATGGGTACCGCCGTGTTGCTGCTGCCGATGCTCAACCCCGTTCTGCTGGCGGAGGAAGCCGCCACACTCGACCACCTGACCGACGGGAAATTCGTGCTCGGTGTGGGCCTCGGCTACCGCGATGGCGAGTTCGCCGCGATGGGCATCGAGCGCAAGTCCCGCGTGCCGCGCTTCCGAGAATATGTTCAGGCGATGCGACTGTTGCTGAACGGCGATCATGTCACGTTCCACGGCAAATACATCAAACTCGACGATGCCAGCCTCAGCATGCGTCCGCGCAATCCGGCCGGCGTGCCGATCTGGATTGGCGGCACTGTCCCCGACGCCGTCAAACGCGCCGCCGAACTGGGTGATTCCTGGCAGGGCGCCGGCGCGATGACCATGGACGAAATGAAACGCTGGTGGAATTTGTTTCACGAGACGCGGGTCGAGCTCGGCAAGCCGACGGATTATCCGCGCCAGGTGTCTCGCGAGTGTTTCTGTGGTCCGACCATGAACGCGGCGATTGACCTCGCCCGCGGTCCGATCTCCGCGAAATACACGCGTTACGCAAGCCATGGTTTCGGCGGCTTCGAAGGCGGCGACGCGGCGTTTCGCCAGTTCGCCCAGGATCGGTTCGTGGTCGGTGACGAGGCGCATGTGCGGGATGAGTTGCAACGGTATCGGGATGAACTCGGGGCCACCGAGTTCCGTTTCCGCATGGGTTGGCCTGGTCTGCCGCGGGATGAAGTGCTGGCCAGCATCAGGCGCGTCGGAAAGATCGTCTCGACACTATAGGTCGATCCGGTTGATAGGATTCTCGTGCGTCCCGCCGATCGATCAGCGACCCTCGGTCACGACCAGAGTTCGGGCACCGGACTCCACATTTTTGGACTGTCAATGATGTCCTTTTGCCCGCCCAGATAGGATCCAATCGTCGCGATGTCCTTGGGTGCCAGCTTCGCCTTCATGCCACGCCAAAGATTGAGCTTGATCTGCCATTCATACGCGCCGGATTTCTCGAGCAGCTTGTCGACGACGTCGCAGCAATTGTTCGTCACGAAACTGTAGGTCGCGTTCGTGTTGCCGGAGCGCATCGCCGAGATGCCCTTCTGCAGATCGGTGAAATAGATCTTTTTCCAGAACTCGATGGCGTCGTTGTCGTTGTCCCACCCGAAGTAGTCACCGGTCCAACTCGGCTCGCCGCCCTCCATTTGTTTGTCGTCGGCGAAGGTTGGCGCCATGCCTGGGCCGCCGGCGAAGACCTGCTTCATCATCTTGAGCTTGCTGCTGCCGGCCCCACCGTCCGGCCACCAGGACATGTAAGTCCCATCGATCTCGGTCGACGCGTGTCCAACATTTTCGCCCTTCGGGTACCAGACATTGATCCGAACGCCCATGATCGCATGCTCCTCCAAGGACAGCCACTGTGATATCATCCGTGCCAACCAGCTTCAATAAAAAGATGATCCGGCGACTCATTCCAGAATTTGGTGGTGAACCGGCACCAATCGAGATACGCGTCGTTTCATGCGAACTGACTTTTAATAGAGGCGCTGGCAGCCGAGGCGACGGCTTATCGTCCGGCGCTGGTCATGTGAATATGTTTCGGCGTCGTGCCGGACACGGGATGCGGGAAACCGCGGCATCAATCGGCCGAATAAGCGACGGCTGTACCAAACCAGCGACGGACTCTGAGGCCCGGCTCGACAGTCATGCAGAGGGGACCGGCCCGGTCGAGACAGGCGGCAGCGGGATGGTGAACGTAAGATTTCAGACGCAAGGATGTGACACCAACACCCCGTTGGCGAAGACGTGCATGTGAGGCAGATTGACGAACTCCCGTAGTAGATCCGGCGGACTCGAAATCGGCGCTGCCGTCGCGCCGCCATGACGTGTGAACTCCCGACGCTTCCGGTCACCGAAGCCTTGCCCGCGCTGCGGGCCGCGCTCGACGCGAACCAGGCCGCGGTCCTGGTCGCTCCGCCCGGCGCGGGGAAGACGACGCTGGTCCCGCTTGAACTGCTGTCGGCGCCCTGGCGAGGCGACGGCGAAATCCTGATGCTGGAACCACGCCGGCTGGCCACTCGCGCGGCGGCGACCCGCATGGCGTCTCTGCTGAATGAACCGGTCGGCCACACCGTCGGCTTCCGCACACGCATCGACGGGGCCACCTCCCCGGCGACACGGATCGAGGTGATCACCGAAGGCTTGTTGGTCCGCCGGCTGCAATCCGATCCCGGCCTGGATGGCGTGGCGGCGGTGATCCTGGACGAAATCCACGAACGCTCGCTGGAGTCCGATCTGGCCCTCGCGCTGTGTCTGGACCTGCGACAGATGCTGCGGCCCGAGTTGCGGCTGCTGGCGATGTCCGCCACCGCCGATGGCGCCCGCCTCGCCGGACTGATGGAGGCGCCAGGGGGAGCAGCCGTCGTCGAGAGCCTCGGCCGAATGTTCCCGGTCGCCATCCAGCACGCCAAAACCGACATCGCGATTCCACGTGAACTGCCCGACGCCATGGCGCGCGCCATCCGCGCCGCGCTGGCCGAGCATCAGGGCGACATTCTCGCTTTCCTCCCCGGCATGGCGGAAATCCGCCGCACGCAGACCGCGCTCGATCGCTGCGGCGCGGAGGTTTTGCCGCTGCACGGCGACCTGCCGCCCGCCGACCAGGATCGTGCACTACGCCAGTCTGACGCAAGGCGAGTGGTGCTGGCGACCTCGATCGCGGAGACCTCGCTGACCGTGCCGGGCGTGCGGATCGTGGTTGATGGCGGCTGGCGGCGGGTGCCGCGGCTGGATCCCTCGACCGGCCTGACCCGGCTGGCGACAGTGCGCGTATCGCGTGCCGCCGCCGATCAACGGGCCGGACGCGCCGGACGCGAGGGCCCGGGCGTCGCCATCCGGTTGTGGACGCTGGCGCAACACCGCGGCCTCGCGCCGTTCGATCGGCCGGAAATCCTGGAGGCGGAGCTTTCGTCACTGGTCCTCGACTGCGCCGCGTGGGGCACCGCGCCGGCGGACCTGAAGTTCCAGGACCAACCACCGCAAGGCGCGCTGACCGCCGCCGCCGCGCTGCTGACGGAGCTTGGCGCGCTCGCGGAGGGTCGGATCACGCCGGCGGGCCAACGCATGGCCTCGCTTGGGTCGCATCCAAGGCTGGCGGCGATGATGCTTGCGGCGGAAACCATCTCCGAGCAGGCACTCGCCGCCGACCTCGCCGCGTTGCTGGAGGAACGCGATCCGCTGCGATCCCCCGAAGCTCCGGCGGACATCGGCACACGCCTGCTGGCGATCCGCCACGGTGATCCCGATGCCGATCGTGGCGCGCTGTCACGCATCCGTCGCACCGCGGGTCAATATCGGCGGCGCCTCCGTCTGCCGGCCGATCTCGCGGGCGAGGGCGACGCGGGCCGCCTGCTCGCCGCCGCGTTCCCGGACCGCATCGGCCAGCGTCGCGGCGAGCCGGGGTCGTTTCGTTTCTCCGGTGGAGGCGGTGGCCGGATGCCGCGCACCGATAAACTCGCGAGCACCCCCCTGCTGGTCGCCGCCGCGCTCGACGTCAAAGCCGCCGCCCGCATCCGCCTCGCCGCGCCGCTCGACGCGGATAACCTGCCTCCGGCGATCGCGGCGAGGGTGACCGAGCAGGT
>ODAK010000714.1_pt1 | contig 37980 bp, 34 predicted proteins | sample 1539591 | NCBI WGS metagenome assembly ODAK01 (sample SAMEA3539303, study PRJEB22396) | soil metagenome | biome: tundra; feature: field; material: soil | place: USA | collected 2010-05 | depth 0.15 m | reverse complement strand
TCACGTCCGGTTCTGAGAGAGCGCGGTGGTGAAACTCCGCCGCGCCACTCGCCCAGCGCGGAAATTTCGGGGACGAGGCCACCTACGCGAAGCTGGGAGAAGCATTGGCCGCCATCGATCAGCAACACGGCACCAGCCAGAACTATCTCTTTTACCTGGCCACCTCGCCCAAGTTCTTCTGCGAAATTGTTCAGCAACTGGGACGGTCGGGACTTTCGAAGCAGGAGGGCGGTCATTGGCGAAGAGTGGTGATCGAGAAGCCGTTTGGGGAGGACCTCGATTCCGCCATGGCGCTCAATCGAAACATCAAGGACGTGCTCTCGGAAAAGCAGATTTACCGCATTGACCATTACCTGGGCAAGGAAACCGTTCAGAACATTATGGTGTTCCGCTTCGGCAACGGGATCTTCGAGCCCATCTGGAACCGGCGTTACATCGATCACGTAGCGATTACGAATGCCGAGACCGTGGGTGTCGAAATGCGCGGGGGCTACTTCGATACCGCTGGCACCCTGCGCGACATGGTCCCCAACCACATGATGCAGTTGATCAGCCTGACCGCCATGGAACCACCCGCATCGTTCAGCGCCGATGCAGTACGCGATGAGCAGGCGAAAGCCCTGAATGCCATCCAGCCACTGAGCGCGGAAGATGTTTTGTACCAGGCGGTCCGCGGACAGTATGGCGAGGGTGCGATCGCAAAGGAAAAGGTGCAGGCCTACCGCTCCGAGCCTGGGGTCTCGCCGGAATCGAAGACGGAAACCTTTGTCGCCTTGAAGCTGAACATCGACAACTGGCGGTGGGCAGGCGTGCCGTTCTATTTGCGCACGGGAAAGCGAATGGCCAAGCGGCACACCGAGATCAACATTCAGTTCAAGCGAGCCCCGTTTCAACTGTTCCGGCAGACGGCGGTACACAAACTCCAGACCAATCGGCTGGTGATTCAGGTCCAGCCAGACGAAGGCATGTCGCTTGGTTTCGGCGCGAAAATCCCTGGCGCCCAGCTCCGGCTGGGATCGGTGGAGATGAGCTTCGAATATGCAAAGTATTTTGGCGCCGAGCCGTACACCGGCTACGAGGTCCTGCTCTACGACTGCATGATCGGCGATGCGACCCTGTTTCAGCGTGCCGACATGGTCGAGGCTGGCTGGAGGATACTCGATCCAGTCCTGGATGTCTGGAAGGCGCTGCCGGCCCGTAATTTCCCGAATTACGCATCCGGCTCGTGGGGGCCCAAGGAGTCGGATGACCTGATGGAACGCGACGGCCGGCATTGGAGGAAAATCGTATGATCCTGGCGGGCGACATCGGCGCCACGCACTCAAGACTGGCTGCGTTCCAGACGGAAGGGAATCGCCTGCAATGCGCGGTCGAGAAAATCTACTCTAGCGGGGAGCACAAAGGCCTGGCGGAAATTGTCGCCGACTTCACCAAAACCGAAGGGATACCAGCACAGTCGGCCTGCTTTGGAGTCGCCGGCCCGGTCCGGGGAGGCCGCAGCAAGATCTCAAACCTGCCTTGGATCATCGACTCACGGGAACTTGCCGCGCAGTTGAAGCTGCGCACCGTGGGGTTGATCAACGATCTGGAAGCCTTCGCATACGGGATCGATGCGCTGGAGTCGAAGGACTTCGTCACGTTGAGTGAAGGGTCGAGCGCGGCGGAGGGCAACACCGCCATCGTGTCGGCTGGTACCGGGTTGGGGGAGGCTGCCCTTTACTGGGACGGATACCGTCACCATCCGTTCGCCTGCGAAGGCGGACACACCGAGTTCGCTCCTAAGAACGATATTGAGATCGAGCTTCTTCAGTACCTGATGAAGAAGTACGAAAACCGGCACGTGAGTTATGAAAGGCTCCTCTCCGGTCCGGGCATCAAGAACATCTACGATTTCTTGCGGGATGCTTCGAAAGAACAAGAGCCAGCGTGGTTGAAGGACGAGCTGGCTAAGGCGCCGGATGCTCCCGCTTTAATCTCGCAGTTGGCGCTTACGAAAAAGGCCGCGATCTGCGAGCGAAGCTTGTCGATCTTTGTCAGTGTCTTCGGATCGGAGGCGGGAAACTGCGCTCTGAAGTTCATGGCGACGGGAGGGGTCTTCGTTGCGGGGATAGCGGGAAAGATAGTGTCGAAGATGAAGGAAGAGACGTTCATGGACTCCTTCCTCGACAAGGGGCGAATGAAGACTCTATTGCAAGAGATACCGGTGAAGATTGTGCTCAATGATGACTCGGGATTGATAGGAGCAGCCCGGTTCACACTGGTGCAGAAAGCCTTCCGAGCGTAACGGTAGCTATTTGCGGGACGCTTTAACCGGCTTCTTGCGGGCGGTAGTTTTTGACGCGGGTTTCGCCTCTTCCGCCTCTTCTTGTGCGGCGCGCCGTTCCAGCGCTTTGGTCACGACGTAACCCATTTCGGCGATGGGAGCAGGTTTGCCCGTCCAGATCTCAAATTGCCGGGCGCCCTGCTGGACGAACATCTCCAAGCCCGATATGACCTGAATGTTCTTGGCGCGCGCCATCTTGATGAGCTTGGTCTCAGCCGGGACGTAAACCAGATCGAACACGTACTTGGTGTTGAGCTCTTTGTCCTCCAGCGGAGACTGCTTGCCATTGCTCATTCCCACCGGAGTTGCGTTGATGATCACGTCGAACGTAGTCTTGGCGACCTCGCCGCGTTTCAGGTATTTCGCTTTCGCTTGCCGCGCCAGCTTCTGGGCTTTTTCCGGGGTGCGATTGGTGATAAAGACCTCGGCGCCCTTGGCTTTCAATCCGAATACAGCCGCCCTTCCTACACCGCCCGCGCCAATTACCAGGATGCGCGCACCAGCCAGGTGAAGACGCTGCTCCAGGGGAGCAACGATGCCGCCGACATCGGTATTGAACCCGTACAGTTTGCCGTCGAGGCTGCGAACCAGAGTATTGCAGGCGCCAATTTGACGGGTCAGCGCGTCGGAATTCTCCAACGCCTCCACGATGTCCTGCTTGTAGGGCATGGTGATGCTGAGGCCGCGAATGGGAATGTCGCGAACGCAGGCCAGCAGATCTTTCAGGCTCTTGGCGTGCAGCGACAAATAAACGGCGTTCACGGCTTCGCGGCGAAATGCCGCGTTCATCATGATGGGAGACAGCGAATGCTCAACCGGGTCGCCCGCCACTCCGTAAACCTGGGTTGCCGCGTCCACGTTATCGATGCGGTAGATGTCCCGCAGTTCGTTGAACAGCACTTGTCCGGGAGCGGTCTCTTCGCCACTCTTGGCGGCTCCGAAGGTGAAGATGCTGCCGGCCCGAACGCCCAGAACCCGGCTGATGATGCCCTGTTCCCCCATGCACAAGCCGACCATTTCGTGCTTGGCGGAATTCGCCTCCAGGAACTTCATCATCACAACATTGTCGGAGAGATTGGTCGCCGTCGAGACCACCTTGTAGAAGTCGGCGGGGTACTTACTCATCTCGGCGAACGGATCTTCCAGCTTCTTGGTGGCACGGAAGTCGTGGTAGGAGATGATCAAGCCAACCCGGTCGGTGAGGCCGCGGAGTTGGTCGGTTTTTAGGCTCTTGGCGCTCTGTAACTCTATGTCCACCAAGGGGAAACCAACATCGGCCGCTTTCAGCAAGACGGCCAATTCAGCGGCCACCGAGCCCTTGAATTTGCCTCCGTTGACCGCCCGCCGGCAGGTGGCGATCGCGGTCGCCTCCGGGTGCATCTCCAGGAAATTCTTCAGCTTGGGAAGAGCTGCCGCCGGTTGCGAGAGGTAGTCTAACCTTAACTCCAGAAAAGGGTTATCGCGCACCACCGACTCGGCTCGTTCGATCATGGTGGGAGCATCGGAACCCACCACTGGAACACAAACCCGAGGCAGTCGGAAGCGATGAATCCGGGATGCGTAACTAGTTGTAGAAGAGCGCATGTAGCTGCCCGATGTTACAAGATGCACAAGAATAGTTGCAACTACCTTCTAGCAGAATATTGCAAAAACAGGCAGAAAAGGTCTATTGGCGAGCACGAATCAAGTGTGCTACTAGGGCTTTGTTAGGGTTTCAGCGCTTCGCCTGGGTCTGGTTGATCATGTGAAAACCGCGGTTCAGCAGCAGGAATTGGGCCATATCGGTCCGGTGCAGACCCATGTTCAGATGGCGCCCGTTGAGGTTTCCATCCAAGATCAAGCGATCGGGCCCTGGATCCTCATACGTGAAGCTTGCTTTCCAACTCGGGTCTGCGGGGACGGTCAGTGTAAAGGTTTTCCTCGCCGAATCAAGTTGCAGGGTAAAGTTTCCTATCCCGCTATCCATTTCCTGGAAGTAAAAAATGTCGGGCGCGTCAAAGATCACGCGTTGCCAGCGGTCTGTGTTCGTCAGCAGTGGAGGTTGCACCGCACCGTCGACTACGAACTCATCCACCGACCAGATTCCGCGGACGGGAGGCGGCAATTGGACCGCATACTTGACTGGTACGCGTGCGCCGTATTCAGACAAACCACCAGGGCGACCGCTCCAATGCCGATCTGGAAGAGCAAGACCCAGCGGTTGAGTTGCTCGTCTTTTAGCAGCGGAACTGTAGGGGACGGCGCTGTCCTACGATTAAGAATGAAGAAGTCTATCAGCCGTCGCACGTCGGGAAGAAGCAGGAACAAACTCATCAGCACTAGATGGGTCGAGTAGATTTTCCTGGGCACGTCGTAGCAAAAGTTGAGCATCCACACATTGCTCATAGCCGCAAAGGTCACTAGGGCCCCGAGCGTGGTGAAGCGAGGCACAATGAGAAGCAGTCCACCCAGCATTTCGGCGACTCCGGCAAATAAGCTATACGCCCTGGACATTCCCATAAATGTCCACAGCAGACCCATGGGTGAGGAGTTACCGTAATAGTCCACGAACCTATACAAGGGCGGCTCGGGAAACTGCATGGGAAACAGCTTGTTGGCGCCGTAGCTGATCATGGACACAGCAAGCGTCAGGCGGACGAATAACCTGAGCCATTCGTAGAGTTGGTCATAGTTCTTCTGTTTTCTGTCAATCCAAGACCAGATTGCAGTGGCAACAATCGCCACTACAAAGAGGCAGAGCAGCAGAATGTAGTCGTATAGCTGGTCACCGCTGCCGTTGGCAACCTCGGTCATGTCGCCGTGCAGATGGAGCAGATTTTCACCGACCCAGGGCACGATGGCGTGCCACATCCGCCGATAGGCATCATTGTTAGGCATATCCGCGCCCAGAGCTCCCACGGCACCGGGAAATATGTAGAGGAGAAAGTAAGAGAATACGAATCGGAGGGCGACGCGAGTGGAGGGTCGCCAACTCTTGCTTTCGTCAGTGGCGCGCGGCCCTGCTTCCGGCTGCATTTGCGGTTTCATGGCTGCTCTTAATGGCACAGTGATCGTCTTGTCAAGGCGGCCCCGGCAACCGCAGGGGCCCAGAGCCCGAAGCTGACGCATTCTCTCTCGAACGAAGGTTTGGCGCAACTGCTCTGTCGGCGGGAGTGGGCTGGCATCACCTCTCGCGACTTTTCCCTTGTCCGAATGCGGCGAAACGCAATCCGCATCGCTCGATTCCCTAAATTGACGGTTCAGCGTGCGACGCAATACGCTGAAGAGGCCGAAGATGCCAGAACTTTAGCCAGGCCCGGATCCATACAAGTGATTAGCAATGACAAAAAAGCCGGAGCACTGGGCTCCGGCTTCATTGAGACCTAGGGGAAGGGTCGTATTGATTAGCGGGTCAGCTTGCGGCGCAGTACGCCAGCGAGGCCGAGGATGCCAGAACCGAACAGCATGATGCTGCTGGGCTCAGGGGTCGTCCCCGTGGTGCCGGTAGCCGTGCCGGTGATAGTGAACGCTTCCGAAGGAATCGAGCCAAGGGTGTTCTCAAAAGCCGAAGACGGGCAACCCTGGGACCCACAGCCTACGCCACTGTTTTCATCCCAGTAGACCGGGTTGCCAAGGGGAGTGACCGCGTTCAGCAGGGTAATCCAGCTAGTACATGGCCCTGAGTTGTGGAGGCATACGTCAACGTTGGCGAGTGAAAAGTCGACAAGCGCAACCTGCTCACCAAAGTTGTTGACGAACAAATTGGTCTGACCAACGGCGTTAAGCACCTGGTCGGTGTACTGATTACCGAACGAGGTGGAACCCAGCTGCATTTCCACCGAGGTTAGAGTGTCGCCTACGGGTAACCAGACGCCGATGTGGAGGTCTTCTACACTGCAATCCTGGTGAGAGCAATAGAACGAGTTGGTCACGGAGAAGCCGAAGTTAATCGTCCAAGCATCAACTGTGCCATTAATTGGACCGTTGTCGTAGAGAGTATCTGCCATGGCGGGAGCGACGGCCAGCACCAGGCAAGCGATTATGAGCAAAGCAATACGCGTTTTCAAGGATCGAACCCTCCTTTAGGTTCAAATCAAACTGTTACCCACTGGGTAGCCCCATAGCGAGGGAGGCTACGGGTAGAAGAGCAATTCTCTTGCCATCGTAAAGCCTCTAGATCTGTCACTTCAGGACCTCTGGTGTGCAGGGCTTTGCGACTTTGTTCTAGGGAATTTCCCTGCAACGTGTCCCATCCCTGTTTCCGCGTAGCCCGCGTTCTTTCAATAGCTTGGCCATATCTGGGTACTCCCGTTTTGTGTCCAAATTGTAAAGAAACTGCGCTCTTGGCCTTGCAAATTGGATCGTACCCGGTCATTCCAGTCCGCCCCAAGGCGCCGTTTGCGCTAGGATGGCTCACCAGTTGCCTCGGGAGACGGCTTGGCGACCAGGGATTAGAGGCTGTTACGAAACTCGTTCATTATGATCGCGAGTGCGGCTTTTGTTCCACTTCGAAGTCAATTACGACACTGCGACGGCACCACAAGCTGCTAATGTGGCTGCATTCTGGCAGGTTTATTCCACCTCGCGAGCCGCGAGATGGGTTCGTAACAGCCTCATTAGGGTGTGTTCTCGACCCAAAGGGGCTCTGCTTTGGTTGCCGGGCGCAGCGGGGAGCCCAAGAGCCCATTGCCCTGGCTGCTGCGTCCAGCCAAAAGTTGCACCCAGCGAGAACCCCACGGTCGGTGCTGCGCGGGAGTTGTTTCGGAGGGCCGATCATGGGAGAGTCGGGTCCTATTTGGGAGCGATTTTCGCCGCCTCCTCGAAGTACTGCCGGGCGAGCTCGGCATCCCCAAGCCTACGATAGACATGACCTAGGTTAATGAGTGCCTGGTAGCGCCGGTCGTCGTCTGCCTCCGCCAGGAACCTCTTGTAATAGTCGACCGACTCCCGAAGGTTGCCGGTTTGATGTTCGTAGAGGGCAACGCCCAGATTGGCGTCGGGGTTGGTGGGATTGATAGCCAGCGACCTGAAGTAGTGCTGTGCGGCCTCGTTTTGGTGTCCTGTGTCCCTCAGCGCGTCGCCTAGATAGGATTCAGCAAACCAATTCCGATGGGTGACCTGCAGCGTGTGCGACCAGAGCATCGCATTGTCGGCCCAATAGCGGGCCTGACGATATGTAACCACCGCCAGGATGGCTAACACAAGGATGCTGACCACCGGCAACAACGCGGTGGGAAGATGTCGGGCCTCGGCCCAGTCGGCCACACCCCAGCAGAGCATGATGAAAAGCCCCAGAAACGGCAGGTAAGCATATCGGTCGGCCATGGATTGTCTTCCCACCTGCATGAGGCCGATCATGGGCACCATTGCTCCCAGAAACCAGAGCCAGCCGACAGTGAGGTAACGGAGGCGCCAGCAACTCGTTACCAGCCCGGTGACTGCCAGCAGGAAAACTAAAGCCGCGAATACCTGCCCCGGCCGTATGCTATTGCCCGGATGGAGGTACATCGGGGCCAAACCCGAAGGCCAGAACATCTTCTGCACATACCGGGCATAGGCCACGATCGCATTTTCCAGGCGAACTGGGAAGGTGAATGGCCAAGACTGGGGACGGCCCACTCTTTGGGCCCTTATGGTGAGGTAGGCGTCGATCAGGCAAATAACAAAAAGCGGAACTTTCTCACTGACCAACTGGTATAAGCTTCTGGGCGGGATATTCCTTTCGCGACTGGAACCGGATTGCTGGGCGCCGAGCCGAAGGCGGCCCAGCGGCCAGTAATCCCAAAGGAGAAGAACGCAGGGCAGAGTGATCACCTGCGGCTTGGCCATCAAGCCGAGCACAAATAGAAGCGCAACCACTGCGTAGCGGCCCATTCGCGGATTCTGGGCATACCATCGGTAAGCGCCTAACGCGAGCAGGAAAAACAACATGCTCAGCGTGGTCTTGCGCTCTGCGATCCAGACCACCGACTCGACATTGAGTGGATGAAGCGCGAACAGTGCCGCTACCATCAGGCTTCGTCCGGCGTACCCCGTCGCCTTCCACAGGACCCAAAAGAGCAGCACGACGTTGATCAGGTGCAGTGCGAGGTTCACATCGTGCGGACCAGCAGGAGCCAATTGGAAGAACTGGCAATCGAGGGCGTGTGAAATCCAGGTCAGGGGATGCCAGTTGTTCGCGTAGTAGGTGGTTAGTGCCCACTCGACGGTGGTCCAATTTAACCCTGAGGAGATGTGGGAGTTCTTAGTTACATATCCGTTATCGTCCAGATTGGCGAATGGGTGCCGGTGTACCTGCAGATAAACGGCCAATGTTACGCCCAGCAGAAGAAGTCCGAGAGCCAGAATCGACTTTCCCGGCAACGTGAAAGCTCCCGCCTTTGGCTGGAGTTGGACCTGTCTCGTAGGCTGGACGCTTGCAGAAACCACAAACCCTCCTAAGTGCCAAGGATTATAGTCGGTCTCTGTTGGACTAGGCTGTGACAGTCTTTTCCCAAGAGCCATGTGATAACAATTATTAGTGATGCAAAGGACGAAGCTTAACGCGTCGCAGTATTGGTGTTACGGACTGCTGTTGTTGGTAATTCTGTTCTTCGCCCTCATTCGTTTCCACTTACGGGAGTGCCCCCTGGAACGGGACGAAGGGGAATACGCCTACGCCGGGCAGTTGATGCTGCAGGGTATACCTCCGTACCAGCTTGCCTACAGCATGAAGTTGCCCGGCACTTTCGCGGCATACTCCCTGATCCTCGCAGTCTTCGGGCAGACGCCTGCTGGAATTCATCTCGGTTTGCTCCTGGTCAACGCCGCGACCACATTCCTGGTTTTTCTTTTGACGCGGCGTCTGTTCGATACACTGGCTGGATTGATCGCCGCTGCCAGCTACGCTCTGCTGTCCACCAGTCCATCCGTGGTGGGTTTCGCCGGTCATGCTACGCATTTTGTCGTGCTCCCAGCGCTGGGTGGCCTCGTGCTCCTGCTCAAGGCGATCGAGGCCAGACGCACCTGGCTTTTCTTTTGCAGCGGGGTGCTGCTTGGATTGGCCTTCCTGATGAAACAGCCCGGCGTAATGTTTGGGGTTTTTGGCGGTCTTTATCTAGTGAAGAGCGAGTACCGGGACGGGCGGCTTGATTGGCGAGGCCTGGCGCCGAAGGCCGGAGCCCTGGTGCTTGGGTCGGTCCTGCCTTTTGCGGTGACCTGCCTGGCTCTGCTGGCGGCGGGCAGCTTCCACAAGTTTTGGTTCTGGACGGTTCAGTATTCTCGAGAATATGGCTCAATCGTGAGCGTCGGAGAGGGTCTCCGCTTATTGCAGTACAACGCTGCTCTAGTGGTAAAGCCGGCGTTCTGGATTTGGGCCATTGCCGGCGTGGGTCTCAGCGCGCTGCTGTGGAATCGCCGGGCTGGTGCTCGGGGCTCCTTTCTTGCAGGGTTTCTTTTCTTTTCCGGCGTGGCGGTTTGCCCGGGTTTCTATTTCCGTCAGCACTACTTCATCCTCATGCTGCCCGCGATTGCGCTGCTGGCGGGCGTTGCAGTGAGTTCAGTGCGGCAGAGTGTTCTTCTCGAGGGCTGGCACAGAGTATGGTCGTTCCTGCCTGTGCTTGTGTTTCTCCTCGCCTTTGCCGGCTCCATTTTTGTGCAGCGGGAGTATCTGTTTGCGATGGACCCACTGACGGCCTGCCAGACGGTGTACGCTGGGAATCCGTTTCCGGAAGCGGTGAAGGTGGGCGAGTACCTCAAGAACCACACCTCTCCAGGGGAGCGCATCGCCGTTTTGGGCTCCGAGCCGGAGATCTATTTTTATGCGCACCGGCACTCGGCGACGGGTTACATCTACACCTACAGCCTGATGGAACCGCAGAGTCACGCTCTGGAGATGCAGAAGGAAATGATCGCCGAGATTGAAGCCGCTCGGCCTGAGTTTGTGGTGTTGGTCAATGTGCCGACGTCGCTCGGCAGGCTGCCGGCTTCGGAGACGCTGGTGCTTTCCTGGGCAGGCGCGTACTTGCGCGGTCGGTACCAAAAGGTTGGAACGGTAGATATGAACGACCCGACTGACTACGTTTGGGACGATGCTGCCAAGAATTATCGGCCACGATCGCGATCGTTTATCAATGTGTTCAAAAAAACGGAGAGCGCAGATTAATGGCGGCTGGGTTCGGGAAGGGCCGGTGCTATGGCCAGATGCAGCCCGCTTGGCAAGCAACACGCTTGCTTTACACCAGGCAAGGAGTGCACAATCGGGTCGCTCTGGTGGCACACAGATCGACCTGCCGTCGCTAACTGAGAGTACCTTGGGGAGGCTTTTGGCAAGCAATTTCAGACCTTGGAAATGGAGTATTCGTAATGAGTATGGCGAGCCCGGGACAACGTCGGACTTGGATTTTCGGGACCAGCTTGCGCGTGGCGGCAGCCGGACTGGTGTTAGCAATCATGTTTGTGCTGTTGCTCGGTGCAACTGAAGCGGTGCGAGCTGGCCATCCAGGCCAGCGTCGGGGAGCACTCACTCTAGGGTTATTTTGTTCGCGGGGAATGCGGCGGCAAACCGCCGCTCTGCCCATGCCAGTAACTCTGGAATCGCACTACGGCGCGGCGCCGACTGACTGGGCGTGCAACTTAGCCGCGGTTTCAGGGTTCGCGAGCAGCCGTTGATAGAACAGATCGGCGATGAACGCGTTGCCTGCCTCCGTATAGTGGCCGGCGGCTCCGGGTAAATGGATCGCTCCCCTGGCGATGAAGAATTTGTCTATGTCCTCGGGAGGAAGCCGGTGGAAGTCGTCAGCGAAGTCAAGGTACAGAATGCCGTGTTCGCGCGCGTACTCGGCCAGGAACTGGCGCCAGGACGCCCCCAAGTCCGCGCCGTACTCCTCGCGTATGGGGAGGTAAGCCAGGACGAGCGAGCTGGCCTTGGCCTGGTTCGTGGCCAGGAGATCGTCGAGCAGGTGCGACAAGACCAGCGTCGTTTGCTCGTCGCGTTCCTGCTGCGTCTGGGTCACAGCGGGGGCAGTGTCGAGTCGGAATACCCGGCGGAGGACGCGCGTGATACTCAGGTTGGACAGAGCGTTTGCTGCGCGCGCTAACCTTGGCGACCAAACTACCATTGCACGCGGAACGGGTACGTTGGTGGTGATCAGGCGATCGTTTTCGAGCACGAGCTTCGGCTTCCCGTATCCCCTGAAGGCGGCGTGCTGCATTCGGTAGAAATCGGGTGCGATGAGCGCGAAAATCTGGATATCGTGGTCCAGCACCATACCGTCGCGTTTGTACCAGAGGTAGGCCTGGTCCGCGCCGTATCCTCCCTGGCCCATATTGACGGTCTCGATATTTGGGCTGTGTGTCGCGAGAAGTTGCGGCCATGCGTGGTCGTTGTCCACCCCGAAGCCGAGCGTGAAGGAATCGCCCGAGCAGATGATGCGCGTCTTGCCGGGCGGCACTTGCGGCGTGAAATCCGCGTTGTTGCGGAACCGCTGCGAGTTCGTCCTCAGGTATTTTCCCGGACCGTACATGTTGGGGAGATAGACGTTCGGGCGATTCACCCATCCGAGATCGCGATCATACTCGGTGTGAAAACTCTCAGCCACCGACTGCGACGCGAAGGCCTCGCGAAAGGCGTAGTAGATGCTGGCCATGCCCTCGAGCGCCAGAACCAGGACCAGCGTCGCGACGATGTTGTAGAGGACAAGCGCGGCGATGCGGCGGACAGAGCGCGTCATTGAATCGGCCCCAGCTCCCAGCGGCGCTGAGGGTCTACTTTGCCGTTCACGTTCATCCTGTACTCCTACTTGGCCAAAAGCTTCTCTGCCAGGCGCTGGGCCTCGGCGAAATTTCCCGACAGCAACTTGGCCCGCTGCGTAGCCGTTGCGGCTTCGTCCTGACGGCCGCTCTGCTCCAAGGCGCGAGCCAGCAGCAGATAACCGACATCCGTAGGCTGGATCTTCATGCCTTCGGAATATGCCTGGACGGCTCCGGCAAAGTTTCCAGATTTTTGCCTGGCCAATCCTAAGTCAAGCCAGACTGCGATCTTCTGGGGATTGAGGCCCACCGAGGCTTGTAAGCTTTCCTGGGCCTGCGCCAGATTTCCCAAGTCAAGATAGGCATGTCCCATATTAGCGAACGCCGAAGCTCTGATTCCCGAATTCTGCTGTGGAACGGACTGGGTGGCGCTTATCAAGATCTGGTATTGCTCGATCGCCTCCCGTAATTGGCCGTGTTGCTGGTCGTAGAAGCCGATATTCATATGGCTGATAGCAAAGGAAGGTCTGATTGCCACAGCCTTGTAGAAATGAGTCATGGCTTCCGGCTGTTCTCCCCTGGCCTGCAGCGCCTCTCCTAAGTCTTCCTCGGCTTCATAATTGCCGCTGGTGACCTGCAAGGTGCGCGACCATAAAGTCACGTTGTCGCGCCAGTAGTCGATCTGCCGATGAGCCACCACAGTCAGCGCCAGTAACGCAGCTATGCTGGGGCCAGCAATCCAGGCGCTGGAAATGTGTCGTTGCTCTGCCCACTCGCCAACCGTCCAGCAGATCATAATGAACAGACCAATGAAGGGCAGGTAAGCGTAACGGTCGGCCATCGCCTGCTTGCCCACCTGTACCAGGCCGATCATGGGTATCAAGGTACCCAGGAACCACAACCATCCCACCAGGAGATAACGGCGGCGCCGAGCTGCAATGACCAGCGCAGTGACAGCCAGCAGAAACAACGATGCTGCGAAGACCTCCCACCTGGCTAGCGAGTTTCCCGGATGGGGGTACATCGGCACAAGACGGACCGGCCAAAACGCTTTAGCCACGTAGCGGGCGTAGGAAACAATCGCGTTCGCAAGTCTCACCGAAAGCGAGACCTCCGGATTGAAGCCGCCACCCACCAATTGCGCTTTCATAGTGATCACGGCGCTAATTGCGGATAGCGCGACTAGCGGGAGCTTTTCCAATATCAGTTGAGAAAAACTTCTGGCGGGGAAGACGACCGCTGTTGCTGTTGAGTGGGGCGCGCCGTCAGCAAACATTCGTCGCAACGGCCAATAATCCCAAAGCAGCAGCACAAAGGGCAACGTAACTACCTGCGGCTTGGCCATGAGTCCCAGGGCGAACAAGAAAGCAACCACGACGTAGCGCCCGGGACGCGGTTCGCGCGTATACCACCGGTACCCTCCTAGCGCGAGCAGGAAAAACAACATGCTGAGCAGGTTCTTGCGCTCGGCAATCCAGACTACGGATTCGACGTTGATGGGGTGCAGAGCGAAAAGCGCAGCCACCATGAAGCTGCGGCCTGTGAAGCCGGTCGCCTGCGACAGGATCCAGAACAGCAGCGCTGCATTCAGGGCGTGCAGCAGAACATTTGTGGCGTGATGGCCGGCAGGGTCGACCTGAAATAGCTGGCAATCCAAAGCGTGGGAAAGCCAGGTCACAGGATGCCAGTTGGCCGCGTGGTAGGTGGTGAAAGCCCACTCGACCGTATCCCAGGTGAGCCCCGCTTGAACGCGGACGTTGTCAGTAACATAGGCATCGTCGTCGTAATTGACGAACGGGTGATGAATCGCCGGGTAGTAGAGAACCACGGCGGCGACTACCAGGACAAGGCCGAGAACAAGGGTTCGTTTCTCCGGTCGAAAGAAGCGGCCCGCTCCAGGCGGAGACGAAGTCTTCTTCTGCGGTCTTGCATGAACACGCTTGGATTTCAGGCCGGCAGAAGTCACTCGTCCCCCCTTTTTCGACGAGTATATTCGATGGGGGCTTTTTTCTTGCGATTGAATGTCGAGCAGGAAAGCCCTGAGCCATCCAGGCTTCTGAAAAAGTCAGAGCAATAGGGAGAAACAGCAGATTCCTCGGGGCTGAATCCCCTCGGAATGACAAGAAGAAAAGGGTTTACAACGGCGCACCTGAAGGTGCGCCCCTTCAAAGGCGGTCGAAATCGAGTTTTTCAGCTGCCTGTGAAGCCATGCCTTGATACAAAACCATTTATGAGATGGCTTCTGGTTGCTGGTTGCTAATTGCTAACTGCCGATTGCTGATTGCTGATTGTTGCTACCTACCCTTTGCTGCCGCTAGCTCCGTGCATCTTGGCGCGCTCGATCAGCATCTGCACCTGGTCCTTCTGGGGATAGTCAGGGTTCGTCTGCAAGAGTTTTTCCCAGGCTAGGATTGCGCCTTTGGGATCCTTCTTCCCCTGCCATCTGACGATCCCGAGGTTAAATAGAGTAGGCGCGTGATTTGGCCTGATGGTCAGGGCCTTTTCGAAGCTTGCGATGGCCTTGTCGGCGTTGCCGGTGTACCAGTAAGCGGTGCCGAGGTCAGTGCGGACATCGGCGTTCTCAGGTTGAAGGGCGATAGCTTTTTCGTAGTACTCGATCGCTTGCGGATAAGCCTGGCCGTCGTAGTACAGATTCCCCAACTTTACGATCGTGTCGAAGTCCTTAGGGTTGGTCTTGAGTTGAGCCAGCAACGGCTCGGCTGCCTTGGCCAACATTTCGGGTGACGGAGGCTGTTCCGGTTGCGTGCTCCCGATCCCGGGCAACTGCGCAGAGCCCATGGGTGCGTTGCCCATTCCGGCTGGAGCCGAAGCAGTTTGCGGGCTTGGACCTGCAGTTGAAACCGGCGCCGATCCGCGGGCAAAGTAGCCTACCGCAATTCCGATGGCCAGCGTGATCACTGCCAGCGTGTAAGCCTGCACGTTGCTGAAAGCCAGGTTGTTCTTGCCGTTGTCGTTCTGTACAGCTTGAGACATTTGTTGAGTACTCCTTGTAGCAGTTGGCGATTAGCAATTAGCTTTCAGCTCTTAGCTCTTAGCTCTTAGCTTTTAGCTTTTAGCACCCAGGTCTCAGCATTTGTCCGGCGAGTTCATGGACATCGTTCCAATTAAAGGCGGTTTCCTTACCGCTAATGGCTAAGAGCTAAGAGCTAAGAGCTAATGGCTAAGAGCAAGCTCCTCGTTCTTGACGCCGTTGGCGATTTCTGCGGGTTGTTCAAGGTGAAACAGGCGGCCCACCGCTGCTGTCAGCACGTCCTGTTCCTTCCTCTCTGGAAGCCCCTTCAATTCACGGGCCAGGGAACTGGCAATGCGGTGCGTAATATGTATTGTAAGCGCTGTGAGTGCATGCTCCTGGTCTTCCGTGAAGGGCCCATATTCCTGGCGAAGGGTTTCCAGTTCCTGCTGGCAAAGTTCATCGAGACGTTGACGCACGGCGACGATGGTCGGGACCACTCGTTGCGCCATTAGTTTGCGACGAAAGCCCTGCACCTCCGCCTGCACAATCTTTTCCGCAGCTTCGGCGGCGGCATGTCGTCCCACCGCGTTGCGTTTCACCACGTGCTCCAGATCGTCCATATCGAAAAGATGAATGCCCTTCACTTCGCGCACGCCCGATTCGATGTCGCGTGGAACCGCGATGTCAATCATGACCATCGAGGCATGACTCCGTTGCCGGGCAATCTCCTCGGCTTCCTGGCGGCTGAGGATGCAGTGGGGGCAAGCCGTTGAGCTGACAACAATGTCAGCCGTCTTCAGTTGCTGGATGCGATCGTCGAAGGAGACCGGCGTAGCGCCCATCTTTTGCGCCAACTCCTCGGCGTGGGCGAAAGTACGGTTCATCACCTTCAGGTGGCCGGTGCCGGCTTTGGTCAGGTAGTGTGCGGCGAGTTCGCTCATTTTGCCAGCGCCAATCAGCACTACTTCACGCCCCGCGAGTTCTCCGAGGACGCTTCTTGAAAGTTCCACAGTAGCGTAGGGCACCGAAACTGCCGATGAGCCAAGCGCGGTTTCTGTACGGGCCCGCTTGGAGACAGTGAGCGCCTTCTGCATTACCGCGTCGAGGAATCGTCCGGTTGTGCCTGCCTCCTGCGCCAGCGCCCAGGCCTGCTTCACCTGCCCCGTAATTTCTGGTTCGCCCAGCACCATGGAATCCAGACCTGACGCCACGCGGAAGATATGGGTGAGCGCCATGTCATCCATGAGGCGATAAAAGTGCGACCACTCACACAGCTTGATTTGGTATTCCTGGGTCAGGAACCGTAACACGGAATTGGCCGCGGTGGGGACGTCGCTGGCCCACAGAACGAACTCGGTGCGATTGCAGGTGGTCACGACGATCACCTCTTCGACGCCTTCCGAACGCACCAACTGATGAACCGCGTCGTAGCGGCGAGCTTCGCTGATCCAGAAACGCTCGCGAACAGCTACCGGGGACGTTCGGAAGTTCAGGCCAATCACTGCCAACGTCGGTTCCATGGAGGACCTCTCTCGGAAAGCGCTTTGTTATGTAGAGGCACAACGGATGCCAAACCTGGGACAGGCTCGGGCGAAGGCTAAGTAACTAAAAACAAAGCTAATTAGTGACTGGTAAACGTTGTGGGTACGAAGTTCCTTGGGCCTAGTTTGCGGCATATCACCCGTTGAGAGTGTTTTTTCCCTCCTGACACCGAAGGGGGTAAGTCTTTTCTAATACAAGAATGAGCCTGAAGGAAGCCTGAGCAGGTGGCCGAGGAAAGCTCCTTTCAGGGGTTGAATTTAAAAAACAGTCTAGCAGTCGTCGGGGCGGTGGGAATGTGGAAATCGCGCAGCGATTTCCCAGGCGGGGGCGAAACCCGCAGGGTTTTGCCGCCACCGTCATTTCCACCGCCCTTTCCGCCGCCAGCTTCATTTTTTTTCGAAGCTCGCAGGCCGCAACTGGTCGAAGAGTTTGCGTTTGGCTTGCTGCATACGCTGGGCGGCTTCGGTATCGCTGACTGCGGCGGCGATGCGTTGTAAGACCGCGACGGTGAGCCCAGGACGCAGGTACTGTGCGGGCTCAGGCAGGGCCCGCAGCGTCTCTAGCGGGGTTTGATAGCGCCGGTAAAAGCATCGTTTGCGACCTTTCTCGTCGACTTCGACCTCGGCCTGGGCGCAGGGGCGATGGTAGTTCAGATAAGGGTTGAAGTGCGCGCTGTAGAAGTGCTGGAGGGGCTCGGCGTGAGCGGCGTCGAGGTAACCGTAGCCCATGTGTTTGCGGATCACCGCGCCATTCTTGGTTTCCACCAATCCGTTATCGTTGCTGTGCCGCGGCCGGCTTTTGGTTTGCTCGATCAGCAACTTGTTGAGCAGCTTGGCCACGGTCTGGTTGATGAACTCGCTGCCGTTATCGGAGTGAAAGCCGCGGATGCGGAAGGGAAACTGCCGCAGCAGGGCGGCCAGCACCGGCTCCAGCCAGGCTTCGCTGATGCGGGCAGTAGCGGCCACGATTTGCCACTGCGTGACCTCATCGACGGCGTTGATGTGGTACACGCCTTTGGCCCCCGGCTGATCGCCCTGGTGCACGGTGTCGACCCGCAGATAGCCGGGCTGGCCTTGCGGATCGGGCCGCCGCCGCTCGCCAATCGTCACCGCCGTGGGCTTGGTCTTGACGTAGTTCAGGCGGCGTTCGCGATAGCGCGGCTGTTGCCGCAGGTTGTACAGGTGGGCCACCGAGATGGTGGCCAGCCGCTGGTATTCCGGCTGGCCGTACTGCTCATACGCGCGCTCCAGAATGCGCCGGGTGGCCGGTCCGCTCAAGCTTTCATGCGCCGCATCGACGGTGGCCAGCAGCTCCACGTCAGCCCGGCTATAGCGTTGCGGGAAGCGGTGCCGCCGGTAAGCAACGGGCTGGATCTCTCCGTGGGCCCGATAGCGGGCGATCAGCCGCGTCACCTGGGCCCGGCTCCGGCCGGTCATCTTTCCCAGGTAGCGCCGCAACAAGCCGCGCCCCCGGCGGCCTTGTTTCTGGTACTGCTGTTGGCGCAGAACCTGCTCCACCCAGCCGTAAACCTGCTGGCGATTTTCGCCTTCGAACCGGATGCCTTCGCTGGCTTTTAGAAAAGCCTCGATCTGATCCAGGTTCAGCTTCTCTGCTTCGTGCACGCTGGTTGTCAATCCTCAGCATGCCATCCGCTCCAGGCTCATCTTGTATTGGAATCCGGCCTCCCCTTCAGGCTCATCTTGTATTGGATAAGACTGGGTATGGCGAAATCCATCTTGAGGGAGTACATTACTCTCGCCGGCGTTTTCGCGGCCCTTTTGTTCATATCTTGCCCCTGAGAGGGTTTCAGTAAAGAAGGGATCAAAGATGACGATGAGAAGGCTTCAATGGGTCGCTCTTTTCGGCTTGGTAATTGCGCTGGCGCTGCCCCCGATGGCTGCAGCCCAGGCTGGGGATACTTTCAAAGGCAAGTGCGCCATGTGCCATGGAGCGGATGGCAGCGGCAAGGCCGCGATGGGCACGAAGGACCTCGGCAGTGCCGACATCCAGAAGATGTCTGACGCCGACCTGACCGGCGCTATCAGTAACGGCAAAGGCAAGATGCCAGCCTACAAAGGCAAGTTGACCGATACCCAGATCAGCGGTCTAGTCGCGTATATTCGCACTCTGAAGAAGTAACTCCATCCCCCGTTTGAACCAATTTTCGGCGGCTCCGCCTGGGGTCGCCCATTTCTTGTGCCTTGTTCGAGTAGTGTGGGCCTTCAGGTCCGCGTGCAAAGACACGAAAGAAAAACTGCTTCCGCAGCCGGGGTCATCGATCTTGGCTGCGGAAGCGGGGAATTGGGGCCGTGCTAACGCGGCCTGAAAGCCCGCACTACCCAACCTGCCTCCATTTCCGGGGAAAATCCCTACCGTCGTCGCTGCTGCAGCGTCTATCCCGGAGTTATACTCGCGAACTGCGAGCAAGCTGACCTGCTCAGCCTCGTGAACAACCGCTGCGATGGAGGCACGATGAAAGACGATCCTACAGGTAAGCCCGAAACAAACTCAGGTGTTTCGCGCCGCGATTTTATGAAGATTTCGGGCGTGGGAGTGGCGCTTCCGTTGGTGTTGGGCCCGAAGGTGGTCGAAGCCGCTGGCGAGAAAGTGGCTGTCCATGGACCGGGCAAGGTCCCGGTCGCGCTGACCGTCAATGGTAAGAGGTTGACCGCGCAGTTGGAGCCGCGCGTGACCCTGCTGGATGCGCTGCGCGACAGCTTCGATTTGACCGGGGCAAAGCGGGTGTGTGACCGCGGTGTCTGCGGGGCCTGCACGGTGTTGATGGATGGCAAGACCGTCTACGCCTGTGCCGTGCTGGCCATCGATGCGCAAGGGAAAAACATTACCACCATCGAAGGTTTGGCTGAAGGTGATGCACTGACGCCAGTCATGCAGGCCTTCGTCGCGCATGATGCCCAGCAGTGCGGCTTCTGCACTCCGGGATTCATCGTTGCCACGACGCATTTCCTGGAGCAGCACCCCAATCCCAATCAGGAAGACATCCGCCGCGGACTAAGCGGCAATTACTGCCGTTGTGGGACCTACAACGGAATTCGCGCTGTCGCTTTGACCAAGCCGGAAGGGAGGGCGTCATGAGCGAGTACAAGTGGCCCGATCCGGCAACCCGTCCGCTGCTGGGCAAACGCATTTCGCGAGTTGACGGTCCCGTGAAAGCCTCGGGCCGCGCGAAATACACTTACGACTACAACCCCAATGGCTTGCTGGCGGGAAAGATTCTTCGCTGCCCGTACGCGCACGCGCGCATCACCAGCATTGACAGCAGCGCGGCCGAGAAGATGGCTGGGGTGAAAGCAGTCAAAGTATTGCAACAGCCGGGAACGGAAATTTTTTGGGCAGGCGATGAAGTGGTCGCAGTTGCTGCTGTGGACGAATCAACCGCCGAGGATGCAATCCGCGCCATCAAAGTGCAGTACGAAGTGCTACCTCACTTTGTATCCGACGCCGAGCCACCCAAGAACATCGCTGTCGATAGCGGACCAATCAGCCGCGACGATTTTGAAGACATGGAAGACAACCAGGTCGCGGACGATCAGGTGATTGCGGCCATCAAACAGAACGGCATCAGCTTCAAACCCGACGACAAGTATCTGAAGGATGCGCAGGAGTCGGGCGTCGACCCCAAGGTTGTGCAGGCGTTGCGTTCCGCCAAGTACGCGGAGGCAAAAACTTCACGCTCTCCTTACAAGAAAACGGCGGTGCAGAAGCAAGGCGATCCCGACAAGGCCTTCGCGGCGGCGGCAGCCGTTTCCGACGGTCTTTACGGAGCCTCGTGCATCACGCACTGCTGCCTTGAAACCCACGGCATGGCATCGGAATGGCCCACCGACAAGGACCTTGTGGTGCACGTTTCCACGCAGAATCTTTCCGGCATTGCTCCCCAAGTCTCGGAGCCGCTGGGCGTCCCGGCGGGAAATATTCAAGTGCTGCAGCAGTACATCGGCGGCGGATTCGGCAGCAAGTTCAGCCCGGATCGTTGGGGAATCGCCACGGCGCAACTGTCGAAGGCTGCTGGCGGCAAGCCGGTGAAGATCATGCTGGAGCGCGATGCCGAACAGGAAGTCGCGGGCATGCGTCCATCGGGCTTCGCGCGCGTCAAGGTCGCCGCCGACAAAGACGGGAAACTCGTGGCGTGGGAATCGCGATCCTGGGGAACGGGTGGAGTTGGCGGCGGTGGCACGCCTCCACTTCCGTACATCTTCGAAGTTCCCAACCAGCGCAAGCAGAACATCGCCATCGCCACCAACCAGGGAAGCGCCCGCGCGTGGCGAGCGCCCAACCACCCGCAGGCGGCGGTCGTCACCATGGGTGCGCTGGAGGACCTGGCGGCCAGGATGAACATGGACCCGGTGGACTTTATCACCCGGAATCTGGAGCTGACGGGCGCACGCGAAAAGATCTATCGCGATGAACTTCCGATTGCGGCCGAATTGATGGAATGGAAAAAGAATTGGCACCCGCGCGGCGATAAGGCCGAAGGGCCGATCAAGCGCGGTGTCGGACTGTCGCTGCACACCTGGGGCGGACGCGGACACAATAGCGATTGCGATCTCACCATTCATCCTGATGGTTCGGTCGAAATCAAGATGGCCACCCAGGACTTGGGCACCGGATGCCGCACCATCATCATGATCGTCGCGGCTGACACACTTGGCATTCCGCTCGACCACATCACGCTGCTGATCGGGGACAGCCGGTATCCCGTGTCGGGCGCCAGCGGTGGCAGCACGACCTCGGGAGGTGTCACGTCGTCTGCACGGCGCGCTGCCGTAGATGCGCGCGATCAGCTCTTCGCCAAAGTTGCTGCCGCATTGAAGGCGCAGCCAGAAGAACTGGAGGCCGTGAATGCAACGGTGCGGGTGAAGAGCGACCCCAGCCGCAGCCTTCCGTGGAAGGAAGCATGCGCGAAGATTGGCGCCATGCCGATGACGGTTCGCGGCAAGAATCCCGACAAGTCAAAGCCGCCCGACTTGACCAACAGCGGCGTCGGCGGGGTGCAGATGGCCGATGTCTCCGTGGACATTGAAACTGGCATCGTGCGCGTGAACAAGATGGTCGCGGTACAGGACTGCGGCCTGGTGGTGGACGTGAAGACGGCGGAGAGCCAGGTGCTGGGCGCGCTCATCATGGGCATCAGCTATGCGCTTTACGAGGAGAAAATTCTCGACCCCGTCACCGGGCGAATGCTGAACCCGAACATGGAGTTCTATCGCCTGGCGGGCATCGCCGACATTGGAGAGATGAAAGTACACATGATGACCGGCAAAGGTTACGACGAGCGCGGCGTCATCGGATTGGCCGAGCCGCCGGTGGTCTCGCCCGGGGCCGCCATCTCGAACGCAGTCGCTAATGCCATCGGCGTGCGTGTGGCGTTCCTGCCGCTCACCCCGGCCCGCGTGCTGGAAGCGCTGGAGGCCGGCGGGGCTCAGGGATAGATCGGGTACGGGTAGAGCGGACCTTTAGGTCCGCGTCTAGCATCTTTTAACGATCCGGGGCTTTAGCCCCACAATGTAGGACTCAGGAGGGCGAATGCGAGCGTTTGAATACGTCAGCCCGACGAGCAAGGAACAGGTTGCCACCCTGCTGGGCGAGCACGGTTCGATTCTCGCCGGCGGCACCGATCTGCTGGCGCTGATGAAGGATGACGTGGTGGCGCCTCAGCGCCTGGTGAACATCAAGCAGATCGACCACTTGCGCGGCATCAGCTATCAACCGGGCAACGGACTGCGCATCGGCGCGCTCACCACCATTGCCGAGTTCGCGGAAGATGCGAACGTGCAGCGTTATTATCCCGTTCTTGCAGACGCCGCGAACGAGGCCGCCAGCCCGCAGATTCGCAACCTCGCAACCTTCGGCGGCAACATGTGTCAGCGTCCGCGCTGCTGGTACTTTCGCAATGGCCTGGGACTGATGGCGAAAACGGCGGACGGCAATTCCATGGTGCTGGCGGGCGACAATCGGTATGCCGCAATACTTGGCAACGGCGGGCCGGCGTACTTTGTCAGCCCGTCAACACTCGCGCCGGTGCTCATCGCCATGGGCGCGAAGATCCGTCTGTACTCTGCCAAGGCCGCGGGCAGCGGCGTGCGCGAGTTGCCGCTGGAGAACTTCTTCGTGATTCCAAAGACGGAGAACGAACTCGAGCACGACCTAAAGCTTGGCGAGATGGTGATTGAGTTGGTGGTGCCTTCGCCTTCGCAGAGCCTGAAAGCCGCCAGCTACGAAGTGCGTCAAAGGGCGGCATTCGACTGGCCGCTGGCGCAGGCGAGCGTTGCGCTCGAGATGGACGGCAGCACCGTCAAGAGCGCGCGCGTCGTGCTCGGACACGTTGCGCCCATCCCGTGGATCTCTCCCGAAGCGGCGCAGGCGCTGGCGGGGAGGAGCATTTCTCCCGAGACCGCGATGGCTGCCGCGAACGTCGCGGTCGCGCAAGCCAAACCACTCCGCCACAACAAGTACAAAATCACGCTGGCGAAGGCCGCTGTAAAGCGCGCCATCCTAAGCGCCGCGGGCCAGAACTCGGGAGGTGCCGCATGACGATGAATCTTGACGCTGATCGCTTCGAAACGAAACGCGAAGACCTTTGTCCGGCGCTGCGCTGGAAGGGGCAATTCATCGAGGTGGAGCACGATCCTACCGTGCCTCCGACCAACGACGGTCTGTTCTGGTGCATGCACACTCAGACCTGCATTGGGCCCGACGGTGAACTGGCCGAGCCGGGGAACTGCTCGTCGAAGTTCCGCGCGTGTCATGGGACAGGGAAGTGCGAGAAGAGCTAACCGCGGATTGCGCGGATGAACGCGGATTGATCGATTGATCCAGGAGGTCTAACGACAATCCGTGTGAATCGGTAGCCGCTTTTTTCTTACCGGGTGTATTCCCTGATCAACTGCGCTGCGTTTGGATACTGCGCGATCAATTGCTCGCGATTGCCATTCTCATAGTCCGCGTAATCGAACCCTGGCGACATCGTGGTTCCCATGAGCGCGAACTGGCCGCCGGGTGCGAGCTTGCATCCCTGCCACACTCCGCCACGAACCGCCACTTGCGGCTGCTGTCCGCGGGCAAGGTCGCTTCCCAGGATGATCGTCTGCGAGCTTCCGTCGGGCAGCAATTGCAGCATGATCGCGGCATCGCCAAGATAGAAGTGGAAGATCTCCGAGCCGGGCAGCCGGTGCAGCGCCGAAAACGTCTCCGGCGTAATCATGTAGTAGATCGCCGTGCCGATGGAGCGCGGACCACGAATGCCATCAGGCAAATATTCCGCCGCGATGTTCCAGCGAGAGCGATAGGTTTCACGGAAAAAGCCGCCCTCGATTGCCAGCGGCTGCAGTTGCAGCAGTTGTTTGACCTCGTCCGCAGTCATGTGGGAATAGCGTAACACTGCGCTGAGTGGGAAACATCATTCCTGATTTGTTGGTCAGATCATCGAGGCTGAGTCTGCGGCTCGCTTCCACTACGGCCTCTTCAGCCGAGGTCGAGTCCTCCATCGGCAAACATCGCAGCCGCGATCTGCTGCGGGTGCATCTGGTATCTTCCCTCGGCTAGGGATTGTTTCAGCGAATCCACCTGCTGCTGCCGGATTTCTGGAAGCTTGTCCAGGTGTGCCTTCAGGGTCTGAACCACTACGCTACCGGTGAACAGATGCATCATAGCTTCAGCCTCGGCCGATGACCGTTCCTTAACGTCCTGGGCCTTGCTCCCGGCAGCGGCGCTGGTGCTGCGGTCCAACTCCGGCATGGCTTGCGGATTTAACAGGTTGGCGAAAAACCGGTCCCATTGCGTACGCTGAAGGGACGCATCTTCAGCGGTGCCGTTAAGCTCTTTGCTTTTGTCATCTGGAGCGGGTGAACCGAGGCCACCGGCAAAAGTAGTTTTTGCGCTGGTTGGGGTAAAGTTCAGTTCGCCAGCGATCCGCTTTCGGTACTTTTTCAGCAGTCTCTTAAAGTCAATTGTCATCCCAGTTCCTCGTGCCAGGTTCCCTGCCATTGAGTGATCGGCAATAGATAAGAAAGCTTTAATCTTTCTGCGGTTTTTTTGCCGCCCGCCGATCGTCCCGGCCGTATCCAGGGATTCCCGACTCAGGAGCTTTTCCATATTGCCACTTGCGGTGTAGCGGCTTGAACGGGCGCGGTGAGAGTAGCGGTGCAACTGTGCTGTGCGCTCTCCAGGCTAGCCCGCAGCTGCACCACCGCCAGGGAATGAATCTGCGAGACCCGCGACTCTCCTACGCCCAGAACGGCCCCCACTTCTTTCATGGTGAGCTCGTCGTTGTAATACAGGGAAAGTACTTGCTGCTCGCGCAGCGGCAATTCGGCAATCGCATCTGCCAGCATCTGCCGGCGCTCTCCCTGCATGCAAAGAGACAGGGGGTCCTGGTTAGCCGGCCCGGGAAGGTTTTGCCCAAGATCGGTTTCCCGCCCATCTTCAAGCGATACGATCTGCAGGCTGCCGACCTCGAGGCCGCGAATTTCGTCCAGCAGATGCTGGAATTCCTTCAGGGTCATACCCATGGCCCGCGCCAACTCAGGCTCGGTGGCCGAGCGGCCCAGTTCGGTCTGCAACTTCTGGATCGCAGCTTCCAGACGACGGGCCTTACGGCGCAGATCGCGCGGACTCCAATCCAGGTCCCGCAGACTGTCCAGAATGGCTCCCCGGATACGGAACTTCGCATAGGAGGCGAAGCGCACCTTCTTGTCGGGGTTGAACTTGTGCATGGCGTCGATCAGGCCCACGACGCCGGCATGCAGAAGATCGTCGAAAAGAACGTGCTGCGGCAGCCGCTCGTGGATGCGGCGCGCGATGTATTTCACCTGCGGCAGTTGCTCCAGCAGCAGTTGTTCTGACATCTCTTCCGCGGGTTCACGGATGTGCTCGAAAGCAGAAGCGGCGGTCATGTTTTCCTCCTCAGCGATTCATTCCTGACGACTGCGCCAGCGCCGCTGGGGAGATTTCTCCGGACGCCTCGCTGGCGTCCGCCTCAAATCTCCGCCGGACCGCGCTACAGTCCTCATGAAGACCGTTGTAGTCCGCCAACTTTGGAAATGGATTAGGAGGAGATTAGAAGTTTCTAGGGAAGTGAAGAATTATGGGGCTACTGACGAGATACACCGGATGAGCAGGGTTGCACAGCCTCCTGTGCGTCAACTAACGCAGGGCAGTCGCACAATCCAGACGCCGGGAAGGCCCGCGGGCGTCATCCATACTAGGTCACCGCCAAGCGCGCGAAAGGTCCGGCGGGCAATTTCCAGCTCACCGTCCCAATACGGTCCGGAGCAATCGTCAGGCGGCTCAGCCCCGGTGCGGGCCGCGCATCCCGCGATGCAGATCTCCACCTGCTGGTGGTCCCTGCGCTCTGCGCGCATGCTGAGAAGCTGGCTTGGCGAAGCGCAGCGGAACAGGAACTCCAGCAGATAAAAAAAGCCACGCACCAGCTTGGCTCCGTTCGCCAGCACCTCTACCGGTTCGCAGGTCAGCTCAAAGGATTGTCCTGCGGACTCGAACAGGGGAAGCATGTCCTCGCGCAGTTGCTGCAGAAGCTGATCGAGGGAAAGTGGCGTAGCAGTATCGCCGGGGTCGTCTGCGTCGCTCAATTCGCGCAGCAGAAGCAGCCGCTGGCGCAGACGTTCGGCGTTGTGCAGGGCGGCTTCCATGCTGGCACGAAATTCCTCGATGGTTTGATCGCGCGCCAAGGCGAGTTCGAGCGAGCAGTGCAGGGCGGTCAAGGGCTGGCTCAAATCGTGAAACACGTTGGCCGCGAAATCGTGCCCAGGGGCAACCCCTACTGTGGAGGCTGCGGCAGGCGCCCTCATATCGGGGCCCCGGCGTGGCAGCTTATCTCGTATCCCACACCGCGAACCGTGTGAATGAGATGGGGGGCGTGTTCACCATCCACCTTCTTGCGCAGATAGTTGATATAGACGTCCACGATGTTGGTGGTGGTATCGAACGACAGGTTCCACACGTGCTCCACAATCATGGCCCGGGTTATGCGGCGGCCCGTGTTCCGCATAAGGTACTCGAGCAGAGAAAATTCCTTCGAAGTAAGCTCGATGCGCTTGCCTCCGCGTGCCACCCTGCGTTCGACGCGATCGAGTTCGAGGTCCGCCACCCGCAGCACCGTCTCGACCGTTTGCGGTCCGCGGCGCAGCAGGGCTCGCACCCGCGCCGAAAGTTCGGTGAAGGAAAATGGCTTGATGAGGCAATCGTCGGCGCCGGTGTCGAGCGATTGCACCCGATCTTCCACCCGGCTGCGCGCCGTGAGCACCAGCACAGGGAGGGACGGTTTGTTGGGGCGCACGGCGCTCAGCACGCCTATACCATCGAGCTTGGGCAGATTCAGATCGAGGATGAGCAGATCGTATTCGGTTTCGAGCGCCATCTGCCGGGCCTGCTCTCCATCGGGCGCCACATCCACCGCGTAGTGTTCCGCCTCCAGCCCTTTGCGGAGAAAGCTAGCGAGCGGAACGTCATCTTCTACAATCAGAATGCGCATACCATAGCCTTTGGAGGGTAACCAACCAACGGTTACTATGATCTTCGTCCTTTCCGCCACCCGTCGTCAACACTTCTCCCAAGAATGGAAGGCGCGGTAAATCCGATTCGGGAAGGACCCCGTATTTGAACTGGTAACCAGTGACCTTGATGACGCAGATCACGGTGATAGGCCTCTGACATGCGTTGTGAGTGATGGCATTGAGACACCCGCTCTTTTTTTTACGGCGTGAGATCACCCTCGCAGCGCTATAATTGAGGCATGGCACGTGGTTGGGAAAGTAAATCTGTAGAAGCTCAAATAGAAGAGTCTGATTCCGAACCCTCCCTTAGCGAAACCCGCTCCTGCTCTGCCGAAGAAATGCAGCTCCAGATAAAGAAAGCCGACCTGGAGCTTTCGCGCAAGCTGATTCTTCAGCAAATGGAGCGGAGCGACAGCGAGCGGTATTCCGAGTTGCTGCGCCGAAGTCTGGCCGGCCTCGACGCGCAAATCGCCGCCTTGGGCTGATTGGCGCCCGGTCAGGTTCTGCCCTTTCGCGGGAAATCCCTCGTCTGAAGGAGCGGCGGTACGCCGCGTTCTGGATCCCTAGACGCGGGCCTGAAGAGACCGTGTCGCGAGTGGCGTCGCCGCTACGCGGCTCTGATAAATTTCCCACTTTACCCGGCGCTTGCGCACCGGGCTCAAACCAAAGCCGGCGCCGCGGCTGTTTTGCTGGGTTTTGACCACTTGCGCAACGCAAGATTGGTTGCGACACAGTCTCTGAATGCCCGCTGTAGCCGTTTATACCCTTGTAATGCCACAGTTTCTTTAGCGTTACTTCGCCTGAAACACCAGGAAGTAATCCATTTCGTCCGCCGTCACCAGGTCATCATGCTCTTCGAGTAAACGATAGCCGGCCTGCCCTGCTTCACGAATCACCACTTCTTTTTGTACGCCGTGGTCTTCGCCATTTCCAGTGCGATCGATGACGCCCACCCGCGCGTTGGATCTCAGCGAAGTTCGCAGGTTGCGCAACAATGCGATTGGATTCGCCACCTCGTGGTAGGTTTTCAGCAAGAGCGCGGCATCAACAGTGTTTGCAGGTAATCCTGGATCGTCAGCTTTGCTCAGCACGGACTTCACATTACGCAAATGTTCCTGCTGGGCCCGGTCCGCGATGTGACGGACCGCCTCAGGATTAATATCAACTGCATAGACGATCCCGCTCTCCGTCACCCTTTTGGCAGCGCGTACCGTGAACCATCCTGACCCAGCCCCGATGTCGGCAACTGTCTTGCCCGGCGCGATCGAGAGAATGTCCATCACGCGATTGATGTGTAGCTTTTCGTCTCTTCCGGGGAAATCGAAGATGGAGAGATCACCGGTGTAAGGGGTGCTGGTTTTGCGCTGCGGCACCGGCCGCGCCGCGGACTCTTGCGGCCATGCAAGCTGCGCCGGTACGAGCCAGCAGGTAAACAGCAGAAGAGCTATGTGCAAAGTGAAACGCCTGGCAGTCATGGCGGAACTCCGACCCGATTCAGGTGCCATCATCATGACAGCTTGGGGCCTCACGCGGAGTGCAACCGGTCACGTTTTTGTGGCGCATAAAAGCACTTTCCGAGGAGACCAGGCAGGCCGGGCCCGGGCTTTGGCTAGTTGCCCACACCCTCCGGCGATAGCAGCCCATAAACGCTCAATTGATTTGCCGTCCCTATGAACACTTTGCCATTCGCAATCGTGGGGACCGTAAACTTCGACGCCGGACCGGGGTTGTCGCGAACCAGCCGCTGATTGGAGTTGTACAACTCGTGTCCCAGGTTCCTGGCGTCATACGCGTGCAGGATTGCTGGGCCGGCGGGTTTGGAGGTGTAATACGCGTCGGTTTGTACCGCCCACACGATTCCATTCTTGTCGCCATTTGCGGAAATGCTCACGGTGTTGCGAGTCAAGGAATAGACGAGCTCGGTTTGCGAAGCCGCGGGACGTGTCAACCTTCCATTACGAATACTGAATGCTCGTATTGAATCTTTGAAGGGGCTGACCCCCGATCCAAGATAGACATAACCATTCCAATAGGCCGGTGTACCCATCTGCTCGCGGAGCCCGGAGATTTCCTGAACCACCTGCGGATTGCGATTTCCATCCGCCCGGTAGCCCCCGAGAGCGTCGCGGTTGAGGAGGTAGATGTGACCGTTCTTGGCGCTGGTAACCGCCAGGTGTGGATAAGGACCGGGCTGATCAGGCAACAGAACGACGCCGGCCGATCCCAGATCCAAATCATCTCGCGCCATTATTGCCTGATTGAAAGGAGTGAAGTAATCCAGCAGCGCTAGACCGCCAGGCCCCGGCTTCAACTTTACGACGCTATCGCCCAAGTCCACGCCGGGCTGCTCACCAAACGCGTCGAATGGACCATTCGCAACCGAGAGATAGAGATTGCCATCCGCATCCGCGGAGATTCCGCAGCCGCTCATCCAGATGCCTCCCTGGTAGCCGTTGGGAGTGGTAACCCAACTTCCGGCTTGCTTCAGCGTGATCGGGTCGTAAGCCATGACCCAGCCGTGATAGGCGCCAAAATCACCGTAGGATGCAAAGGCCACATACAACCTGCCTCGGTCGAGCAGCAATGCGGCCCTTTGCAATTGGAAGCGGGAGTCAAAAGCCAGGAGCCCACCTGAGCCTTCTCGGGCGGTGCCGGGATACGTTGCCTGGATAGGCTGCGGTCCGCCGAACTTCTCCGCACCCGAAGCCAGATCCAGAGCGTGCAGGCGGTGATAAAAAGCTCCGTTTTCCTTGGTGGCCGCCACTACATAGATCGTGTTGCTGGTCACGTCGATGACCGGAGTGCTGGTGATTCCTATCTCCGGCACGATGTCACTCGCATTTACGTCCGCGGGCGTCAGGGTGGTAATACCAGCGTCGGGGTTGAGGAAGTTGACCCGCCACAGCGGCGTGGCGGAACTGGAGTCGGCGTCGAACACATAAACGCTGTCGTGCTGGGTCGCCACAACTACGAGGTTGTGAACACCGTTTCCGGAAATTGCGACCTGCGGCATGTAGAGTGGCTGGGCGTAAACATAACCATCCAGAGGATAGGAATAGAGCTTGCCGAAGCGCGCGGGATTCACATTTGCAGGCGTCAGTACCGTTTCGTTAATGTGCTGGCCGGTGCGGGCATTGTCGTTGTGGTAGGTGCTGACCGCGGGGAGAGGGGCATGGTCAAAAACCCCGGCTGTACTTGCCGCAAATGGGGTGGATGCTGCTATGAAGTCTTTGCCGATTGTATTGGCGGGGGCCCGGCTCCAATCGTGCAACTGGAACACCGCCACAAGTAGCATAATGCCCAACCCCACGGAGAATAACTGTGAACGACTCCGCGATAGCGCAAATACCATTCTGCCGAAATTGCGTCGACCGAAATAAGCCACGAGGCCGAATCCGACACAAAACACCAGCGCCGCGACCGGAGTTTTTAATACTGCTAAAGAAAATTGCAGATGCATAAGATCCGAGATTGGCAGTCGTGCTTAACTTCCTAACACCAGGATGGAATCAAAGTGGTGACACGCGCGGCACATTCTTAATTCACGGCCTGCTTTTGAATAAGATGCTCCCGCCGGCCTCGATGATGCACACTGCAAGTTAGTCATCGCACCCGGGCAAGTTAACCATGAGCGTTCAGCCAGGGAAAAATTGTTAAGAAGTGTGTCTTCGTCGGTCGCCTTCCTGTCCGAGCGCGCCCGGTTACAGGCGGATAAGGGCCCGCCTCCGTGTAGAATCGAGCCATGGGCTTCCGTGGATCCAGCAACGACGCCGCTTCGCGCCAAGGCAAGTCTCCACCACCTGAGGACACTCGCCAGGAAGCGGCATATCTGAAGATGCTTGGCGAAAAGCAGCGTCCGGTTCGCATTAAGCTGATGGACGGCGACGTTGTCCGCGGCTGGATCGAGTATTATGACCGGCGCATGGTGCGTTTGACCCGCGAGGGAGCGCCCAACCTGTTCATCTTCAAACACGAGATTGCGTACATCGCGGAGGACGACGCTGCGCGCAAGCCGAGTCCAGACCGCCCTTCCCCGGCCGAAAACGGCAACTCTGCACGTGGTTCGGAATGACGCAGTACCTGCCAGAGGTGGAAGCGATTGCCCGGGAGGCCGGGGCTCTCCTCATGAGTTACTTCGCCGGCCACGTCACCATAGAGTACAAAGGCGACGTTGATCTGGTGACCGAGGCCGACCGCGCTTCGGAGAAGTTGATTGTCGAGCGTTTGCGCTCCCGCTGGCCGGAACACGGCATTGTCGGCGAGGAGGGCGCCCGCAGCGGTCCCGACGCCGACTACCGCTGGTATGTCGATCCCCTCGATGGCACCACCAACTTTGCCCACGGCTATCCTGTGTTCTGCGTTTCGATCGGGCTGGCTCGCAACGCCACCCCAACAAGCGCAAAACCGGCGCTTGTTGGCGACCCCGGTGAAAAGGATGAGCAGGTCGAGGTCGGCGTTCTCTATGATCCGACACGCGACGAGATGTTCTCCGCGGAGCGCGGCCAGGGCGCGATGCTGAACGGCAAGCCGATTCAAGTATCCAAGACCAAGCGTCTAGCAGGATCGATCCTCGGCACCGGCTTTCCCAGTCACAAGCGGCACCAGAACCCCAACATCCACTTTTATCACCAGATCACGTTGCGCTCGCATGGCCTGCGGCGCGCCGGATCGGCGGCGCTCGATCTGGCCAACGTCGCCTGCGGGCGCTACGACGGCTTTTGGGAATTCAACCTGAATCCGTGGGACACGGCGGCGGGCGTACTTCTGGTTCAGGAAGCGGGCGGACGTGTGACCCGTTTTGACGGATCACCGTTTCGCCTCGACAGCCGTGAAGTGCTGGCGACGAACGGACTCATCCACCAGGAGCTAATCACGAACTTCGAGGAAATCTTCGCCGGGCGCGGACTGGAGCCGTTGCCTTCTCCGGTGGAGTACGCAAAATCCCGGAAATAGCCGCGTCCTGTGGCTCATTACGGTGTTTAATACCCGAATGAGGAGGTATCTGTACATGCACCGTTTCACGACTCGGGGATTGTTTCTCTCGCTTTGCTTGCTTTCACTCTGCGCGTCTGCCCAGGAGAATCGCGTCATCCGGGTGGGCGTGCCCACCATGGAGAACCGGGCGGGCCGGGGCGTACCCGGCAATGTGGAACGTGATCGCCTGGTGGCCGCGCTAAACCAGGAAAAGCCCGACAAGAAGCTGCACATCAAGGTCCAAGGTGTGCCGCTCGACGCCACCACGCCGGACGACGTCGCCTCCGAGACCAAGCAGAAGAATTGCGATTACGTGGTGTACACCACGCTGGTCGAGTTGCAAGCTTCCACCGATCCCACAATGCCGCGATCGGGCACCGCCCAAACCAATCCGGGTGGTGTGTGGACCAGTCCGAACCAGGCTGAAACCAATGCGGTCAATCCGGAATACCGGGCAACCGTGGAATACAAGTTGTATCGCAGCGGGAACCCGGCGGCCATCTCCGGCGCTCCTTTTTCCAACCGGGAAATGATGTCCGAATTGGAGGTGGTGGCGCAGATCATGAATCGAATTGCGAGCCGCGTGTTTGCAGAGGTAAAAAAGGCCCCGCCGCCGATGCAGGAGTAGAGACGAAGCGGCAATTCGGCCAATCTGGCCGGTAATCCGACCGCACTCCGTTCCTGCGTGCAGCCGCTGTTTCTGCGATAAGATTGAACGGTGAATAATTCGCTTTTGGACCGCAAAGTTGAGAAGCGCCCTGACATGGTCCACCTTCAGGGGCGCATTCTGTTCCTCACCGAAGATCCCGAACTCATCAAGCGTCAACTGGCGGGCGAGGACCTGCCTTGGGATACACAGCATCCGGAGCGCAATCCCAAGCTGCGCGACGACATCTCCACCGACGAAATTACGCCGGCGCACATCTGCTTCTTCTTCGATGAGACGCTGGGGGAATTCCCCTACACCGGCCTGAAGTGCGGCAACGAGCTGCCTATTAAACGCGGCGACGTAAAGCGCGGTGGCTTCGTATGCGCGGTTAGCGGCAAGCGGCGGGGTAAAGGATCGAGCCGCGAGCAATCGCCCTACGCCGAGATGTCGGCGGGGATCAAGCTGGTGATTGCGGAAAATATCGAGCGCATTTACAAGCAGAATTGCCAGAACCTCGGGGTGCTGACCTCGACCGAGTTTGGATTGATCGACAAGATCCGTGGTGGTAGAGAAATCCCGCTGACGGAGTTCACCCAGGGCGAAGACGAGATTACCCGCCAGGTGATCGAATACGGTGGCCTGTTCCCGTTCAACGTGGCGCGCTTGCAAGGCAAGGTTTTTCTGCCGCCGATTTCCACGAAACCGCGAGCCATGACCATCTCGGAAAAGATTTTCGCGCGTCACATGCTGCACGGCGCCAATCAGGTTGGAGTCGAGGCGGTAAAGCCCGGCGACACCGGATTCGCGCGTACCGATCTGCGCTTCAGCCATGAGTACGTCACGCCCATGGCAGCGATTTTCTTCGAGCACTTTCTCGGCAAGGACGCGCCAGTCACCGACGCCGGTACGGTCCTGTTCTTCCGCGATCACCTCACCTTCCTCGATGAAGTGCTCTCGGAAGAAAAGCGCAAAATGGGTCTGCTGGATCTCGCGACCCAGTTGAAGCTGAAGCAGGAAGACTTCGCCAAATCGCGCGGCATCAAGTTGCATGGCGAGTTGCGCGATCGCAAAGGCTCGGAAGGAATCTGCCATTCGATCGTCACCGAGAGCTACGCTCTTCCTGGGCAACTCAACGTCGGCTCCGATTCACACACGCCGCACGTTGGGGCGATGGGCTGCGTGGCCTTCGGCATTGGGACCACCGACGTCTTCAACTCGTGGTTCACCAAAGACGTTCGCGTGAAGGTGCCCGAATCGGTGAAGGTGATCATTCGCGGTAAGAAGCGCGAGAACGTGACTGCGAAAGATTTCATTCTGAAGCTGCTGTCGCTGGAATACATCCGCAGCGGTAAAGCGCTGGCCAAGGTCATCGAATACTCCGGCGAAGCTATCGAGGCCCTAGGCGTGGATGAACGCGCCACCATGACCAACATGGCAGCGGAGATCGGCGGATTTACCGGCATTGTGGCCCCCGATCAGAAGGTGGTGGAATTTCTGATGCAGCGGCGGGGCATGAGCGAGAACGAAGCCGCAACGTTGGTCGAGGGCCTGTATAGCGATCCCGACGCGCACTACTCGCATGTGATCGAACTCGACGCCGCGGAAATCTATCCCATGGTTGCGACGCCTGGCGATCCCGGCAATGGCAAGTTCGTGCGTGAACTGAATACGCCGGTCCCGGTGGAGATCGCCTACGGCGGTACTTGCACCGCGGGCAAGAACGAAGACATGGACATGTACGCGCGCGTGCTCAGCGATGCCTTAAGGCAAGGCAAACGAGTTGCGGAGAGCTGCAAGTTCTATCTTCAGTTCGGATCGCAGGAGACGCGCGAATATTGCGTGCGCAAGGGCTATCTCGACGTTTTCAGCAAAGCCGGCGCACAGGTGATCGAGCCCAGTTGCGGCGCTTGCATTAACGCCGGGCCGGGTGTTTCCACGCGTTCCGACCAGGTGGTCATCAGTGCGCAGAACCGCAACTTTCCCGGCCGCAGCGGTCCGGGACAAATGTATCTGGCGAGTCCGTTGACGGTGGCGGCCAGCGCCGTCGCCGGCTACATCGTCGAGTACGAACCGGCGAGCGCGCGCGAACCCGCACACGCAGCGTGATTGGACGGCGTGCGTCGGCCTCTGCGTTTCCTTTGTATGCACTCAGTAGGGAGCTGGATACCACACCCGACGGGAGTTTTTTGATACTATCGTTGTTACTACTCCAGCCGGAATTGCTCCATTCGAGAGGGTCCAGAGGAGACACTGTTTTATGGCTTATGTGATCGCGGAACCTTGTATCGGCACCAAGGATACAGCCTGCGTCGATGCCTGTCCGGTGGACTGCATCCACCCCAAGAAGGACAGCGACAAGTTCGCGACCGAAGAGATGCTTTACATCGATCCGGTCGAGTGCATTGATTGCGGCGCCTGCGTGCCGGTGTGCCCGGTTTCGGCGATTTTCGCGCTCGACGATCTGCCCGAGAAGTGGAAAGAGTACACCGAGCGGAACGCCAAGTATTTCGGCCGTTAACCGTCATCCAGTATCGCAAAAAGGGCGCACCACGCAGGTGCGTCCTTTTTTTGATATGCGGAAATCTGCGGAGAAGCCCGCCCTTTGCACCTCTTGTTGGGAGCCCCCGCATTTATGCGGGGGAAGGAGCGCTTCAGCGCTCCGGGAAGAGCTCGACTTCAATCAATGCGCTTTAGCGCCGGGATCACGAAATCCCGGGGCTAAAGCCCATTCTAAGATCTCCGCCTTTTCCGCTGGACTGAAGTCCAGCTTCCCCCCTGCTGAAGCAGGGGGCTCCCGCCAAAAATCTGACACAGACCGTTTCGCAGCCGCTGAAGCGGTGCCCCTTCAAAACGTGAGAGCCTCATGAATAATTCAGGCTACGTCTATTTTCCGCCAGAGCGAATCTTCCACAGTAATTGTCGCAGCATGCCCAGCCAAAGTTCGGCGTCTGCGGCTTGCAGGTCGAGGCGGCGCACCAGGCGGCGTACCTTGTCCTCGGTCAAGGCTTCGGCGCGCGGATTCACATACCCGCTGGCGCGCAAGGCCTCCAGCAATACTTCGCTGATTCGCTCGACTTCGCCCGCAGTGGCGCGCTTCAGTTTCTCCGTCTGCGGTGCGGCTTTAGAATCGCGCCTTAGTTCGTACAGGCAGACCGCCACTGCCTGTCCGAGGTTCATTGAGATATGTTCTTCCCGCGTGGGAATGCGCATGAGCCAATGGCAGTGGCTGAGGTCTTTCGTCGCCAGGCCAAACTTTTCTGTGCCGAACACCAGCGCCACCCGGCCGGAACCGAGGTGTTTGCGGATCACTCGCGCCCCCTGCTCCAGCCGCTTGAGGGGATGGAGCAGTTCGCGATGCCGGACTGCGGTGGTGCCGACCACCAGCGTGCAATCGGCAATTGCGTCGGCCAGGCTCTGGTACTCCTGGGCATTGGCCAGCAACGCCGAGGCGCCGACGGCGGAGCGGGCCTCGCGAAAAGCGACCGCATAGGGATTCACCACCCGCAGGTGCAGAAAACCGAAGTTGCTCATGGCGCGGGCGGCCGCCCCGATATTGAGCGGGTTGCGCGGGGCAACTAATACCACGCAAAGCTGATCGGGCTTTGCTTGCATTAGCTCAGTTTATGGTGTTTTCGGAATTGGTGTAGTGCCGGGCGCGCCGCGGGCTTCGCTTGAAACTTGAAACTAAAATGTTTTCTCTGTGTCTCTATGCCTCTCTGCTGAATTACTCTTGAAGCCATGGGCCGCATCCATGTTCTGTCGGAAAACGTAGCCAACAAGATCGCCGCCGGCGAGGTGGTGGAGCGCCCCGCTTCGGTGGTCAAGGAGTTGTTGGAAAACGCGCTGGATGCGGGGGCGCGCCGCATCCGGGTGACCGTGGAAGCGGGCGGCAAGAAACTGATCCAGGTAACGGACGACGGCTGCGGCATGGTGCGCGACGATGCCATGTTGGCGTTTGAGCGCCACGCCACCTCCAAGATCCGCAATGCCGACGACTTGCTGAAGATTGCAACCCTGGGATTTCGCGGAGAGGCGCTGCCTTCAATGGCTTCTGTCAGCCGCCTGCGTTTGGAAACCCGTGCGCCCGAAGACGCTGCCGGAACGGTGGTCGAGATCGCTGGCGGGAAGCTGCTGACCGTCGAAGAAGCGGGATTACCTCTGGGCACGTGCATCACGGTGCGCGATCTGTTCTTCAACACACCCGCCCGGCGAAAATTCCTGAAGGCTGAATCCACCGAGCTGTCGCACATCGCATCGCTGGTAACCCACTACGCCCTGGCCCATCCCGAGATGCATTGGGAGCTGCACTCGGCGACCAATGCCATGTTGATCGCCCCGCCCGTGGCTGACCACTCGCAACGTATCTACCAGGTGTTCGGTAAGGAGACACTCGATCAGTTGATTCCGCTGAGCGCGCTGCTGCCGCTGTCGCACGTGGGGCTGCCTCAGCCTCCACCGTGGCGGCGTGAAGAAGACTACGAAGCGCCAGTTGCCGGAGACGTAAAACTGCATGGCTTCGTTTCCCGGCCGGAGATTCAGAAGCTTAACCGCAACTCGATTTTTATCTTCGTCAATGGCCGGCTGATTCGCGATCGCGTGGTGCAGCACGCCCTCACCGAGGCTTACCGCAACATCATTCCGCCGACGGTTTTCCCGGTCGTGCTGCTGTTCCTGGAGATGCCGTTCACCGAGGTTGACGTCAACGTGCATCCCTCCAAGACCGAGGTGCGTTTTCGGCAATCCTCGGTTCTGCACGACTTCATTCGTGATTCGGTCCGCGCCGTCCTGATGAAGACCCGCCCAGTACCCGCATTCATGACGGAAATTCACGCTCAACCCTCAGCTTCGCCTTCGCTCACCTCAGGAGGCCGCGATTTTGCCACGGACGAATTGCAGGTCACCGCTGCCGATGCGCAGTTTGCTTTGCGTCCGCCCGAGGTCGCGCCGTTCAATGCGCGGTTGCAGTTCGAAGGCGGCGGATTTGCCGTCGAAGGAAATGCGGCTGTTCCCGTGGCCCGCTTCGCTCCGCAGACGTTTGGAGGTCCGGTAGCAGCCGCTGCAACCGTGACGCGGGGCGCCGACGGATGTTCTGCCGTCATTGCGGACGACGACGCACCTGCCGGGTTGGATTCGTTGAGCACGCTTCATCCGGTTGGCCAGATTCGCGACTCCTTCATCCTGGCAATCAATCCGCAGGGCCTGTGGATCATCGACCAGCATGTCGCGCACGAACGCATTCTGTTCGAGAAAATCTGCAAGCTGCGCCTGGCCGAGT
>ODAK010000713.1_pt1 | contig 37984 bp, 34 predicted proteins | sample 1539591 | NCBI WGS metagenome assembly ODAK01 (sample SAMEA3539303, study PRJEB22396) | soil metagenome | biome: tundra; feature: field; material: soil | place: USA | collected 2010-05 | depth 0.15 m | reverse complement strand
GAGAGCACGCCCAACTCATCCCGTCACACTCGGTTTCGCCCAGCAGCAGGCACGACGTTCAGCCCGGCGGGACCGCCGCTTCTCGTCCTTAGCGCAACTCTGGGTTACGGGCGGTGGCGCGCTCGCTTCGCGGTTGCGAGGAGGCGTGCTACCTCGCCGGTCTCCGGTCGAGGCAGGTCCGGCTAATGCTCCGGCCGGGAGGGTCACGCCGTCGTGCGTTGCTGCTGGGCCTCTTCGGCGGCCGTGCAGCGCGCGCAGCGCAGCTTGCGCGCGGGAGCAGCTGCGGGCACCGTCCGGTTGATGACCATGTGGAACGTGAGGTATTCGTCGGCTTCGACGAGGTGGTCGGCGCACTGTCCGGCGCCGCAGCGTCCGCACACGGCGACGGCTGGCGTCTCGTCGGGGTGGCAGTCCAGGCAGTTCATAGGATCTGCGCGGGTTCTGCGGCGGGGTCGCACAGGGGGTCGGGGAGCGGTGTGATCGCGACCGACTCCCCCGGCCACCAGCGGGGGCGCAGCCACAGCGCGACGTAGACCAGCGTGATGAGGACTGGCACCTCGATCAGCGGCCCGACGACTCCGGCGAGTGCTTGTCCTGAGCTTGCGCCCCACACGCCGACCGCGACGGCGATCGCCAGTTCGAAGTCGTTGGAGGCGACGGTGAATGCGAGCGTCGCGGTCCGTGGGTAGCCGAGGTGCATCGCTCGGCCGATGAGGAAGCCGACCGTCCACATGCCGGCGAAGTAGGCGAGCAGCGGCAGGGCGATGCGCGCGACGGTGAGTGGCTGGGCGGTGATGTGGTTGCCCTGGATGGCGAACAGCAGCACGATCGTGAAGAGCAGCCCGTATAGCGTGATCGGCGCGATGCGGGGGATCACGGTGGACTCGAACCACTCGCGGCCGTGCGTGCGCAGTCCCCAGCGGCGCGTTAGGTAGCCGGCCGTCAGCGGGATGCCCAGGAAGATGAGGGTGGTCCGCCCGACCTCCCAGATGCCGACGTGGAAGCCCTGGTTGTTCAGGCCGAGCAGGTCAGGCAGCGCGTTGAGGTAGAACCAGCCCAGCAGCGCGTACGCCACGACCTGGAAGATCGCGTTGAAGATGACCAGGACCGCGGCGCGGTCGGTGTCGCCGCCGGCCAGCTCGTTCCAGACGAGCACCATCGCGATGCAGCGCGCGAGGCCGACGACGATCACGCCGGTGCGATAGGCGGGCTGGTCCGCGAGGAACAGCCACGCCAGCGTGAACATCAGCGCCGGGCCGACGACCCATGAGAGGAACAGTGAGACGCCGAACATCCGCCCGTCGCCGCGCATGCGTCCCATGTCCTCGTAGCGCACCTTCGTCAGGACGGGGTACATCATCGCGAGCAGCCCGAGCGCGATCGGCAGGCTCACCGTGCCGACCTTGAGCTTGTCGAGGAAGCCGTTGAGGCCCGGCACAACGGACCCCAGCGCCAGGCCGCCGGCCATCCCGAGCGCAATCCACAGCGGTAGGAACCGGTCGAGCGTCGGCAGGCGCCGGATCACGGCAGCTTCGGACGGATGCTCGGCGGCGGCGGCGGCGGTCATCAGAGTGGCCGCTCCTGGATCACGCTTCAGCCGCAATTATATAGATATTAGTCGATGGAATGCCCTGGCGGTGGTGGCGAGGGCCGTAGGCGGCGCAGTTGCCGACCGTCTCCCTGGCGGGCGTGCGGGCGAAGCCAATGGCGGCGGAGGCCGCGATCATCGGCCCGCCAGGACGTCGCAGTGCTCCGCGCGCAGACAGTCGCGGGTGCGCTTGTGGGCGAGAGTCATGATGTGGCTGCGGACTGGGACGTCGTCGTAGTCGTCGAGGACTGCGTCGGCGCAGGCGCGAATCTCCTCGGGGGAGCGCTTGCCATCGAACTCTGTGACCAGTTGGGGCAACAGGCGCACGAGACGAAACTGATGCGCGGTGCGGTCATTTTGAATCTCGCTGATGCGATCGTGCACGAGCCCCGCGACGCGTTCTTCGATGTCATCGCGAATCGCGCGGACTTCTTCGATCGGGCGGCCGGCGGGGTCGGGGATCTCCCAATCCTCGACGGTCGTCGGAACGTACGGGCAGGTCCCGCCGCAGGCCATCGTGACCGCCCAGTCGGCGTGCAACTGCATCTCGATTGTGAGCTTCTTGGGCCGCTGGCCCGATAGATCGACGTCGACCTCGCGCATTGCCTCGACCACGTTTGGCCAGACCGCTTTTGCGGGGTCCTGGCCGGCCGACTCGCCGCGAACGTCCTCCGGCGCGTAACGCTCGAAGAACGCCTGCGCCATCTGTGAGCGCCCGGCGTTGTGGTTGCACACGAACAGTACGTACCGCATTGCTTGTTCCCTCCTCAGGTTGTCGCGGCCAGCGCTTTGGCGTACGTGTCGAGCACCGCCGCCCTAAGGGTATTGAATTGACAAGCATGAGTCCAATCGATATCTTGAGATTGATGAACATCGATTTGCAGCTCTCTCCAAAAACCAAACGGCCTGCTGGGGAGCCGTGCTGCGAACCCGTCGTCTACCCCGATGTCGAGCGCGACCAGGCGCAGCGGATCTCGCAGATCGCTAAGGCGCTCGGCGACCCGGTTCGCTTGCAGCTCGTCGATGTGCTGCGCAAGCACGCCGGCAAGGTTTGCGTCTGCGAGCTGGTGCCGCTATTCGACCTCGCGCAGCCGACCGTGTCCCATCACCTCAAGGTGCTGCGCCGGGCGGGCATTGTCGGATCGGAGCGTCAGGGCCTATGGGCCTACTACTACGTGAACTCCGACGCGCTCGAGGAGCTGTCCGCGTGGCTGAGCTGAACGACATTCGAGAGACCGTCCGGGAGCGCTACGCCGCGGCCGCCACCAAGACCGCACCAAGTGACGCCGGCTGTTGCCAGCCGATCCGTCTCACCGCCAGCGCAGCTACAAGAGATGTGTTTGGCGGCGAGCTCTACGACGACGCGAGCCGCGAAGGAGTCCCGGACTCGGCGCTTGACGCGTCGCTGGGCTGTGGTGTGCCGACCGCGGTCGCCGACCTCCGCGAGGGCGAGACCGTCCTCGACCTCGGGTCCGGGGCCGGCGCCGATGTTTTGATCTCCGCCGGCCGGGTTGGCCCCAGCGGGAAGGTGATCGGGCTCGACATGACAGACGAGATGCTCGCCCTCGCACGCGCGAACGCGACTGCTGCCGGTGTCGAGAACGTCGAGTTCGTCAAGGGCTATCTCGAAGCGATGCCACTTGTCGACGCCAGCATCGACGTCGTGATCTCCAACTGCGTCATCAACCTCTCCGGAGACAAGCCCGCGGTGATTCGCGAGGCGGCACGCGTGCTACGGCCGGGCGGGCGCTTCGCTGTCTCCGACGTGATCGCCGACCCCGACATGGACCGGGCCACTCGCGCCGACATGGCCGCATGGACCGGCTGCATCGCGGGTGCCCTGACCGAAGCCGAGTTTCGCGGCGCGCTCAGCTCCGCCGGCTTTGAGGAGATCGAAATCCAACCCACCCACCGAGTCCACCAGCACGCCAGCGCCGCCATCATCCGCGCCCGCAAGCCAGACGCGAGCGCGTGCTGCGCGCCCAACGCACTTGGCAAGTGTTGCGAGCCCCCAGCCAAAGACGAGTGCTGCGGGGCGCACGCCGCAGGCGAAGCGCCGTCAACCTGCGGCTGCACACACTGAAGCGACCCGTCAGCCCCTGAGGGCGCGCGGGCGCGGTCACCGCTCCGGCCGTGACCTACGCAGCTTGCGAGACGCGGGCGCGCCGCGCCAGATCCGCGGCCTCACTCGGCAGCAGAAGCGACAGCACACCCGCCGCGAGGACGAACCCTGCCGATGTCCACAGGCAGGCGGTTAGTCCGTTCCACTCGTAGATCAGTCCGGAGAGCACGGTCCCCGCGAGGCGCCCGACCGCGTTCGCCATGTAGTAGAAACCGACGTTCATGGTCACCTTGTCGGCGTCGGAGTAGGCCAGGATCAGGTAGGAGTGGACTGCCGAGTTCATCGCGAACACGACACCGAAGGGGATCAACCCGACGACGATCGCAATCGCCGGGTCGATGTGCTCGGTGAGCGCCAGCGCGATCGCGGCGGGGCACACCGCGAGCCCAAGCGCCAGCCAAATCACGGTCTTACCGTCGGGCTCACCGCCCGGGCCCTTGGCCCGGCGGCGGACGAAGCGCGGAGCGAGCGCCTGGACGCCGCCGTAGCCGATCACCCAGACGGCGAGCAGCGTCCCAACCTCCCAGAAACTCCAGCCGACGACGGTATACAGGAAGAACGGCAGGCCGACGACAAACCACACATCGCGCGACGCAAACAGGAAGATTCGCGCGGCCGCAAGGACGTTGACTGCGCGGTTGTTGGAGAACATCTTCGTGAACTTCGCCGTCTTGTCCGGGCGGCCGAGATGACCGTGCATCAAGCTCGAGCTTGCGAGGAGGGCGGCGAGCACCATCGCCGCCATGATCAGCATCGCCGCCCGGAAGCCGACCAGCGTGAGCAATAGGCCGCCGAGGAAGAAGCCGATTCCCTTCAGCGCGTTCTTCGAGCCCGTCAGGATCGCAACCCAGCGATACAGCGCGGACTCATCGCTGTCGCGCACGACCAGCTTGACGGCGCTCTTCGAGCTCATCTTGGTCAAGTCCTTGGCGACGCCCGAGAGCGCCTGCGAGGCCATCACGTAGGCAACAACCAGCAACGACGCTGGCGCAAAGCCCAACATGCAAAGCGCGACAATCTGGATCGCGAGGCCCATGAAAAGCGTGATCTTCAACCCCAGCCGAGCCGCGAGCCAACCGCCAACGAGGTTCGTGACGATGCCCGCCACCTCATAGAGGACGAACAGCGAGGCGACCTGCAACGGGCTGTAGCCGAGCCGGTCGAAGTAGAACAGCACAAGCGTGCGAGTCGCCCCGTCAACGAGCGTCTCCGTCCAATAGGCGCCCGTCCCCAGTGTGTAGTTGCGCAGGTCGCGCCGGTGCTTCTGAGCTGCGCCCTCGACGGCCATGGCGTCTCTATTCATCGGCAGGGCGAGCGGAGATTGCGGCGCGTGCCACGCGAGGAAGACTCGACGCGACGGAACGCGCGAGCTCGACCAGCCGGTTTGCGTAACCCCACTCGTTGTCGTACCAAGCCAGGATCTTCACCTGACTGCCGTCCGTCACCATCGTCGAGAGAGCGTCGATGATCCCCGAGCGAGGGTCATCCTTGAAGTCGACTGAGACGAGCGCGCGGTGCTCGTAGCCGAGGATGCCCGCCAGCGGCCCAGCGGCAGCAGCCTCAAGCAGACCGTTCACTTCTTCGACCGTGGTGGAGCGCGCCACCTCAAAGACACAGTCGGTGAGCGATGCGTTCAACAGCGGCACGCGCACCGCGAGACCGTTCAGCTTTCCCTCGAGCTCGGGAAAGATCAGGCCGATCGCGGTAGCCGACCCGGTCGTCGTCGGAATCAACGACACGTTCGCAGCACGCGCTCGGCGCAGGTCCTTGTGCGGCGCGTCGACGAGCGTCTGCGTGTTCGTCATGTCATGCAGAGTTGTGATCTGGCCGTGCCGGATCCCGATCCCCTCGTGAATCACCTTGACCACGGGCGCGAGACAGTTGGTCGTGCACGAGGCCGCCGTCAGCAGATCATGGCGGTCGGGCTCGTAGAGGTGGTCGTTGACCCCGACCACCACGTTCAGCGCCTCCTCTTTGACTGGTGCCGCGACGATCACCTTACGCACGCCCCGACGGAAATAGGCGTCCAGCGCCTCGGGCGTACGAAACATTCCCGAGCATTCGAGCACGATGTCGACGCCAAGGTCGCCCCACGGGACGTCGCCGGGCGTAGCGGCGCTGCTGTAGCCGAGCTCGGTCCCGTTGACAGCGAGCACGTCACCGTCGCCGTGCACGTCTTCAGACCACCGCCCATGGATCGAGTCGAACGTCAGCAGATGCGCAGCCGTGCCGGCGTCGCCGTTCAGCTCGTTGACGTGAGCGAACGAGAATTCTGGCCAACCCCACGCCGCGCGAAGCGCCAGCCGCCCCATACGGCCGAAGCCGTTGATGCCGACGCGCACGGTCATGCGACTGTTCCCGTGCCCGCGCCTCCGGGCCTCCGCGTGGCGACACGCTGGTGCACGGCGCTATCGTAATCCATTGACACCCGTGAGTGTTATCGATGCGTATCTACGCCATCGATCCAGCGCGTCCTGAGAGCCCGACACGCTTGCCGAATGCTCCGCTCTCCACCACCGGCTGATGCGGACCGCACAGACGGCCCTCCCTGCTGAGATCCGCGGATTTGCGCGGTCCCACTGCTCCTGTGCTCACACACCGAAGACCCCCTTCCGGAGGGTGGCTCGCACCGGGCTGAGGAGTCCTGCCCTGCACCCGACGCAACGTCGGGAAAATGCTGCGTGACCCCACTGGATTACGTCGCCAAATCGCACCGCGGAGCAGCGGCTGATCTGCCGATGCCTCCCATGTGCGCGACGAAATGCCTCCGGATCCCGTGAGCATCGACGTCAACGCGCTCGCGAGCGCGATGAGGCGCGCCAGCCACAACGGCTCGCCGCGTCCGTACGCTGGCTGGTTGGTCCATCTCGCGAGGAGAGGAATCGGTGCGCAAGGGAGCGAGCCTGGACTGTGGGCGCGCGGCGAGGAGCTGCCGCCGAGTTCCTCGCCCGTCGTTGCCCGGGTGTGGCCGTGCTTCACGACCGCCGGATGCCCCGAAGCCGAGCCAACATCGATCACCTCGCAGTCACGCAGTCCGGCGTGTATATGGTCGACACGAAGCGCTACCACGGCACGGTCGAGGTCCGGAGGCCGCTGTTCGGCGTCACACAGCTACGTATCGCCGGATCCGATCGTACGAAGCTGATTGAAGGCCTCGCGCGACAGGTTGACGCGGCTAGGGCGCTCGTCGGCGAAGTCGCTCCCGACGTTCCGGTTCACGGTTGTCTGTGTTTCGTCGCTCCGGAAGGTTTCCTCACGGACGGTGGTGTCCCGCTGCTGAGGACACTCGCCATCGGCAGCTACCAGCTGTTCTATCCACGGAGGCTTGCGAAGCGGCTGAATGCGCCGGGCCCGCTTGCCGCTGAGCGCATCGACCAGTTGTTGAAGCACCTGGCGCAGCGACTGCCCGCGGCGTAGCGGCTTCGATCGCTCTGGGAACGTCTGAGGCTCGGGAGTACGCGGCGACCCCGTCCGATGCCGGGAGAAGCGGGCTCGCCGGCCCGCGAGCAGTCGTGTTGGGTGTCACAAAACGCCCGGGCGTCCACAAGTAGCCAGCGGCACGCAGTTCATCACCGGCCGCCGGGTCGGCAGCGCCTGGCTCGTCGTCGAAAGCGCAAGTCCGCTCCCACAACGACTCGCCGTCCTTGATCGCCTCGGCACGTGCGTACGAACAACCGGCAGCTGCCCATAGACATTCCCAGCCCGCTTCCATGGCTGTCTCAGTCCCAGCCCAGGCGCGCGGGGCACCATGGACCCATGACTACTCCCCTCCTGATCATCATCAACGCCGGAGCCGACGTCGCGCTTCTCGGCCTGCTCGCATTTGTCATGTCGCGTGCCGCAGGGCTCGCACCCCATCGCCCGGAATCTCCTGGCGAACCGGTGGCTCGCATGTCACGACCGTCGCGGCGCTCGCGCTCAGCGGCGATCGCCGTCGCGCCGTTGATCCCCGCCGGCACAGCTGGGCGCTAGACGGGCACACGACGTCTCGGCGGAGCCGCGGCGACCCGTTGGAACCCCGGAGGGTTCCAACGGGTTGTCCGGTTTTCCGCAGCTCAGGCAGCGCGATATCGCGCTGGAGTCACGACGCCTGCTGGTGGCTGTCGAGATACGGCGCGAGGTATGTCGCGGCGATCTTCCCCGGCGGTGACCAGGTCGGCGCGTCGGTGATCTCCGAGCTGAAGCCCTCGCCACCGGTGATCCGTGCGCTGATGTACACGGGCTTGCCGCCGGTGAGCAGCATGCCGCGGATCACCGGGTCGAACGGCTCGGGCGTGACCGGCGCTCCGGCGAGCACCGCGATCGAGCGCGCTGCCGTGTCGGCCTGCTGGGCCGCGATCCCGCCGTGCTTGACGGGAAACTCGGTCGCGTCACCGGCCGCATAGATCGGTCCGCAGTCGGGCACCAACCCGGAGGGGTCGACGTGGATGAAGCCGTGGTCTCCGAGCGGGATGCCGCGGATCGCGGGTCCCTCGAGTTGCGGCAGCGCGACGACGCGATCGACCTGGAGGGCACGGTCGCCGTGGTTGATGACCACGTTCCCCGGCGACGGGACCTCGCAGTAGGCGGAGCTGACCGTCTCGATCTGCGCCTGGTCGAGCAGCCGGCCCACGGCGCTGCTGGCCGCGGCGCCAAAGATCGCGAGCGGGGCGCTTTCGGGGGTCAGGATCGTCACCGCGACCGCGACGCCCATCTCCCGCGCACGCGCGGCGGTCATCAGCGCAAGCTCGTAGAGCGGCAGCGGCCACGCGATCAAGCTGGGCGCGACGAAGGCGATGCTGTGGACATAGCCCTCGTCGACGTCCTGGATCAGGCCGTGCAGAGTTTGGTCGAGGTGACGGTCGTCGATCGTCAGCGCGTGCTGATAGTGCGGGCGAGGATTGGCTCCGAGTGCCAGCACGAGCGCGTCGTATGCAATCCGCTCACCGCCCTCGGTGTGCGCGAGTCGTGCGCTCCGGTCGACCCAGGCCAGCCGATCCGCCAGCAGGGTCGCTCCCGCGTCCTCGATGATCGGTGCAAGAGCGTAGTGATGGGCCGGGCCGTAGGCGAACGGCTCGCGGACGGCCATCGGCCGGTAGACGAACTCGGTGGCGGGGGCGATCACGAGCACATCCGTGTGTTCGGGCGCGAGTTCCGCCAGCGCCAGTATGGTCTCGAGGGCGGCGACCCCACCGCCGGCGATCACGACCCGGAGCTTCCCTGAATGCGATGTGTCGGTGGTCATCGCCCCGAGGTTAGTCCACGCGCGGCTCGGCGGCGCGCACGGGTAGCGGCGTCATCCCAGACGGTCATCGACGGCGCGCGTGACCTCCGCCACCTGCATGTCGAGCGTCTGCTCAGCGTCGAGTGCGAGGACGCTCCGCGCCGCCAGCTCGTCGAGCGGCTCAAACGCGTCGAATTGCTCCGCGACGATCTGCGGCGTGGCGTCGGAGACACGGTCGGCGCGCTGCATTCGCCGCCCGGCTCGGGCGAGCGCCGTCTCGCGCGTTACCTGGCAGAGGACGATGACGCGGGTCGCGGCGTGGCCGTCGAGCCACTGCAGCAGCTGCGCGCGCTGGCTGCTGGTGCGGCACGTGGCGTCCACGATCACCCCGCCGTCGCGGCGCAGCCGAGCGAGCGCGCCGCGGCCCAGCAGCTCGTAGGTGGCCTGCGTGAATTGCCCGCTGTAGTGCTCGGGGCGCGCGCGCTCGGTTGGCGCGAGCCCGGCACGGCGCTTTCGAATCGCGTCGGAAGCCACGACCTCCAGCTGCGAGCGGCGCGCGAGCTCCGCCGCGAGCGTCGACTTGCCGCTGCCCGCCGGCCCGCATACGACGATCACGAGCGGTCGCCGTGCGCGCCAGCAGAGCTGCTCGGCGAGCGCCCACAGCCGGGTCACATGCTGGTGTCGGCTACCACCGGCGTCGGGCTCGTGCCCGGCGGCGTCGATCAGCGTCACCTTGGTGCGCACCAGCGCCCGCTGGGCGGCGTAGAACGCGCGCAGCGATTCGCTGCCGGGACTCCCCCCGGCTTGGCGGTAGGCGTTCACGAGCTCCCGTGCGGCCCAGCGCTGCCCGAGCGCCTCGAGGTCCATCGTCAGGAACGCGAGGTCACAGGCCACGTCCGTGTGGCGCAGCGCGGGGTCGAACTCGATGCGGTCGACGATGCGGATCGCTCCGCGCGCCAGCACGTGCTCACAGCGCAGGTCGCCGTGACCGTCACGGATGTGCTGATCGCGCGCGCGCTGCTCGATCTCCCGACGGTGAGCCCGCACGAACGCTTCAGCGAAGCCGGCGGTGACGGCCACGTTCCAGCGGTCGGGATGGCGCAGTCGGTCCAGCTCCTGGATGTTCGCCCGCCAGCTCGCGAGCACCTCGCTCGGCCCAGCGCCGCCGACAACGGGCGCCGAGCTGTGAAAGCTCGCCAGCCGCCGGGCGATGTCCTGGATGTGGACGGGCGTGAGATCACCCGCGGCGATCACTCCCGCGAGCGTGTCGCGCTCGTCGAAGCTCTGCATCTCCACCGCGTACTCGACGGCGCCGTCGGCGCCCTCGCCGGCCAGACGAAAGCCGTGCGCGGTCCGGATGAGGGCTCGCACCCCGAGATAGATGTCGGCGGCGAGATCCTGGTTGACACGGACCTCCTCGCGGCAGGCGGCGTGACGGCGCGACAGTGTGCTGTAGTCGAGGAAGCCAAGCGCGACCGGCTTCTTGATCTTGTACGCGCGCTCGCCGGCAACGAACACCCAGGAGGCGTGGGTCTCGTGCACGGCGACCGGCAGGTCCTGACCGTAGGTTGCAGGCGTCGCGAGGGCTTCCAGGAGGGCCGGATCGGTGGATCCGCCTGGGCGCAGGTCATCGCGGCGATCGGCCGCGATCTGGCAGGGCATCAGTTCCACGATCGTTTCTGCCGCTGTCAGCGAGCGGCGGCCTGCGCCGCGGCGACGCGCGCGACGGGCACGCGGAACGGCGAGCAGGACACGTAGTCGAGACCGAGCTCGGCAAAGAAGCCGATCGAATCGGGGTCGCCGCCGTGCTCACCGCACACCCCCATCTCGATGCCGGGGTTGCTTGCGCGGCCGTTGGCGACGGCCATGCGCACGAACACGCCGACGCCCTCGCGGTCGATCGTCTCGAACGGCGAGCAACTCACGATCCTCTCGGACACGTACTTCGGGAGAATCCTGCCTTCGATGTCGTCGCGCGAGAATCCCAATGCGGTCTGGGTGAGGTCGTTGGTGCCGAATGAGAAGAAGTCGGCGTGCTTGGCGAGATGGTCCGCCACCACGCACGCGCGCGGCAGCTCGATCATCGTGCCGACCGTGTAGTCGACGCCCTCGCTCATGCCCTCGCCGGTCGCGGTCCTGACCACGAGATCGCGCATCAGCGTCAGCTCGCGTTCGTAGTTGACCAGCGGCACCATCACCTCGATGTGCGGCGCTCGCCCGACGCGTTCACGCACGGCCCGAGCTGCGCGCATGATCGCGGTGACCTGCATCTCGTAGATCTCCGGGTGCAGCACGCCGAGCCGGCATCCACGGGTCCCGAGCATCGGGTTGGTCTCCGACAGCTCCTGTACGCGCTTGAGCGTGCGCTGTATCTCCTCGACACCGTCCGGGCGATGCTCGCGCGCTTCGCGCAGCTCGTCCAGCAGCTCAATCTCGCTCGGGAGGAACTCGTGCAGCGGCGGGTCAAGCAGGCGAATGGTGACCGGCAGGCCCTCCATCACCTCGAACAGTCCTTCGAAATCCGCCTGCTGGAGCGGCAGCAGCGCGTCCAGCGACGCGCGCCGGTCGGCCTCGCTCGCCGCCATGATCATCGCTCGCATCTTCGGCTGGCGGTCCGGCGCCATGAACATGTGCTCGGTCCGGCACAGCCCGATGCCCTCGGCTCCGAACGCGCGGGCGCGACGCGCGTCCTCGGGCACGTCGGCGTTGGCGCGCACGCCGAGCGTGCGCAGCTCGTCAGCCCACGCCAGCACGGTCTGGAAGTTCGGGTCTATGGCGGCGTCAACCAGGGCGACGTCGTCAGTCGTGATGTCTCCGGTGCTTCCGTTGATCGCGATGCGGTCGCCCTCGTGCAGGACGGTGGCGCCGACCCGCACCGTGCCGGCGTGCAGGTCGATCTCAAGGTCGCTCGCTCCGCACACGCACGGACGGCCCATGCCGCGAGCGACCAACGCGGCGTGCGACGCCCTGCCGCCCTCGCTCGTGAGAATGCCCTGTGCGGCGAAGAACCCGGCGACATCCTCAGCCTCGGTGAACGGCCGCACCAGAATGACGTCGGCGTGGGTCTCTGCGGCCGCGACCGCCGCCGCGGCGGTGAACACGATCGCGCCCTTGGCGGCACCCGGGGACGCGGCGACACCGCGTGCCAACACCGCGTACCTGGTCGATCCGTCGAAGGTCGGGTGAAGCAGCGCGTCAAGCGATGAGGCGTCGATCGTCGCGATGGCGCGGGTCTTGTCAAGAAGCCCCTCGTTCACCGCGTCCACGGCGAAGCGAACCGCCGCCTGTGCCGGGCGTTTGGCGTCTCGCGTCTGCAGCATGTACAGACGGCCGTCCTCGATCGTGAACTCGGTGTCCTGCATGTCGCCGTAGTGGCGCTCGAGCTTGCGCAGGATGTCCGTCAGCTGCGCGTACGCCTCGGGCAACACGTCCGCCAGCTCCGCCAACTCCTGGGTGTTGCGGACGCCGGAGACGACGTCTTCGCCCTGTGCGTTGATCAGAAAGTCACCCGAGGCCTCCGGCGCGCCGGTGACCTGGTCGCGGCTGAACGCGACTCCCGAGCCGGACGTGTCGCCCTTGTTGCCGAACACCATCTGCTGCACGCTGACGGCGGTTCCCCAGTCGTCGGGGATGTGATTGATGCGACGGTAGGAGACCGCGCGATCCCCGCTCCAGGAGTCAAACACGGCAAGGACGGCCTGCAGCAGTTGGTCGGCCGGGTCCTCGGGGAAGGGCTCGGCGGTCTGCTCGTGGAACAGGCGCTTGAAGGTGGCCGTCAGCTCGCGCAGCGCGTCAGCATCAAGCTCGGTGTCCAGGTGCACGCCGCGGCGGGCCTTCAGCTGCGTGATCTGCTCTTCGATGTGCTCGCCTGACACGCCGCGCACGACGTTGGCGAACATCTGCACGAAGCGCCGGTAGGAGTCCCAGGCGAAGCGCTCATTGCCGGTCGCGTGCGCCAAGCCCTGCACCGAGACGTCGTTGAGGCCGAGGTTGAGGACGGTATCCATCATGCCCGGCATCGACTCCCGGGAGCCCGAGCGGACTGACAGCAGCAGCGGGTTCTGCGGGTCGCCGAACCGCCGGCCGACGCGGGTCTGCAGGCGCTCCATCGCGTCGGCGACCTGGCGCGCGAGCTCCGGTGGCTCCTGCCCGGTCGTCATGTGGACCACGCACGCCTCGCTGGTGATGACGAACCCGGCAGGGACGAGGTCGGGTCCCAGCAGCCGCGTCATCTCGCAGATGTTCGCGCCCTTGCCTCCGAGCAGGTTCCGCATCTCGCGCGAGCCCTCGGCGAAGTCGTAGACATACTTACGATCCGATTCCGGGGCGGCGCCGTCCGATGTCGCTGCCGCGATCGGTGTGGTCGTCATCGCCGTGCTGCTATCCACGCCAGGAGCGTCGCATCGGATCGGCGCTGCGCCATCGGTACATTTCCGCAACGGGCATAGTGCGAAATACGCTCGTGCTGCGAGACTGAGCGGCAGCAACTCACTCAGTCGCAGCTCAGCGTCATTCAGCGCGAGTTTCTGGAGCTCGGGAGCAGTCGATCATCACGCCGCCAGCCTACATCCGTCCAACCCTTCATCCTTCGTGCTGATGGTCAGCCTGTTCGCCGGTTCGCGGCCGGCTGCGGCGCGCCACGCTGACGCCCACGAGCAGTTCGAGCCGCTCACCGCGGCGTGGGTTCCCAGGCGGCGCGGTCCGGTGGGAATCTAGCGATGCTTCAGCGAGTGGCCGTCGGCAGCTGGTCACTGGACGCCTACCAGGGCATCGTGCCCGACGCGATCCTCGACGAGCTCCGTGAGCATGCTCGCACGCTCCGCGGCGCTCGCATCCTGCAGATCAACGCCACGGCCTACGGCGGAGGCGTGTCGGAGTTGTTGCGCTCCTCGGTGCCGCTGCTGCACGATCTCGGGCTGAAGGTCGACTGGAAGGTGATCAGCGGCAGTGCGGATTTCTACCGGGCCACCAAGGCGATTCATAACGGGCTTCAGGGCGGGTCGCAGGGTCTCAGCAGCGCCGAGCGGGCCGCCTACGTGGACTGTGCGCGAGAGAACGCCGCGGTGCTCGACGGCGGCTACGACTACATCATCGTGCACGATCCTCAGCCCGCCGCGCTGCTGAGCGTTCACGGCAGAGGCGACGCTCGCTGGGTCTGGCGCTGCCACATCGACACATCCGAGCCCAACGCGGAGACGTGGGCCTTCCTGCGGCCGTACCTCGCGGAGTTCGACGCGGCGGTGTTCACCATGCCCCAGTTCGTTCCGCCCGACCTCCCGGTCGGCCGCGTCGAGAGCATCGCTCCGGCGATCGACCCGCTGAGCCCCAAGAACCTCGACCTCGATATCGAGACCGCGCGCCAGATCCTCGACTGGATCGGCGTGGAGCTGCCGGGGCGGCTGGTCACACAGGTTTCTCGCTTTGACGCGTGGAAGGACCCGCTGGGGGTCGTTGCCGCCTACCGTCTCGTGCGCGAGGAGATCCCCGAGCTGCAGCTGGCGCTCGTCGGGTCGATGGCGCTCGACGACCCCGAGGGCTGGGAGGTCTACGCGCAGGTCTCCGAGCACGCCGCCGACGATCCGCTGATTCACCTCTACACCAACCTCACCGGGGTCGGCAATGTCGAGGTCAACGCGTTTCAGCGCCTCTCGGAGGTGGTCGTGCAGAAGTCGATCCGCGAGGGCTTCGGGCTCGTCGTCTCGGAGTCTCTGTGGAAGGGGACCCCGGTCGTGGCGGGACGCGCCGGCGGCATCCCCATGCAGATGCCCGACGACGTCGGCGGCCTGCTGGTCGACTCCGTCGAGGAGTGTGCCACCGCGATGTTGAGGCTGCTGAACGACCGGGAGCTGGCCGAGCAGCTCGGGCGCAGCGGCCGCGAGCATGTGCGCGAGCACTTCCTGCTGCCGCGCCTGCTGATGGAGGAGCTGCGGCTGCTCTCCACGCTTGAGCGCTGAGCGCGGCGGGCGGGTCGAGGGGCATCGCCTGTTGCGGGATTTCCCCGGTTCGCCTGCGGGAAAGCTGCGGATGGCGCAGCCGAGCGGTCGCACTAGCGTGGATGGATGACCGGGACTCAGATTGAGCAGCCGCCCGAGAACGACAGCGCGCCGGCGGTCTTCACGAACATCCTCTGCGCCGTCGACGGGACGCGGGCGAGCACGGCCGCGGTCAGGATGGCGGTCTGCCTGGCGGGACCGACCGGTCGGCTGACCCTGCTCGCGGTGACCGCGCAGTCCGGCGCCGGGCGCTACGCGACCGCGGCGATCAGCCCCGGCCGTGTCACGCAGGTGCTGAACCGCGCCAAGCGCCTCGCCGAGGCTGCGGGCATACCGACGACGACGATCGCAGATCCCGGCGGGCCGCCGGTGAAGATCATCCTCGAGCGGGCCTCCGGCCACGACCTGCTTGCGATCGGCGCGCCCGCGACCTCATGGATCGGCGGCATGCTGATCAGCGGCGTGGCCGCGGCCGCGCTGAGCCTCCTGACGACTCCCGCGCTGTTCGTTCGTGCCTCGTTCACCGGCTCGCTCGGCGGTCGCGAGATCCTTGTGGCGAGCGACGGCCAGGACGGCTCCGATGAGATCGTCGAGCTTGCCGGACGGCTGGGCCTCAGCCAGCACGCCCCGGTCACGCTGATCCATGCCCTCGGCCCGGAGTCGCGGGCGCGTCCCCACCGCATCGAGGCGCAGGCGCGCACGCTTGCGCTGATGCTGCCGGGCGGCGCCGATACGCATGTCGAACCCGGCAAGGCCGGGCAGGTGATCCTCGCCGCCGCGAAGCGCTCGAAACCCGCGATTACGGTGATCGGCAGTCGCGGGCTGGGTGGGGTGCTGGCGCTCGGAAGCGTGAGCCGGCGCGTCGTGCACGGCGCGCGGTGCTCGGTGCTGCTCGTGCCGCAGGGCCGTCGCGATCTCAGATCGTCTCGGGGATCATCTCGATAGCCCCGCAGGGGCACTCGGCGACACAGATCCCGCAGCCCTTGCAATAGTCGAGGTCGAACGCGTAGCCGTCGGCCTCGAGGACCTTCAGGACCGCGTTGTCGGGGCAGACGCCATAGCAGTTGTCGCAGCCGAAGCAGTTGCCGCAGCTGAGGCAGCGACGCGCCTCGAACAGTGCGTTGTCCTCGTCGAGCCCCGTGGTGACCTCGTCGAAGTTCGACTGCCGGCGGATCGCGTCGAGCTGGGGCGCGACGGTCTTTGGCGCGTCCGCGTAGTACCAGACGTTGAGCTTCTCGAAGCTCGCGAGCTCGGGCTCCGGTGGATGTACGAACTCGGCTCCGCGCAGCCAGGCGTCGATGTTGCGCGCGGCCTGCTTGCCATGGCCGACCCCGACGGTGACGGTGCGCTCGGCCGGCACCATGTCGCCGCCGGCGAAGATTCCCTCGTGGCCGGTCATCATCCGCGCGTCGACCGCCACGACGCCGTCCTCGATCTGGAGGCCGGGCACGCCGTCGAGCAGCGAGAGGTCGGCTTCCTGGCCGAGGGCGAGCACGAGCGAGTCGGCCGCCAGCTCCTCGGTCTCTCCGGTCGGCTGGGGAAAGCCGGCCTCGTCGAGCTCCATCTTCTCGAGCAGCAGTCTGCCCTCGTCGACGTGCTTGATCGTGGAAAGCCACTTCATCAGCACTCCCTCGTCGAGCGCCTCCTGCACCTCGAAGTCGTGCGCGGGCATCCGGTCGCGCGTGCGCCGGTAGACGACGATTGCCTCGCTTGCACCCAGACGCCGCGCGGTGCGCGCGGCGTCCATCGCCGTGTTGCCACCGCCATAGACGACGACGCGACGGCCGAGCAGCGGCTGCTCCTCGCCCTCCATGCCGCGCAGCATCGTGACGGCGTCGAGGATGTGTGCCGCCTCGCCGGCAGGGATGTACGCGCGCTTGCCGATGTGCGCGCCGACGGCGAGAAACACGGCGTCGAAGTGCCCGTCGCGCATGTCGTCGAGGATGCTGGTGACCTTCGTGTTGCACTCGAGGGCTATCCCGAGCTCGAGGATCCGCTGGATCTCCGCGTCGAGCACGTCGCGCGGCAGCCGGTAGCGCGGGATGCCGAAGCGCATCATGCCTCCGGCCATCGGCCCGGCTTCACGGATCGTCACGGCGTGCCCGCGACGCGCCAGCTGGTAGGCGGCGGACAGGCCCGACGGGCCCGCGCCGACGACCAACACGCGCTTGCCGCTCGGCTCGGCGTCGAGCGTGAGTTGCCAGCCGCGCCGAATCGCCTCGTCGCCGAGGAAGCGCTCGACGCCGTGGACTCCGACGGTCTCGTCGAGCTGGCCTCGGTTGCAGGCGGTCTCGCACGGGTGGTAGCAGACACGTCCCATGACCGCCGGCAGCGGGTTGTCCCGGACGAGCTCGCGCCACGCAGCCTCGTAGTCGCCGGACTCGGCGTGGTAGAGCCACTGTTGGATGTTCTCGCCCGCCGGACAGGCGTGGTTGCACGGCGGCAGGCGGTGGACGTAACGCGGGCGTTCGTCGCGCCAGGAGCCGGTCTTGTTGGCCAGGCTCGAGCCGACGTCGAGGGTGATTGCGAACGGCTTGTCCATCAGCGAACACCGTCGGCGTTGCTCAGCAGGCCGAAGCGGCGGATGTTGCGATCCGCGCCCGCCTGGATGCGTGCGATCACGTCGGTGCGCTGCTCCGGCGCGAACAGGTGCGCGAAGCGCTTCTGCAGCCGCAGGTAGTCCTCCACCGGCACCTGCCGGCGGATCTTGGAAACGCCCGTGACCTCGCCGTCGCGCGCCTCGAACACCGGAAAGATGCCGGTCTCCTTTGCCAGGCGCGCGATCCGGATCGTGTCCTCCGAGGCGCTCCCCCAGCCCAGCGGGCAGGGCACGAAGACATGCAGGTAGCGCGCGCCGCGGATCTCCATCGCGGTCTGGACCTTCGCCTCGAGGTCGCGCAGCTCGGCGACGGTGGCGGTCGCGACGTAGGGGATCTCGTGCGCCATCGCGATCAGCGGTGCGCTCTTGCCCTGGCCGAACACGTTTCCCGGTTCGGGACCGACGGCCTGGGTCGTGGCCGTGCGTGCCGCGGGCGGTGTCGCGCCCGAACGCTGCACGCCGGTGTTCATGTACGCCTCGTTGTCGTAGCAGATGTAGAGCACGTCGTCGTTGCGCTCGAACATCCCGGACAGGCACGCGAACCCGATGTCCACCGTGCCGCCGTCGCCACCCTGGCCGACGACCCGCACGTCCTCGCGGCCCTGTGCGCGGAGTGCCGCGGCGATGCCGGTCGACACGGCCGGCGCGTTGCCGAACAGCGAATGGATCCAGGGGATCCGCCATGAGGTCTCCGGGTAGGGCGTGGAGAACACCTCGAGGCAGCCGGTGGCGTTCGCCGCGATCATCCGGCCGGCGGTGGCGCGCATCGCGGCGTCCAGCGCGTAGCGTGCGCCGAGCGCCTCGCCGCAGCCCTGGCAGGCGCGGTGGCCGCAGGTGATCGAGTTCGTCCGCTGCTCGTCTGCCTGGACCGAGCGCTGCTTCGGATCGAGCAGGCGGTTGCCGACGGCGAAGCTGCCGGTCTGGTAGAAGCGGATCGTTGGTGCGGTCATGTTCTCGCGGTTCTCATACCGGGCCGGCCGCGACCGGCCCGACGTCGCGCAGGATGTTCTCGGCGTGGGGACCGGACGCGCGCGAGGCGCCCATTCGCTCCAGCTCGCGGTTCACGACGTCCCAATCCATGTCGAGGAAGGTCAACGGCTCGAGGCGATCGGCGATCGCCTCGGCGAACAGCCCGTGCAGCGATGCCTTGGTGATCGGCCGTCCGCCGAGACCGGCGATGACGGTGTAGCCGTGGAGTTCAACACCGGCGAGCGCCATGTGCACGTTCGCCGTGACGATCCCGCCGATGCCGACGGCGAGTGCCTTCTCGAGCACGACGACGCGCCGCGCGTGTTCGAGCGCGGCGCGGACCAGGTCCAGCGGGAACGGGCGAAACGATGTGATTCCGAGCGCGCCGATCTTGACGCCCTGCTCGCGCAACTCGTCGATGGTGTCCTTGATCGTCCCGAGCACCGAGCCGAGCGCGACGACGATCGTCTCGGCGTCCGCTGTGCGGTAGGAGCGGATCAAGCCGCCCGAGTCGCGGCCGAACGCCTGCTCGAAATCGGCGGCGATCTCGGGAATCAGCTCGAGCGCCTGCATCTGCTTGGCGTGGGCGAGGTACTTGACCTCCATGAACGCCTCGGGACCGACCATCGCGCCGATCGACACCGGCTCGTCGGGGTCGAGCGCCTGACGTGGCGCGAACGGCGGCAGGAACGCGTCGACCTGCTCCTGCCCGGGCACGTCGACACGCTCGACGGCGTGCGTGAGGATGAATCCGTCCATGCAGACCATCACCGGCGTGGATAGTTCCTCGGCCAGCCGGAAGGCCTGGATGTGGAGGTCGAGCGCCTCCTGATTGGTCTCGGCGTAGAGCTGGATCCAGCCGCAGTCGCGCTGGGACATCGAGTCGCTGTGGTCGTTCCAGATGTTGATCGGCGCGCCGATCGCGCGGTTGGCGACGGTCATCACGATCGGCAGACCGAGGCCCGAGGCGTTGTAGAGGGCCTCGACCATGTAGAGCAAGCCCTGGCTCGCCGTCGCCGTGTAGGCCCGTGCGCCGGTGGCGCAGGCGCCGATCGCGACCGACATCGCGGCGAACTCCGATTCGACGTTGACGAACTCGCAGGGTGCGAGCTCCCCGGTCTTTACGAGCTGCGAGAGGTTCTCGACGATGTGCGTCTGGGGTGAGATCGGGTAGGCACAGATGACCTGCGGGCGGCATAGCGCCACCGCCTCGGCCACCGCCCGCGAGCCCTCAAGCTGACGCAGCACCGCTCAGCTCCCGCATCTCGGCTGCGATCCACGCGTGGGCTGCCTGCGCTGCCGCCACGTTTCCCTCGCCGACCGCCCCGCTGAAGCGCTCGCGGATCGCACCCGCCAGAGCGTCGAGTGAGATCAACCCGCTGAGTGCAGCGAAGCCGCCGAGCAGCGCAGCATTGGCAACCGGACGCCCGGTGTGCTCGCGCGCGAGCTCGCCGGCGGGCACGGTCAGCAGGCGCTCATGGCGGAAATCCGCCACGAACTCGCCGAGGCCGAGTTCGTCGAAGCTCTTCGCGGTGTTGATCAGGATGAACCCGTCGGGCCGCAGCCCACCGAACACGTCCACCTGATGAAGCAGCGTCGGGTCCTGGATGATCAGCGCATCGGGCTCCATGACCGGCTCGCGAACGCGGATCTCGCGATCGTCGATCCGGCAGAACGAGACGACCGGCGCGCCCATCCGCTCCGAGCCAAAGCTTGGGAACGCCTGTGCGTGGCGCCCTTCGTTGAACGCCGCGACGGACAGCATCTCTGCTGCGGTGACGACACCCTGCCCGCCACGACCGTGGATCCGGACCTGAAACATCGTCTAGCGTGAACCGCGTCCCGCGGGCGGCTGCTCGGTGTGCGCTGCGGTTCGTGAGGCAGCGGCTGAGACGGGAACTGTGGTTGCGGCGCGCACGTCTTCCTCCAGAATCGCGGGCTCAGGACAATCCATGACCCCGTCCACAGTCAACCGCGCTGCTCTCCAGACCACTACCGCAGTCCCCACTGAACAGTCTCCGTAGTTCTTACGCATGACGCGATCGACGAGCGCGCGTAGCTTGCTTGGAGCAGGGACGCAGTCATACGCCCACGACAGGAGGACACGCAAATATGCCCACGCGAGTCGCAATCAACGGCTTTGGCCGCGTCGGACGCAGCGTCCTGCGCGCCGCATTCGAGCAGGGGGCCGCCTTTGAGATCGTCGCGGTCAACGACGTCGCGGATGCCGCGACGCTGGCGCATCTGCTGCGGCACGACTCCGTCTACGGGGCGTTTCCCGCCGCCGTGGAGTCGACTCCGGGGGAGCTGCTCGTGGCCGGTCGCCCGATCCGGGCGCTCGCCGAGTCGGTGGTCGCGAACCTGCCCTGGCGCGAGCTTGGAGTGGACGTGGTGATCGAGTCCACCGGTCGCTACCGCACGCGCGCAGCGGCCGCCGAGCACCTGGCGGCGGGTGCGCGCAAGGTGATCGTCTCGGCCCCCGGCAAGGGGCCCGAGCCACTCGACGCGACCGTTGTGCTCGGCGTGAACTTCGATGAGGCCTACGACCCCGAACGCGATCAGATCATCAGCAACGCGTCGTGCACGACCAACTGCCTGGCGCCGGTGGCAAAGGTTCTGCACGAGACGGTCGGCATCCGCCACGGCCTGATGACCACGATTCACGCCTACACCGCCGATCAGAACCTGCTCGACGGGCCACACAAGGATCTGCGGCGCGCGCGGGCCGCCGCCCTGAACCTCGTGCCGACCTCGACCGGGGCGGCGAAGGCCCTCGGGCTGGTGATCCCCGAGCTCGACGGTCGACTGGGTGGCTTCGCGATCCGCGTGCCGACCCCGACCGGCTCGATCGTTGACCTCACCGTGGAGGCCGAGCGCGCGACGAGCGTCGAGGAGGTCAACGCGGCGTTCCGCGAGGCCGCCGATGCGGGCGTGCTGCACGGCATCCTGCGCTACACCGAGGACCCGATCGTCTCGAGCGACATCGTCGGGTCGCCGTTCTCGGCGATCTTCGACGCCGGGCTCACGAGCGTCATCGACGACACCCAGGTGAAGGTCATCGCCTGGTACGACAACGAATGGGGCTATTCCAATCGGCTCGTCGATCTTGCGGCGAGAGTCATGGAGCGCGTGCCCGTCACGGCATAGTCGCATGCCGCCTCACGTCCACCCGGTCAGTCCGCAGCCTCGCAGCATGAGCGATGTGGCGAGGCGCCCGCAGTGCGGGTGATCTCCGAGCAGCAGCTCGACCAGGTTCTGGGAGAGTTGCCGGCCTTAGAGCCGCGGGTCGTCGCGAGCGGCAACCACGCCTCTCCCCGCGTTCTGCTGGATGCGCTGGAGCGGACGCTGGAGCGCTACCGGTTGTTCATGCTCGCGGCCGAGGGCCCGCTGCCGGCACGCGAGGGTGTGATCTTCGAGACACCGTTCGTCGGGCCCGGGATGCGGGACGCCGGTGAACGGTTGGACTACCTGCCGATGCGCCTTTCACTGGTACCCAGGCTGTTCGCGACGATCCGCCCTCCCGATGTCGTGCTGCTGCACACCTCGACTCCGCGGGAAGGAAAGGTCTCGCTCGGGATCGAGGTCAACATCCTCGTCGCCGCCGTCGAACAGGTTCGTGCGCGTGGCGGCTTGGTCATCGCGCAGCTGAACTCGCGCATGCCCTACACCTTCGGCGACAGCGAGCTGGATGAGGACCTGATCGATCTCGCGATCGAGACCGAGGACGATCTCCGCTCGCCGAAGGTCGGCGAGGGGCACGAGCACGCCGAGCAGATCGCCGAGTTCGTCGCGGGACTCGTCGACGACGGGTCCACGCTGCAGCTGGGCATCGGCCAGATCCCCGACGCGACGCTGCGCGCGCTCGCCGGCCGGCGGGAGCTCGCGATCTGGTCGGAGATGATCAGCGACGGCGTTATGGAGCTCGACCGCCACGGAGCACTGGATCCGACACGTCCGGTTGTCTGCTCATTCCTGTTCGGCTCGCCCGAGTTCTACGAGTGGGTCGCCGAGAACCCGAGGCTGCGGATGACCCGTACCGAGACGACCAACGACCCCGCCCGGATCGCCGCCCACCACGGGATGGTCTCCGTGAACGGCGCTCTGCAGCTCGACTTTTCGGACCAGGCCGGGGCCAGCCACATCGGCGGACGCGTGTACTCCGGTTTCGGCGGCCAGCCGGACTTCGTCGGCGGCGCCGTGCGCTCACCCGGCGGTCACGCCGTGATCGCGCTGCGCTCCTGGCACCAGCCCAGCGACACCTCGACGATCGTCCCGCGGCTGACCGGCCCGGTGACCTCCTTTCAGCACTCCGTGGTGATCACCGAGCAGGGCTCCGCGCAGATATTCGGGCGCAGTCACCGGGCCCAGGCACGGCTGATCATCGAGCGCGCCGCGCACCCCGACGCCCGCGAATGGCTTCGCGAAGAGGCAGCGTTACGTGGATTGGGCGCGCACCAAGACAGCGTTTCTGACGTTTAGCGCCAGAGCACGCTGCGGTCGCGCGAGCGCACCGCTTCTCGCGGCGGGCTTGCCGGGCGGCTTGCTGAGCGCGATGATCGCCGCGACGTGGCGCGCGACCGACGACGGCGGCAGGGCGCCGGCCGGGAGCTCGACCACGAAGGCCGTGTCCTGCGGGAAGGTCGCGTCCTGCCAGCTCGTGATGCTGCCGGGGACGAACGGGTACGCCCGAAACGGCAGGCCGACCGTGCGCGCGTAGCGGCTCTCGATCGCCGGGTCGCCGCCGGAGGAGCTGTCGACCATCGAGGCGTGCTGGTGGTACCAGATGCTCACCGCGGGCCGCAGCCGCTTGACGAGCCGGTTGATCGCCCGCGATTCGGGCTCGGAGAGCGGGTACGGACCAGAGTAGAACGTCCCTCCGGGCTGCTCGAGATGCTGCCAGCGCCACGGGGCGTTGCGGTTGAGATCGACGCCGTGGGCGTTCTGCCGCGTGCCCGCCAGGCAGCCGTCCGGATTGAACTGATCGACGAGCCACCAGACGGCCCCCGCGGGCGGCGCGAGGCTTCGCAGCCGGCGCGTGATCGCCTCACCGGCGGGCTCGGTGCCGTGGATGCAGCCGACCACGAGGATTCGGCGAGCGGCGGTCGGCTCGCCCACGACGAAGGCACGGATCGGCCGATGGTCGACCGAGTAGCCGACGATCACGATGCGGATCGGGACGTGCGCTGACGCGTCCGGCGAGCGGGCGCGCGCATGACCGGCGAGCACCACCACACCGAGCGTCGCGAGGCACGCGCCGAGCGCGAGGACTCGCGCCGTGCCCCTGTCGGCGCTCATCTCCGTCAGGCTCGGGCGATGAGGAAGCGAAAGACGTTGTCCTGGCGGTAGCGCCCGTCGCTCTGCCGGCTGGCGGCGAATGCTGCGCCGAGCGCTTCACGGGTGGCGCTCTCGCCCGCGCATTCGATCGCGCGGCGCGCCGGGCCCGCCGAGAGCTGGGTACGAATCGCCGTCTCCAGGTCCGGATAGCTGAACGGCGTCGGCACCTCTGCCACGCGCTGCGGCCGCAGCCCGGCCGACTGGGCGAGCTCCTCGAGCCTGCCCGGCTCGCTCAACGCGAACGGGCCGCCGGCGCCGGCCGGCGGCGGCGGCAGCAGGCCGGCGATCGCCGCGATGATCACGCGGCTCTCACAACGCTCGGGCGAACCCCAGGTGACGATCGCGACCGGCGCGCCGGGGCGCGCGACTCGGCCGAGCTCCCGTACCGCGGCCCCCGGGTCGGCTGCGAACTGGACCGAGTTGAACGCCGTGACCGCGTCGAAGCTCGCGTCGGCAAACGGCAGTTCCTCCAGATCGCCCTCGTGGAGCTCGGCGTCTCCAAGCCGCTCGCGAGCGACCTCGAGCAGCCCCGCCGAGGCGTCCAGGCCGGTGACCGTCGCACCGCGCGCGCCGGCCAGCGTGAGCGCGTATCCCGCGCCGCAGCCGGCATCGAGCAACGCCACTCCCGGGCCGACGCCGATCGCATCGAACACGGCGTCGTAGAACGGCGTCGCCGACGGCTCCGCGAGTCGCGCCCAGTCGCGCGCGGCCGCGCCCCACAACCGGCCCTGTACCGCCGCTGATCCCATCGTCCGCTCTCCGAGTGTCGCCACGGCCGTCGATCGGCTCGCCGATCATCCCACGCCGCGCTCAGCGACGCGCGCGAAACCGCTCCGGGCGAATCCGGGTCAGCGGCCGCGCGCCCGCTCGGAAGCGTCCGCCGCCGCCGCGATTCGTACACGCAGATGGCTGTGCGCCTCGCGCAGCGAGTGCTCGACGGCCGCGGGGTCGGCGCCGCGGGCGAACAGGAAACCGAGATAGCGGTCGCCCTCGGGAAGCGGCACGACCGGCCGGCCGCGGGCGATCGTGATCTCCAGCCCGCCGATTCCGGCCACCGCGCGTGCCCGCGCCTGGCCGTCGACCTCGACCAGGACGCCGGCGCGCCCGATCGGGAGCATCATCACGCCGGACGCCGCGCGCTCACGCGTCGGGTCGGCGACGGCGAGCCCGAGCGCGTGCCGCAGGATCACGGCCTCCAGGCTCAGCCCGGCACCGAACCGCAGCGCGCGTGAGCACAGCCCGCCGATCGAGCGTGCCGCCACCTCGAGCATCGATGCCCGTCCGCCATCCACCCGCAGCTCGGCGTGCACCGGTCCTTCACGGAGCCCGAGCGCTCGCGCCGCACCGGCGGAGCGCCGCTCGACCTCGCCGAGGACGGCTGCGGGCAGCCGCGACGGCGTGACGTACAGCGTCTCCTCGAAGTAGGGGCCCTCGAGCGGGTCCGGCTTGTCGAAGATTGCCAGCACCTCCAGGACCCCGTCGCGCATCAGCGCCTCGACCGCCACCTCGACGCCCGGGACGTAGGCCTCGAGCAGCAGCGGCTCGGCGGCGGGACGGCCCGCCGCGATCAGGATCGAACGCACCCGCGTGACGGCTTGGCGAACCTCGCCAAGGTCGTTGGCGCGGATCACGCCGCGGCTCCCCGACAGCGAGACCGGCTTGACCACGCAGGGCAGGCCGACCGCCGCGGCCGCCGCCGTGCCGTCCTCGTCGCCTTCGATGGCGACAAACGCCGGCTGGGGGATCGCGTGCTCGGCGAGCGCGCGGCGCATCGCCCACTTGTCGCGGGTGCGGGCGACGGCGAGCGGTGGGTTGTGGCGCAGGCCGAGGCTCTGTGACGCAAGTGCCGCCGCCATCACCCCCTGGTCATCGACCCCGACGATCGCCGCGAACGGCGTCTCGGCGGCGGCGGCCACGATCGCCGCCGCCGCGCGATCCGGATCGGACAGCGGCAGCGTGAGCGCCGCTGAGCCCATCGTGGCCGACATCGCGGCCCGGCGCTCGGAGGCCACCGTGACTGCGACGCCGAGCTCCCGGGCCGCGGCGATGAAGTCAGCCGCGCGATAGGTGGCTGAGGGCAGGATCAGGAGCAGGCGGTCCATGGCGCTATGGTAGGTGGATGGCCGATGACGCCCTGTTGGCCGTCACCGAGACGGCCCTGCAGCGGATCCGCGGGTTTCGCGATTCCTCGGCTGAAATGGCTGACGCGGCGCTGACGGTTGCGGTGACCGGCGCCAACGCCGGCGAGTACACCGTCGCGCTGTCGCTCGAACCGCTCGCGCGACCGCAGCCCCGCGACAGCGTCGAGCAGCTGGATGACCTCGTCATCGTCGTGGCCGCCGACAGCGTCGAACGCGTCCGCGGTGCGACGATCGACTGGAGTGACGGCCCGCCGAGCGCCGGGTTCCGCGTGCTGAATCCGAACAAGCCGCCCGCTCCGCGGGCGCTGCCGCTGCTGCCGATGAGCCACCACGGCGGCGCACCGGCGGCGCACCCCGCCGGCCCCGAGGCCATGCGCGGCGGAGAGCTCGACAGCGCGCTGGCCCGCCGGGTGATGGCCGTCCTCGACCGCGACGTCAACCCGAGCATCGCGGCCCATGGTGGGCACGCCGAACTGGCCGGCGTCGACGGTGACACCGCCTATCTGCGCCTTGGCGGCGGTTGTCAGGGATGCGGCATGGCCTCGGTGACGCTGACGCAGGGCATCGAGGTGGCGATCACGCAGGCGGTTCCCGAAATCGTCGCCGTCGTCGACGTCACCGACCATGCCTCGGGTACCAATCCCTTCTTCGAGGCAGCCAAGAAGTAGCGCCGCACCCGGTCACCGCCGGCGAGGCGGTCGTCAGTGCGGCGGCAGGAACGGCTTGAGCAGGGCGGTACGCCGTGCCGGTTGGTCGCTGGCATCCTCGCGGCGATCGGCCGCGCCCAGCGTGCGGATGATCGCCTCCGAGGCGAGAAAGCGCAGCGGCTCGGGCTCCCAGCGCGGACTCTGATGTCCGACCCACGGCATCGTGACGAGGTCCGAGTCCCTGCGCAGCACGAGGTCGGCGAGCGTTGCGCCCGAGATGTTCGCGGCCACGACCCCGTGTCCGGTGTAGCCGCCGGCGGCGCCGAGCCCGGTCGCCTGGTCGAAGCTGACGCTCATGCTCCAGTCGCGCGGCGCGGCGAGTGGTCCACCCCAGTGGTGGGTCACCTCCGCCGAGGCGGCGGCGGGGAAGGTGCGCTGGAGGGTGCCGACCAGACGGGCGCGCACGCGCACGTCGCGTTCGTTTCGATCATCGATCGGACTCCTCAACCGGTAGGGAGCGCCTCGGCCGCCGATCGCGATCCGCCCGTCGGTCGTTCGCTGGGCGTAGAAGAAGAGGTAGTGGCGATCGTCGACGAGCAGCCCGTCGCGCCAACCGAGCTGCGCCCAGACGTCCTCCTCGAGCGGCGCGGTGGCGATCATCAGCGAATAGAGCGGTAGGAAGCGACGCTCGCTTCCGGGCATCTGCGTGGTGTAGGACTCCGTCGCGCGAATCACCACCTCGGCACGCACGCTCAGCGGGCCGCAGCGAACGCGTCCTCGCTCGAGCGACGTCGCCGCGGTCCGCTCGTAGATCGTCACGCCGTGACGCTCGCAGGCGACGGCGAGCCCGCGGACAAGTCGCGCCGGATCGATCCGCGCGGCATGCGGTGTGTAGCGCCCACCGCGCAGACCCGGGACGCTGACCAGCGCCTCGGTCTCGGCGACTGACAGCAGCCGGCCGTCGGGCTCCTCGTGGCTCGCCGTCGCAGCATTGGTCTCGCGCGTCTGGAGCCGCCGCCACTGGGGGGTGCTGGTCGCGATCGTCAGCGCTCCCGCCTTGACGAAGCCGCAGTCGATCTGCTCGCGCCTTGTGACCCTGGCGATCTCGTCGATCGTGTCGCAGGTCGTGCGCAGGGCCCGCGCCGCGCGATCGGGATCGTTCCCCAGTCGATAGGCGGATCGGCTCGCCGGGAGCCCGCCGATCGCCCAGCCGCCGTTGCGTCCCGAGGGACCGAAGCCGGCGATCTCGCGCTCGATCACCACGACGCGAAGGTCCGGCTGGAGCGTCTTCAGGTAGTAGGCCGTCCACAGACCGGTGAACCCGGCGCCGACGATCGCGACGTCGCAGTCGCGGTCGCCCGGCAGCGACGGCCGCGGAGCGAGTGACCCGTCGAACTGGCCGAGCCACAGGCTCCGCGAGCGGTAGGTCGCCTCCCGGGTTCCATCGATCACCGCCGGTCCAACGGCCCGGCCCACGGACGCCATGCCTGCCCTCCACCCAGCCGATGCCTCGAATGCCGGCGCCGAGTCTACGGGGATCCGAGCGGATGCCGGCACGCGGCGGGCGCGACCCGGCTGCCGGCGCCCGGCCGCAACTGCGCCGAGCGCCGGCCCGCCGCGGTCTGTTCAGCCCGTGAGGTCATACACCGTCACCCCGCCGATCGTCTGCGCGCTGAAGTGCGACTGAACCCAGGCGGCGATCCCGCTGGTGCCGGCCGAGCCCTGGCCGGGCGCCCCGCCGCCACCGCCCGAGGCGATGAAGTAGTGGATGTCACCGGCATGCACGTAGCGGATGAACTGGGCCAGGCTCAGCTCGCCGCCGTTGTTGTTGAAGCCGCCGATCGCCATCACCGGATCTCCGCCGGTTGCGAGCTCGTAGGTTGCGGCGCTCATCGAGCCCATCGTCGCGGCCACCCAGCGGTAGGAGCCTGCGCGTGACTGGAGCGCCTTGACCAGGGCGCTGCTGGTGCTCACGCCGCCGCCACCAAGGCGGCCGCTACCCACGGCGAACCGGCCGCCGCCGCCCCCGAACCCCGGTGCGCCGCTCGGCGGGGCCTGCCCCGGACTGGGTCGGACGCCTCTCGGAGCGCCGCGTCCGAACAGGACCTGGCCGCCGCCGAAGCCGCGCGGGCCGCCGGCTCCCAAGACGCCGAAGCCGGGGTTGCCCGCCACCGTCGGTCCGGCCGAGGGGATCGATCCGGTGTGGGCGCTCGTCACGGTCTGCATGGCGTAGGCGGCCGGACCTGCGAGCCCGGCGATCAGGGCCGCGGCGATCGCGACGAGACTCGCGCGACGTGCGAACCGGCGCAGCGCCGCTGCCGAGAGCAGCCCGCCGAGCGCGACCGCGGTCGCGCCCAGGACCAGCACGCGAAGCCACGGCTGCCAGCTCGGCGTGCGGTCGAGCAGGATGTATGACCAGCCGCCGGTGACCGCCACGGCGACCGCGGCCAGGACGCGTGCGCGGAGTGTCGCGCGGCGCTGCCACAGCTGCCATCCGCCGATCGCCACCAGCGCGGCGATCGGCGGCGCGAGCGCGACGGCGTAGTAGGTGTGGATGATGCCCTGTGAGTAGCTGAACACCGCGGCTGTCACGATCAGCCAGCCACCCCACAACAGGAGCGCGGCGCGCGTGCGATCGGTGCGCGGCGCCGTGCGTCTGGCCCACAGCCCCGCGATCAGCGCGATCAGCGCCAGCGGGAGCAGCCATGACGCCTGGCCGCCCATCAGGTCGTTGAACAGCCGCAGCGTGCCGGGCGCACCGCTGAAGCTTGCTCCGCCACCACCACCGCCGGCCCCGCCGCCGTTGCCGAACAGGCGCTGCAGCCCGTTGTAGCCGAGGATCAGGTTGAAGATGTTGTTGTCCGGCGAACCGTCGATGAACGGCCGTGAGCTGGCCGGCAGCAGCGCGACGATCGCCACCCACCATCCGGCGCAGACGACGAGCGAGGCAAGTCCGCCGAGCAGTCCGGCGATCCGCCGGCGCAGCGTGGTAGGCGCGGCGAGCAGATACACGAGGCCGAACGCCGGCACGACGAGCAGCGCCTGCCCGAGCTTCGCGAGGAACGCGAAGCCGACCAGCGCCCCGGTGGCGAGGATCCAGCGCGTGCCGGCAGCCTCGACCGCGCGGACCAGGCAGTAGGCGGCGGCGACGAGCAGCGTGACAAGCAGCGCGTCGGGGTTGTTGAAGCGGAACATCAGCGCCGCGATAGGCGTGATCGCGAGCATCGCGCCGGCGGCCAGCCCGGCGGGCGCGCCGAACCAGCGCTTGATCGTCGCGTAGAGCAGTGCGACGGCGGCGACGCCCTCGAGCGCCTGCGGTGCCAGCATGCTCCAGCTGCTGAAGCCAAAGATCCGCCCGGACAGCGCCATCACCCAGATCGAGGCCGGCGGCTTGTCGGTCGTGATGAAGCTCGAGGAGTCAAGCGAGCCGAAGAAGAACGCCTTCCAGCTCTTGGTCCCGGCCTGGACGGCGGCCGCGTAGAAGCTGTTGGCGTTTCCCGAGGCGCTCAGATCGAGCAGGTAGGCGAGCGCGGTGAGCAGCAGCAGCGCGATCAGCGCAGGACGCACCCAGCGCTGATCGCCGACCGCCTCGTGCGGGCGCCGCAGCGAGCGCGGCGCGATCGTCGTGGCGTCGAGTGAGTCGATCGTGCTCATCAGGGCTCCATTCGGGTTTGCCGTCATCGCGGTTCTGCGTCGGTGCAGATCCTCGGCTGCGCGCCTTCGCAGCAGCTAGGCAAACCCTGGGGAGTAGCTGAGAGCCACGCGCGCCGGCCGCTTGCGCTCACACCTCGCTGTGGCTGTCGATGAACGCGAGCGTCCGCCGCCAGGCGTCGTCGGACTGCTCCTGGAACTCCGCGTGCAGGCGGTCGAAGAAGCTGTGCGGCACGCCCGGCACGACGACGACCTCGTGCTCGACGCCGGCGGCGCTCAGCGCCGTCTCGAAGGCCGTGTTGTCTGCGGCGGTGATGTGTGCGTCGGCTCCCGCCTGCAGCGCCAGGATCGGTGCGCTGATCCGCGTCACGGCACCGATCGGGCCCGGGTCCCCGTTGCGCTCGCCGGGCATCCCGTAGAAGCCGATCGCACCCGCCAGATGGTGTCCGGCGGCCGCTGCAAGCCAGGAGTTGCGCCCGCCGAAGCAGAAGCCCACGGTGAAGATGTTCGCGCGCGAGCCGCCCGCCGCCGAGCGCAGGTACGCGACGGCGGCCGCCACGTCGGCCTGCACCCCGGCCGGCGTGGTGTGCATCACGTGCTCCATGTAGGGGAACTCGTCGTTGCGCTTGGCGACGCCCGCCGTCCGGCCGAAGTAGTCGATCGCCACCGCGGCGTAGCCGCGTTCGGCGAAGCGCAGTGCCAGTTCCTCGTAGAAGCGGTACAGCCCGCGCACGTCGGGCAGGATCACGACGCCCACGGGCGACGGTTCCTGCGGTGTGGCCACGAACGCCGCCAGACGATTGGAGTCCGCCGCGTCGAGCACGACGTCCGCGTGCGAGATCGCGGCTCCTGCGATCGCCGCGATCGGCGGTGCGGAATCCAGCTCATGGCACATCTCGGTGCTCCTTGTGTCTCGGTTCGCGAACCACGGGATCGTAGAGCTCCCGCTAACGTGGCCGCGATGTCGTTGCTGCCGCCTCTCGAGCGTCCCTCGGATGCCGCCGCGCTCGGCTTCCCCGACGGAACCCTGAGCTACGCCTCACTCGCGGCCGCGAGCCGCGAGCTGCGCAGCCGCCTTCCCAGCGAAGGGCCGCTCGCCGTCTGGGCGACTCCCAGCCGCGCCACCGCGGTCGGCCTGGTCGCCGCGCTGGCGGCCGGGATGACCGTCGTCCCGCTCGACCCCAAGTCCGGCAGCGCGGAACTGCGCCACATCCTGAAGGTGGCGCGGCCGACCGCGCTGCTGGCAGCCGCCGGCCCCACCATCGCCGGTCTACCCACGATCGCGCCGGGCCGCGGCGGGACCGCCGCCGACGACGCGGGGGTCAGCGCCGAGGATCGGTCGGCCGCCGGCGGACTGATCGTCTTCACCAGCGGCACGACCGGGCCGCCGAAGGGCGTGGTGCTCGGGGCATCCGCGATCGCCGCGAACCTCGACGCCCTCGCCGGCGCCTGGGACTGGAGCGCACACGACGTCCTGGTCCACGCGCTTCCGCTGTTTCACGTCCACGGCCTGGTGGTCGCGACGCTCGGAGCGCTGCGCCGCGGCGCCGAAGTGCGCCACCTCGGCGCGTTCGACCCCGCCGCCGTCGCCGCCGCCCTCGCCGCCGACGCGACGATGCTCTTCGCCGTTCCGACGATGTATCACCGACTCGCCGACGCCGCGCAGGCCGACCCTGCCATCGCCGCTGGCCTGGGCCGCGCGCGCCTCTTGGTCTCGGGCTCGGCGGGGCTCCCCGCAGCGGAGCACAGCCGCATCGAGGCGCTCTGCGGCCAGCGGATCGTCGAGCGCTACGGGATGACCGAGACGCTGATGATCGCCGCTGTGCGAGCAGACGGTGAGCGGCGCCCGGGCTATGTGGGCCGAGCCCTCGACGGGGTCGAGATTCGCGTGGCCGGGGAAGATGGAGCCGACGTCGCGCGCGACGACGCGACGATCGGCGACGTTCTCGTGCGCGGCCCGTCGCTGTTCAGCGGTTACCTCGGGGCGCAGCAGGCCACCGCGGAGGCCTTTCGCGATGGCTGGTTTCTCACCGGTGATCTCGGCACGCTCGCGCCCGACGGCTACCTGCGTCTGGTCGGCCGGCGCAGCACCGATCTGATCAAGAGCGGCGGCTATCGGATCGGCGCGGGCGAGATCGAGTCAGCGCTGCTGGAGCACTCGGCCGTCGCCGAAGCGGCCGTGCTCGGACTGCACGACGAGGACCTCGGCGAACGGATCGTTGCGTGGGTCGTGCGGCGCGACGGCGCCGAGGTCGATGAGCGGACGCTGGTCGACCATGTGGCGCTCGTGCTCACGCCGCACAAGCGTCCCCGCGAGGTGCGGTTCGTCGACGCGCTGCCGCGCAACGCCCTCGGGAAGGTCCAGAAGCGGCTGCTCGCGGAGGCGTTCCGGCACTGACCCGGCGTCGTCCGCGGGGCTCGTGGCGAGTCCGCGGAATGAACCAATTTGCGGAAGTCGCGGATTGCGCGCCGGCTTGCAGTTTCTGCATCTGTCGTTGCATCCTGCTAGATTGCCGCGCACACGCCGAATCCTTGGCTGGAAGCCAGGGAGCCGGGGAACCAAGTTGTTGGGGCGAATCTTGCGGTGATCCCGCATGACGCGCTGCTCTTTCAGCGCGAGCCCGTCAGCTAACCCGGCAGGCTTCAGAGAGAGGTCGCCGTGCGGCTGCGTCACGTCTGCACAGTTGGGAGCGCGTTGTTGGCAGTGGGGGCCTTCGCTCCAGCCGCGCTGGCAGACTCGGTGGTTGGCGGAGCGACCGCGCCGACGACCCTCACGCCGACCGGATCGACCGGATCGACGGGCGCGACAGGTGCCACCGGCGTCACCGGTACGACCGGCGTCACCGGCTCGACCGCGCCGGTCGGAACGGTTCCGACGATCACCGACCCGCCCGCGCCGATCGTGCTCGGCAAGGATCAGTCGCCCGGCTTCGTCTACACCGGCCCGGTGTTCGAGCAGACGGCGAGCGGCGCGATCGTTCCCTACGCGCCGCAGACGACGGTGGCGACGGTCAACGGCGGCGCGCTGGTCGGAACCCTGGCCACGCCGCACCTGCTTGTGCCGGGCCGCGACGCTGAGGTCGTGCACGGGATCGCCGCTGCGCCCGAGAATGCGCCCGCCGCGGTGCGCCACATCATCTGGAGCGCGAACCAGATCATCGGGCGCCCATACGTCTTCGGCGGCGGTCACCGCTCGTTCACCGCCAACGGCTACGACTGCTCCGGCACGGTGTCCTACGCGCTGCACGGCGGGCATCTGCTGAAAGCGCCGCTGGACTCGGGCCAGTTCATCAGCTGGGGAAGCGGCGGGCAGGGCCGGTGGATCACGATCCTGACCAATTCCGGTCACGCCTACCTCGACATCGCCGGCCTGCGTTTGGACACCAGCGCCGCGGATGACCCGACCAACCAGGATGGCCCCCGCTGGCGCCCGCTGCGTCCGTCGAACGCGGGCTACGTCGTCCGTCACCCGGTCGGCTTCTAGCGCGAGCGCGCGGCGCCCGTTGGCTCGCCGCGCTACTCAGTCGATCAACCGCTTGCCGAGCCGCCAGATGGCGAGGCGCCACATCAGCACGGCGAACAGCAGCAGCACGCCCGCATGGCCGAGGTCGCCGGCGTGCAGGCCGCCGAGCGAGGCGTCGCGCACGAGTTGCACGCAGTGATACAGCGGATTGAACTTGGCAACGCCGCGAATGCCGCCGGGCAGCGATGAGACCGGGAAGAACGTCCCGGCGACCAGGAACATCGGCGTCAGCACCGCGCTGGTGACGTAGTTGAAGTTGTCGATCGTCTTGGCGATCGCCGCGAGCAGGACACCGAACGCGGCGAAGCCGAACCCGGTGAGGAAGCCGATCGGGACCACCAGCAGCATGCCGGCCGCCGGCGCCAGGCCGAAGCAGATACCCACGAGCAGCGGCGCGAGCCCGTAGACGCCGGCGCGCAGCGCGATCCACAGAACCTCCGCAGTGACCAGCTCCTCGACGTCGACCGGGGCTGCCAGCATCGCGTCGTAGGTCCGCTGGAAGCGCCAGCGCACGAAGGTGTTGAACATCCCCGGGAAGGCTGAGGAGAACAGGACCGCAGTGGCCACCACACCGGTGGCGACGTAGTCGAGGTAGCTCACGTGGCCGACCGTCTTCACCAGCGAGCCGATGCCGGCCGCGAACGCCAGCAGGTAGATCGTCGGCTGCACCACCGATGAGAAGGTCGTCGCCTTCCAGTAGCGACCGAACAGCACGACATCGCGCGTCATCACGCCGGCGAGCGCCGCCGGCTCGAGCCGGCGAACGCGACGCACCGGCGTGGCGGTGTGATCCTCGAGGTGCCCGGGGATCACTCGATCTCCTGCCCGGTCAGCGCGACGAACGCGTCCTCGAGGTTCGCCGGACGCGACATGCCCTCGGGAGCCTCGTCACCGAGATCGTCGGCGTGCATGATCGCCACCGCGGGTCCGCTGCGACGGCTTGACCATCCGCGGGCGCCGGCGAGCGCGGTCACCTCGGCGAGCCGCGCGGGCGAACCAAAGACCTCGACGACGCGCTCGCCGGCATGCGCGCGGATCAGCTCGGCCGGTGTGCCCTGCGCGATCACGCGCCCCGCCGACATCACGGCGACGATATCGGCGAGCCGCTCGGCCTCTTCGATGTAGTGGGTGGACATCAGGATGGTGACGCCGGCGGTGCGCAACTCGTCGATCAGCGACCACAGCTCCTGGCGGATCTGCGGGTCAAGCCCCACGGTCGGCTCGTCGAGCAGCACCAGGCGCGGCTCGTGAATCAGCCCGCGTGCCACGAGCAGCCGCCGGCGCATGCCGCCCGAGAGGTCCGAGACCTTCGTGTCGGCGCGCGGGCCGAGGTTGGCGATCTCCAGCGCCCGCTCCACTGCGGCCCGGCGATCGTGACGCGCAACGCGGTATAGGCGGGCGAACACGGTCAGGATCTGGCGGCAGGTCAGCTCGATGTCGAGGTTGTCGAGTTGCGGCACCACACCCATCTCCATGCGCGCCTGCTTGGACTGATCGGGAAGCCGATAGCCGAGCACCGTGATCTCGCCGGCTGCGGGAAGGGTCTGTGCGGTGAGCATCCGCATCGTCGTCGACTTGCCGGCCCCGTTTGGACCGAGCAGGCCGAAGCACACGCCGACCGGCACCTCGAGATCGAGACCGTCGACGGCGGTGATCTCTCCGTAGCGCTTGACGGCGCCGTGGATCGCTATCGCGGATGGCGGCATGGCGTCCGAGGATACGGGCCTGCCGGAGATCGCACCCCAGCCGCCGGTCGCGGCGCCCACCAGTCCCACCAAATAGGCTTTGTGACGATGGATGAGACCACGCTGATGACCGCGGCCGACCACGCAGCCCTGCTGGCCGAGCTCGCGACGCTCGAGGGTGACGGCCGGCGGGCGATGGCGACGCGGATCAAGACCGCGCGCGAATGGGGCGACCTGAAGGAGAACAGCGAGTACCACGACGCCAAGAACGACCAGGCCCACCTGGAGACGAAGATCGTGCTGCTGCGCGAGCGGCTGGCCCGCGCGAAGGTCGTCGAGGCCGCGACGGGCGATCACGGCGTCGTCGCCTTCGGCTCGACCGTGCTCGTGCGCGACGAGGACGGGCGCGAGCAGCGCTTCGAGATCGTCAGCTCACAGACCGCCGCGCCGGCGGAGGGGAGGATCTCGATCGAGTCTCCGGTCGCCCGCGGGCTGATCGGTCTCGCCGTTGGTCAGCACGCGCAGGTCGCGCTGCCGCGAGGCTCGCGCAGCTACACCGTGCTCAGCGTGGAGTGACCGCGAGCGTGTAGGTGATCCACTCCGAGCGCGCGGCGTCGAAACGGTCATAGAGTGACTGTGCGCGCGCGTTGGTGGGCGCGGTCTGCCACTCCATCACGCCGATGCCGCGGCTGGCACACTCCGCCTCGCAGGCGCGGATCAGCGCCGCGCCGACGCCGGTCGAGCGGGCGGCGGCGTCGACGTAGAGGTCGTTCATGACGCCGATCGCCGTGGCGGCGAGGGTGGAGTAGCTCCAGAAGAGGGTGGCGAAGCCGATCGCGCTGCCCTGGTCGTCACGCGCGATCAGCTGAACCCCGGACGTATCGGGGTGCTCGAGCAGCGTTAGCGCGAGGGCTCGCAGCACGGCATCGCTCGGGGCGACCTCATAGAAGTCGCAATAGCCGCGCATCAGCGGGATCAACTCGTCGAGGTCCGAGACCCCGACTCGGGTGATCATCACCTTATGCGGGGACGACCAGCAACGGGCGCTCCGCAACCTGCATCAGCTTGTGCGGGGTGGAGCCGACCAGCGCGCCGCGCAGCGGGCTCTCGCCGCGGCTACCGACGACGATCAACCGTGCGTCGAGGCGATCGGCGACCTCGACGAGCGCGTCTGCCGTGCGCTCTTCGACGATCTCGGTCTGGATCTGGGCGTGAAGTCCAGCCGCCTGGTCGGTGGCGAGCTTGACGATCTGCTGAGCACGCTCAGCCAGCGCCGCGGCGAAGTCGGCGACCTCGCCGCCGAGGCGGCTTACCTCGTAGGCAACGACCACGTGCACCTCGTCGCCGAACGCAGCGGCGACCTCGATCGCGGTGTTCAACGCTGCTCGGGCACAGTCCGACGCGTCATAGCCGACGACGATCGTTGACATCGCTAGCTCCTTCCTGCTCCGTCGGTCGCGGGGGTCACGTAGCCGTCGAGCAGCACGGCGGGGTCGGCCACCTCGAGCTTGCGCGAGAAGAACTCGCGATAGGGGAACCGCGCTATCAGCATCAGCACCACGCCGAGCAGCAGCGAGCCGATCCCGATGAACACCGGTGTGCCGATGCCCAAGATCGGTTTCGACAGATCGTTGTTGGCGTTCTGGTAGAAGATCAGCGCCTTGATGAAGATGCCGGTGAGGATCGCTCCACCGAGCACCGGTAACACACCGACGTAGAAGAAGTTCTTGGCGCTCTTGAACAGCTCGCGGCGGAAGTAGATCGCGCACGCGTAGCCGGTCAGCCCGTAGTAGAAGGCGATCGCGAAACCGATCGCGGTGATCGAGTCGCCGAGCACGTTGCTCGAGACGTTGACGATTCCGACGTACCAGAGGATCGACAGCGCACCCATCAGGATCGTGCTCACGTCGGGTGTCTGGAAGCGCTGGTGGATGTGCGCGAGTGCGTTGGGGAAGGCCTTCTGGCGCGCCATCGAGAACGTCGTGCGAGCGGTCGGCAGGATCGTCGTCTGGGTCGAGGCCGACGCGGAGCTGAGCACCGCGATGATCATCAGCTTGTCGAGCGGTGAGCCCAGCACCGAGTGGGCGAGGCCGCCGGCGAAGATGTCGTTGGCGTTCGCGCTCAGCAGCCCGGGACTGCCGTAGGCTTGCGCGGCGGTTGTCACCACCAGGTAGATGGCGACGAGCATCAGCGTCGAGACGATCGCGGCGCGACCAGGGGCGCGCCCGGCATCCTCGGTCTCCTCGTTGACGGTCACGCAGGTGTCCCAGCCCCAGTAGATGAAGACCGCGAGCAGCATCCCGTTGATCAGCGGAGTCAGTCCGATGCTGAACGGGTTGAACCAGCTGGCCTGAGGCTCAACCGAGTGGTAGGCGGTGTGGCCAACGAGCGTGATCGGGTGATTCACGTACACCGTGATCAGGGCCACCACGCTGAAGATGACGAGCGTGACGAACTCCATCCCCAGCAGGAACTGCTGCGTGCGGGCCGACAGCTCGATCCCGCGCCAGCAGATCCAGGTCATCACGA
>ODAK010000712.1_pt1 | contig 37984 bp, 38 predicted proteins | sample 1539591 | NCBI WGS metagenome assembly ODAK01 (sample SAMEA3539303, study PRJEB22396) | soil metagenome | biome: tundra; feature: field; material: soil | place: USA | collected 2010-05 | depth 0.15 m | reverse complement strand
TCGCCGCGGTGGGCGCCGGCCACCAGCCCGGCGATGTCGTGAAACGCGATCGTGTCGGGCACGATCTTGGAGGCCCGTACCGTGGCTGCGACCGAATCCAGCCGCTCGTCGGCGACCGGCACGATCGCCACGTTGGGCTCGATCGTGGTGAAGGGGTAATTCGCCGCCTCGGCCGCCACCCCCGTCAGGGCGCTGAACAGGGAGGATTTGCCGGCGTTGGGCATTCCGACGATGCCGACCTTCATCGCGGATCCGCCTGGCCCGCGGTCGTCGGCCAGCACCCGGCGATCACGGTACCGAGCGCCGCGCCGAACACGACGTCGCTGGGATAGTGAACGCCCAGGTAGGGCCGGCTGACCGCAAAGGCGGCCGCGGCCGCGTACAGCGCCGGGGCCGGCGCCAGGCCTCGGTAGGCGCGGGCGGCCGCGAACGAGGTGGTGGCGTGGGCGCTGGGGAAGGACAGTCGGGAGACCGTCGGCGTGAGTTGCGGCAGACCGTCGAACTGCGGACGGGGCCGGCGGACCGTGATCTTGACCGCATAGTTGAGCGCGTAGGCGCCGGCGACGATCCCCGCCCCGCGCCCCCACGCGCGCCGGCGGCGGCCGCGGCTGGTCAGCACACCCGCCGCCCCCAGCGCCAACCAGCAGGCGGCGTGCTCGCCCAGCCGCGAGTAGGCGGCGATCGCGCGTTCGGATCCCGGGGTGTGGGCGCGGCTGCGGGCGAGGACCGCGAGCCGGCGATCGAGTTGACGCGGGGACACGGCCGAGACTGTACGCAGGTCGGCGCGGGCGCCCGGCGAGGCCGTAGCCGTGCGGACCGGCGAGGCCGCAGCCGGCCCCCTTCGAGCCCTCTGCGAGGCGGACGCCGCCCGGCAGCGGCGAGCCCCGGCCCGTCAGGTGCCGAACCCGACCCGGTGGCCCTCGTTGTCGGCCAGCACGTAGACGATCCGGTTCAGGTCGAGCGCCACGGTCCCGTCCTCGGCCGTCAGGTCGTGCCATCCCTCGGAGCCGAGCGCCTCACGCAGGCGGGTGAGCTCGGCGGGGGGAACGCGGGCGCTGAGCACCTGTCCCCCCAGGAAGCCGATGTTGATCTTCTGGGGCTTGTCGTCTGGCATCGTCAATGCTCCTCTGGAAGGCGGGGTTGCACGATCTCGGTCAGAACACCGCCGGTCGAGGCGGGATGAAGAAATGCCACCTGCGAGCCGCGGATGCCCGTCCGCGGTGTCTCGTCGATCAGCCGCAGGCCCGCGGCCCGGCAGGCGTCAAGCGTCCCCTGCACCGAGACCACGCGGTAGGCGACGTGGTGCAGTCCGGGGCCCTGGCGGGCCAGGAACCTCCCCACCGCGGTATCCGGCCCCAGCGGCTCCAGCAGCTCGACATGGCCGTCGCCGACGTCCAGCAGCGCGGCGTCGACGCCCTGCTCGGTGACGGTCTCACGGTGCACGAGCGGCATTCCGAGCGTGTCACGGTAAAGCGCCAGGGCCGAATCGATGCTCTCGACGGCGACGCCGACGTGGTCGATGCTGGACAGCATGCGGCCGGAGGATACCGACGGCCGGCGCCTGGCCTGAGCCTTGATCCCGCGCCTAAGTGCCGGGCGGGAGCTGCGGCCGGGCCGGCGCCATGGCGGTCGCCGCGGCCAGGCTCAGCTCGCCGCTGCCACGGCGGTCCGGAGCCACGGTGGGGATGTCGCGCATGATCCGCTCGATGTCCTTGCGCTCGATCACCTCGTTGGCCAGCAGCGTCGCGGCCAGCTCGTCCAGCTGCGGGCGGTGGGTGTCGACGATCGCGCTGGCGGCGCGGAAGGCCTCATCGGCGAGCTCACGGACCTCCTCATCGTGGACTCGGCGCGTCGCCTCGGCCAGCCCGTACGGAGCCACGCTCAGCGAGGTGACCGCAGTACCCATCGCGTACTCGTGGACCATCGAGTGAGCGATGTCGGCGACGCGCTTGAGGTCGTCAGACGCACCGTTGGTGATCGCGTCGAACACGAGGTGCTCGGCCGCTCGGCCGCCGAGCAGCATCGTCATGAAGTCGATCAGCTCCTCACGCGTCTTCAGGTAGCGGTCCTCGTCGGGCAGGTTCAGCGTGTAGCCGAGCGCGCGCCCCCGGGGGACGATCGAGATCCGGTGCACGCGGTCCACGGACGGCAGCAGCTCGCCGCAGAGCGCGTGGCCGCCCTCGTGGTAGGCGATTACCCGCTTCTCGTGATCGGTCAGCGTGCGCCGGGACTGCATTCCCGCCACGACGCGCTCCAGCGCGGCGTCGAAGTCCTGCATATACAGCCGGAGGGCACCCCGGCGCGCCGCGAAGATCGCCGCCTCGTTGCAGATGTTGGCCAGATCCGCCCCCGTCAGACCTGAGGTCTGGCGCGCCAGCAGCTCGAAATCGACGTCGTCGTCAAGCGGCTTGTCACGCGAGTGAACGGCCAGGATCCGCTCACGGCCGCCGACGTCAGGGGGCGAGACGAAGATCTGGCGATCGAAGCGCCCCGGCCTCAGCAGCGCCGGGTCGAGCTTGTCGAGCAGATTCGAGGCGGCGATCACGACTACGTCCTTGTGGGAAGTGAAGCCGTCCATCTCGACCAGCAACTGGTTGAGCGTCTGGTCGCGCTCGCTGTTGGTGTCCACGCCACGGTGGCCGCCGACGGCATCGAGCTCGTCGATGAACACGATCGCCGGGGCGCGCTTGCGCGCGCTCTTGAACAGGCGCCGGATCCGAGCCGAGCCCACACCGACGAACATCTCCACGAACGAGGCCGCCGATTGCGAGAAGAAGGTGGCGCCCGACTCGTGCGCCACGGCCTTGGCCAGCAGCGTCTTGCCCGTGCCCGGAGGTCCGTGCAGCAGGATGCCCTTGGGCACCTTGGCCCCCAGCTCCTTGAAGCGCTTGGGGTTGCGTAGGTAGTCGACCACCTCGCGCAGCTCCTCCTTGGCCTCGTCGACGCCGGCGATGTCGGCCCAGCCGATCTGCGGCGAGGCCTCAGGACGGATCTCGGCCGGCCGGGTGCGCGGCATGTGCCGGATCAGCCCGAAGACCGCAAAGACCAGTAGCGCCATCAGAATGATCGGCGCCCAGTCGTGCAGCCACAGGAGGAAGTTGGGATACCCCAGAAAGCCGGCGGGGATCATCTTGGCTCGTCGGGGTTCATTGGCACTGAATCAATCATCGGCGCAAACCGCCGATCACTGAACCCTTTCCAGACGGGGATTGGGCGCATAGGCCCGTCCGACCTTCGCGCAGGGCCGCCCGTCGAGCAGCACGACGTCGGCGGTGAAGTCGTTCTCCCCGCGGATCAGCGACGAGCCCACGCCGTAGGCGTCGACCGGCACACCCTGGGATTCGAACTCCCGGATCCGCTGCACGTTGAAGCCCCCGCTGGCGACGATCCGCACGTCGCTGAAGCCCGCGCCGTCGAGCGCGCCGCGAACCTTCTCCACCAGTCTGCGGTTCACGCCGGTGGGGGTGAAGCCGCCCATCTCATCGACCAGCGAACGGTCGACCAGCTGCTCGGAGGTGTCCAGTCGCACCCCCCACAGCTTCGGCCCCAGGGCCTCGGCGACGTCCAGCGCGGTCTTGACCGAATCGTTCTCAAAGTCGACCAGCACGGTGATGTTCATCTCTTTATGGAAGTGCTCGGCGAACTTGACCGAGGCCTGGACGGTGTCCCCCCCGTAGGCGGCGATCAATCCGTGGGGGACGGTGCCGATCCCGCGCCCACCCCACCAGGAGGCCTGGGCGTCGGTCGAGACCCCGATCGCTCCGGCGACGTGTGCGCTCCAGCCGTCGCCGGTCTGCACGAGCCAGTGGTCGTGGCGGGCGGGGAAGTAGAAGATCTGCTTGTTCCCGGCTGCCTCCACGACCTCGCTGACGTTGCGCATCACCAGCGAGCGCCGCGCCAGCACGCCGAGGTAGACGGTCTCCAGGTGGGCGAACAGGCTGTAGTCGCCCTCGATCGTCATCACCGTCTCCCGCGGTGCGATTCGGTCGCCCTCCTTCAGGGCATGCACATCGAGCTGGTCCCACGCCGGGATCCAGGCGCCGTCCCGAGCGTATCCGGCGCACGTCTTGAGGATCGCGATCGCCTCGTCGATCCCGCCCAGCACCGAATCGCGCTTCTGGAAGACCTGCATCGTGACCTGGGGATGGTGATCCTCGGACTCCAGCAGCGTCTTGGTGAGCACGAAGTACGCGTCGGAGTAGTAGCCCTCGCGGATCCGATCGACCGGCAGGCGGAAGATCGCGGGGTCAAGACGGGTGGAGACCTGCGTTGCCATGCCGAGATCTTATTTGCCCCGGTTCGTACGCCTGAAAGACCACGCTCCGAGCGAGCGCGCCGGGTGCGGCGAGGCGGGCTCGCGCGGGGTCAGCCCAGCAGGTCGCGGGCGAGGTCGGCGTAGAAGCGCGTCGCGAAGCCTAGATCGCGCACGTCGATCCGCTCGTCGGCGTTATGCATCAGCGGTGCCGCCTGCTGCAGCGTCTGATGGCGCTGGGGGAAGAAGCCGTAGGCCACGCAATCGGGGAACGCGTTGCGAAACCAGCGCGAATCGGAGAAGCCGGGCAGGATCACCGGAACCGTTCCGGCTCCCGGATCGTTGGCCGCCACCCAGCGTTCGATCGCGTCCATCAGCGGGCTGGCGACCGCGGACCCGTTGCCCTGGACCTTCTCGGTGAACTCGATCCGCAGGTCCTCGGTCTCGCCGCCCAGGACCTCGTCGATCCGCCGGCGGGCGGCATCCTCACCCAGCCCGGGCGGGACCCGGCAGTCGACCTTCAGCTGCGCCCGCGACGGGATCACGTTGATCTTCTCCGATGCGCTGACCATCGTCGGGGTCAGCGTGACGCTGAGCATCGGCTCCACGAAGGTCAGCAGCGACGCATCTTCCGCGGCGATCCGCGCGAGCGCGGCTGCGGGGTCGCTCGGATCCTCACCGAGTCCTGCCAGCAGGGCGGCCGGCGCCTCGGTCAGCTCGAAGGAGTCGGGCTGGCGAGCCAGCCGTGCCAGCACCGGCCCGAGCTTGAGCAGCGCGTTGTCTCCGGTCTTGGGCAGCGCGGCGTGGCCGGCGGCGCCGTGCGCGGTCACCGTGAAGCGGAAGATCCCCTTCTCCGCGCAGCAGACGCCGTAGCGCCGCCTGCCGCCGTATTCGAACACCTGACCGGCGCCCTCGTTGATCAGCAGCTCACAGCGGACCTTGTCGGGATGGGTGGCGGTCAGCCAGTCGGCGCCGATCTCGCCGCCGGTCTCCTCGTCGGAGACGAACACGAGCCTCAGCGTCCCCCGCGCCGGTCGCCATCCCTCACGGGCCAGGCTGACGGCGGCGACCGCCTCGGCGGCAACCTGGGACTTCATGTCGATCGCGCCGCGGCCCCAGAGGTAGCCGTCGGCCAGCTCCGCCGACCACGGATCGTGGGTCCACTCGGATGCGTCGGCCAGCACCGTGTCGACGTGGCCCAGGAAGCACAGCGTCGGCCCGTCGCGCTCACCGGCCAGATCGGCGACCAGGTTCGGCCGCGCGTCGTCGGCGGCCAGCAGCTCGGTGCGCAGGCCGGCGGACTCCAGGTAGCGCTGCAGGTGCTCGATCGCGGGGCGCTCGTTGCCGGGCGGATTGACGGTGTTCAAGCGCACCAGTGCCGCCAACAGCTCGGTCGTTTCCTGCTGGAGTTCGTCGGCGGGCATCCGCACGTGAGCCTACCCAGATCGAGCTAAGGGCAGCGGCGTAGGATCCGCGTCTATGACCGCGATCTCTGATGACCTGGCGCTCGCGCTCGAACTCGCCGACGTCGCCGACGCGATCACCTTGGGTCGCTATCAGGCCGAGGATCTGGTGGTCGAGACCAAACCCGATCTGACGCCCGTCACCGAGGCCGACCGTGACACCGAGCACGCGCTGCGCGAGCGGCTGACTGTCGCGCGGCCCCACGACTCGGTGATCGGCGAGGAGTACGGGGTCTCGACCGCGCCTGACAGCACGCGGCACTGGATTCTCGACCCGATCGACGGGACCAAGAACTACGTGCGGGGCATCCCCGTATGGGCGACGCTGATCGCGCTGCAGGAGGACGGCCAGGGCACGGTGGGGGTGGTCTCGGCACCGGCGCTGCACCGGCGCTGGTGGGCCGCGGCGGGGGCGGGGGCGTTCGTCAGCGACGGACTCGGCGCCTCGCCACAGCCCAGGCGGATGGAGGTCTCCGCAGTGTGTGAGCTCGCCGACGCGCAGCTTGGCTATTCGGGCGTGGAGGAGTGGGTGCAGGGCGGTCGCGCCGGCGCGCTGCTGGAGCTCGCCCGCAGCTGCGGGCGCTCACGGGGGTTCGGGGACTTCTGGGGCTACATGCTGGTGGCCGAGGGCGCGCTTGAGGTCGACGTCGACCCGATCGTCTCGCTCTGGGACCTCGCCGCGCCGCTGGTGATCGTCCGCGAGGCAGGCGGGCGGCTCACCGATCTGGGTGGACGCGAGACCGCCGACGGGGGCGACGTGATCGCCAGCAACGGGCTGCTGCACGACGCGGCGCTGGCGATCATCGGTCGCTAAGGGCTCGCGACGAATAACTCATACTCCCGGGATGGAGCGCCTGTTCGGCAACGAGGATGCCCCGGCCGCGACGCCCGCGGCCTACGAGGCGGTGCCGCTGGCCACGCGCCTGCGCCCGCAGACGCTGGACGAGTTGGTGGGTCAGCAGCAACTGCTGGCGCCCGGTTCGGCGCTGCGGCGGGCGGTCGAGGAGGGGCACCCGCATTCGATGATCCTGCACGGGCCGCCGGGCAGCGGCAAGACGACGCTCGCGCGGCTGATCGCGGCGGCGTCAGGGGCGTCGCTGGAGGAGGAGAGCGCTGTCGAGGCCGGGCGGGCCGAGGTCCGGGCGGTGATCGGGCGGGCGCGGGAGCGGCTGCGGGGCACCGGCAGCCGGACGGTGTTCTTCCTCGATGAGATCCATCGCTTCAATAAGGCCCAGCAGGACGCGCTGCTGCCGGCGGTCGAGGACGGTCTGGTGACGCTGATCGGGGCGACGACGGAAAACCCCTACTTCGAGGTCAACTCCGCCCTGATCTCCCGCACGCACGTGTACGAGCTGCAGCCGCTCGGCGCCGATCAGATCCGCGTGCTGCTCGATCGTGCGGTCGCGCGGGGCTACTGCGGTGCACCGGACCGAGTGCAGGAGGACGCGCTGGCTTTCCTGGCCGAGCGCTCGGGCGGCGATGCACGCACCGCGCTCAACGGGCTGGAGCTCGCCTGCGAGGCCGCGGGTGCCGACGAGCCGGTGACGCTGGCCCAGGCGCAGGACGCACTGCAGCGCCGCGCGCTGCGCTACGACAAGCAGGCCGATCAGCACTACGACACGATCTCCGCCTGGATCAAGGCCACGCGCGGCTCGGACCCCGACGCCTCGCTGTACTACCTGGCGGTGATGCTGGAGGGCGGCGAGGATCCGCGCTTCATCGTCCGCCGGATGGTGGTGCTGGCGTCCGAGGATATCGGCAACGCCGATCCCCAGGCGCTGTCGGTGGCGACGGCGGCCGCGGCCGCCGTCGAGCACGTGGGGATGCCCGAGTGCCAGTTCGCGCTGGCCCAGGCGGCGATCTACCTGTCGCTGGCCCCGAAGTCCGATGCGGCCAAGCGCGCGGTGTTCGCCGCCCGGCGGCAGATCCGCGAATACGGCGCCGAGGCGCCGCCACCACACCTGCGCTCCTCCACGCGCGGCGACGGCGAATACGACAATCCCCACCGCCGACCGGGCCATCTGTCCCCGCAGGAGCTGATGCCCGCCGACGCCGTCGGCGCCCGCCTCTACACGCCCGACGAAGCCGAGCCGGCGTTGCGCGAGCGCCTCGCCGAGATCCGGCGCGCCCGCGGGATGGCCGGCGAGTAGCGCCCGGGCTGGGTTGACGCCGGCCCGGCCGCAGCCCGTTGGACCGCTAGGCTCTGCGGCGTGGAGGCCGCAACCGCCATGGCGACGCTGGAGTCCCACAGTCCGGCTGACGGCCGGCGCCTGGGCTCGGTGGCGGTCACCTCACCTGAGGGCGTGCAGGCGGTCGTCGACGCGGTGGCCCAGGTCCAGCCGTTCTGGGCCCAGCTGACGCTTCTGGATCGCGCGCGCTACCTGCAGCGTGCCGCGCAGGTGATGATCGACGAGTCCGACGAGATTCGCGATCTGATCGCCGCCGAGCAGGGCAAGCCGCGCAACGAGGCGTTCTCGATGGAACTGCTGCCGACGATCGACGCGCTCGGATGGATCGCTCGCGAGGGGCAGCGGATCCTCGCCGACGAGAAGATCCCGATGCCGCAGCTGTTCTTGAAGACCAAGCGCTCGGCCTTCACCTACGAGCCGCTGGGCGTGATCGCGGTGATCTCGCCGTGGAACTACCCGTGGAGCATTCCCTTCGGCGAGGTGGCGCTGGCGCTGATGGCGGGCAACGGCGTGGTCCTCAAGCCGGCCTCGCTGACGCCGCTGATCGGCGAGCGGATCGCGCGCGTATTCGAGCGCGCCGGCGTACCCGACGGGCTCGTGCGAGTGGTGCACGGTCCCGGGACCGGATCCGCGCTGGTGCAGTCGAGCGTGGCCAAGGTCTTCTTCACGGGATCGGTGCCGACGGGGCGCGAGGTGGGGGAGGCGTGCGCACGCCAGCTGAAGGGATCGGTGCTGGAGCTGGGTGGCAAGGACCCGATGATCGTGCTGCCCGACGCCAACCTGGAGCATGCGATCGCCGGCGCACTCTGGGCCGGATTCGCGAATGCGGGGCAGACCTGTGCCGGGATCGAGCGCGTCTACGTGGTGCGTGGGGTTGCCGAGCGCTTCATCGACGGCGTGATCGCGGGCGCGCGGGCGCTGCGCATCGGTGACCCGATGAGCTGGGATACCGAGATCGGTCCGATGGTCTCCCGCGAGCAGTTCGAGCTGGTGGCCGAGCTGGTCGACGACGCGGTGGTCGCCGGCGCGACGCTGCGCTGCGGCGGTCCGGCGCCCGCGCCGGACGGCCTGGAGCGCGGGGCCTTCTACGCGCCGACCGTACTGACCGGGGTATCGCACGAGATGCGGATCATGCGCGAGGAGATCTTCGGGCCGGTGCTGCCGATCATCGTCGTCGACTCCGAGGACGAGGCGGTGAGGCTGGCCAACGACAGCGAGTTCGGTCTCGGCGCATCGGTCTGGACGGCCGATCGCCGCAAGGGCGAGCGGATCGCCCGCGAGCTGCAGTCCGGGATGGTGTGGATCAACGATCACATGTTCAGCCACGGCGCCTGTCAGTGCTCGTGGGGCGGCGTCAAGAACTCGGGATTGGGCCGCACGCACTCCAAGTTCGGGCTCTATGAATGCGTGAACATCAAGCTCCGCGTGTGGGAGGGCTCGGCGTTGCGTGACCCCTGGTGGCACCCCTACGACGAGACGTTGGGCAAGGCGCTGCGCCAGACCGCCGCGGTGCTCTACGGCCGCCCCTCGATCCGGGCAGGTGCGTTGCGAGCTGGTGCGGCGCCGCTGCTCAAGCTCGGCGGGCGCCTGGCCCGTGACGCCGCCCGCCGTCAACGCTGACGCAGCGATGCTTGAGCGGATCACGAGCGCTGGCGGCCCAGCCAAGCCCGGCGCGAAGCTCCACGGCTCTCGACAGTGGTCCAGGCTCACGCCCGTGGGTTGGGCTGGTAGATCCGGCGGTCGATGAGCTCGATGGTTTCCCGTGCACATAAAGCGCTCAAAGCTGCTGGCCCCTGTGGTCGTGTTGATCCTGACGATCAGCGCGATCGCGGGCGTGTGGCTGCTGGTGGGGCGAGCCAGTTCAAGTCGCGTGGCGCAGCTGCAGGTCAGCTCGCTGAGGCTCTCGCTGGCTGACCTTCAGTCCGCTCCGTTCAACGCCGATCCGACCGCCGGCGGCTCTCCGTCAGCAAGTGAAGCCAAGATTCAAGCCGATGCGGGGTCAATCGCGAGGGGTCTGACGGCCCGCATCCAGGTCGGGGTGCTGCCCAGCCTGCTGTCCGCCGGACGCTCGGATTTGGCGAGGATCGAGTCGGTCGTGACGAGCGTCTACCGGATCGCCGTGCATAAAGGTGGGCTGGCCGCCGCCGGCGCTCGCGTTCCCAAGCTAAACGGACTGTTGGTCGTTCGAGGCGCTGCCCTCTCGGGCGTGCTCGCCAAGATCAGCCAGTCAGACGCCGCCCGCGCAGCGGCTGCCCGCATGCAGACCAAGCTCGGCGCCGCGGGCGCGATGCTTTTGCTGTTGGCGGCGTTTGCGTATTTCTACTTCCGCTCTGTCGCCGCCCGCGAGGGCGTCGAGCGCCTAGCCCGTGAAAAGGGCGAAGAGGCGAGAACCGACGCGCTGACCAGCCTACGCAACCGACGGGCACTGACCAACGATCTAGCCAGCGCGATCGCAGAGCCACCCGGGACTCGGGAGCTGCTGCTCGTCATGTTCGACTTGGACGGCTTCAAGCAGTACAACGACACCTTTGGCCACCCGGCGGGAGACTCGCTGCTTCAGCGTCTAGGCGGCCGTCTCGCCGCCGCCGCGGCACAGCACTCGGGCTCCGCCTACAGGATGGGAGGCGATGAGTTCTGCATCCTCGCCCGCTGCGGCCCAGAGAACGCCGAGGGACTGCTTGACGATACGATCGCCGCGCTGCAAGACAGCGGCGATGGCTGGCACATCGGTTGCTCTCAGGGCGCCGTATGGATTCCTTCCGAAGCAGCCACCGCAAGCCTGGCGCTGGAGCTGGCCGACGAGCGCATGTATGCCAACAAGGTGAGCCGCTCATCGGCGAGCCGGCAGGTTACCGACGCGCTGTTGCAGGTCATTACCGAACAGAATGTCAGTCTCGACGACCACGTCGAGCGTGTCTCAGAGCTCGCGGGCGTGCTCGCGGTAGCGCTCGGCCAGCCAGAGCACGAGGTCCAACGAATTCGTCTGGCCGCGAAGTTGCATGACGTCGGTAAGACGGCGATCCCGGCCTCGATCCTCGACAAGCCCGGTCCCCTCGATGAGCGAGAGTGGGAGTTCATGCGCCGCCACCCCCTGATCGGGGAGCGCATCGTGTCAGCCGCACCCGCCCTGGCAAACACTGCCGAGCTGATCCGCTCAAGCCACGAGAGAATCGACGGACACGGATACCCCGATGGGCTCGCGGGCGAGAACATCCCGCTCGGGTCACGCATCATCTTCGTCTGCGACGCGTTCGATGCTATGACCTGCGACCGGCTCTACCGGCCGCGGATCGGAATCGATGCGGCGCTTGAAGAGCTCAAACGCCGTGCCGGTGCCCAGTTCGACGCGAGGGTCGTCGAAGCCTTCTGCGAACAGATAGCGCTGCGCCGCAGCTCCGTGGCGAGCCGCACTTGAATATCGTCACCGCGTAAGCGACACCACGATTCGCAGGGCAAGCCGTGGTCTCGTCCGAGACCGTCAAAGGTCCTCCGGACCGCTGCACTACGCTTAGGCGGTGCCCGCTCAGGCCTACGCCGGAAAGGAATGCGTCTGCCAGCTGCGTAAGGGAATCTGTGACCAGTCCTGCGTGCAGGGGATGCTCGAGACGCCGTTCTACATCGCCTGCCTGCGGCTGCGGGGGCGGCGCTGCCTGGTCGTGGGCGGCGGCGACGTGGGGCTGGAGAAGGTCGAGGGCCTGCTGGCCTGTGACGCCGACGTGCTCCTGGTGGCGCCCGATGCCCACCCCGCGCTGGCGCAGTTGCATCGTGAGGGATCGATCCGCTGGGAGCGCCGCGAATACGAGCCGTCCGACCTCGACGGATGCCTGATCGCGATCGCCGCCACTGATGCCAGCGAGGTCAACATCCGGGTGTCCGAGGACGCCGAGCAGCGCGCGATGCTGATCAACGTCGTCGACGTCCCGCCCCTGTGCAACTTCATCCTCCCGGCGATCGTGCGCACCGGCCCGCTCGCGGTCGCGATCTCCACCGCGGGGGCGTCGCCCGCGCTGGCTAAGCGGATGAAGCGGGAGATCGGCGAGCTGTTCGGCGAGCCCTACGCGCTGCTGGCGATCCTGCTCAACGACGCGCGCGGATGGGCCAAGGCAACGCTGCCGACCTATCAGGATCGCAAGCAGTTCTTCGAGTCGATCGTGGGCGGCGAGCCCGATCCGATCGAGCTCCTGCGCGCGGGTGACGTCGATCGTGTGCGCGACCTGATCGAGTCGGCCAAGCGCGTCTGCGCGCCGGCCTGAGCGCTACCCCGAGTGGCCGAGCTGACGCATCTGGACGCCGCCGGCCGGGCGCGGATGGTCGACGTGGGCGACAAGCCCGCCACCGAGCGGCGCGCGCTCGCGCGGGCGGTCGTCCGGGTCAGCGCCGCTACGGCGGCCCGCGTGCTGGCCGGCGATGCCCCCAAGGGCGACGTGATCGGGGTGGCGCGGATCGCCGGCATCCAGGCGGCCAAGCGCACATCGGAGCTGATCCCCCTGTGTCACCCGCTGGCGCTGTCGTTCGTGGGTGTGGAGGGGACGGTCGATGCCGGCGCCGGCGAGATCGTGCTGCTGGCCGAGGCGCGCACCACCGGCCCGACCGGCGTCGAGATGGAGGCGCTGACCGCAGCGACGGTGGCCGCGCTGACGATCTACGACATGGTCAAGGGGATCGAGCGCGGCGCCGAGATCGCCGAGGTCGTGCTGCTGGAGAAATCTGGTGGCCGATCCGGGACCTGGCGGCGGGGCACTCAAGCGCGATCAGCACCGCAGCCGACACCGTGAGCGCGTTGCGTGCGCTGGCCAATTGCTGAGCATGAGAGCCGCGATCCTAACCGTCTCGACCTCGGTCGCGGCCGGGCGCACCGAGGACCTGTCGGGCGTCGCGCTGGAGCAGCATGCCGCGGCTGCCGGCGCCGAGGTGATCGCCCGCGAGGTGGTCAGCGACGACCGTGAGCAGATCGAACGGGTGCTGCGCCGCCACGTGGACGCGGGCGTGCCGTTGATCTTCACCACCGGGGGCACCGGGCTCACCCATGACGACGTGACCCCGGAGGCGACGTTGGCGGTGATCGACCGCGACGCACCCGGGTTCGCCGAGGCGATGCGGTCCGAATCGCTGAAGTACACCCCGATGGGCATCCTCACCCGCGGCGTGTCGGGTATCGCCGGCCGGACGCTGATCATCAATTTCCCGGGCAACCCCAAGGCGATCGGCCAGCTCTTCCCGGTGATCGCCCCGACGCTCGGGCATGTCGTCGCGACGCTGCAGCGCGAGGGTGGACGATCAACCGGCCATTGAGCTGCACGGCCTCACCCGCCACTTCGGCGAGCGGACCGCGCTGCGGCAGGTCTCGGTCCGCGTCCCGGCGGGGGCCACGCTGGCCGTGCTCGGCCGCAACGGCGCCGGCAAGTCCACGCTGTTGCGGATCCTGGCGACGCTGCTGCGCCCGCACGCGGGCGAGATCTCGGTGCTGGGGGAGTCGCTGCCGCGCCGCGCGTTCGCGGTCCGCGGGCAGCTGGGCCTGCTCGCCCATGAGCCGCTGCTCTACAGCGATCTGAGCGGCCGTGAGAACCTGCGCTATCACGCCCGGCTGCACCGCGTGGGGCTCGAGCGCGTGGAGCAGTTGCTGGCGGCGGTCGGCATGGAGCGCCGGGCCGAGGAGCCGGTGCGCACGCTGTCACGCGGGATGGTGCAGCGCCTGGCCGTCTGCCGGGCGGTCCTGCACGAGCCCAAGCTGCTGCTGCTCGACGAGCCCAAGGCGAACCTTGACCCGGCCGCCAGCGAGCTGGTGGAGCCGCTGATCGGCCGTCCCGCCGGGCGCACCCGCGTGCTGACCAGCCACGACCCGCAGGCCGCGCTGGCCGAGGCCGACCTCGTGCTGGGGCTTAAGGACGGGCGCGCCGCGTTCGTCGGCGCCCCCGGCGAGCTGAGCGCCGACAAGCTGGCCGAGCTGTACGCGTGAGGACCGCGCTGATCGTCCTGCGCAAGGACCTGCGGCTGGAGCTGCGCACGCTGGAGACCGTGCCGGCGATGGTGCTGTTCGCGCTGACTACGTTCGTGATCTTCCACTTCGCCCTGAACCGGAACACGATCGACGGTCAGCTCGCCGCCGGCGTGCTGACCGCGACGCTGCTGTTCGCCGGGATGCTCGGCGTGAACCGGCTGTTCGTGGCCGAGCGCGACCAGGGCGGGTTCGACGCCTTCCTGCTCGCCCCCGTGGACCGCAGCGCGCTGCTGGTGGCCAAGGCGGCGGCGCTGCTCAGCTTCCTGCTCGCGCTGGAGGTGGTGGCGGTCCCGGCCTTCGGCCTGCTGCTGCTCGGCCCCTCGCTCGGGCGCTCGCTGCCAGGGCTGATTCTGGTGCTGGTGCTGGCCGACCTGGGGATCGCGGTGATCGGGACATTGGTTTCGGCGATCGCTGTCCAGACCCGGGCGCGCGACCTGATCGGGCCGGTGATCGGCCTGCCGCTGCTGATCCCGGCACTGATCGCCACCGCCCGGGCCGCCGGCCCGCTGCTGGCCGCGCACGGCTCGAGCTCACCGCCGGCCAAGTGGCTTGCCATCCTTGCTCTTTATGATGTGGTGTTCGCACTAGTCGCCTACGCGGTGTTCGACTTCCTGCTGGAGGACTGAGCGCTTGACCACGTACGGAAAGGGCCTGCGGGCTCTTTCTCTCGCCACGATTGCCACTTTGTTCGCCACGTTCGCGCTGGTGTTCTTCTACGCGCCGCTGGACGCCAACCAAGGGTTCGTGCAGAAGATCTTCTACATCCACGTGCCGCTGGCGATCGTTTCGCTGTGCGGATTCGTGTTCGGCGGCCTGATGGCCGTCGGCTATCTGCGCACCGGCGACCGGCGCTGGGACATGCGCTCCTACGTGGCGATCCACATGGCGCTGATCTTCGGCATCAGCGGACTGATCACCGGCTCGATCTGGGCCAAGGCCTCCTGGGGTCATTGGTGGGTGTGGAACGAGCCGACGCTCGTCTCCTACGGGATCGTGCTGCTGCTGTTCGCCACCTATCAACCGCTGCGGTTCTCGATTGAGGATCCCGAGCGCCAGTCGCGCTACGCGAGCGTGTTCGCGATCGTCGCGAGCGCGTTCGTGCCGCTGAACTTCATCGCCGTGCGCCTGGCCCAGGAGTACGTCCACCCGCGCGTGCTGACGCTCAGCGGCGGCAATCTGCCCGGTTCGATGCGGCTCACGTTCCTGCTCGCCCTGGTCGGCATCGCCTTGCTCTACACGACGCTGTGGAAGTACGAGATGGCGGCCAAGAACGCCCGCACCCAGGTCCGCGCGCTGCGGCGCATGCTGCTGGGCGACGCCGACGCCGACGCCTTCCGGCCGGTTGGACGGAGCGCCTCGCCGTCGTGACCAGCCTGCTCGCCACGGCGCCCGCGCTGCCGCTGCACACCGCCGGCAAGTACGTGGCGGGTGCGTATGTCGTGTTCATGGCGATCGTGCTGATCTATGTGGGGATCATGGCAGTCCGCCTGCAGCGCACCGAGCGTGATCTGACCGAGCTGCGGCGTGATCTGGAGGCGGTCGCGCGCGATCGGGACCGTGAAGTGGAGCACGTGGGATGAGTGAGCTGCTGGCGATCGGGGTCTCGCACAAGACCGCGCCGGTCGAGGTACGCGAGCGCCTGGCGCTGCCCGAGACCCGGGCCACGGAGTTCCTGCGCGACCTGCGCGGCGCGGCCGACGTGTACGAGGCGCTGGCGATCTCCACCTGCAACCGGACCGAGCTGTATCTGGTGGTCGGCGACCCCGTCGAGGCCGAGAGCATGGTCCTGGCGATGCTGGCCCGGCAGGCCGGGATCCGTCCCACCGGGCTGGCCGGCGCGATCTACTCACATCGCAACTGTGACGCCGCCCGCCACCTGTACCGGGTGGTGTCAGGGCTGGAGTCGATGATCGTCGGCGAGGCGGAGATCCAGGGTCAGGTCAAACGCGCCTACGACACGGCGCTGGCCCAGGACAACGTCGGACCGCTCACCAACCGCCTGTTCAAGGCCGCGCTGGCCACGGGCAAGCGGGTCCGCTCAGAGACCGCGATCGGCGAGCGCCAGCTCAGCTTGCCGGCGGTAGCAGTCGCCCTGGCCCGTGAGCAGCTCGGCGAGTTAAACGGTCGCGAGGTGGTGATCGTCGGCACCGGCGAGACCAGCGAGCTGACGGCGCGAGCGCTGGCCCACAGCGGGGTCGCGACTATGTTCGTCGCCAACCGCCGGCGTGACCGGGCGATCGCCCTGGCCCGGCGTTACGGGGGCGAGAGCGTCAGCTTCGATCAGCTGCCCCAGGCGCTGCTGCGCGCCGACATCGTCGTGGCCGCCACAGCCTCGCCGCATCTACTGCTGGAGGCGCGCGAGCTCGCCGAGGTGATGGCCGAGCGCGGCGGCCGGGCGATGCTGCTGATCGACCTCGCGGTCCCGCGCGACATCGACGCGTCGTGCGCCGGCATCGACGGGATCTCCCTGTACGACATCGACGACCTGCAGGCCGTCGTCGCGCGCAACCGCAAGGTGCGCCAGGCCGAGGCGCGGCGGGCCGAGGGGATCATCGAGGAGGAGATCCAGCACTTTGCCGCCTGGCTGGGCTCACTGGAGGTGCTGCCGACGCTGGCGGCGCTGCGCGGCCACGGGGTGGAGATCGCCGAGCAGGTGGTGCGGGAGAACGCCGGCAAGTGGGAGTCGGCTTCGCCGCGGGACCTGGAGCGGGTCGACGCCGTAGCCCGCGCGGTGGTCAACCGTCTGCTGCACGAGCCGACCGTGCAGATGAAGGAGATGCGCGACGACCGCGTTCATGCCCGGATGGCGCTGGTGCGGGAGCTGTTCGGGCTGGCGGTGGTCGAAGCGGAGCTGCAGTCCTCACCGGCGCAGCAGCAGGATCAGCCGGCGGCGGAGTTGGCCGAGGTCCGCGAGCTCGTCGCCCGGGCGGGCGCGCTCGGCATCCGGCGCACCTGATGCGGGTTGGCACGCGCGGCAGCGCGCTGGCGCTGGCCCAGGCGCAATCGGTCGCGGCCAGGCTGGGGCCAGACGCCGAGATCGTCACGATCACCACCTCCGGCGACCGCGGCGCGGCGGTGGGGGACAAGTCGCGCTGGGTGTCAGAGCTGGAGCGGGCGCTGCTCGACGGCCGGATCGATCTGGCCGTGCACTCGGCCAAGGACGTTCCCACCGACGTCACCGAGGGGCTCGAGCTGGTGGCCGTCCCCGAGCGCGCCGACCCGCGCGACGCGATCTGCGGCGCGCGTTCGCTGCGCGCGCTCGCTCCCGGGGCGCGGGTCGGGACCAGCAGCGTGCGCCGCGCGGCCCAGATCCGCGCCGAGCGCGACGATCTGGACGTGCTCGACATGCGCGGGAACGTCGACACCCGGTTGCGCAAGCTCGCGGCGGGTGAGGTGGACGCGCTGGTGCTGGCGCTGGCCGGTCTGCAGCGGCTCGGACGTGAATCGCAGGCGGGCGGCACGATCGATGAGTTCGTGCCGGCCGCCGGTCAGGGGGCGCTGGCGATCGAGGCCCGGGCCGGAGCGCTGAGCCCGGAGCGGTTCGCGTGTCTGATCCACGCTGAGTCGATGGCCTGCGTGAACGCGGAGCGAGACCTGGTCCACGCGCTCGGGGCCTCCTGCAACACCCCCGTCGGGGCGCACGCACACACGCTGGACGACGGGCGGCTGGAGCTGACCGTCTGGGTCGGGCTGCCAGACGGCTCCGCCTGGCTGAGGGACTGCGTTCAGGGCGAGCCGGGCACCGTCGGCGGCGCCTGTGCCGAGCGGATGCGCGTGGCGGGAGCCGGCAAGCTGCTGGCCCAGGCCGAGCGGGAGCTGGCGGCGTGACCGTCTATCTGGTCGGCGCGGGCCCGGGTGACCCGGGGCTGCTGACGGCGCGGGCGCTGGCGCTGATCGCCGCGGCTGACGTGATCGTCTATGACCGCCTGATCCCGACCAGCGCGCTCGATGGCGCCCGCGCGGACGCCGAGCTCGTCTACGCGGGTAAGGAGGGTGGCGGCCCGTCAGTCTCCCAGACGGAGATCGAGCGGCTGCTGCTGGAGCACGGTGGCACCGGACGCGAGGTCGTCCGCCTCAAGGGCGGCGATCCGTTCGTCTTCGGCCGCGGCGGCGAGGAGGCCGAGTCCCTGCGCGAGGCCGGGATTCCGTTTGAGGTCGTGCCGGGGGTGACCGCCGGGGTGGCCGCGCCGGCCTACGCCGGGATCCCCGTCACCCACCGTGACGCCGCCAGCGCGGTGGCCTTTCTCACCGGTCACGAGGATCCGGCCAAGCCCGAGTCGGCGCTTGACTGGGACGCGCTGGCCTCGTTCCCCGGGACGCTGGTGATCTACATGGGCGTCCGTCAGCTGGGGGCGATCGCACAGCGCCTGATCGCCGGGGGACGCCCGGCGAGCGAGCCCGCGGCGCTGGTGCAGCGCGGTACGTTCGCCGACCAGCGGGTGGTGACCGCCACACTTGAGTCGATTGCGTCGGTGGCCCAGCGCGAGGGCGTGCGCGCGCCCGCGATCGCGATCATCGGAGCGGTCGCCACACTGCATGAGCGCCTGGCCTGGTTTGACCGGCGTCCGCTGGCCGGGCTGACCGTCGCCGTGACCCGAGCTCGGGCCCAGGCGAGCGGCCTGGCGGCACGCTTGCGCGAGCTGGGCGCCGACGTGGTGGAGGCGCCGGCGATCAGGATCTCGCCGCTGGAGGGCCCCGCGCCCGAGGTGCAGCGCTACGACCTGATCTGCCTGACCAGTCCCAACGGCGTCAGATTGCTGTTCGATCGCCTGGCCGGCGCCGGGCGTGACGCCCGCGCGCTGGCGGGCGCGCGCGTCGCGGCGATCGGCCCGGGCACGGCCGCGGCGCTGCGCGAGCACGGCGTGATCGCCGACGTCATGCCCGAGCGGTTCGTCGCCGAGGGGCTGGTCGAGGCGCTGGCCGACGTGCCCGTCACCCGTGCACTGGTGGCGCGCGCCGCCGAGGCGCGTGACGTGCTGCCTGACGCGCTCCGTGGGCGGGGGGCCGAGGTCGACGTGGTGGCGCTGTATGAGACCGTCGCCGAGCCACTGACCGAGCAGCAGCTCAGGGCCGTCGCCGGCGCCGACTTCGTGACCTTCACCTCCTCCTCCACCGTCCGCTTCTTCCTGGACGCCGCGCGCGAGCATCTGTCCCCCGCCACGCGCCTGGTGAGCATCGGCCCGGTCACCAGCGACGCGCTGCGCGAGCATGGCCTGGCGCCCGACGTTGAGGCGGTCCGCCACGATATTGAAGGGGTAGTCGAAGCGCTGGTAGCCGACGCGGCGATCGCGTGAACGGGCCGGTGATCACCTTCCTCTCCGACTACGGGTTGGATGACGACTTCGTGGGGGTCTGCCACGGCGTGATCGCGACCATCTGCCCGCAGGCGCGGGTGATCGACATCTCCCATGGCATCCACCGCCATGACGTCAGAGCGGGGGCGCTGGTGCTCAGCGAGTCGCTGGCCTACATGCCGATCGGCGTGCACCTGGCGGTCGTCGACCCTGACGTCGGCGCCGAGCGCCGGGCGGTGGCGCTGGGCCTCTCGGACGGCCGCCTGCTGGTGGGGCCTGACAACGGACTCCTGCTGGTGGCCGCCGAGGTCGGCGGCGGTGTCGTGGAGGCGGTGGATATCGCCCGCTCGCCGTTCCGGCTGGAGCCGGTCTCCGCGACCTTCCACGGCCGGGACATCTTCGCCCCGGTCGCGGCCCGGCTGGCGGCCGGAGCCCCGCTGGCCCAGGCCGGCGATCCGCTTGACCCGACTCAGCTGATCAAGCTCCAGCTTTCCCGCGCCCAGCCCCGCGACGGCGCGCTGGTGGCGCACGTCCGCCAGATAGACCGATTCGGCAACCTGCAGCTCGACGCCGGCCACGAGGACCTCGCGGATTCCGGGCTCAAGCTCGGCCGCGTGGCTCGGCTCCAGACCGGCGAGCACGGCGCCCGTCTGGCCCAGTACGTGCGCACGTTCGCCGACGTCGGCGAGGGCGAGCTGCTGCTCTACGAGGACGCCCGGCGGCGGCTGTCGGTCGCCATCAGCCGCGGCGACGCCGCCGCGGACCTGGGGCTGGGAATTGACGACGAGCTGTGGATCCGCCCGGCGTGAGCGCCGCGGGCGAGGGCAGGCCCGGGGCCGGCGAGGGTCGCCGCGAGAGCGAGCTGGGCTGGCCGCGGCTTCACCTGCGCCTGACCGACTCCACCAACCGGCGCGCGCGTGAGCTGGCCGAGGCCGGCGCTCCCCATGGCACGGTCGTCACCGCGGGCGAGCAGGCGGCCGGGCGTGGGCGCCAGGGCCGGAGCTGGACCGCGCCGCCGGGCCGAGCGCTGCTGTGCTCGATCATCCTGCGCGACCCGCCCCGGCTGCTGCCGTTGGCCGCCGGGGTGGCGGTGGCCGAGCTGGTCGGCGCCGAAGCGCTGGTCAAATGGCCCAACGACGTGCTGGTCGGTGGCCGCAAGGTGGCGGGGATCCTCGTCGAGGGCCGCCCCCAGGAACGCTGGGCGGTGCTGGGGATCGGACTCAATGTCGCGCTGCGAGCCGAGGACTTCCCGCCCGAGCTGCGCGAGCGCGCTGCGACGCTCGGGCTTTTGCCAGAGGCGATCGAGCCGACGCTGGCACAGCTGCTGGCTCACGTCGAGCGCTGGATCACCGTGAGTGAGCAGATTGTGCTCGAAGCCGTTCGGGCCCGAGACGCACTGCGAGGCCGGCCGGTGAGCTGGGCCGTCGGCACCGGGGTCGGCGCCGGCATCGATCGCGACGGCCGCCTGCTGATCGATACGAGCGACGGTCGCGTGGCACTCGACGCCGGCGAAGTCCATCTGGGCGAAGCCGATCGCCCTCGGTAGTCTACGCGGCGGCCTCGGCGTCGTGCTCGCTCGCGGGCTTGCGGCGGCGCTTGAGCTTGTCGGGCTGTGGCTTGGCCTTGGCGACGCTGTTCCGTGCGTCCGCGGCGGCCTTCACGTCGTCGGGCGCGTCATCGTCCCCGGGGTCGTCATCGGGGTTCCGGGCCGGGTGCTCACCGTTCCGGGCGGCGTCCTCACGGTCCCCGGCGTCGTCCTCGGAATCATCGTCGAGATCGTCATCGTCGTCGATCGCCGTCTCGGCCTCGGTGAGCTCCAGATCGCCGGTCTCCTCGTCCTCCAACGTCGCCGTCGCGACCACGCCCGCGGCGCCGGCGGACCCGGCGCCGGCGGCACCGGAGCCCGTCTTGCGCCGGCGGCGGTTCTTGCCCCGCCGGCCCTTGGGGAAGTTGCGCAGCAGCTCACGGGCCAGCGCGGCCGGCTTGCGGGCCATGCGCGTGCGGGCTCCGCGCAGCGCCTCCTCCGCCTCCGGTGTGTGGGCCAGCGCCGCGGCCAGCAGGGCTGCCGACAGGCGGCGATCCTCCTTGCGCGAGGCGTGCACCAGCCGCCGGGCGTTGCGCGCGTGGGCGGCGCCGCTGGAGTTGACCAGCAGCCCCAGCAGGCGCTTGGTCTCCGGCCAGCGCTGCACGGCGTATTCCTCGTGCACCTCACGCGTGTACTCGGCCATCCGCCAGATCCACGCGTTGGCCTGGTCGCGACGGCCGATGCGGCGCTCAGCCAGCGCCTGGAGCATGATCTTCACGCCCTCCCGGCGCTCGTCGCGCGGCCAGCCGGCCATGATGTCGATCGCGGTGTCGAACGCCTCGGCATCGCGGCTGGCGGCGATCTCCTGCAGCGCCCGCAGCCGCAGCTGGGCGTTGCGGTTGCGCTGCACCGCGGTCAGCAGGAAGCGGCGCTTGAGCTCGCCGCCGCGGTCGAAGTGCAGCATCGCCTTAGCCCGGCGCCAGCCGTTGGGGGCCACCCGCGCGCCCGCCAGCGCCGCCCACACGTGCTGCTCGCCGTAGTCGAGGTTCTCCACAGCGATCCGCCACAGCTCCCGCTCGAACACCTCTGCCCGCCGCTCGGGATCCGGCGTGACCGGCAGCACCCGGCGCTCGACGCGCACGCGGCGCCCGCGGCCCCGGCGGACGGGCCCGACGACGATCGCCCCGCCGCGGTAGACGTCGCGGTCCAGGAGCGAATGCAGCGTCACGACCGGGTCGTCGTGCTTGGTCGCCGGGTGGACGAAATCGATCACGATCCCGGCCTCCTTGCCGGGATGGCGGCGCGTGACGCGGCCGACGCGCTGCTGGTAGATGCGCTTGGACGCGGTCGGGGCCAGGTGCATGCAGATCGTGGCTCGCGGGCTGTTCCAGCCCTCCGCCAGCAGCTGGGCGTTGACCAGCACATCGACCTTGCCGGACTCGTAGTCGGCCAGGATCGTCGCCAGCTGGCGCTTGGGCGTCTCGCCGGAGACCCCCTGGGCGTTGATCCCGGCGTCCCGGAAGGCCTGTGCGACGTTGTAGGCGTGGCGTACGCCGGCGGCGTAGACGACGCCGGGGACGCCGTTGAAGCGGGTCTTGTAGAGGTCGGCGATCGCCACGTTGAACGGCGTCTGGTCCAGGATCTGAGCCAGCATCTCCTGGTCGAACTCGGTGTCCACCTCGCCGCGCCGCAGGGGCACCTTGGCGATCGTCCGCACGCCCGGTCCTGGCGGGATCCGGATGCAGCGCAGCGGCGCGATCACCCCGCGCCGCGCGGCCTGCGCGAGGTCAAAGCGCGAGGTCTGGGTGGGGAACAGGTCCGTGACGTGGCGGGCGATCAGCGCGCCGGTGGCGGTCATCCCGACGAACACCGGGCCCGCCCAGCGGCGGATCGCGGCCGAGGTCTTCTCGCCCAGGGCGGTGTGCGCCTCGTCACAGATCACGATCGTGTACGCGTCTGAGATCCGTCCCGCGTTGCGGACGAACCACTGGTAGGTCTCGACCGTCACCGGTCCGTTGGCGGCGTCGTGGCCCTCGAGCAACGCACCGCAGATCCGGTCACGGTAGCCGCGATCGCGCAATTCGCCGTGGAACTGATCGACGAGGTTGCGACGGTGGGTCAGGATCAGCACGCCGCCCGTACGCGACGCTTCGACGAAGCCGAGCGCCGCGACCGTCTTGCCGGCGCCGGTGGCGTGCTCGAACCAGAACCGCTTGGCGGCGTTGGGATCCTCGGGCTGCTCCTCGAGCTGCTCCTCCTCCTGCTCATCCTCGTCCTGCCAGTCCTGCGGCTCCTCGTCCTCGGCGATCTCCTCGTCCTCGGCGACCTCCGCGTCCTCGTCGTCACCGACCTCCACCTGATCGGAGAGCTCGTCGTCGAAGTCGTCGTCCTCATCCTCTAGCTCGTCGTCAGGGCTCTCTCGGTTGGCGACCTTGGTCGCGGCCGTCGTGACCGCCGCTGGTGCGGCCGCCTTAGAGCCCCCATTGGCATTCCCGCTGCGGTTCGACGCGGCGCCCGCACTCGCGCCGGCGCGGCCATTGGGAGTCGCACCGCCGTTGGCCGGCGCGGCGCCGTTGCCGGAGCGCTGGACCTCGGCCAGCAGCGCGGTGAGGGTGCCGGAGAGCGCGTCGACCTGGTGGGCGGAGAGCACGGTGCCGTCGACGAGCCGGGGCTCATCCTCGGACAGCAGCCGCTCGAGCCCGAGCAGCAGCGAGAAGTTGCGCCGCCACTCGATCGAAGGCTGCTTGTGTCCGGCATCGACCTCGGCCAGCGCGGCGTCGAGCGCGCGCCGACGAGCCGACCCTGGAGCCAGGGCCTCCTCGAGCGTTTCGCCTTCGTATACGAACCGCTCATGAGTGAGCAGTTCGGCGCGCGCGATCGCGTCAGGGGTGGGAAATGGGGTGATGACACCCATCAGAAATTGGAAGGTTTGCGTCTGGTGTGCGAGCCGCGGCGTTACGTCGTAGCGGCTCAGGCAGTCCCGGCGAAGCGCCGAGCACGGCGAGAAGTCCTCAGAAGCGTCTCCCCCTCGCCGGTATTAACAAGGAGGATAACGATCATTTAAGCAGATCCGTCGGCGGGGTCGTATGGCAAGCTGTGCTGCGTGCGTGCGGCTTTGAGTTGGGCGGCTTTGCCGATCGTCGGTCTGGTGCTGGCGGGATGCGGCGCGCAGGCCCGCAGCGCGGCCCCGGCCGCCGCCAGTATCGCCGGCGCGTTCAGGGATTCTCCGCCCGTGCTCGCCTCGCTGCACGGGCAGGCGAACAAGCTGCTGAGCGGCGGCCCGTCCGCGTTTGCGGCGCGCCTGCATGGCCTGCGCGGCTACCCGGTGGTGGTGAACAAGTGGGCCTCGTGGTGTGGACCGTGTCAGACGGAGTTCCCGGCCTTCCAGCGCGCGGCGGTCAGGTACGGACGCCAGGTGGCGTTCGTCGGGATCGACGGCAAGGACAGCGACGGCTCGGCGGCGGCGTTCCTGCGCCGCTTCCCGGTCAGCTACCCGAGCTATGTCGACCCGAGCGAGAGCATCGCGCGGACGATCCAGGCCGAAATCTACTACCCCCAGACAGTGTACTTCGACCGTCAGGGCAAGATCGTCTATGACCATGCCGGACCCTACGAGACGGCGGCCGCGCTCGAGCGGGACATCAGGCGCTATGTGCTGCGCTGACCGGCGATGACCGAAACGCTGATCTATGAGGTGCGCCGGGTCCACTCCAAGGGCGAAATGGACGCCGCGCTCGAGCTGCGCCACGACGTGTTCTGTGAGGAGCAGGGAGTGCCCAAGCACGAGGAGCTCGACGGCCGCGACCACGAGGCGCTGCATCTGGTGGCGGTGGGCGAAGGCGAGCTGCTGGGCACCTGCCGGCTGCTGTTCGTCGGCCCGACAGTCCAGTTCAGCCGGCTGGCGGTGCGCGCCTCGGCCCGCCGGCGCGGGATCGCCACCGCGCTGCTGGAGCTCGCCGAGGCCGAGACCCGGGCCGCGGGCGCCCGCCGGCTCGTGCTCCACGCCCAGACCTACGCCCAGCAGCTGTATGAGAGCGCCGGGTACGAGCCGCGCGGACGGGCGTTCATGGAGGCCGACATCGAGCACGTGGCGATGGAGAGACAGCTTTAAGTGCTTCGCTGGGAAGCACTAGCGCGCGGCGTTGACCGCGAACTCTTATGCCCGAGCTGAGGATCGACCCGCTCACGGGCCAGCGTGCAATCGTGGCCGGTGATCGCGCGGTGCGTCCCGGGGGTGAGCCTGGCACGACGGCGCCGGGGCCGATCGATCCCGATACCGATCCGTTCGCCGAGGGCCACGAGGACCGGACTCCACCCGAGCTGTATGCGACCCGGCCGGGTGGCGGCGCCCCGGACACACCCGGCTGGAACGTGAGGGTGGTCCCCAACCTGTACCCGGCGCTGAGCGCTGATCCCCCGGAGCCGCCGGCGCACGCCAATCCGGACCTGTTCTGGGCCACCGCAGCGCGCGGCGCGCATGAGGTGATCATCAACTCGCCTGAGCCGGTGATCTCGCTCGCAGCGCTGACGGTGGCCCAGGTGGCGGGCGCGATGGAGGTGTGGCGCGAGCGGATGCGCGTCCACGCCGGTTACGCCTGCGTGCACCTGATCGTCAACGAGCGGCGTGAGGCCGGTGCGTCGCTGCCGCACACCCACGCCCAGCTCTACGCCATGGACTTCGTGCCGGCGGCGATCGCCCGCGAGCGTGAGCGCTTCGGCGCCTACGCGACGCGCACGATGGGCGGCAACCTGCTCGCCGATCTGGTCCAGGCGGAGGTCCGCCAGCGCGAGCGGATCGTCGCGATCGACTCCGAGACCGTGCTGATGGCCCCCTACGGCGCCAGGGTCCCGTTCCAGCTGATGATCGCGCCCCGAGTGCCGCGCGCGCGCTTTGAGGACGACGGTCCCACGGGCGCGGCGATGCTGCACGATGCGCTGGGCCGCTTGGCCCGCAAGCTCGGCGCCAGCCCGCCGCTGAACCTTTGGGTGCGCACGGCGCCCAGGGGCGCCGAGCACTTCTGCTGGCGGATCGACATCCTGCCGCGGCTGACGTACCTCGCCGGGCTGGAGCTCGGCGCCGGCGTGCAGCTGAACATTGTCGCGCCCGAGCGCGCCGCCGCCGAGCTGCGCGACGTCTAGTGCACTAGGCCGTGCGTGCGCTACTGCAGCGCGTCACCCGCGCCTCGGTGACCGTCGACGGCAAGGTCGTCGCCGAGATCGGACCGGGGCTGCTGGTGCTGCTGGGGGTGGCCGCCACCGACGGCGAGGACGACGCCGACTGGCTGGCCGACAAGGTCCGCGCGCTGCGGCTGTTCCCCGGCGCCGATGGGCGCATGAACGAGCCGCTCGGCGACCGTCAGCTGTTGTGCGTCAGCCAGTTCACGCTGTACGGGGACACGCGACGGGGCAACCGGCCCAGTTACACCGCGGCGGCGCCGGGAGCGCTGGCCGAATCCCTGTACGAGCGCTTCTGCCAGCGCCTCGGCGCCGCGCGCGGGGTGTTCGGGGCCAACATGGCGGTCGAGCTGGTAAACGACGGGCCGGTGACGGTGCTCGTCGAGCGGTGAGGGTGGAGCGGTGAGTGTGTAGCGGTGAGTGTGTAGCGGTGAGTGTGGAGCGGTGACTCGGGCGCCGGCCGTAGTCACCAATTCGAAACGTTCGGCAACACACCGGAACGGGCGCGTGACAATCGTGTGCCAATCAGACCCATTCCGGCCGAGGTCACCATCCGGGGATTTACGTTGGTCCGGTGTCCAAGCTGCTCAACCAGAAGCGTGCGATCTCGCTGTTGCAGCAGCAGGGCTGGAAGCTGGGCAAGCGCGGGAATCATGTCGTCAAGATGACCAAGCCCGGTGAGCGGCCGATCACGCTGCCCCAACACAGGGGTCAGGACTACAGCAAGCGGTTGACGCACGCGGTGCTCAAGCAGGCAGGTCTGAAATCGATGGAGGAACAATCATGGAGGTCACGGTCGTCGTACATGAAGAGCGAGAGAGCTTCTGGTCAGAGATCGAGGAGCTCCCGGGATGCTTCGCGTCAGGCGGAACGCTAGACGAGCTTCGCGAGGCGCTCGAGGAGGCGATCGGCCTGTACCTGTACGACGACCCGATCGAGCTGTTCGACCAGCCGTTGGGCGTCGGCGAATGCCGGCTTCAGTTCGCCGCGCCCCCGGAGCCCTCCCGCGCCGCGCCGTCGCGGTGAGTCCGATAAGCGCGTGGGATCCGCTGCTGCCCGCCGCTCGCTCTCGCCGCCTCGGTAGCGGTGCCGACGCCTACTAGACGGGCTTCGAGGCCCGGTCGCGGCGCCGCGCGCCGCGCCAGCGGGCTGGTTCGCTGACCGCCTCGGCGTACACGTCCCAGGTCGCGGCGGCCGCCTCGGCCCAGGTCCAGGCGGGGGCCGCCGGGGCGGGACGCCGGAGGGACTCGGCTTGGCGGATCAGTCCCTGCAGATCATCAACTTTGGTCAGGGCGGCGCGGCCGTTCAGCACCTCGCGCAGGGCCGGCACGTCGCTGGCTGCCACGGGCGTTCCGCAGGCCAGCGCCTCCACCGGCGGCAGCCCGAAGCCCTCGTCGTCGCTGGGGAACACGAGCGCGTGGGCGCCGGTGTAGATCGCGGCGAGATCATCGTCGCTGACGGCACCGGTGAGCGTGACGCCGGGCAGCTGATGCGTCCAGCGGCCGATCGGGCCGGCGAGCACCAACGCCATCGAGCGGTCGGCCCGGGTCAGCGCCGCCACCCGCTTGCGCGGGTTAGGCGTTCGCAGGTTCCCGACCCACAGCAGATATCGCTCAGGCAGGCGCAGGCGCTCGCGCACGTCCCTAACCTCGGCGTCCGAGCGACTCCTGAAGGCCGCGGCGGCCGCCTCGGCGATCACCACGATCCGCTCCGAGGGGATCTGGAGCTCAGCCGCCGCATCATCGGCCACCGCGTGGGTGGGGACGATCACCCGCGTGGCGCGCTGCGCGGCCAGACAGCGGAGCCTGAATCGCAGCCCCGGGCGCGGATACGCGCCGCGTCGCTTGAGCGCGACCCGATCGTGCAGTGTCACGACCATCGGCACCGGGCTGCGCAGCAGCGCGCCCTCCAGCCATGGAGCGTGAAACACGTCGCAGCGACGCGGGTCGTGGGACTCGAAGATCTCGCCGCGCCCGCCGGCGCGCAACGCCTCCAGCAGACTGCGCGAGTAGCGCCCCACCCCGGAGATCTCGCCGACAGCCCGGCTGTCGAACGCGACCTTCATGGCGCGACCGATGGGCTGTGCGGCGGCAATCCTTTCCCTCCCGGTGAACCTGGGTCCGATCTGAACTGTCTACGGTCAAGCGTTGACTCCCGATGACAGCCGAAGCGGTGGCAAAACTCTAGTGCACTAAACCCGTACCGGCCGCGGCGTCGTACCGGCTGCCGCCTGCGCCCCCGGGATCGCGCGGGTCAGCCGGTCGGTACGTTGACGGCGGTGAAGGACTACTACGAACAGCTGTGGCAGCGCCTGCCTGCCGAGCTCTCCCATCCGGACTTCGAGCTCCGGCGTGATTTTCTGCTCGCCGAGGTCAGCCTGGACGAGCGTGCGCTTGACCTCGGTTGCGGCGCCGGTGCGTTCACCGCCCTGCTGTCGCAGGCCGGGGCGCGGGCGATCGGGGTCGACGTCGCCGAGGCCGCACTCGCGCGGGCGCGCCGGGAGCATCCGGCCGGCGACTTCCGGCTCGCCCCGCTCGACGGATCGCTGCCGCTCGCCGACAATTCGTTCGAGCTGGTCTGGGCCAGTGAGGTGATCGAGCACGTGGCCGACACCGCCAGCTGGCTGTCTGAGGTCAGGCGCGTGCTCGTACCCGCAGGCCGGCTGCTGCTCACCACCCCCAGCCACGGCCGGGTGCGGGTGGCGCTGGGGGGAGTGGAGCGCTTCTCCGAGCCGCTGGGCGATCACCTGCACCTGTACACGGCGCGGTCGCTGCGCGCATTGCTGACGGAGTTCGGCTTCGCCGCCGTCGGGATTCGCCGTGCCGCCGGCCCGCCGCTGCTGCGGCGGCTGCTGATGGCGCGGGCGGTGCGCGGCGGCCTCAGCCCTGGGCGCCCGCCGTGAGCTCGCTACGGGCCTGGGCGACGTCGCCGATCGTGGCCGTGTAGCTGCGGTCGAGCGCCAGCGAGCGATTCAGCGCGGCCAGCGCGGCCCGGGGCCGGTGGCGCTGCAGCTCGTAGTCGCCGAGCTGAAACCACGTCCCGGCGTATTCCGGCTGCAGGGCGACGGCGCGCTGCAGCTCGGACAGCGCCGCGGCCTGATCGTGGCCGGCAGTGTCAAGCGCCGAGAGCACGAACAGCGGCTCGGTGGACAGCGGATCCAGCGCCGCGGCGGAGCGTGCGTCGCTGAGGGCCGCCCGGAGGTTCGTCGCGTTGCCCGCGGCCGACAGGGCGTCGGCCGACCGCAGGGGCTGCCAGATCACCCAGGCTCCCAGCAGTCCGACCGCCACCAGCCCGGTGAGCAGCGCGCCGGCCCCCGGGCGCTGGGACAGACGCCGGCGTCGGGCGGCCAGACCGATGCGGGCGTCCAGGGGCCCCCGGCCGGCGAGCCACCCCGCGCACAGCAGTGGTGCGACGGTCACCCCGGGGATGTACCAGGTCCAATCCGTCGCGGACTGCACCCCGAACATCACCACGACGCACACGAGCGTCAGCAAGCCGCAGCGCTCGGCCGACTGATCGCTGGTCAACGACGCCCACGTCGTCCTGGAGCCGATCGTGGTCATCGCGGCGCGGATCCAGGCGATCAGCAGCGCCAGGCTGATCGCGATGCCGATCAGGCCGAGGTCCGCGAACGTCTGGATCACATAGCTGTGAGCTTCCAGGACGGGCAGCGGATTGGGGGTATAACGGGTCAGCGCCGTGCTGTAACCCAGCGCGCCGACACCCTTGAGCAGCGCGTGCTCGCCGACCGTCAGACCCTCACGCCAGTAACGGGTGCGGCTGTTGCTCAGCACGGTCAGGCGCCCGGCGGTGTCGCCGACGCTCTGGGTCGGACTGGTGAGGGCGGTCCACTCATGGGAGATCTCGCCGGTCAGCCCGCGTGAGGACGCGGCCACCGCCACCAGGCCGCCGACCGGAATCAGCGCCACGAGCACCACAACGGCCACGCCGAGCCGATGGCGCACATGCTCGGCCAGCGTCCCTCTTTTCATTGCCACTTGGGCGGCCACACCGGCCGCGGTCAGTACCGCGAGCGTAAGCAGCGCGATCAGGCCGAACGTATGACCGGCCGACGTCCGCGCGGCGGCACCCACCTTGTCGTTCTTGAAGCTGGGCGTCGAGAGCGCCCAGACGATAAGCACCAGCGCACCGGCTCCGCCGAGGGCGAGCACGAGCGTTGCGCGCAGCCGCAACGGCACGAGCACGAACCAGATCGCCACGCCGACCACGGCGGTCAGCAGCGCCGAGCGCGAGTAGGACAGCACCACGACGCTGACCAGGATCGCGATCGCCGGCACCGCCAGGGCGCGCATCGCCAGCCCGCCGGCCGGCGTCCCGCGATCGCGGCGGGAGGCGCCCCACAGGCACGCGGGCAGCCCCAACGCCGCGATCAGACCGGTCGCATTCCAGTAGCCGAACGGCTGTTGGACGCGGCCGAACTGGTCACCGGCGTCCAGCGACCCGGGGAACACCTTCACCAGCAGCGCCCAGGCGCTGAGCACAGTCGCGGCCACGGCGAGCGCGCCGATCAGCGCCGGCCAGCGCTCGGGGGCGATCCGCGCCAATCCGGCCGCGGCGGCGAACGCCGCCAGGTAGGCCAGCGTCTGGTTGGCGGCCAGCCAGGAGTTGTCGGGCTTCACCGACCAGGCGATCGACAGCGCGGTGAACGCCGTCATCACGGCGAACAGGGCGATCGTGCCCGCCCCCCAGGCGCGTCCCGGCGATCCAAACCAGATCACCGACCCGCAGATCCCGGTGCCGAGCAGCGTGAGCGCGATCTCGCCCCACGTGGTGGCGGCGAGGTCGCCGCTGGCGTTGGTGACGAAGGCCAGCAGGACGAGGCCCGCACCGAGTCCGACGCCGAACGCGACGTCGATGCCGGGGCGCCGGCGGCCGGCGCCTACCAAAGCTGTCGTCGGGTCCGGTCCGGACACCGCGCGGCCACGCGCCGTGAGGAGAGACGACACGGCGTCGAGCCTAGCAACGCAGGCTCTGGTCAGAGGCCGGCGTGGGCCAGCAGGATCAGGGTGTGCCCGAACCACGCGGCTCGGCTCCGGGAGCCCAGCGCGTCGAGCGGTTGCAGAGCTCGCTGGACGACCGGCGGCAGCCGGCGCCACGTGTAGGTGACCGCGTGCAGCTCGGGCGCCAGCCCAGCCGCGCCCGCTTCGGCGACCAGACGTCGGGGCGAGAGCGGGATGTCGTCCGGGGCTCCGTGCAGGGCCGTGGCCAGACCGGTGCGGTTGGCGAGCGACAGGCCGAGGCCGACCGGGTGCCAGCTGCCTGGCTCGATCGCGATCAGCGCACCGCCCGGGCGCAGCAGGCGCGCAGCCTCGGCAAAGCAAGGTGTCAGCGGGCCCTGAAACGCGATGTGGTGCAGCACGAGCCGGTAGAGGACAACGTCGAAGGACGCATCGGGGAACGGCAGGTTCCCGGCGTAGCCGACGTGGGCCTCGTCGGCACGCCCGGTGGAGAGGACGCCGGCGACCCGATCGGGCTGGGAGTCGACGGCCACCAGCCGAAAGTCAGGGGCCGGGAACAGGTGGCGACCCGGATGCCAACCGGCTCCGACCGAGAGCACATCGCCGCCGGTCAGGTCCAACCGCCGGTCCACCACCGCTCGCTCGCGCTCCATCATGTGGCGATAGTTGACCTCCAGCGTGGACGATCTGCTCAGCCGGTCGAAGAAGTTGCGCGGCTGGTAGGGCTCGCTCGAAGCCGGTGGGGATGGGCTTGAGGGCTTCATCGCCAGGACCTGTGGTCCACCAGCGTGCCCCGGGCCTCGACGGCTCTCACATACGGGCGCTGAGCCAGGAACTCCCGTCCCTCGGCGATCGCATCCTCGCGGGCGTAGGAGCTGGCGATCCGCCGAAGGCCATGACGCACCGGCGTTGCGTCGATCACGCCGATCGGCCAGCTCTGCTCACGGGCGATCGCCGACCAGTGCGCGTCGAGACCCCAGCCGAAGCGAAGCGGGGGAAACGGGAGCAACTGATCGAACGTCACCGCCTGGAAGGCGACCACCGGGCCGATCTCCACGAACGCCGTCTCATGCACCACGCTGAGTGGGCGCCGCCGGGTGACGGCCCAGGCCGCGTGGGAGCGATGTCGGTGGGCGGGCTGGGCGAGCCGGAGCCCAAAGCGCTCGGCCAGGAACACGAAGCGATCCAGGAACCCGGCGGGGAGCTCGACGTCGTCATCGACGGCCAGCAGCCAGTCGTTGCCCTGCGGCGGATAGCGCTCGAGCAGCGCGTTGAGGTTCTCGAACTTGCCCCGGTCCCCCGCGGTGGTGCGCTCGAACTGGACCTGGTGGCGCGAGCGCAGCAGCTCGCGCTGCGCGGACCCGAGCGCGTTCGGCACCCCTTCACGCTCGATCCCGAGCGCCAGCACGCGCCGGCGCGGCCACCGGCGTGCCGCGCGAGCCAGCCGCCCTGGCTGCATGCGCAGCAGCTCGGCGGCGTCGCAGACCGCGTCGGCGGCGAGCGCCCGGGAGGTGGCCCGGATCCCGAACACCTGGCCGCTGGTGCCCGAGAGGAAGTCGTCAGACGGCGAGGTGGCGGTCAACCGTCGCGCTCCGCGAGCGCCTCGCGCAGGCGGCCGGTGGCCTGCGCCCCAAGCACGATCCCATTGGCGCAGCGGCGCCGCGCGACGTGCCAGGCGCAGCCTGAGAGCGTGCGCAGCTCCGCCGGGATCGACGGCGGAGTCCCTTTGCGCACGTCATAACGACGGGCGGTGCGGCCGTAGCTGTAGGCCGCCCGGCTCAGGCTGCGCACGGTCGAGTCAGCCGCGGTGCGGCGGTGCTCGATCGCGGCTCGCGCCAGGTATCGCACCCGTCCACCGAGGGCGGCGTAGCGCCGCTGCCAGTCCTCCTCCTCGCCGCGTCCGAGAATCGTTTCATCAAACTCACCAACCTGCTCCAGCGCTCGCCGCCGCAGCGCCATGTTCGCGCTCCAGACGAACTTCACGTCATGGTCCTGGGGGCCGAGATCGAGCGTCGTGATCGGGGCCTGCTCGCGCCCGCAGGCGCGGGGTCCGCCGCCCTCCAGCCGGGCGTGGATCGGGCCACCGAAGACATCGCGTTCAGGCGTGTCGCTGACTCCCGTGAGCAGTGCCTGCAGCCAGCCGGGGGGCGCCTGCACGTCGTCGTCGATCAATACGATCGGATCGCCGGTGGCAGCCCCGATTCCGGCGTTGCGTGCTGCATTAGCCCCCCCCGGAGTCACCATCGACACGAGGCTGGCGCCGTGGCGGACGGCCACCGAGACCGTAGCAGCGTCAGAAGCGTCACTGACGACCAGGACCTCCGCTGCGGCGGACCTCGCCTGCGGCATCACCGATGCGAGCGTCACGTCGAGGTAGCCGGGTCGATCTCGGGTCGGTATCACGATCGAGGCTGTCGGCAAGCTGGTCACCGGGCAGGATGTTGCGCGACGGAGCGCGCAGAGGTCGCGCGGTCCGGGGCCTCGCCTACGGGCGAGAGCCCTGGGAGGTTCGCGTGGCGCGGCGGTGCTGAGCGAGCTGGCGCGCGAAGGCGTACATGAACCGGGGGTTGTAGCGCATGTAACGTCGCCACAGACGGCGGGGCTCGTGGGCCAGCCGGTAGGCCCACTCCAGCCCTGAATCCTGGATCCAGGCGGGCGCCTGGGGCATGAGCCCGGCGTGGAAGTCAAACGCGGCACCGACGCCGATCAGCACCGGCGCGTCGAGCAGCGGGCGCATCCGCATCATCCACTTCTCCTGCTTGGGCACGCCGATACCCGCCCAGACGACATCGGCGCGCGAGGCGTTGATCTCACGCACGACCGCTGCCTGCTCTTCGTCGGTCAGGGGTCGATGGGGCGGCGAATAGCCGCCGACGATCTTGATCCCGGGATAGCGCTGGCGCAGGTTGAGGGCGAGCTGAACCAGCGCTCCCTGGTTGCGCCCCCCGTAGAGATAGAAGCGCTGGCCGGTCTCGGCCGCGCGGGCGCAGGCGCGGGCCATCAGCTCAGGTCCGTAGACGCGGCCCGCCAGCGGGTGTCCGAGCGCGTTGATCGCCCACACCAGCGGCTGGCCGTCGGGAACGTTGACCGAGGATCCGAGCAGCGCCGATCGCAATTCGGCGTCCTCGGCCGCAGCCATCACGGCATGGACGTTGGAGACGCAGACATAGCCGCGCCCGTGCGCGGCCACGGTGGCGTCGATCCACTCGAGCGCGTCGTTGTAGTCGATCAGCCCAAGCGGAATTCCCACCACCTCAACGAAGGCGAGAGGCTGGACTGCGAGCGTTTCTGTTTGGCGGGAGCCCTCAGGATGCATTCTTTGCTCTGGATCGGGTCTTACCCCGGCGTCGGATCAGCACACGTTACGTGTAGCAACGCAAGTTTGCCGTCAAGGTTTCGCAGTTGGTCGTCTAGTGCAGCGTTATGGCCGTGAAAACCTGCACCGAGGTCACCGCGGGGCGTATGCTCTAATCCGACACGGAAGTCACTTCGTCCGCGAGCATCGCCCCCTTTCTCGCGGGCCTGGGCGGCCCCCAGCCCTACCAGGGCCGTCCTACGGTCCGCGCCGCGCCTCGGCGTGGCGCGGACCCGTCTTTTTCACCCTCCTGGCCCGGTCGTGCGCGGCCGGCCATGGTTATCGCGACCGTCGCGGGACGGTACCGCACGCCTGCGGGGGACCGCTGCCCGTAAGCTGCGCAGGGACATGGACTGCTTGGTCACCGGCGGCGCGGGCTTCATCGGCTCAAACCTCGTCGACGCGCTGCTGGAGCGCGGCGACCGCGTGACGGTGATCGACAACCTGTCCACCGGCAAGCGCTCCAACCTCGACCCGGCCCAACGACGCGGCGCCAGGCTTCAGGTCACCGATGTGCGCGACGCGCAGGCGGTCTCCGACGTGTTCGAGCAGGCGCGCCCCGAGCTGGTCTTCCACATGGCCGCGCAGATCGACGTGCGTTACTCGGTCGATGACCCCGCCGGGGACGCCACCTCCAACGTGCTGGGCACGATCGCCGTGCTCCAGGCCGCCCGCAGCGTCGGCGCCCGGCGACTGGTGAACACCTCGACCGGTGGCGGCCTGTACGGCGACGCCGAGCTGATCCCGACGCCGGAGGACTATCCGATCCGGCCGCTGGCGCCCTACGGCCAGGGCAAGTACGCGGCCGAGGGCTACTGCGGGCTCTACACCCGTCTGCACGGATTCTCGACGCTGTCACTGCGCTATGGCAACGTCTATGGCCCTCGTCAGGACGTTCACGGCGAGGCCGGCGTGGTCGCCATCTTCTGCGGCCAGCTCGTCTCCGGTCGCACGCCGACCGTGTTCGGCGACGGCCGCCAGACCCGCGACTGGGTCGACGTCTCAGACGTGGTCGCCGCCAATCTGCTGGCGGCCGACTCAGAGCTCACGGGAGCGATCAACATCGGCACCGGCGGTGAGACGTCGGTGCTGGACCTGCTCGACGCGCTACGCGACGTCTCCGATCAGCCTCCGGCGCAACCCAACTTCGAGCCCGAGCGTCCCGGAGAGGTGCGCCGCAGCTGCCTGGACGTCAGCCGCGCGCGCTCCGAGCTCGGCTGGGAAGCCCGGGTCCAGCTGCGCGACGGGTTGCGAACGATCCTCGCCGGACTCTGACTTTCGACCGGAGCTGCCGCGACGCGATGAGCGAGGTCGTCACGGTTGCGATACCGGTGCGCGACGGCGGAGCCATGCTCGAGCAGACGCTGCGCATGGTCTGCGCGCAGCGACTTGACGCGTCACGCTCGCTCGAGCTCGTGGTCTGCGACTCGGGCTCAAGTGACGGCTCGCCCGATCTGGCTCGCCGGTTCGGAGCCGAGGTGATCCTGATCGCGCCCGAGCGTTTCTCCCACGGCGGGACGCGGAACCAGTTGATGGAGCGCTCGCGCGGGACGCATGTGGCATTCCTCACTCAGGACGCGGTTCCGGCCGACGACCTGTGGCTCAGCCGGCTGATCGGAGCCTTTTCGCTCTCGGCCGACGTGGGGCTGGCATTTGGCCCATACCGCCCGCGAGCGGACGCCAGCCCGATGGTCGCGCGCGAGCTGACCGATTGGTTCGCCTCGTTCTCGAGCTCCGATCGCCCGCGGCTGGACCGGCTCGAGCTCCACGAGCGCGGCATCGAAAGCCGAGCCCTGATGGGGGCTCGCGCCTACTTCACCGACGCCAATGGATGCGTGGCCCGCTCGGCCTGGGAGCGCGTTCCCTTTCCTGACGTGCCGTACGCCGAGGACCATGCGCTGGCGCTACAGATGCTCCGCGCCGGCTACGCCAAAGTCTACGAGCCCGCGGCGGCCGTGATCCATTCGCACGAGTACTCGTCCTGGGGCTGGCTTCGCCGCAGCTTCGACGAGTCCCGGGCGCTGCGCGACGTCTACGGCTGGGTGCCGACGCTGGATCCTCGCACGGCGAGTCTCGACGTCTGGGGCCGCGTCGGCGCGGACTGGCGCTGGATGCAGGCGCACCGCACCGGCTCCGTCGGTCGCACCGACGCGGTGGCGGCGCTGGCGCGATCGGCCGTCCACCATGCGGCGAAGATCACCGGCGCGGCGCTGGGGGCGCGCTCGGAACGGCTCAGTCCGGCGCTCGCGCGCCGGCTTTCGCTCGAGCGCCGGGGCAGCTGACCGGTTCGGGATCGCATCCCGCCAGGCGCGCCCCACGCTACCCTCTCGGGATGCCATCTCCGGCCATCGGAAGTGGGCGTCTGCCCGCGGTGGTCGCGCGCGGGGTCAGCAAGACGTTCAGAGTCCCTGAGGAGCGAACCCATACGCTCAAGGAGCGCGCGCTGCACCCTCGGCGACGCACCCGCCATCAGACCTTCCGTGCGCTCAACGACATCTCGTTCGCGGTGCAGGAGGGAGAGTTCTTCGGGATCGCCGGTCGCAACGGGAGCGGCAAGAGCACGTTGCTCAAGTGCCTGGCCGGGATCTACGGAGCCGAGGGCGACATCTGGACCCGGGGGCGGTTGTCCACCTTCATCGAGCTCGGGGTGGGTTTCAACGCGGACCTGGCGGCCCGTGAGAACGTGGTCATGAACGGGATCATGCTCGGACTCTCTCCGCGTGAGGCGCGTAAGCGCTACGAGAGCGTGATCGAGTTCGCCGAGCTCGACGAGTTCAAGGATCTCAAGCTCAAGAACTACTCCTCCGGAATGTACGTTCGTCTGGCGTTCTCGGTGGCGATCCAGGTCGACGCGGACATCCTGCTGATCGACGAGGTTCTGGCCGTCGGCGACGCTGCGTTTCAGCAGAAGTGCTTCGATGTCTTCACCTCGTTGCGCAACGAGGGCAAGACGATCGTGTTCGTCACCCATGACATGGGCATGTTGCAGCGCTTCTGCCACCGCGCGTTGCTGCTCGAGCGGGGCAACACGGTTCACCTCGGCGAGCCGCACGAGGTCGCCGATCGTTACCTGGAGATCAACTTCGGACGCGATCCGGAGGCGGCCGGTTCGACCGACGGGGCTCGCAGCGGCGATGGCGAGGCTCGGGTCCTGGAGGCGTGGGTCGAGAACGAGCGAGGCGTGCGCAACCAGGCGGTGTCTCAGCGGGAGCGGATCACGCTCAACGCCCGCGTCTCGTTCAGCGTCGAGGTCGAGGACCCGGCGGCCAGCGTGTACGTCCTAAATGACGAGCACAAGGCGGTCATGGTCGCCAGCACGGCGTCAGACCACGAGCGCAGCGGTCGGTTTAGAGCCGGCGAACAGGCAGTGTTCTCGTTCACGTTCGACAACGTGCTGGCGCCCGGGCGCTACAGCCCGATGTTCACGCTCGCTCATCGCGGCTTCGAAGTCGATCTGATCGACCGCTTCGAAGGCGCGTTCTCGTTCGTTGTGACCGGTCCGGAAGCGCTCGGCGGGTTTGTCGACCTGCCCGTCGCGGTCACCGTGAGCCGAGCCGACCCGTTCGTCGCGCAGGAAACGCCGCGGTGAGCGTCGAGTCGGTTCCGTACGAGGCACTGGGCCGGCCGATCCGGGGCCCGCGGGCGCTGACCGATGACTGGGGTCGCTTCCGGCACCTGACTTACAACATCGCCGTGACCCAGTGGAAGCTGCGGTTCTTCGGCTCGGCGCTCGGCTACGTGTGGCAGCTGGTGC
>ODAK010000710.1_pt1 | contig 37988 bp, 25 predicted proteins | sample 1539591 | NCBI WGS metagenome assembly ODAK01 (sample SAMEA3539303, study PRJEB22396) | soil metagenome | biome: tundra; feature: field; material: soil | place: USA | collected 2010-05 | depth 0.15 m | reverse complement strand
GTCGCTTTTCGCGCTCCCGTTCCCGCCTACAAACATTCTGCTGCAGTTTTTCTAAACCTGATCGGCCGGATTCCCAGCGATCGCACGCACCCCAATAATCCGCAGCGCCCCGCCAGGGAGGCGGAGATGCTGGCCGACTGCGCCCGCCGGTTGTCTCTGCTCTGAGCCTGCCGTGTTACTGGCGCGGTATTGCAGTTGCTTGCTGGGAAGACTTCCTGCTCTGTCAGGTTTTGCTGATGGACTTACTGCGAAACAGGGCAACAGTCTCCGGCTGAGCAACCTTGCAGAGAATTGGTGGAAGCCCGCGAGCAATCAATTCCGCGTCCGCAACAACCAACTTCCCAATCCCTTTGATCGTCGCTTCCATAGCGCCGGCCTGATGCGCGCAGAGAATTGCATTGTCGGTGTGCCGTACCCGGTGTGAGGCAGGCAGCGGTTCCTCTGGAAAAACGTCGGTTGCGAAACGGATGTGCCCTCTCGCGGCGAAATCGAGCATCGCGTCAAAATCCACGACTGCTGCGCGACTGACCAGCACCAACGCGGCCCTCTGCTGCATGGAGGAGAACTGTTCTGCGCCCAGAAAGCCCTGATTCTGTGACGTGGCACCCGCGACCACGAAAATAACGCGCGAACTGTGCAGGACCTCATCCAGGGAAGACGCTTCACACCCCAAGTTTCGGATATATTCCGCTGGGAGCCACGGGTCGTATGCGCGAATGCGGCAACCGAACGGGCGAAGCAATGGCAAGAGCGCGCGGCCGAGATCGCCTAATCCGATAAAACCTATCGCCTGGCGAAAGAGAGAAAACGCCTCGCTGTTTGCAGACAAACCATATTGCTCGGTACCCTGGCGAAAATGGCGATCAGACCGGGTGATGCAGCGGGCAAGGTCAATGGCCATGCCCAACGCCGCTTCCGCAACGGGCTCGGCGAATACCGGACTTATATTAAGAACGCGTATGCCGTGCCGAAAGCAGTAGGCGTAGTCAATGTTAGGAAGAAAATTGCCCTCCACATTGAACACTGCTCTGAGCGACGTGGCACGCTTGAGGCGTGCCTCGGGCAGGTCAATCTGGCCGATGATGATTTCTGCTTTCGCGGCGTTCTCTTCGAAGATTGCATCTGTGACGGGGCTACGTTCGTGAATCACCACATCTCCAAGGGCGCGCAAGCGAAGCAGGTCGTTCTCATCAAAAATGTCGGACACAATCCGGGGTGCCGGGGCAAGAAAGATGCATTTCGGCTTATTGTGCAGCATGGAATCTCCCGAGATACGGTTACGGACCGCGAGGCAGTCCTTTGGTCTTATCGCTCAGGTGGTCGGCAAGATCGGAAGAATCAGTGCCGAGGGATGCTCCGCATCGTGATAGATCGTGTTCATAGCCGGTACTGACTTTCCCCCGACAGCGGCGTTGTCACCTGTGTTCAGGTTCTTATCGAAACGGGGAAAATTGCTGCTGCTGACCTCCAGTCGCAACGTGTGTCCCTTGCGGAAGACGTTGGCCGTCGCCCATAAGTCCACAGTGAACTTGTAAATCTGGCCGGGATTCATGAGTTCTGTCTTTTCCTGCGAATTGCGATAACGCGCGCGAACTATTCCTTCTGTCAGGTTTTGCGCGAATCCGTCTGGCCCGACATCCACTAACTTGGCTGTAAAGTCAGTATCAACGGCGGATGATTTGGCAAAGAGTTCGAGTTGAACAGGCCCCGTTACTTCCAAATCTTGCTCCAGCGGAGGCGTCGAGTAGACCAAGACATCGGAGCGCCTTTCCACTGCGCGCTGGTCTCGGGGTCCGGGTCCGAGGTGCCCGGAGTCGCAACATAAAGGACCACCGACTGTGGGCGCGGGGTTTGCAGGATCGTAGATGTACTGGTCAGGCTTGTCCGAGCGAGGAGTTGCTGACACCAGCGCTCCGTCGCCGCGTGCTGAGTTGGCCTGCCCGTCCGAACGCAGGAAGTATCTTGTATTGCGGGCACGAGCGAGGGGCCAATCCTCCTCCTCGCGCCATTGGTTTGTGCCCATCACGAAAAGTCTTACGGGCTTGGGATGCGCGAAATCGTTGGCAACGTTCTTGAAAAGATAGTCGTACCAGCTCAAAGTAGTTTCGTCCTCATCAAACGGGGGGGCAGGGCCGAAATCTACATCGCCAACTTTGCGGCTGGAACCGGCGTGGCCGCCGATTGTGACCATGAGATGTTGTCCACGGCGCGCGGCTTCGTTCTTGCTGTGCAACCTCACTCCGACGTAGTTGCGTAACGATCCGCCCAGAAAGATGTCATACCAGGCCGCGACTGTCAGCGAGGGTACGCTGATGTCGGCATAGTGATCCTCAATGGACCACCTCTTCCAATATTCGTCATAACCGGGATGAGCCACCCAGTCGAGAAAGTAAGGAGCCAGAGAATGCAGCAAGTCTGTATCGGAGGATGCCTGGGGTAACTCGAAAAGCGGGTATTGAGTAAGAGGAAGTTTAGCAATGCCGTTCAGCGCATTTGTGTGACTTCGCACAAAGCGGTTCAGAGTATCCTGGGCCAGACCTGAGGTCCACGATTCGTTGAACCACTGTTCAAAAGCGCCGCCCTGGTACGTCCACCCATCGTGATAGTTGCTCGCGGTCACGACCGGACATATTCCCGCGAGATGAGGCGGATGTGCAATCGCCGCCAGCATCTGGGTAGCCCCGACATACGAGCCTCCATACATTCCCACTCTGCCATCGGAATAAGGCAGCGCTGCCGCCCATTCGACAGTGTCGTAGCCGTCGTCCGATTCATGCAGAAAGGGATACCATTCGCCGTCCGATGTGTAGCGTCCGCGGACATCCTGGTTGATCACGACGTAGCCGCGGGCCGCGCCCTTATGGCCAAAATCGACGTCGCCGTCGCTGTGTTTATCGTAGGGAGTTCGCGTGAGAAGAACTGGGAATCTTCCTGGTGCCATGGGCCGATAAATGTCGGCACGAAGCACGGTGCCATCGCGCATGGTCACAGCGACGCCGTGTTCAACGGTCACGGTATAGGGTTCGGCTGCAAGAACAAATTGCGGAATGATGATAAGAATTACGAACGTGCTGAGCGGGACAACTCTGTTGATAGTCCACGTATTCAAGCGGATCACTCCTTCTCCGCAGGCTTTTCCACCAATCGGATCAAACCAAAACGTTCAGGAACGTGAAACGAGTCGTTCATCGGAGGCTGCCATGTTACCGCTTGCTGATACGAAGGCGGGCCCTGACTCCGAAATAGATTGATGCGCATCGTGTTTCCGACGACTGGAGGACGCGCGTCGATTGCCGCCAGGGGAATGCGCATCGCGCCGTACCAGGTGTGAGTGCCTTGATCAATGCGCGCCTTTACTTCGAAGCCGGAGTTCCAGGCCCACCCGTCTTCGTGGTGCGGTTTGCCGAGGTCGATATCCAGATCGACCCATTCTCCTTGGGGAGAGATTTCAAACTCCTTGTAGCGCTTGATATTCGTAAAATCGGAGCCGACGAAGACTTCAGCGACATCCCAATTCCATAGTTCGTTGGTCTCTTTCTGAGTATTTGGCGAAGGCTTAAGGTGGAGTTCCTCATAAGGGCAGACGAACAGAAAGTAAAGGTCGCTCTTCGTCCAGCGCGTCCGAACCTCGGTACGATACCGAGGAACAATCTTCCCGAAACCATCTTTGTCCATGTAAACCGGGCGTGAAGCACGCCAGAAATCTGACGTGGGATCGAGATGCAAAGGAACATCTTGAGTTGCGTAGATACTCTCGATCACGGCTTGGTCCGAACCTCCTGCCACGCCCGAGACAAACAGCATCAACAGCACGATATTAGCCAAGCCATTCATCAAGGTGCTCCTGTACGAATGCGTCATCCTGAAGATGCGGATACGCACGGCACACGCGATCGAGTTCCGTGCTCTGACCTGGAGAGAGTTCCTCGTTGGGATCGAGGCACCAGCGCCCTTCGAGTAAGCCCTGACGTCGCAATATCTCATGAATGCCCGGAATACAGCCTTGAAAATTGTGCGCGGGATCGAAGATGGCGCTATTCGCATCCGTGATTTGCTGAGCCAGCGTCAGCAGTTCGCCGGGAACGGAATCGGAGTGTTGCTTGGCGAGGGCGAGGTGGGAAACAGCACTCCTGGTCCACACCGCCCAATGCCCCAGCAAGCCGCCGGCGATTCGGAGCGGCTCAGAGCCGAAGTCAAACTTCGTGAGCAGGTCGTTGAGAATGTTGTCATCGTTTCCGGTGTAGAGAGCGACTTCATGGGCGCGACCTGACTGCGCGAGAGCGCGAACGACGTCGAGCGTTTGATAGCGGTTAAACGGTGCGATCTTAATCGCGACGACGTTTTCAATCTCTACAAACTGGCGCCAGAATTCGTAGGACAACAGTCGTCCGCCGACGGCAGGCTGCAAGTAGAAACCGATAATCGGGATAACGCTGGCAATGGCACGTGCGTGTTCCAGAAGCTGAGGAATGGTTTCGTGTTTAAGATCGGCAAGACTCAACAGCGCGGCATTGTAGCCCAACCTGGCGGCGAGTTCCACTTCGACTAACGCCTGCTCGCGTTTGCCGCAAACGCCGGCAATCTTGACGAGGTCATTGCCGCGACTCTCTTCGGCAGCCAGTGCAAGTATCGGTTCCAGCAATCCAAACTTGGGATCGCGAATGGCAAACTGGGTGGTATGAACTCCCACGGCGATGCCGCCTGCGCCTGCGGCCAGATAGTACCGAGTCAGAGCGCGCTGGCGGCGCTCATCCAGCTGGCGCTGAGAGTTTAGTGCCAGAGGATGGGCGGGAATTACGAGGCCCGAAAGCAATTTCTCGCGCAACTGCATCAGAATTTGCCGTCCCGCGTCTGAAAATGCGTTGGCTTGTTAAGCACCGCACCGCCTTCGCGAATCCAATTCGCAATCCATTCAATCATTTCCTTCGGTCGCACCGTAAGACTCCCGAAAAGGCCCCGTGCCTTGTTGACGTCGCTCAAGAGGGCGCTGGAACCTTCCGTTGTGGAAACAAAAGTGGGTTCGATGCCAAAGTGTTGGCCAAATTCGAGTGCCAGTTCCCGCACCGATAGCATTTCGGGGCCCGTGATGTTCAGGACCAACGGCGGCGACTGGCAGTGGGCGAAGGACCGCAGGCACCACGAGTTCGCATCCCGCTGCCAGATCACATTTATACGCGGCATGCACAGGTCGATTGGACGGCGTTCGAATACAGATCGTCCTATATCTACGAGCACTCCGTAGCGCAGTTCGACCGCATAGTTCAGGCGCAGGATGACGACCGGCGTGTGCCATCGAATTGATCCATACTCGAACATGCGCTCGCGGCCCAGAGCCGACTGTGCATACTCACCGACGGGACCCACCGGGGTCGTCTCCAGCGCTCCACCGTCTGTCAGGGAACGAAGCGGGTAAACATTTCCCGTTGAGAAGCTCACGATTCTAGAGTTGCGGTAGCGTTCGGCGACCAAGCCAGGCAAATAGGTATTCATCGCCCACGTCAGATGTTCTTCGCCAGAGGTGCCGAATTTTCGGGCCGCCATGAAGATGACGTTGGGAATGTCGGGAAGTTTGTCGAGCGCACTACGGTCGAGCAGATCGCAGGCGATGGTTTCGATCCCGTTCGCAGCGAATGCGGAGGGCAGTTTGTCGTTCGTGAACCGGGCCACCGCGATCACGCGCTTCTTGACGCCTGCCTTGTCAATAGCGCGCCGCGCAAGACGGGCCAGGCTTGGCCCCATCTTGCCACCCGCGCCGAGGATCAGAAGGTCGCCGTCCAGCGCCGCCATCGCCGACGCAGTCTCTTCGTCCGGGCGCGAGAGCAATTCTTCCAATTCTGATTCTGTTTTGATCTTCACTGTTAACCCAGTTCAAATCCTGCGATCGCGTAAATCGCATTTTCCTTTTCGCGCAGTTCCTTCCCACGAGCCATGCGAACGAGATGCCGTTTGGGAGAAAATCCCAGATCGCGAGCCAGCGCCACCGCTTCGTGATTCCGCGTGAACAGGTCCCAAGACCAGACACATTGAGAATTCAGTACGCTATCCTCGATCAAGCGCCGAGCCTGTCTTGGATCGTTGCTGACGCACGGTCCGAGGTACGCGGTCACGCGGCCGGGCCTGGTAAACAAATACGACTCCGAACTTGATGTCGGAGGGTTGAGCCGCGCCAGTCTTTCGAGGAGTTGGGAACGGTCAGTTCCGAACACCAGTGAATCCAAATCGCGCCACGGTTCCTCCTCGGATGTTAGGGTGGCTGGTAGTTGTGCATTCCCGCTCGGCCGCGACCAGCGCTCGATTTCCTGCTCGCTGCGAAACCCGAGACTCTCGTAGATTGGCTGGCCCTGATCGGTGGCATCGAGTTTTGTCGTTGCGATTCCCATCTTGTCTGCATTCTCTAACGCGTGCGCCAGCAGCTTTCTGGCAAAGCCGCGTCGCTGGTATTCCGCCTTGGTCAGAACCATCCCAATCCACGCCAGCCTGCGCCCATAACAAAGCAGAGTCGTGGTCGCAGCCAGAACGCCGTCCACTTCGATTGCCAGACATCCTTCGGGACTAAGTTCCAGCAGCGTCCGCCAGTCGTCCTCGGTCTGGTTCCATCCCGCCTGCGCTGATAACTGGGCCGCGGCCGTAATATCCTCAGGATGCAACCTGCGCAATTTCTCGCTGCCAGTCATGCGAAGTTCTTCCGAAACCAGCACGCGAAGTGCGGCAGGGCAATATCGGCGTCCGCGATTTCCGGGTGCCACTTCTTTTCCCACTCGAAAGAAAGGAAGCGATCGTATCGGAGATCGTGCAGAGCCCCTTTCAATTCAAGCAAGGGAAAAACGCCCTCGCCAGTCAGGACATATTTCCAGCCGTCTCGATCGTGCCGCAAATCCTTGATGTGAACATGGCGAATCGCAATTCCTAATCGCGCGGCACCGTCCACGGGCCGCTCCTCGGTCGCAACAAAACTGTTCACCGGGTCCCAAACCACGCCGACTTTTGAAGGCGCCGCTTGCTCAAGGATTGCCGCAGTCTCACCCGCAGCCGCAAAGTCACTATGATTCTCGATCCAGATCTCGACTCCTCTTGCGGCGGTGATCTCCGCCAATTCCCGCATGGACTCCGCGATCCAGCTTTGCGTGGAAGCGCGGTCCGCTCCGGGCTGGATCGTGTCACCGAAAACTCGCAGGCCCGGTGCACCCAATTCCGCGGCCAGATCTGCCATCCGCTGTCCTTCGGCGATCCAGCGTCCGCGTTCGGCGGCATCGGGCGAATGAAATCGGCAACTTGTATCCAGGCACGAGATTGTCAAAGCGTGATCCGCTAATGTGCGTTTGGTGGATGCCAGTTCCTTTCCTGAAAAGACCGGCAACTTCCAGAGCGAGTCTTCGCCCTGCACAAAACGCAACTCAATGCCGTCATAGCACTCGCGCGCGGCCATCGCGATGATTTGTGGCATCGCCCAGTCCGGGCAGGCGAGCGTTGAGAATGAAACTCTCATGCTCACGTCATCCGGTCCAGCATGGAAGTTGTCACCCGATTCTCAACTCTCTTGCCGCTGAAAAATCTTTCCAGGTCATCCAATACCACGCGCGCGATGCCTTCCCTCACTCGCCGTCCACTCCCCGCGATATGTGGGGTAACGATCGCGCCTAGCATGGACCGCAACGGATCTCCCGTGGGAAGCGGTTCCTGCGGATCGGTCACGTCGAGGGCACAACGCAGCCGCCCGCGCTGCACCTGGGTCCTGAGAGCGTCCAGGTCGAGCAGGCCACCACGGGCAATGTTGATGACACAAGCGCCGTCCGGAAGGTGAGACAGATTCTGCCGACCCAGCAGGCCCCGGGTCTGTTCGGTCAACGCCGCTGTTAGGACTAGCAACCGAGCCTGGGGTAGCAACTTCTGTAAGCCAACGAAACGCACGGGATACTGCCGCGATAGAGAGCGCGGGGCGTACGGGTCATGAACCAACCACTCGATGTCGAAGCCTCGCAGCAAGTCCACGAGTGCGCGACCGATCCGGCCAAAGCCGATCATGGCTACCGTCTGCCCGATCAGTGATTCGGAACTACCGTGGAGATGTACTTCGTCATAGATCTTGTTCGAGCGCGTTCGCAGTTCGGAACGATAGAAGTCTACGTTGCGTGAACAATACAAAAGCAGAGCGGCGCCCATCTCAGCAGTGGCGCGCGCCATGGGGGCGGGAGCGTTGGTGATGGTCAGGCGTTTGAATAAAGAACGCGAGAAGCGCGATTTCACTTCGCCTCCGCAGTGCGCAATCATCCGCAGTTGCGGAGCTAGGAGGCGCAAGTCGTCGCCGAGATGGGGGCTGTCCCAGGTCGTCACCAGCGCCTGTGCTGTGCTCAAGCATTTCCTGAAATCCGCGGTGAGTTTGCTGGTCCCTTGCCGTTCCCATCGGAATAGACGGCTCAAGCGCCGTTGTTCTTGCCGAGAGAAAAATGATGCAAACAGTTCTTCTCCAGCACTAATCAGAAGGGAAGGACTGGGCATGGCGGGACCGAGTATAGCATTCGGATAGCGACTAGTTCTTTCGTTTGTTGTTTCTTGTCTTCTATTTCAGTGGAAAACAAAGTATAAGGAAGCCTGGCTTTTCTATGGCAGGCGCAAACTTCGTGGACTACGCGGTCATCGCCCTCTACGCGCTCCTGATGGTGCGTGTGGGCTTCTACGTTCTGCGCTTCAACCGGGGTGCAGCAGAGTATTTTCGGGGTGGGAGCCGCATTCCCTGGCTGGTGGCCGGCCTGAGTTGTTTCATGGCTGGCTTCAGTGCCTGGACGTTCACCGGGGCAGCCGGCGTCGCATATCGCTCGGGTATCGCAGCCATCGGGCTCTACATCGGAAACGCCTTAAGTTTCCTGCTCGGCTACTTCGTGTTCGCCAAGCGCTGGCGGCGCAGCCGCATCACCACGGTGATGGAATATCTCTCGGGGCGCTTCAACCCAGCGACTCATCAGGTTTTTTCCTGGACTACGATCGTGTTCCAGCTGTTTACCAGCGCCAGCACGCTGTTTGGCCTTAGCCTATTCGTGTCTTCCGCCTGCGGTTTTCCTGTGACCTGGACCATTCTCGGCGCCGGCGCACTGATCGTTTTTTACTGCGTTCTGGGAGGCCTGTGGGCCGTGGTCGTTACCGATTTTCTGCAAGCCTCCATCCTCATGCCGTTTTGCATGGTTCTCGTCGTCATGTCTCTCGCCCGCGTAGGCGGAGTGAGCGGTCTGGTGCATTCACTGCCGCCGGAAATGAAAACGCTGCATGTTTCGGGAGAGTTTGGCTGGCTCTACATTGCTTCATGGACGGTCATGGTCGCGTTCGGCTACAACACCAGCGCCATGGCACAGCGCTACTTCAGCGTCGACGACGAGCGTTCGGCGCGCAAAATCGCATTGCTGTGCTGCGGATTGTTTTTCGTCGGGGCCTTCCTGTGGTTCATTCCGCCCATGGCGATGCGCGTGGTCTATCCGGAACTTCCCCGGATGGGCCTACCGAATGCCAGCGAGGCGGCTTACGCAGTCGCCAGCCTGACGTTGCTGCCGCATGGCCTGATCGGAATCATGTTAGCTGCCATGTTTAGCGCCACCATGGCCAATCTTTCGGCTCAGTTCAATGTGAAATCTGGGATCCTCACCAAGGATGTATATCAGTCGTTGTTCCGAAAGAACGCGGGAGAACACGAACTGCTGGTCGTGGGTTGGGTCACGACGTTCCTGGTCGGGGGAGCGACGACCGTGATCGCCGTGATTATGGCCGCCAGCGGGCAGAGCGTTTTCCAGATCATGCTCACATTCAACACCCTCATGTCGCTGGCTTACGGGCCTCCCGCGTTGCTCGGGCTGGTCGTGCGTCGGACGCCTCCATGGTCTGGGCTGGCCTCATTCGCAACGGGACTGATTCTGGGTATGCTCGGTGCCTTCGTCTATCACTGGTCACTCATTCAGCAGGTCGCGATTATTATTCCTGCGTCCTTCGGAGTTTTCTTCCTGACAATGCTCTTCGACCGGGGAGATACGCCCGGGCGGGCGCTCTTGTTCAGGAACCTGAATACGCCCGTCGATGTTGCCACGGAACTGAAGGATTCCGAGGACTTCACGGCTCCCGTATTCCGTTTTCTGAGCCGTACGATTTCCTTCATTGGATTGTTGAGTCTGGTGTTGCTCTTCACCGTGCCGCCCAATCAGCGGATGACGGTTGTTTGGTTTGCTGGGCTCACGGCAGCGGTGGGAGGGTCTCTTTGGTTCGTGCGCGGAACCGCGAACGTCTCAGAGCCAACGCCGGATAACAATGGATCACCTATTCCGGCACCGCTTGAGTAATTCGCTATGATTCGTCTTGGATTGATTGGCTGTGGAGCACATGCAGAGAGCGGGCATGCTGTCCCCCTTGCTCGATACAAAGCCGCGCATGCCGGCGAAGTCCTTCTGGCTGCGGTTTGCGATCTGCGGATCGAACGTGCGCTCGACTTCGGCAGAAAGTATGGCTTTCTGGCGGCTTATCGAAACGTCGACGAAATGCTCAGCCAAGAAAACCTCGATGGCTGCATCGCCGTCGTGCCGCCGGAGAATATTTCTGAACTTGGAATCAAACTGCTGAACCTGGGTATTCCCTGCGTAGTGGAAAAGCCTCTCGGAGCATCGCTGGCCGAGGCGCAGGCGCTCCGGGACTGCGCTGCCGCAACGAAGACTTCGAATATGGTTTCCGTGAACCGGCGCTTCATGCCGGTTCTCAAGCGAGCGATCGAGTGGACCAGCAATGCCGGCCGTCTTCGCTACGTACACTGCACTCTCGCCCGGCACGCCCGCCAGGAGCCCGAGTTCCTCTGGGCCACAGCGGTCCACGCGGTAGATACTTTGTGCCACATAGCGGGTCAGGTTGTCGCATTTGACGTGCGCACTCTGAAGGCGCCCTCAGGAGCAACAGCGTGGTACGCCCTGGACCTGCAGTTCGAGAACGGAATTTCTGGACGTGTCGATGTGCTGCCTTCAGCGGGAATGGTGGAAGAAACCTATGACCTATTCGGCGACGGCTTCCGCTCGTCCGTCACTTGCCCCTTCGGTCCCCAACTCGGGTGGCGCTGCTTCCGGGACGGCAGACGCGTCGAAGAGGAAAATGTATCCGCTGAGACGCCTGAAGACATTGTGAATGGTTGCTATGACGAAGCTGCAGCGTTTATTGAAGCCCTACGCGGCGGTACTCCAAAGCCATCGATTGCCGAAATGTTTCCGTCGGTCGAACTCTGCTTCGCGATCGCTCGGATTGCGAACGATAGCTCGGCTCGCTAACGCAAGTCTGCGGCGAAATCGATTCCTAGCGGCAGCCCTCAAACGCCCTTTCGCCAGCCGTGATCGTTCTCTCCCTTGAGTTCCACGGTGATTGAGCCGTCCGGGTCAACTGGCTGTTCACATGCCCAGGCGATCGGCTTTCTTACGCCGCTGCGAATCTCAAGCTGGGCGGAAAGATTGACCTTGCCGCTGTAGCCCTGAGGAAGCAGAAAGGACGCTTGCCGGAGGCCGCCGCCGTGAGGATGTCCTGCATCGAGCGCTCCTCGCAAACTGATTTTTCCGTCGGGGCTTTCCAAGTGCAGCCACAGAACTCCCGGAACCCCTGCTACTCCACGGTTGCTGACGCATACGATCACTTCGAAAGTGCCATACCTCTTTCGTTGCCATACCCACGAGGGCCGCAGACGGTATCCCAGACCGGTCCGGAGACGTTCGAATCCGCGAGGGTACACCTCGTTGTACCGCGTCAGATTGTCCGCTTCGGTCCACAGGGCCCAGTAATTCGCGCGCAGATCGAGAACGTGCAGCATGTAGTTTTCCATCACGTTGATTCCGGTCACGTCTGGTTTGAGTGTCTGCGTGTCGTACTGGCGGAGGTAACCATCCTCGAGGATGGCCGCGGTCCAAGGCGGGCGATTGGCTAGCTCATCGATCTGAATCGGTTCCTCGACGATAATACTGTCCGATCGCATCCACGCGCCTGTCCGCACGGCCATGTCAATCACGGTGCGGTTGCCGACGTTGCTGATATCTGGCTGCGTATTGACCGCGAGGGGCGTTTTCTTCCATGTGTCGAGTTGACGCGCCGTCATATTCACGAAAGTTCGCTCCGCTGTGACGTAATCCGGGAAAGGATTGGGAAAGTTGCTGGTGTGTCCTTCGCCCCAGAAGCCGTACTGCATCAGATCCATCCATTCGATTAGTGGATCACCCTCAAACTCGGCCGCCAATAAATCGTTCAACTCCGCGAATGCTTTCTGAAATTCGGGATGGTCATAGCGCGGTTCCCGAAATTGGGCATCGCTCTGGCCGGGGATGCGTCCGATTTTTACTAGCGGAATTCGCTCGCGCAAGAATGGAGGAAGGGCAACCTGTTCCGGCTGAAAAGAATAGTTGGACAACTGAATACGAAACGCGACGCGCAGGCCTTTGCGCTTGGCCGCGTCCATCGTCAGAGCCCAAACCGGATCGAGATCGAGCCGTCCCGGGCGAGATTGCACGTTGCGCCAATCGCAGCGAATGTAGAGAACATCCACGAACGGCAGGCTGGAGATCTTCTCCACGTGCTGCTCGAGCGTTTCCCGGCCCGCCCGCGCAGCCAATGACGGCCCGCTCTCTTCCCAGGTGTAGCCGACTAGTCCGAGTCCAGGATTACGGAGAGGCCGTTCGGATGGCGTGGTAAACAGCACTGTTTGCCAGCCCTGGTCCTGGTCGATATCAAACGGACCCTGATTCAGGCGTTCTGCGGTGGCCGGACCAAAGTGTAGGTCGCAGCCTTGAGACGGGTGAGTTGAACCACCGGCTCGGGCTAATGCCGGCAACAGTACTGCACCTTTCAACAGATCTCTGCGACGCATTTGCGTGGTTTCCTTTTGGGGCGGAATTTTGTCAAAAGGCGAGAACAAAAATCTTACGACAAACTGCCGAGCACCCGACCTTGTTAATTTTCTACGAGCGTGCCGTTGAGAATTAAGGTCAACCCCCCGGAGTTGTGCGCGACGCCGACATCGGTGCAGTTATTCAAGATGAAATCAGCGCCCGCGCGCCACAGCTCTGCCTCTTCGACGGTGGTACGGAAAGCGATGACTCTCGCCCCAGCCGCCTTGCCGGCGCGGATCCCCGCGGGAACATCTTCCACCACAACGCACTCAGACGCGGTAAATCCCAACTTTGCGGCGGCCTTTACAAATGGTTCTGGATGCGGCTTGCCCAGCGTCACGTCGGTGGAGGTCACGATCCGCTCTGGAACCGGTAAACCGGCCGCGCGCAGCCGGACTTCGGCCAGCGACCGCGTGCAGGAAGTCGCAATCGTCCAAAGTTCCGCCGGAAGCTGCAGCAGCAATTCGCGCGCTCCGGGAAGGGTTATGATTCCGTCCGCGTCCTGCATCTCGCGACGCTCAATCTCGCGGTTTTCCGCCGCGTGATCAGCATTCGGTAAATATTCCCGTACCGTGGCTAGACTGGGCCGGCCGTGGACGCGAGCAACAACCTCATCGGGGTCAAAGCCGTGTTCCAAGGCCCATTGCCGCCAAACTCGTGTAACCGCAGGGGTCGAATCGATCAAGACACCGTCCAAGTCAAACAGAACACCGCTGCAACGAATTTCATTCATTTCCGGCCTCGTGCGGGCAGTGAACCACGCAAATCCGGACAAGCAAGCGTTTGATTGTCACTTTACTTTCGTTTACTGTATCATGCGTTTCGAATTCTTTCTTATTTGCATCGAGAAAGGCTGGAACCATCTGATGTCGGTTACTTCCGTCCCGCCGGCTGATTGGCTGCAAACGATCTGCAAATCTCAACCGATCGCGGCCGAAATGCTGGCGCGAAGCCCCGAAGAGCAGCACCGGCTGGGCTATTTCCACACGCTGCGCGAAATTTGCCAGCAGCCTTCGACGTGGATATGTACGAGTGAGTTAATGAGGCAATCCGCGCCTGCCTTATCCCGGTTAATCGAAGGAATTTCCAGCCTCACCTTCTCTGGCTCGGGCAGTTCTGACTATGCTGGCGACTGCGTGCGCATGGCGCTGCAGAGGGAACTCGCCATCAATACCCGGGCCGTCCCGGGAGGCACGCTCCTCACGCACGGCAGCCGTGCTCTCCCCATTGGCAGACCGGGATTGATGGTGTCGCTGGCGCGTTCAGGAGACAGCCCAGAGAGCGTGGGCGCGCTCGCCCTGATGCTCAAGATCGAGCCCAAGATCCGCCATCTCGTGCTGACGTGTAACGGGCAAGGAAAACTGGTGACCACCTTCCAGGATAATCCCAAGGTGACGGCAATCACGCTTGACGAGCTTACAAACGACAAGAGTCTGGTGATGACCAGCAGCTTCACAAATCTGCTGCTGGCCGCGCGCTTCCTGGGCCTGCTGGGACATCCAGATCGATATCGGGAAGTCTGTGAACATCTGAGCGGGATCGCTTCGGATCTGATACATAGGCATCTTGGGACGTTGGCTGAGGTGGCGAAGGCTCCCTTTAGGCGTGTCCTGTTCCTAGGCAGCGGTTCGCATTTTGCCGGAGCGCGGGAGGCTGCACTCAAAATGCTCGAAATGACAGCAGGCCGGGTGAGCACGATGTGTGAGAGTTACCTCGGCCTCCGACATGGTCCTATGAGCTACGTGCAGCAAGACACTCTGGTGATGTGCTTCTTGTCTTCACATCCGACGCTGCGGGCTTACGAGACCGACCTGCTGCTTGAACTGGATAAAAAGGGGTTGGGGATGCGGAAGGTCATTATTGGCGAAAAGATACCAGTCGAACTGATCCGAGGCCATGACGCGGCGATCGAGTGCCAAGGCTTGAGCCGGCTAGGAGACGAAGACTTTACGGCGATCTGTGTCATTGCCGGGCAACTCCTGGCCTTCTTTCGCTCCCTCGGCGAGGGATTGCGTCCCGATTCGCCTTCCGAAGACGGGGTTATCAGTAGAGTGGTTCAGACTTTCGCTCTGTACTGTCCCGAGCCCTGAGGGCGGCGTCCAAGTTCGCGTACCGTGGCAGTTCGGGGGAGGGTTCCCGCCACCTTCGCTTTTGTTTCTTCATTTTTCTTCATTTACTATTCTTTGTTTACTTTTGGCATTCAATGTGATAGAAAGCTCCGCGATAGAAACTCACCGCAATTCTTGGGGGATCACTATGAAGTCGGTGAAATGCTTTGCGTTACTTCTCACCCTGCTAATGGGCGCCGCCAATTTAGTGTTCGCGCAAGGAACTGACTTGGGCACAATCCGAGGCACCGTGAAGGACGCGAGTAGTGCGGTCATTGGCAACGCGAAAGTGACCGTCACCGACCTCGAGACGAACACTTCGCGGCAGACCAATACGAATGGAGCGGGCGATTTTGAGGTCTTCGGCCTGAAGTCCGGCCGCTATAAGGTATCGGTCACTGCGGGTGGGATGACTACGGAAGAGATTAACGATGTGCTTGTGAATGCAAGTTCGACTGTGGGGGTCGACGTAACCCTGCGTGTGTCCGGGGGCGGGGAAAAGATTGAGGTCTCGGCGTCAGCTGTGACTATCAATACCGAGAATCCAACCATTAGCGACACCATCGGTCATCAGTCCGTGATTGATCTGCCACGCGACACTCGCGATATCTATTCGTTCTTGTACTTGAATCCTAATATCACGGGGGCGGACGAACCGGGAGATTTCAAGTTCATCGGCGGACAAAGCTATGGTGGCAGTTTCTCAGTAGACGGACAGCGCTCCAACGGAGGTATATTCGGTTCCCAAACCGACAGCAAGCCTTCGCTCGAGGCGGTCGACGAACTCAACGTTCTCTCCAACAGCTTTAGCGCGGAATACGCGGGTACAGCGAACATTCGCATTACCACCAAACGCGGGCAAAATCAGTTCCACGGTTCGGCTTTCTACAACAATGCCAATTCGGCCCTGGCTGCACTCTCGCTGCAGGATCTTGCTGGGATCGCTGATTTTCAGCCGAATGCATTTGCCTCGAAATATCCCACGCCCTATTTCAACATCAATGATCTCGGCGGATCCTTAGGTGGCCCGATTAGAGGACTAAAACGCACATGGTTTTTTGCGGCTTATGAGCGGGACTACGACGTTTCGCCCGCGAACATCTCGACGACAAAACTTGCTCATCCGTCGCTTTGGACAGGAAATTTTTCCGGGATGACGGACAATAGCGGGTCCACGCCGGTGTATAACGAACCCGACGTGCCCGCTGGTGTCGTGCTCACGGCACAAGAGATTGCTGACGATACGGTTGGTGGCGCCGGCCAGCAGTTTTTACAAATACCGTCGCGGCTCCTGAACCCGTCGGTTCAGACTCTGATTACCAAGTACTTTCCGCACATTGGCACAACGGCGCCTATTGATCCAACGACAGGCCGGATTCCTAGCTTTCAGACGCAACTGCCTGGACGGGACACGCTGGATACCGGCTCTCTGCGCATCGATCATGATTTCAGCGAAAAAGATCACGTTTACGCCAGCTATAACACATCAGCGGAAACCAGTGCGACAAGTCCGGTTGTGGCTCCGTATACGGGACTTGGTCTGACGCAAAATAATCGTCAAAATCAAACCGTGCAACTTTCTTACACGCGTATCTTTAAGTCGACTCTCGTCAACGAAGCGCGCGCTGGATTCAACAAGCAGAATTTGCTGGAGCACAGCAACACCACGCTGGAAGGTTTCCTCTCCAGCATCGGTTTTGATGCGGCTGATATCACGGCTTATGGTTCGGTGGTTGGTCCGTTTGCGCTGACTACGCTCGGGCATCCCGCCATCAGCTTCAACAACACCTTTGCGACTTTTACCAACGGCGGCCGCAATACATATCGGCCGCAGGATCAGGATCTGATCACTTTCGGAGACACTCTGACATGGGTACGGGGAAAGCACAATCTGCGGGTGGGAGCGGATTTTGTGCGCAATCAGGCGGTGGACGGGTTTGCCCTTAATCGCGGAAACCCCCGAGGCTCGATGACCTACACGAACCCCACCACTTGTGCCGCCAATCCCTGTGTTGATAGCAATGCGGATCCATTTGCAGAGTTTCTGTTGGGCCTGCCGCCAACCAGTGCTAGCTATGTCTTGCAGGCGCGGCCTCCAATGAATGTCTATAACTGGGAGGAAGGATACTACGCTCAGGACGACTGGAAAGTTTCGTCAAAGCTCACATTGAACGTCGGTCTTCGCTATGACCTGATCACTCCTTTTATCGAAAAGGACGATCTGTTGATCAACTTCGACCCCGCGGGCAAGAATCCGACTGGAAATCCGGGAGTGTTCATCATTCCCTCGGCGAAGACTTTGCCCTACGTGGACACGCGGATCGCGAGCTATGGATATATCACCGCTTCGCAGGCGGGTTTGGGCCGTGGCCTTGTGCGTACGGACAAGAACAATATTGCACCGCGCCTGGGCTTCGCCTACAGGATAGGGGGTAAATCGGTGTTGCGAGGGGGCTGGGGCGTCTTCTATCCGACTTCCGCAGCGCAGGGAATCCGCGACGCCATCGGAACCAATCCATTCAACCAGGGAGTTACCTCGAGAACGACGCTCCAGGGATGGCCAAGCGCTTCGCAGGATGGGATCAGTCCTATCACCGGTGGAACGGTACAAGGATTTGGCAATTCTGTGACCGCCAATGCCATACCGTTAGGCCTCCAAAGTCCACGCATCCAGCAATACAACGTTACCTTTGAACGCGAGATCGTGCGCGATGGAACTCTGCGGGTATCTTATCTCGGCACACACATGAACGGCTTAATTGCGGGCAAGGATTTAGATGAGCTTGCTCCGAACACGACTCCTTTCGGTACAACTCAGGGAGACGGTGTCACGATCTGCGATCCTACGCAGGGAGACTGTGCCTACTCGCCAGCGGACTTGGCTCGACTGCCCTACCCGCTAGTCGGTGAGTTTCTGCTCACCTACGGAAACTACGGGTATGCAAACTCCAACTCCTTCCAAACCGAATTCACGCGGCGCTACAAGACCGGCTTTATGTTGGATATGTCCTACACATATCTCGATCAGAAGAGCAGTGCATTGGACACCGCGAACTCCAGCCTGGGTGGAATCGCCTATAACCCATTTAACCCTAACTCGGACTACGGCACCGATGGCTACGTCTCCAGGCACCGTTTCATTGCCTATGGAATTTACGATCTGCCCGTCGGACGGACCCATCGAATTGGCCATTCGTTCTCGAGGCTGGCTGACACTCTACTTGGCGGCTGGCAGACGACTTTCAACATGTTTGCCAAATCCGGACAAGGTTTTACGCCGTTCTGGGCATGCGATGACTGTGATCCGGTAGAGCCCGGGAACATCGCGGTTTCATCGATCGATGCAGTGGGAGATTTCAACACCGAGCCCTCATTCCGTCCGCTAGTATTGAACAACAGCATCAATACCGGGAAAAAAGGGAGTAACGCCATCATTTGGAACGCCGGTTCGTTTGGGCTGCCCTCGGTCGGAGCTGACCTGTTAAGCAATGCGGCCGTTGCCAAGAGGAATATGCTGACGGGCCCAGGCGCTTGGGGCTTGAATTTGGGTATTCACAAGGCCTTCCCAATCGGAGAGCGCGTGGTGGCAACCCTCGGGGCTGATTTCGACAATATTTTCAATCACCCCCTGCTTGCGCCGGATGCTAACTTCGGCGGCGGTGGAGGCACGTTCGCAGAACTGGGCGACTTTAACATCAGGGTCGACCAAACCACCGGAGCGGTGCTGCCGATTGCAGCTTCCGACGTCAACATCAATCCCGTTTTTGGCCAACTGACAAATAGTTTCCCCCAGGAAGGCGTGCTCAGCCAGCGGACCATTCGTCTGCGGCTGCGAATCACTTTCTAGTTGCAGGCATGAGTTAGCGTGGGGAACTGGAGTGGCTGTGCTCGAGCGAGGGGCGACAGCCACACGATCCGATGAAACTCCATTTTTTTGGCGCAATTATTGTCGTAGTGTGCTTTACGAGCGCTTTTGCCGAGCGGCCCGGAGGTTTTCGCGTCATTGGGCCGGGCGGTGGCGGTGCCATGTTCAATCCCACCATCAGCCCGCACGACCCCAACACCGTACTGATCTCCTGCGACATGACTGGTTCTTACATTACTCATGATGGCGGGCGCAGTTGGCGCATGTTTAACTTGCGCGGCGTCGTGAATTTCTTTGTCTTCGACCCGCTGGATCCGAAGACGATATATGCTCACGCGACGGGTTTATGGCGCAGCACGGACGACGGCGAACGGTGGGATCTGGTGTATCCCAGTCCTTCGGCGGTCAAGGGCGTGAAGATGAGTTCGGATCACTCCGACGAGCAGATTCTTGCCGATCCGGATCCATTGAGCGAGATTGCAGCCTTGGCGGTTGATCCTTCCGACTCCAAGACTCTTTACGCCGCCGCTGGGACTAAGGAGAGTCCCGCGCTCTTTGCTTCGCACGACTACGGAAAGAGTTGGCAAAAACAAGTGGGCTTGCCCGATGTTCCGCGTCATCTCTGGGTGGACCCGAATTCCGCGGCCGATGGCCGTAGATTGTTTCTAGCAAGCGCACACGCGATCACGATAATTAGTCCCGGAGGTGTGCGCGGTTTCCCGTTCCCCACGCCTATCAGTGACATTTCGATGGGTTTTGATTCGGGTCCGCAGGCGACTATTTATGCCACTTCAGAGCAGGGCATCTACCTTTCGAATGATGCAGGGGCGAATTGGCGCAAGAGTGACCTGCCGGGCGTGGGAGCGAAAGTGCGTGCCATCGCGACCAGTCTGCATCATCCGGAGACGGCATACGTCTCCTACGATCAGCTAAAGGCCGATGGAGAGTCGTGGATGGGCGTCGCCAAGACCACCAACTCTGGCTCCGCCTGGAAGTTGGTGTGGAAAGAATCAGCGGTAGCCGCAAAGAACGTGAACGACGCTTGGATCACGGAGCGCTTCGGGCCCGCTTGGGGAGAGAATCCTCTCGCCCTTACGGTGGCTCAGCAGGACGCAAATCTGGCGTATGGTACGGACCTCGGAAGAACCATGCGGACGATTGACGGAGGCGCAACGTGGGCAGCGGTCTATTCACGCAAAGTGAATGACGCCGGCTGGACCAGCCTTGGTCTTGATGTCACCACCAGCTACGGAATTCATTTCGACCCATTTGATCCAAAACGCCAGTTCATCACCTACACCGATATCGGACTCTTCCGCAGCGAGGACGGCGGCGTCTCGTGGACTAGTTCAACGGCCGGAGTTCCCAGAGATTGGATGAACACAACGTATTGGGTCGTTTTTGACCCCAAGCTGCGCGGCCGGATGTGGAGTGTGAACAGCTATACTCATGATCTTCCTCGCCCCAAGATGTGGCGGCATAACTCAGTGCTGCATTACAAAGGTGGCGTCTGCCGCAGTGATGACGGCGGAAAGCACTGGACCAAATCGAACGCCGGGATGGACGAGACCGGCGCAACCCATATCCTGCTCGATCCCACCAGCCCTGTCGATGCACGAGTATTGTACGTAACCGGTTTTGGACGAGGAGTCTACAAAAGTTCGGACGGCGGTCGTACTTGGGCACTGAAGAACAGCGGCATCACTCAAGAGCAGCCGTTCGCGTGGCGGTTGGCGAGAAGCTCGAATGGAACTCTCTACGCGGTGATCGCGCGACGGTCGGAGGATGGAAGCATCGGCAACGCTGGCGATGGCACTCTGTACCGGTCGACCGACGGAGCGGAGCACTGGCAACCGGTTTCGTTGCCTGAGGGAACGAATGGACCAAATGGCCTCGCCATCGATCCAGAGTCGCCAGATCGACTTTACCTCGCCGCCTGGGCTCGAGCGACCGGAGAACATGGAGATGGCGGAGGAATATTTCTCTCGGAGAATGGCGGCAAAAGCTGGACGCAGGTGCTCGACAAGGATCGCCACATTTACGACATCACGATTGATCCGCAAGACCCCAATGTGCTCTACGCGGCTGGCTTTGAATCGTCGGCCTGGCGATCGGCAGACCGCGGGTTGCACTGGACACGGATTCCCGGATTTAACTTCAAGTGGGGGCATCGGGTGATTCCCGATCCCCTGCATCACGATGAGGTCTACATCACGACGTTCGGCGGAAGCGTGTGGCATGGTGCGATTACTGGGCAACAGCGGAGCGGGGACATCGCCACGCCAGTTCTCGATCCTGGGCAGTAAACGGAGGAGGTAGGTGATCAATCGGCGCCAATGGCTGTATGGAATGGGTCTGGTGGCAGGGTCTGGAATGCAAGTAAGCAGGGGCGCCAGTGTTCCGGCCGAAAACGCACCGCAACCCGTGTCCTTGGAGCTTTCTCAGTACGAGCCAAGAAGTATGCTCCACGTGCACGAGTCCCACGTCGAGCGTTCGAGATTTCCACTCATCGATTTCCATACCCACATCTCCGGCTCGAGAAAATCGGAGAACGGGGTTGAACTCTCGCCCGATCGCGAATACCTGGGATCTCCTCAGGAACTGCTCGCGGTAATGGACCGCAAGAACATTCGGGCGATGGTCAACCTGACTGGTGGCTACGATCATGGCCTCGCCGAAGCTGTCTCCAAGTACGACCGAGCATATCCCGGCCGTTTTTACACCTTCACCGAGCCTTCTTATTCCCGCTTCAAGGAACCGGACTATCCGAAGCTGCAGGCACAGGCCATCGAGCAAGCGCATCGCGATGGCGCGCGAGGCCTGAAGATTCTCAAAACATTGGGACTCTACCTTCGTGAAAATATCACCTCGGGTTCGCTGGTGAAAATTGATGACGCGCGTTTTGATCCCATGTGGGACGCCTGTGGCCAGCTCAATTTTCCGGTGGCGATTCATGTTTCGGATCCGATCGCATTCTTCACCCCTACCGATCGCTTCAACGAGCGCTACGAGGAATTGAACAACCATCCGGATTGGTCGTTCCATGGCGGGGACTTTCCCAGTAATGCCGAGTTGATCGCGGCTCGTAACCGCGTCATCGCTCGACATCCCAAGACGCAGTTTGTTGTCCTGCACGTAGGCAACTTCGCGGAAGATCTGCAAAACGTGTCGGAGAATCTGGACCGCTATCCGAACATGTTCGTGGATCTGGCGGCGCGCATCGGAGAACTCGGACGCCAGCCGAGAACAGCGAGTAAGTTCTTCGATAAGTATCAGGATCGGATTCTGTTTGGCACGGATGCGACCCCGCATGGTGACGAGTTTCCGCAGCAGGTCTTCAACGACAAGCTGTACGAGATCTATTTTCGTTTTCTCGAAACCGAAGACGAATACTTCGACTATGCTCCAGCTAAAATCCCGCCGCAGGGTCGCTGGAGAATTTACGGGATTGGATTGCCGGAGACGATCCTTAAAAAGGTGTACTACGAGAACTCTACCCGGATATTGCGAATCTGATGCGACGCCATTTCCATCTCATTGTCTTCCTGACCCTGGCAACACTGTCTCAGGCGCAAGTGCGTGTGTGGGAAGGGACGCTCGCTCTACCCACTTTCGAAGAGGGAATGCCTGATCCGAATCCTCCGTTTGACCAGTTCTCGAACAACAAGATCAACTATCCCTACGTTCTGCGCGAGAATCTGACCAGCCACCGCGTGAATCACGACTGGCGCGCCATCTATCTGGAAAATGAATACCTGAAGTGTTCCGTGCTGCCTGACATTGGGGGGCACCTTTACACCTGTGTTGACAAGATATCGGGACAGTCAATGTTCTACGCCAACACCTCCATTAAGAAGGCGGCTGTGGGCTATCGCGGAGCTTGGGCAGCTTTCGGCATCGAGTTCAACTTTCCGGTTTCCCACAACTGGGTGAGCATGTCGCCGGTGGATTTCGCCTTCCACAAAAATGCGGACGGCAGCGCCTCTGTGATCGTGGGAAACGTTGATCGCGTTTACGGAATGGAGTGGACCGTCGAGTTGATGCTTCGGCCGAAGTCAACGCTCCTGGAGGAGCGTGTGAGCCTCAGCAACCGCAGCGACGTCAGGCATCGTTTTTACTGGTGGAACAATGCAGCGGCGCGAGTTTCGGACGACTCGCAGATTGTTTACCCCATGCGCTTCGCCGCGAGCCATGGTTTCACGGATGTTGTTCGCTGGCCCGTCGATGAGGACGGCCACGACTTGAGCGTCATTCGCAATCATGTTCACGGCGCAGTATCACTTTTTGTGCATGGAAGCCGCGAGGAATTTATGGGCGTTTGGCACCCCGCAACCAGAACCGGTACGGTGCACTTTGCCCAGTACGAAGATCTACCCGCCAAGAAAATCTGGTCGTGGGGCGTGGACGAAGAGGGCATGGACTGGCGCAAGGCGCTCTCCGACGACGCCAGTGGATACATTGAAATCCAGGCTGGATTGTTTCGCAATCAAGAGACGTATGCTTATCTGGCGCCGCGGCAGTCTATTCACTTTTCGGAGTATTGGATGCCGGTTCGGGAGATTGGCGGCATCTCGCGCGCCAATCTGTCGGGGGTGCTGAGTCTTGCGCGCCATGGCAACACGTTGGTTGTAGGATTCAATGCCAATCGTGGTTTTCCTAAGGCTACCGTTTTCATCTTGAACGGTAGCAGTCGCTTATTCAGCGAGAAAGTTGATCTCGCCCCCGAACGTGCCTGGGCTCACGAACTTCCCGTCCTCGACTCGCAGGCTAAATACACCGTCCAGATTCGGGACGCACTGGGAGCGGTGCTGATCCGACATACGGAAGGCGAATATAACTGGACTCCGGAGTCTGAAATTCAGGTTGGTCCTCAGTCTTCCTACCTCATGCCCGATCCGGAGCGGAGGACATGCGATGACTGGATTGAACTCGGGAAGGATCTTGAACTGAACGGGAAAAATCTTCAAGCGCTCGATACCTACAAGGAAACACTTCGTAGATTTCCCGGCAGCTTCAGTGCCTTGAAATCGGCTGGGCGCCTGACCGCGAGCCTGCTGCGATTTGACGAAGCGAAGAGGTTCCTTGAGCAGGCGCACGCACGCGATACGTCTGACCCGGAAATGTCGTATTACCTTGGGATTGCATACGATGGCCTTGGCGAAACGCGGAAAGCGCGGACTTCATACGAGGACGCCCAGCGATTTGCCTCATTTCGCGCCGCTGGTGCCCTGCGTCTCGGAGAGATGCTGGCACGGGATGGCGATCTGGAAGAAGCCGAGTGTCATCTCAGCGAAGCAGTTCGAGCCGTACCTAACGACGCGCGTGCAATCGAAGAGTTGGTTGCGGTAAAAATCGCGTCCGGGAAGGTGGAAGAAGGGAAGACGCTGGCGCGTCAGGGAATCGCACTTTTTCCGCTGAGCTATCTTCTCAGCGAAGAGCTCGGCGATCCCAACCTCAAGCAGCTTGCAAATGACTCAATTCGCGTGCTGAACCTTGCCGCTGAATACATGCGTCTCGGACTGTACCAGCGGGCACTGACAGTGCTCTCGCGGGACTACCCGTCGCCACCCCTTGATCAGACTGAACCGGGCGCGCTGTCGCCCGATAGTCACCCGATGATCGCGTACTTCCGCGGATTTTGCCGCGAGCGTCTCGGACAATCGGGAGTGTCCGACTACAAGATCGCGTCGAAACTCTCGACCGCCTACGTTTTCCCCAGCTCGGCCGAAGAACTCACCGTCCTGAGTGCCGCCGTGCGTACAAACTCTCAGGATGCTACGGCGCAATATCTACTGGGCACGTTAGATTTCTCCCGCGGATTGACGGACTCGGCGCTGGAAGAGTGGTCGCTGGCTCGCAAGTCGAACCCGCAAGTTCCCGTTCTCGATGCGAGTCTGGGGCTGGCTCTGCTGCACGAGAAGCATGACGCTGAGCAAGCCCTCTCCACTTTCCGGGACGGACTGCAGAGCGACGCAAACAACGTCACCGTGTACCTGGGTGCGGACCAAGCGCTCAGCCTATTGTCGAAACCCGCCAGCGAACGAGTGCAAGTTCTCGAGAGGTATCCGGATCTCGCGGATGCGCCTTCCAGCCTGATCTTCGAACTGATTCTCAATCTGGCTGAGGCCGGCGATTTTCAACGCGCCGAGAGTCTGTTCCATAACCGATTCTTTCCACGGGAAGAAGGCGGGACGAACGTCCGCCAGGTTTGGGTTGAAGTCGAATTGCAAAAGATTCTTGCGTCGGTAAGGGACGGTCACTGCGCAGACGTTGTCGTTGTGGCAGGGCACTTGGGCACGCCGGTACCCGATCTTCCATTTACACATGACGGGCTGGAACCGATTCTGCAATCCGCGCGGACGACCTATCAGTTGGGTACTGCTTATGCCAGCTGCGAAAGGCCCGAGGAGGCGGCAAAGAAATTCCAGCTGGCTTCGACAGCTTCCGCTCCTGACCAGGTGTTGTGGGCTTGGCGGGCAGCACAGAGACTACCCGGGTTCGACACGAAGCAATGGCAGGAGCGCCTGCAGAATGCTCTCGCACAGGGAAGGAGTCACAGCGACACCAGCAGCTATACCAGTTGGTGGGACTACACGGCTGGTACGCTCGCGCGCGCACTCGGCAATCAGCAGGAAGCGGACCAGAGATTTCAGAAGGCGCTGCTGCTCCCTGACCGGATGCTCGCGTACCACTTCACGCGCATGGCACGCGCCGAAGCTGCGCCGTAGTTTCCGAGCGATTGACGAGAAATAATCAATGGTCCAACGCAACATTCGAGTTGCACTTAAGAGCGAACTAGGAAATGGCGAGGTTAAATGAATAATGTGTTGCAATCTAAAATAGAAATTCTTGCAGACAAGTACTCTTTAGGGCAGGCTGCAGCCGACCATGCCGCACGCTCTCTTCGGCGGAGGCTGAGCAATCAGGGAGGCGTCCGCCTGGTAGCCGCAACCGGGGCATCTCAGTTTGAATTCCTGGATGCGCTGACCCGGGCGCCCAACATCGACTGGAGCCGGGTCGAGCTTTTTCACCTGGACGAATATGTCGGCCTGCCTTCCACCCATCCAGCCAGTTTTCGCAGATATCTATTCGAGAGGTTGATTCACAAAGCGGGAATCACTCAGTATCACCTGCTGGACGGTGATGGCGACCCAGACGGTGCGGTTACAAGAATTGGGGTCGAACTCCAGTCAAAACCGGTTGATATTCTCTTTGCCGGGATCGGAGAGAATGGGCACCTCGCGTTTAACGATCCGCCGGCAGATTTTCAGGTCGCTGATCCGTATCTTATCGTTGATCTCGACGAGGCATGCCGCCAACAGCAGGTGAATGAAGGTTGGTTCTCGAAGCTGCCGGATGTGCCTAAGAAAGCGATTTCAATGTCCGTGCAGCAAATCCTGCGCTCCAAGGAGATTATTGTGGTAGTGCCGGACACTCGGAAAGCACGTGCGGTTAAGGAGTGCCTTGAAGGGGAGATCAGCCCCTTGATGCCGGCGTCGATTCTGCGGAACCACCCAAATGCTACTATCTACCTCGACGCGGATTCGGCGGCGCTCTTAAGTCCAGGGGTTTCAGCCGCGCCATAAGCAGGCAAGGGATGCCCGCATCTGCGCAAGTCACCGCGCTGGAACGTGCGGCCCATTTGCAACTTGCGCGCTAGTGGTGGGTGCGCTGCTGTTTGCGTTGACGCCAGACCTGAAGCGGCGGTCGTACAAAATCATCATGCCGCTAGTGAATGTATGCCCCGCCTGGCAACAGATACTGAATGGGCCACTCTTCGCGCCTCCGGACCACAAGATCTGACCACTTCATGATCGGCCCGCCGGGGTGCGGAATTAGTTTGACGGTCAGCAGTGTTTCTGCAATTGCACTTGCCAGCGTGAATCCTTCCTCATCACTGGCCACGGAAAAGTGTCCCGCATGCAGTTTTAAACGCGAGAAACGGACCGCGATCTCAGCGTCTTCGATCATCTGCAAGAAATAGGGTCTTCCCGTCAAGAGCGAATTGTAAACGTAACCCGCTAACACGCTGGAAAGCGGATTGACGTAGGCGTGGTCGAAATCGAGCTGAGCAAAAGAGGGATCATCTTCCGACACCGCCTTGTAGGGCATGCGCGTCTCGCCCAGTCCGCGAAAATCGAAGGTGACGATGTCGAAGCCCGCATCCAGGCACTTCACAATCTCGGGCCAGTCGTTTATGCCCGCCTTGCCATCCTTGCTGAACCACAGCAACCAGCGATGACCCTGGTTTGCTGTTCGGTGAATGTGCAACAGGGGCATGACAAGATTTCGACTGTGACGCAAGACGTAGCGATCGATGGAGGTGCCTGCGAATATAGAAGAGCCTGCACTCTCCCACGCAATCTGGTGCTCGGCTGGTGCCACACCGCCATATTCGCTGATGTTCCAGGTTGCGATGCCAGGATAGTTGTCCCCGAGATAAAGTCGCCGGATGGATTGAACCGAGCCTGTTTGGTGCTCCTTGTAGTAGTCACGGATTAGATCCATCAGCGACCGTGCATCTTCGAAGTCCAGCATCACTTGGCCAGTGCGCGTGCACTGGATGGTTTTCTCATCCAAATCTTTGGCCGAAGCGAGCGCGTGTCTCTCCGGCAGCTGATTGAAATGATCCAGAAATTCAAATGCTGCTTTTTGATTTTCATCGGAGTACTGATGGCCGTGATAACCCTCCGCCATTGCGATCCGATCCGCATGACCAAAACGGCTATACAACCTGGACACTTCCTGGAAAGTCTTGTGCGTGCCTTCAATGGGAAAGAAATCGAGCGTCGCTGCGGCAACGAAGACCGGGCGCGGATACATCAGCAGCAAGAGTCCGGCATTGTCGACGCCGTTCGATATCATGCCGTACAGATCCTGCTCAGGATCGCTGTCCGGATCCTTAAATATCCGATTGTGAATTCGCATGGGCAATGAGGTGATGTAGCAGGAGACGGCGGCTACCTTGATCCGGGGCTCGAGCGCCGCGATGTGCATCGCTTGAAAGCCGCCTCCGCTGGTGCCCGTAATATTGATGCGTTCAGCATCGACCTCTGGACGCGTCAGGAGGTAATCGAAGGCGCGTAGACCATCCCAGATTTCCCAACGTGCCAGATTTGTGCCCGCGAGATAAGCCAGATTGCCCAGCACTGCGTGCTCCGCGCAGATCCGGTTGTAGCGGCTCTTGCCCGCCTTCGCATCCCAGAACTGGCTGCGCTCCCCTTGACCGACGGGGTCCCAGCTGATAACCACATAGCCGCGCCGCACCAGTCTCTGGCAAAGCGTCTGATAGTGTGCCTTCCCGTTCTCTGCATGGCCGGCCGGGACTAGAACGGCCGGGTGCTTCGTTTGCTCACCGTTGTTGGGGTCGTCGGGCACATAGAGAAGAGCCGTCACGTATACGCCGGGGAGGCTTTCGAAGATCAATTTTTCAATGTGAAAGCCGTCCATCGCAATGCGTCCCGTGACGTGCGGGTGCAGCGGAGTTCTTGTCGTGGGCAGCCCTCCGAGCATGGTCAGAAGCTTTTGATGTATTTCCTTCTGCACGCGCAGTAGATCTTGCTCTGTGCGAATCCCGTCCCAGACCGTCATCCTCTCTCCGTCTTCGCGCCAAGCCAACTCCGTTTGATATTGAAGATAGGGCGTGATCTGCGGACCACTCGGAGGCAAAGGCAACACCGAGAACGCCTCCGCGGGCGGAGTCGATCCGCCGAATGCGCATGCGGCTGTCCAGACGACCACCATGAAGCAAAGAAATATTCTGCTTTGTCGCCTTGGTAGGCTCCGAAGAACCGTTCTGGCACAGAGTCTCACAGGACGTTTTCGTGAAGGTGAACGGAAGTCAGCAACGTATGGCCAGATGAAACTTGCCGCACGCTCTCCCGTCGAATAAGTTCGGTCGGCATCACGAGCTGCTGGGGGGGCAGGTCTGGTTCCTGAATCCGCCGCAGCGCAAATTCGGCTAAATGGCCGCCGAGCTCCTTAGGAAATTCGCGCACCGTTGTAAGTTCCGGATGCAGCACTTCCCCGATGGTGTCATTGAAGCCCGCGACACTGATGTCGTCGGGAATTCGGATTCCAGATTCCTGCAACGCCTGGTACACGCCAGAAGCGGCCTGATCCGTGCCCGCAAAAAGCGCGGTGGGCCTGTCTCCGCTGGCCAGTAGGGCTTTCACCGCCAGATATCCGAGTTCGCGATCCTCGGAACTGATCTCGCTAAAACGGGGTTCAAGGTCGGCCTCCTGCATAGCCTGGCGGTAGCCCGCGGCACAGCGCGCGAACCAGGGAAGACGCTGATTGCCGATATACCAGATGTTTCGGTGTCCTTGGGCGATAAGGTATCGGGTGATGTCAGTGGAACCCCGCACATCGTCCGTAAAAACGCAGTCGTACTGTTCCGGTTGCCACTCCCCGACAATGTTGTTTCCCACGAGAGAGAACGGAATCTTCCTCTCCGAAAGCGCCGCGAGAATACTCACAGAGTGTGTGCCCGTGAGGATGACGCCACTCGGTCGATTGGATCGCATCAGAGCTTCGGGAAGACGTACGCCCCTCAGAGGGGCGTTCAGGTCACAACGAAAACTAATGAAGTGCAAATCCCAGTCATGCTGGGCGCAGTACACCTCCGCCCCCAATAGCACTTTCGACTGGAACTCGTTAACCGTGTCGCGGTTGCCGAGTATGAACGTGATCGTTCGATTTCTTTTTCCTGCCGCCAGCGTTACACCCAGTTTTCGAGCGGCGGACAGGACGGTTGCCTGAACGGAGGGCTCGACATGGGAACTTCCGCTGGCGATGCGCGATACCGTCGTCAAGCTTACTTTCGCGAGCCGGGCCACCTCGGCGTGACGCTGCGTTTCCTTCGAGTCCGAGGCTGAATCTGGACTCACTTCCAACTTGCGAACCGCGCCGCCGTGCGATCGAACCGCCATACCCTGGGAGCACAGGGCATCCAAGTCCCCCCGCGCCGTGACCGACGAGACGGCAAACCGCTCGACGAGTTCGCGTACGGTGATCTGGCCTTTTTGTTCGATCAACTCGAGGATCTTGCGGCGGCGTTGCTCCGCCAACAGACGGGAATCTCTTCCAGTCTTCATTAACTTAGGTTCCCTCGCAGGAGGAGTGCTTTCCTCTGGGTTTGCATTCCCATATTTTATACTCCCCATTCAAGGAAAATAAAAGAAAGTGAACGGAGAATGCGGAAATCTTCCGCCCGAACTCGCCGAAAGCCCAGCCATTTAAGCGGTTCGGAGCACCGCAACGTGGGCTTGCTGCCGGCGGCCGAATATCCATAGATAACTGTCCCTTGCGACTGCTTGTGTTTACTTGCGTCAACGTGTAAAAAGGAAACCGCTCTCCGCCTGAACTGCACCAAGGCACAACTTGCGACCGAAGGAGCGATCCCAGGATGAAGCGGCGTGACTTCATGGCAGGCGTGGGGGCCTCCATTCTTCTCGCAGTGTCGCGCGGCAACACGCAAGTCCCGGCTCAGCGCCCGCGGCTCCTAATCGCTAATACCGATCCCTTTACCGGTTTAGCGCTACTGAAAACCAGGTACGTGAACGGAATGCGCCCGTCCGACGATATGGAGGGGTTGGCTCTTTCGTGGCTGCTCACCCGGCAAGACAGTTTTGCGGAGAAGGCCTTAGCCGCGATGCGCGCCGGCCACATCACGAAGGGAGTAAAGCCTTCGCGTTCGTGGGTTGACTATGCCCGCTGGTCCCTCGCATTCGATTGGCTTTCTGGATATCGCGGCTTCGAGCCTGCCTTACAGGATCGGATTGCGAATGAGTTGATGGAGGGTGCCTCGGCGATGCTCGCGAGCCCTGACTTCGCCGATCCAGGTAACTACTCGTACCACAATTATGCCGTGCGCTATCTCTCCTTACCCGTGTTCGTCTCCGCCGCACTCGATGGCTACGCAGGCTGCAACAATCGTTGCAGTTCGTGGCGCTCCCAGGTGGCAAAGTGTCTGGCCAACATTCTCGAAACCACGAGCGTGGTCTCTCCCGGGGGCAGCTATCACGAATCCATGGATTACATGCGCATCACATGGGCCAGCCTGACCCTGCTCGCGGAATTGCAGCGCACGACGACCGGTGTAGATCCCGCGCTGCACTACTCCCTGTTTCGCAATATTGGGAACACCTACCTCTATAAGTTGCTCCCGGATGGCACGCCCTCGCGCGAAGGTGACAACGAATATCCAATTCTGGATTTGCGCGACACTTCCGTCCTCGGTTACGCCGTCAATCGCTTTAAGGATCCGTACAGCGCTTGGCTCCTGCGCCAGAGTGGCTTCTTCCCAAAACACTGGACCATTCCCGTTCTCGAGTTTCTTTGGGACGACCCTGAAGTCACGCCGCGCGATCCATCGCTTGCCGGCGAAGATGAATTGGCACGGCAGCACTATTTTTCGGGTGTCGGACATTTGGTCATGCGCAGTGGATGGAAGCCGGACTCAACCTGGATTGAATTCGACTGCGGCCCTTACCTAGCGAAACATCAGCATCTCGATCAGAATCAGATCACGATTTATCACAGTGGCTATTTGGCAATTGACAGCGGGGCTGATTATACCGACAGCGAGAGCCCACACTATCTCAACTATTACCGGCGCACGGTCGCTCACAATTCGATATTGATCTACGATCCGTCAGAAAAATTCTTTTGGTCGCAGAATCTCTTGGCGGCGGCCAACGACGGCGGGCAGCGCATGGACTCCTCCCGCTTCTGGAACACTATCCGCAGCCCTGAGGATTTCCAAAGTACTCGCGATCTGTGGACTCTTGGATCGATGCGCGTAGTGGATCATCTGGCTGGGCAATACCACTATGCGATGGGTGATGCCAGCAACGCATATTCGCGCGAAAAGCTAAAGAAATTCACACGCGAAGTTCTCTATGCACCTGCGCAGGATCTGCTCTTCGTCTTCGATCGGGTCGTGAGCACGCACCCATCTTTCAAAAAGGTGTGGCTGTTGCATGGAGTTAACGAACCGAGCGTAGACCAAGACGCAGGGCAGGGAGCACCGGAAGCGAAAGAATTCAAGAACGCCTCAACTTCTCGCTTCCGGGAGGGCGCGGGAGAGTTGCTGGTGCATTCCCTACTGCCGCGTGAGCGGGTCATCACACGCCGCGGCGGTCCGGGTCATGATTTCTACACTCCCGGCGATGACCACGGTGGCCCTTGGGGAACCGGCGAAAACTGGCCGCTGGAGCCGCAGGAGGGCGGGCCGTTGCCGCAAGACCCGAGGCTCCAGCACATGTGGAAGACTTTTTGGGGCGACGACTTCTCGAAGATTTCCCCTTCGAACCGCAAGAATGTAGTGCCGGGCGCCTGGCGCATCGAAGTGTCGCCGTCCATTCCCGCCGAGGAAGACTTCTTTCTTCACGTTTTCGAGATCGGCAATACTGGCGCCACTGGCAAAAAACGCACCGAACTGATCGACGGAGGTAATTTTCTGGGCGCTGCCTCCGAGGGCGGCCCCTTCGTGTTGTTCAGTACTTCGGATGCTGCTTCTCAGGGAGGCGAGGTCTCGTTGCCGGATGTGGCATGCGATTCGCTCATAGCGTCCGGCCTGCTGCCGGATACGGTCTACGAGCTTAGTTTCACCGGCCCGAATGTTTCGTCGTCGCCCGCTGCGGTGTTGCCAGGCGTTCTAGCCGACATACTCCGCTTGCGCACCAACGGTAAGGGCCTGCTGCGACTGGAGAAGACGAATCTCGGGAATCTGCGTCTTCGGATTGCACGAATTTGAGATTTGGCTGAATTGGAACCGGGAATTACACATACGATTGCTGATGAGACTTTTCAAGGCGGTGGCTTGGGTCTTCAACAATGGCTTTACTCTCCCGCAGTCGCAGGCCAATTGAATGTTCAGCCCGGCCAGTGTTGCGAAGAGCTATCTCGAAGAACTGCACATCTTGCATCCGAGCGAGAAAGTTAACGATGCGGCCTCCGCGTACGGCGTTTTCATGCAAAGTTACTTCGGCGGACGCGCGGAGTGCCGCATTCGCAGTTGGGAGGTGCCAGTCTGCCTCGTGGATTTCATGTCGCAGTATCCCACTGTGAGCGAACTGCTGGACAACTGGAGCGTTTTGACAGCGAAGAACGTAATTTTCCCCGATGCGACGAAGGCGGTGCGCAAACTGCTTTCGCAGATCACCCTCGACCGGTGCTTTGACCGCGCCCCCGAAGCTTCCTCCGATGACGAAGATTTTGTCCGGCGACAGCCGGAAGCGGCGACCGAACGCAATTTCTTCAAGTTCCTTGGGCAAATCGTCGATGATGTCGAGGATGTCTTCATGGGGAGACCGCTCCAAAAACTCACCGCCGCTCTCCCATGCTCCTCGATAGCGCGGATAGATGACCCAAAACCCCTTGGCAGCGAGAAATTCCGATAGCGGTTGCTTGCGCGGAATCGAGGGCATGCCGTCGCAGAGGACGGCCACCTTCTGGGCCTTTCGTTCCCGCGACGGAGGCAGGAACTCCGCGACGATTTGTTCTCTGAATCTCGTTCTGAACATATGTCCGGACATTATCTACTACGCCTCGAAGTCTGGTTTTCTCTCGGACTGGATGATGGCTCAGTCGGGCGTCTACGCGGCGGACGTATCTGGATCGGTATCCTCACAGGGTCAGTCGAGGAATCGCTGATGCAATGGAGATTTTGCCGTTGCTTAGGTTAAATGTGCTCGTTTCCTCAGGGCAACAGATACGACGATGCAATCGGAACCTGCTCATATCCAATATCGTCTTGGTCGGTGCGGTCAAAGCTCTGTGCGCGACATGCGGGTCGCCGATCAGAGGTTGTTTAACGAAGGCGCAATCCCTCTGGAGATAATTTCGAACATCGCGGAATCCTTCGAAAGGATGCTGCTGACGGTAATCAATGACGTTCTCGACTTCTCGAAAATCGAGGCAGGTAAAGTTGAGCTGGAGGCGATCGACTTCAATCTTCGCGATTGCCTGGAAGAAACTCTGAAGACGCTCGCATTGCGGGCAGGCGAAAAGGGACTTGAGCTTCTGTGCGATTTAGCCCCCGACGTGCCGGAATTGGTTTCAGGGGATGCCGTACGCCTACGGCAGATCGTGCTCAACTTGGTCGGAAATGCGATCAAGTTCACTCATCAGGGCGAAGTTGCTGTCCGCGTGAAAACAATAGCCACGACTGAGGAGACTCGAACCCTGCAGATTACCGTAGCTGATACTGGGGTCGGCGTTCCTCCGGAAAAGCAAAAGTTCATCTTTGATCCTTTTACTCAGGCAGACACATCGACAACACGCAATTATGGCGGAACGGGTTTGGGGCTGACTATCTCTGCCCGGCTGATCTCCATGATGGGAGGAAGAATCTGGCTGGAGAGTGAGGTAGGACGAGGCAGCCAGTTCCACTTCACTGTGCAGCTACGAGTTGGGGACAAGAAACCTGACCCCGAGTCTATGGTTCCAATCGAGGCACTGCGCAATGTGAGAGTCCTGGTGGTTGATGACAATTCAACAAATCGGCGAATTGTGCAGGAGATGTTGAAGCGCTGGGAAGTGAATAGTACGGCCGTGGAGGGTGGCGAGCAGGCTTTGGCAGAGCTAGTATCAGCTCAACTCGCGGGGCAGCCTTATCAACTGCTCCTGACGGACATGCACATGCCAAAGATGGACGGCTTTACACTGGTGGAAGAAATCCGGCACAGGGCGGGGCTGGAGATGATCGCGATTATGATGCTCACCTCCGCGGCACATCGCGGAGAGACCGAACGTTGCCGCGCCTTAGGTATTACATCTTACCTTTTCAAACCAATTCGAAAAGCGGAACTGCTGACCGCAATCTTGGCCGTGCTGGGAAAGAACTGTGCGATTTCTTTACCGGCACTGGCGGCGCGATCGGAGACGGCTGCGCACGGCAAAAGCTTGAATATTCTCTTGGCAGAAGACAATCGTGTCAATCAAGTGGTTGCGACCCGAATTCTGGAAAAAATGGGGCACACGATCACGGTCGCCCAGCATGGTTCCGAGGCCTTATCGCTGTTAGCGGCACAGTCTTTCGATCTGGTGCTAATGGACGTTCAAATGCCGCAAATGGATGGCCTCGCGGCCACAAAAAGCATTCGTCTGCACGAGACGCGAACGCATTCTCACCTGCCGATCGTAGCCATGACGGCCCACGCAATGAAGGGGGACCGGGAGCGCTGCTTGGAGGCAGGAATGGACGGGTACGTCTCGAAGCCGATCAACACCAAGGACCTGGAATTGGCGATCGCCGACGTCATGCATTTGCCCACCACTAATGGCCCGGACCTAGAACCGAACGTTTGCCCGGAAGGATCACTTTTAAAACCGGTCAATTTGGATTTTAGTCAAATACTTGGTCGGCTTGGTGGCGACGAACAGCTATTGCATGAAGTGATTGAGATATTCATCGATCTGGCTCCCAAGCATGTTGATACGCTACGACGGGCCCTAGGAGAAGGAGATGAAGAAGTTGTAGAGAGAACAGCACACAGCATGAAAGGAGAATTAGGGTATCTGGGAATCGCGGAGGTGTCGGAGCAGGCTCGTGAAATTGAGGAATTAGGCCGAAAACACGATCTGGAGCAGGCATCGCGGGTTTTCGCCGCTTTCGAACCTGCAATTTCTGACATCGTTGGGACGATGAGAACAAACCTCGTTGAAAAGTCGCGGGTGGCTTCGTCAGGAGCTGGGCAATGAGCAGCGGAATGCCAATCACTCTACATTCTACGAAACCAGGATCAGATATTTCGTGCGGACAGGTTCTCATCGCCGAAGACGACGCCATGTTCCGCAGGATATTGCAGAGCTGGCTGGAGAGGTGGGGCTATAAGGTGATTGTTGCTGAGGATGGCGCTAAGGCCTGGAGCATCCTCCAGCAGGAGCATCCGCCAGAGTTGCTGATCCTTGATTGGGTAATGCCTGAAATTGACGGAACGGAGCTGTGCCGCAGGATTCGCGAACGGCAGAGGTCCCCGTATCAGTACATTTTGCTGGTAACCGGAAAAGATGACAAACAAGACGTAGTGGGTGGGCTGGAGGCGGGAGCTGACGATTACTTAACCAAGCCATTTGACCAAAATGAGTTGCGGGCGCGCTTGCAAGTGGGTCGGCGTATTCTCGCCCTGCAGCAGGATTTGATCAATGCTCGCGAGGAGCTTCGGATTCAGGCGACTCATGATGCACTCACTGGTATCTGGAATCGCGGGGCAGTGCTGGACTTGATGCATCGCGAGCTTGATCGCGCCGCAAGAGCCGAAACGCTAACGGCGGTTCTCATGCTGGACCTCGACCACTTCAAGAATATAAACGACACTCATGGACATCTGACCGGTGATGTCGTTCTGCGAGAAGTTGCAAAACGTATTGCCCAGAGCGTCCGTCCTTATGATCTCGTAGGGCGCTACGGTGGCGAAGAATTTCTGGTAGTGCTTCCGAGCAGTGGCAAAACTGAAATCGAGCAAAGCGCAAACAGAATTCGCTGTGCCATTGCATCCACACCCATCTTGAGTGCTAGCCCAGAGGTTCGCGTTACGGTCAGCATCGGCGCGACCTTGAGTTCCGCTGGCTGTAGATCAGAGAAGGATCTACTTCTGGCCGCAGACAAAGCGTTGTATCAAGCCAAGGATGGCGGAAGAAATCGAGTCATCGTACTGTGACCTTAAGAAGGCAAAATGTAAAGAATACGTCTCCGCAGGCTAGAAAGTTTATGAGAATTCTCATCGTCGACGATAGCAGAATCATGCAGGCAGGAATGAAAAGAGCTCTGGTGAATGCAGGACACGAAGTGACTGTAGCCGGCGATGGCAAGGAAGGCCTGATCGCCGCTCGTGAGACACTTCCCGACCTGATCTTGCTCGATATGATGCTGCCGATGATGTCGGGAACCGAGGTACTCTCGGCACTGAAGATGGAAGCATCTACGAAGGAGATCCCAATCTTTGTCCTCACCGGCCTCTCGCAAAAGAACGAGGACAAGCTGCTGCATGCGGGGGCGGCGAAGTACTTTGAGAAATCAAACCATCTCCTGGAACACAACTTCGCCGCCCTCATTGAAGCAGTCGGGCGATGCAACGCCAAACACGTATAGTCCGCCAATGGAGCAGCGGTTTCTCCGCGGCGTCGCTTTACGGCCTGGGATACTTAGGCGAGGGGATCTGTAAGAAGGATGGCAAAACGGAGGATTCTGTTACATCCGCCAGTGGTCAAAAGGTATACCCGTGGACTAGCGGGGAACTCGGCGAAACAGGGGGCGAAAGGCCGCATAAAATGAAGTCGCCGCAGCCACCCTTTTTGACCACCCCATAGGCAAGGGCTCAGGAACGCTTGAAATGACAGGATTTGCCCTTTCCTGCGTCCATTGGTGCGCCGTCCTCGTTGACTCTGCCTCGTCACATCCCTAACATTGCAGCCTGAGTCCCAGCGCCCGCTCATGATCGGCCAAACCATCTCGCACTACCGCATCATCGAGAAGCTGGGCGGTGGCGGGATGGGTGTGGTTTACAAGGCCGAGGACGCGCGGCTACATCGCTTCGTCGCCCTGAAATTTCTTCCTGACGATGTTGCCAAAGACCCGCAGGCACTCGCTCGCTTTCAACGCGAAGCCCAAGCCGCCTCCGCACTGAACCATCCGAATATCTGCACGATTTACGACATTGGCGAGCAGGACGGGCAGGCGTTCATCGCTATGGAGTTTTTGGATGGGTTGACGCTGAAGCATCGCATTGCGGGGCGTCCTCTGGAAACGGAAGTTCTTCTCCCCATCGCCATCGACATAGCCGACGCGCTCGACGCAGCTCACTCCGCTGGTATCGTCCACCGCGACATCAAGCCTGCCAATATATTTGTCACCAAGCGCGGACATGCCAAGGTTCTGGATTTCGGGCTGGCGAAGCTTTCTGTTAGACAGGGAGCGGGTGCGGACGCGAACGCCACCATCGACGTGGAGTCCCAACTAACCAGTCCCGGCGCTACGCTCGGCACCGTCGCTTACATGTCGCCGGAACAAGTGCGAGCCAAGGAACTCGATGGCCGGACCGATTTGTTTTCCTTCGGGGCGGTCTTGTACGAGGTGGCAACTGGGGCGTTGCCCTTCCGTGGGGAAAGCTCGGGAGTCATCTTCAAAGC
>ODAK010000709.1_pt1 | contig 38087 bp, 33 predicted proteins | sample 1539591 | NCBI WGS metagenome assembly ODAK01 (sample SAMEA3539303, study PRJEB22396) | soil metagenome | biome: tundra; feature: field; material: soil | place: USA | collected 2010-05 | depth 0.15 m | reverse complement strand
GAACTGCGGCGCTGGCTGGAAAACCTGGGCGATGAAGATCTCGGCCGCTACAAGATGTAGGGCGGACTGCGAGCGAAAACAAGCGTCGAGAGGAGTCACGACGCGGCACGCATAAGTGCGTGCGCCACAAACGAGAAAAGCTATTTTCCCCAAATCAGCCAGATCACGTAGGTGAAGATGATGGCGCCCGCGGCGACGGAAATAGAGCGTATGCGGAAGGCAGCTCGGCGGCGCGCGACGATTAATGCTTCGCGACGCTCCCACCAGTCGCGCAGAATCGGCACCAGACACTCGCGCGAAATTTCGTAGCGAACGACGCCTCCGGCATCGACGGTTCTGAGAATCCCGTTTTCAAGCAGCTTCGGGAGCAGCGTCGGAACGTACCGGTTGAACTTGCCTGCGTAGTCCGTCAGGCCTTTCTCGGTTACAGCGAGGCGATGCCGGTCCGGCGAGATCAGAAGGTTGCACCAGCGGAAAAGCAGATCCGTGTGTGTGCTGCCCAGTTCGCTGATTTTGGCGTCGAGCGATTCGAGCACGATCCGGTCGACGCTGCCGCGCGCTTCGATGACGTTCATTCCCACCTTCGACGACCTCAGACGCGCCTCGGCGTCGAACAGCACGTCGAGAGCTGTCTTGAGAAAGAACGGATGAATGCGGTTCTCGCCTGCAAGGATCATGGGCGCGGCCAGCAGAGCTTCGAGAGCCTCGGGCTCCGCCTCGAGATTAAAGCGGCGGGCTTCCGTGACCACCGTTTCTTTCGCAGCATCGACGCTGAGCGGGGTGAGTTGCACGCGGAAGCCAAGCAGATTCGGGATATGCTGCCGGAGCCTTTCGAATGCGGGTATCGCGTGGTGCTGAATTCCGATGACGAAAATCCCCGTTCGATTGGAGATGGCGTGCGCAAGCTCCGCGTCGAATAAGTCTGAGATTTCCGAGTTGGAATGGCACCGAATGTAATCCTCGAACTGGTCAAGCAGGATCACGACCGGCGTGTTGTTTTGACGGTGGAATGCCGCGAGCAAATCGTCCAAAAGTTCGCCCTGCGAGTAAAACTGAGGGTCGGCCGAATCGCGGCACGCATTGGCAACGGCCTCGCGGAGGTTGCTGGCGAAGAACCTGCCCTGCCAGTCATTGAAGTAAACGACGATCGCGCCTTCGCGTTCGAGGGCAGGCGCGAGACCGGCCTGCAGCAAAGATGTTACGCCCAGACCCGGCTCCGAAGCCAGAACTGTCAGACGTTCGGCGCGGCAGTTCGCCATGATTTCAACGATGAAATCAGCCCGCCCGCGAAGCAACAGCTCGTCATTCTGAGTGAGGGCTCTCAATAATCCAAAAATGTATCATAGGCCACAATGCCGTCTTCGATAAACTCAAGGTGATCGTGCGTGCCGCGCTGCTGTTGATTCTCGGAATTCTGTGCATTCACGCTGTTTCGGCGGCGCCGGGGTTCACGATAGAGCAGGCGTTGAGCGCGCCGTTTCCGGATAACCTGACTGTGTCGCCGGGGCATGATGCTGTGGCGTGGGTGCAGGATGCGGCGGGGGTTCGGAATATCCGGGTCGCGAAGGCGCCGGATTATCGAGCGACTCAGGTAACTGCATTCGCGGAGGATGACGGGCAGGAAATCAGCGAGCTCGTGTGGAGCCCTGACGCGGCGCGGCTTTTCTTTACGCGGGGCAGCGGACCCAACGGGCGGGGCGAGATTCCGAATCCAGACAGCGACCCTGCGGGCAGGCATCAGGAGATCTGGACCGTAGCGTTTCCGGATGTGGCTCGGCCGAACGCGGCCGTGAAGGCTGCGGACGGACATTCGGCTGCTGTTTCGCCGGATGGTTCGACGCTGACGTGGATCGTTAACGGCCAGGTCTGGTGGATGCAGTTGAACCATCTCGACAGCAAAGCGGGGCAGTTGATTCATGCGCGCGGGACGGCTTCAGGTCTTATGTGGTCGCCCGATGGACAACACATGGCGTTCGTCAGTGGCCGAGGGGATCACGCGTTCATCGGAATTTATGATGCGCGTGCGAGGTCGCTTCGGTTTCTCGAACCCAGCGTGGATACCGATCAATCTCCCACGTGGGCACCGGACGGGAGACAGATCGCGTTCATACGGCGTCCGGCTTCGAGTGAGTTCGAGTATGGTGCGCGACCCGCGGGCCAACCTTGGTCCATTCACGTTGCGAATGTTGAATCAGGCGCGTCGCGGGAAGTGTGGCGGGCGTACGAGGGGCGGGGCAGCGTGTTCCGAGGGATTGCGGGCGAGAACCAGTTGTTCTGGCGTGCAGGTGGCGCACTCGTCTTTCCATGGGAGCGGGATGGGTGGCTGCATCTCTGGTCCATCGGGATGGGGGTCGAGAAGCCCGTGCCGATGGTACTGACGCCGGGGAATTTCGAAGTCGAAGATGTGGCGGCGGGAACAGATGGTTCGCTGGTATTTTCGTCGAATCAGGATGATGCCGATCGCAGGCATCTGTGGAGGACCGGTGTGATCGGGAAGCCGCCGCAATCGCTTACGCCGGGGCAGGGAATTGAATGGTCGCCGGTGACGCTGAAGGATGGCCGGGTCGCGTTTCTGCATTCCGATGCGCGGCGGCCGGCGCGGGCGGCGCTGCTGGAGAGCAATGGTTCATCGCGCGATCTGGCGCCGGATACGATTCCTGGCGATTTTCCGGCCGCGCTTCTTACGGAACCGCAGGCTGTGACTATCACGGCCGCGGACAGTATGCGCGTGCGTGGCCAGTTATTCCTGCCGCCTGAGGGCGGGGCTGCAAAACATCCGGCGGTGGTGTTTTTTCATGGCGGGTCGCGGCGGCAGATGCTGCTGGGCTGGCACTACATGGAGTATTACGACCAGGCGTACGGCTTCAATCAGTATCTGGCGAGCAGGGGATACGTCGTGCTGTCGGTGAACTATCGCAGCGGAATTGGCTACGGTCTGGACTTTCGGGAGACGCCGCATTACGGCGCAACCGGGGCGAGTGAGTTTAACGACGTGCTGGGGGCGGCGGCGTTTTTGCGCGGCAGGCCCGATGTGGATGCCGCGCGCATCGGCGTGTGGGGCGGTTCTTACGGGGGATATCTGACCGCGCTGGCGCTGGCGCGCGCATCGGACAAGTTTGCGGTGGGAGTGGATTTGCACGGGGTGCATGACTGGAACCTGGAAGTCACAAGTACGGCGCCGGCACGCGATCGGGAGAAGCGGCAGGCGATCGAGCAGCTGGCGTTCGAGTCTTCGCCGATGGCTTCTATATCGACGTGGCGTTCACCGGTGCTGCTGATCCAGGGCGATGACGATCGTACGGTGGTGTTTGCGCAGACAGTTCAGTTGACGGAAGCGCTGAGGAAGCAGGGAGTGCATGTGGAGCAGTTGATCTTTCCGGATGAAATCCACGAGTTTCTGCTGCATGCGGACTGGATGAAGGCGTATCATGCAGCGGACGATTTTCTGGCGCGCTATCTGGAGCCTTAACGGCCGAGAGTGTTCAGATAGCGCCGCAGTTCAGCGTTCTCCCATCGGTCTGTATGGGGTTGAACATTTGCGGCTTGTCTCCGGAATCTCCTTACAAATGATCTTATATCCGTACGTATCGTGCTAATATCCGTTCGTATGGCAGTGAAGAAGAACGCTGCAGCGCGCGCGCTCGTGGCGCTGCGTTGGAAGAACAAGAGCAAGGCGGAAAAAACCGAGGTAGCTAAGGGGCTAAATGAATCGCGCTGGGCCAACGCCACGCCCGAGGAGCGCGCGGCACAGGGCGCGAGGCTGGCCAGGGCCAGAGCGAGCAAGAAGGCGAACGGTTGAGTGCAGAGCCGCGCCGAAAACTTTGGGGTATTTGCCTGTGATCGCGCCGCGGGGATGCTGCCGCATGAAGCCGAATCCACGATCACAGCGCAGGCTGACTGGTTCGTTGGTGAGAGGTCTTACCAGCCTGAATACCGGACGGTTTACTGGCGTTGTCTCAGGGAGGCATCCGGATTCACCTGCTACGAGTTTATCCGGAACATAAGCGGCGAACTGAAGGCGGCGGAAGGACGGAAGATCGAGATGGACGAAGAACTGAAATCGTTGTTCACGACGCTGATCGAAGGTCAGATTCGGACCGACAGATCACTCAATGAACTGGTGGTCAGCGTCAATAAGTACGTGGACGCTGCCGACGCGCGCATGCGCCGCATTGAAGACAACCTCGATGGCCTGATTCGCGCCATTACCAGTGAACATACCAACGGTAAGTCGCATTGAGGCAGCCGACGAGGAATGTGATCACGCCCGACGCCAGTGACAAGCAGAACAGCGGGACGTTTTCCCTAATCCGGATGGCGAGGGATTCGGTTCTCTTCAGTGGCCAGTAGTCGAGAAGCAGCATGACCAGGCAAGGTAAAGCAGCAGGGCGAGGAGGCAGAAGAATCCGCACAGCAGGTTTTTTAGTTCCGCGACCCACGCGACCGATTCCGCGCGCAAAGGATGCAGCGCGAAGAGCGCGGCTACAAAACCGCTGCGGTAAACGTAGCCGGTCAGCTTCCACAGCGTAGCCGGGTCAGCTTCAACAGGAGGAGGAGCAGGAGTACTGCATTCGCTGCGTGAATGCGGACATTGGTGAAGTGATGTCCAGCGGGGTCGAGCCCGTAGATGCTGCAGCCCAGCATTTGCGAGACGTGCCAGAACCGCAATGACTAAACCGGCGGCGATGACAGCGCGCCGCACTCAAGCCCCCAGCAAACGCTCTATGCGGACCTGCAAAATCACGACGTCCGGTGATTGCTGCACGGCATTGAAATAACGTTTTTGAAAGTCGGTACCGTTCTCGGCCGGCCTCATGATTTCACGCGACTGGGTGATGAGCGCTTCTGCCGCCGGCTGATCCGCTTTACTGTTGCGGGCCAGCGCTTCGTCGATTTCGACCACCAGCGTCGAGATATTTTTCAGCCAGGCGAAGTGAGGATCGTTCAGGACGAGCGCGAGAAAAGGCCCGGGACCGGGGATCGGCTCATGCGTCTTTTCGTATTCGGCGCGTTCGCGATCCAAAAGGAGTTTGTGCTGTGCCAGCAGAAGATCGCGAAGGGCCCCGAGCAGTTCTCTGCTTTCTGTGGTGATGGGTTGGGGAGACATGGCCGTTTCCATTGTCTATTGCGGCCATGCCTCCCCGCTCCGGGGGGCTTAGTTTTCGGAAGGTTTGTCGACGTGGTCGACGACGAAGACTTCAGTCGTTGCTTTCGTCGAGTCCAGCTTCAAGCCGATTTGCTGCTGAATGGCGGTGAAGAGATCTGGGTTCGGGGAGTCCGCCGGCGGAGGCGGGGGTTTGACACCCATGCCGGCAAACTGGAACTCATCGGGTGTCCAGTTCAGTGTGAAGTCCCAACGGCCTTTGATGCCGGTCTGGTCGACCACGGGCCGGTCGAGGACAGCGCCCTGCATCAACTGCGTAAAGTCGCTCATGTTCGCGTTGATGACCGCAAGAGCGCCGAGGCCTCTGAAGTTCAGGCCGGGCAGCCCATTGGGATCGCCAGCGCTCTGCGTCATTTTGGGGCCGGTCTTCGCGACGGTGAGCGCGTAGACGGAGAGTTCCTTTTTGTCGCGTTGGAAGGTAAGTTTGAAGCGATCCGTGAGGAGTTTCTGGACCATCATTTTCCACTGGGCATCGTTCGGCTGGCCTTCGCCGTCGGGCTTCGCGGAGATGTCGAATTTCTCCTTATCCACCCATTCAGGAGCTCCGATGACCTGCCGCGCATGTATCCCGTAAGCGAAGGTGATGAGATTGCTCAGCGTCGTATTGAGAGTGCTGAAGCTCCGTCCGTTCACCCGATAGCCCATCCCTCGCGCATCCGGGTTGCTCGGCTTGATGGTGGCCACTTCGAAAACGGGGTTCGCATCGGCCGCCATCGGTTTCGGTCGTGGAGGCGGTTCGGGAATGGCCCATGCGGTCTGCTGTGTGGCGCGCACCAGATTGAGCGGCACGGGCGCGGGGCCCTGCGTCCAGGTGCCAGCGATGGCGTTGCCGTCCGCGCTGAATGTGCCTTCGTAAGTGCCGCCGATGCCGGGGACCGTAATTTTCACGGCCTTACCCTGCACCGTTACGGCTCCCCCGGGTATCGCCTGGGCACCCTGGTCGATGCTGTAAAGGGCGGCTTTCAGCATCTCCCCATCGGTGGTCGTGACCTTCATCACGATGCGCAGTTCTTTGGCAGTGGGCGGCGCGCCGGGAGGCGGCGCGAGAGTTCCCTGCCAGTTACCGACGAGGCTCTGGGCGAGCAAGGAACTGCCGCAAAACGCTGTGAATGCGAGTATCCCAAACAGCAACTTTTTCATGAATATCTCCTGGACAGCTTAGACTTGCCTGCATATCCTTTTGTTCCTGAATCAGCCGTCAATTCTCCGACGGCTTTTCCACACGGTCGATGACAAGGACTTCCTTCTGTGCTTTGGTCGATTCCAGCTTCAAACCGATTTGCTGCTGGATCGCCGTGAACAGATCCGGATTCGGCGCGTTCTCCGGCGGGGGCGGTGGTTTCATGCCCATACCGGAAAACTGAAATTCGTCGGGAGTCCAGTTCAGCGTGAAGTCGAAGCGGCCCGGAATGCCAGTCTGATTGACTACGGGCCGATCGAGAACAGCGCCCTGAAACAACTGCGCGAGGTCATCCATCGATGCCCCGCCGCCGACGAGCGCGCCCAGTTGTCTGAAGCTCAGGGTTCGAAGAACGTCGCTGTCGCTCTTCGTCATCTTCGGGCCGGTTTTCGCCACGGTGATCGCGTAGACCGCCAGCTCTTTCTGCTCGCGATGGAACTTGAGTTGAAACCGATCGGCGAGAAGCTTCTGCAGCATGATCTTCCACTGGTCAGCGCTGGGCGCACCTTCGCCATCGGGTTTGCCGGAGATGTCGTATTTATCGTGTTCGACCCACTCGGGAGCGCCTATGATCTGACGCGCATGTAAGCCATAAGCGAACGTAAGCAGGTTGCTGAGAGTCGTATTCAGGGTGCTCATCGTCACGCCGTTGAGGCGAAAGCCCATCCCCGGCGTATCCGGCTTACTGGGCTTGATGGTGGCTACTTCGAAGGAAGGATTGGCATCGGCGGCCATGGGTTTCGGCTTCGCGGGAGGTTCGGGGATGGCCCAGGCGGTTTGTGCTGTAGCCCGAACGAGATTCAGAGGCATCGGCGCCGGACCCTGCGTCCACGTGCCTGTCAGGGTATTGCCGTCGTTACTTAGCGTGCCTTCCCAGGTGCCGCCGATGCCCGGGACTGGAATCTTCACGGCTTTGCCCTGCACTGTTATGGCGCCGCCGGGGATGCCCTGGCCGCCCTGGTCGATTGAGTAAAGGGTGGCCTTCAGCATGTCGGCATCGGTGGTCGCAATTTTGAGTACGATACGGAGTTCTTTGGCGGCCGCGGGCGCACCGGGAGGAGGCTGCAAGGTGCCCTGCCAACTGCCGACTAAACTCTGCGCAACCGCGTTACTGCCAAGAAACGCTGTAACAGCGATAATCCCCAGCAACAGCTTCCTCATGGGCGATCTCCTCGAAGAGATTTCAGGACGGCCGAGCCGTATCCCGTAGTTTCAGGCGGCCAAGGCCAAATTACGACCTTGTCGCGGTAAGAAGATGCGCCGCAAGGAGCGCGTCAACGACCGGCATCTCCATGTAGTCGTTTCGCTTATTCTACTTCTTTACTCTTACGCTCCGGAAATCCCGAATGTTCCGCAATTGTGCAGCCTCTTCAGCCAGCGAAGCTGGTATTGGACTAATGGCTGTTTGACGTGTTCGCTTTGGCCCGCTCAGTCACAGCTTGTTGCCGCGTGGCTACACTGTTGAAAGTTGAAGAGACCTGTCACAAGACCCGGTTGCTAAGCGGAACAGGTGTCCCGCTGTAGTGGGAGCGCACTTTGCGCGCGGCTGCTTTGCCTACTCGCTTCGCCAGTTCTTCCTCCGACGCCTGTCGCACCAGCGTGGAACTGCCGAATTCCTTCAGGAGTTTTCGCACGGTGATCTCACCGATGCCGGGGATCTGATCCAGTTCCGACGTCAGTGTGCGGGCGTTGCGCCTGGTTCTGTGGAACGTCACCGCGAAACGGTGCGCCTCATCGCGGATGGTCTGGATCAGATGCAGGATCGCTGAAAAGCGATCGAGCACAATCGGTTCGTTTTCCTGGCCGAGCACGTAGACGATCTCTTCGCGCTTCGCGATCGAGGCCAGCGGCTGGTTGATGATTCCGATTGTTTCCAGCGCATCCGCCGCCGCGTGCAGTTGTCCGAGACCGCCGTCGATCAGAATCAGCCCGGGCATCGGCTGCCCTTCGGCGAGCAGCCGGGAATAGCGCCGCGTGACGACTTCGGCCATGCTGGCGAAATCGTCATTGCCTTCCACGGTGCGGATGATGAACTTACGGTAGTCGGCCTTCTTCATGCGGCCTTCTTCCCAGACCACCATGCTTGCGACCTTGTCGGTGCCCTGAATGTGGGAGATGTCGAAACACTCGATGCGGTTCGGGGCCTCCGCCAGGCCCAGCGCATCCTGAACCGCTGCTTTGATGGCGACCGAGGAAGGCTTCAGAACGCGGAAACGCCCGTCGAAACTGTGCTTCGCGTTCGTTTGCGCCAGGTTCAGCATGGCCTTCTTCTGGCCCCTCTTCGGCGTGTGAATCTCGACTTTGCGATTCTTCTTTTCGGAAAGCAGTTCTTCCATGACCTCCTGGTCTTCGAAGTCGATCGGCACGTGGATGATGGCCGGCACGTACTGCTGATCGAGATAAATCTGCAGCAGCAGCGAAGAGAAGAACTCGGGGGGATCGAACTCCTGCTGGTCTTCCCAGAAAAAATCGCGCCGATCCACGATCACGCCGTTGCGCAGGTGGAAAAGGTTCACTGCCACCAGGGGTGGTTCGGCGTAGAAGCCGAAGATATCGGCATCATCCCCGGAGGCTGCGGCCATTTTCTGGCGCTGGTCCATTTCCTCGACGGTGGTCAACACATCGCGGAGCGCCGCCGCCTCTTCGAAGCGCATGTCATCGGAGGCTTCCTGAATGTGTCCACGAAGTTCGCTGGCGAGTGCGCTGTGTTTGCCTTCCAGAAATAACCGCACCTGACGAACCGCCTGCGCGTAGGCCTCCGGAGTCGTCAACCCATCCACGCAAGGTCCCGAGCACCTGTGGATGTGGAACTGCAGACAGGGCTTCGGATGAAAGCGCCGCAGGTCAACTTTGCAGGAAGGCACCAGGAAGTGCCGGTGAATGAAGCTCACCAGGCGGTACGCGAGGTTGCCTGGGAAGTAAGGGCCGAAATAGGTGGAACCGTCCTTGATCAGCCTGCGCGTCACGTACACGCGCGGAAAGCGTTCGTTCGTCAGCTTGATATAGGGATAAGTCTTGTCGTCGCGCAGCAGCACGTTGAAGCGCGGTTTGTACTGTTTGATGAGGTTGTTCTCAAGCGCCAGTGCTTCCTTTTCGTTATCGACCAGAATGTAAGCGATGTCGCGCGCTTCGGCGATGAGGGAGCCGGTTTTGACGTCGGAAAGCTTGTCCTCATTGAAGTAGCTGCGAACACGCGCTCGCAGGATCTTCGCCTTGCCGACGTAGATCACTTTCCCCGCCGCGTCTTTGTACAGATACACGCCTGGCGCGAGCGGCAATTGCGCGACTTTTTCCCGGAGCAGGTTAGGGCTGGATTGCATTTTTGCGGGTTCCCGCAAGGGCGCTGACGGGCCCCTACACGGCGCCGCAGCAATATAATTAAATTATGTCACGTAGCCGGATATCGCTGCTGTGGGTCGGGCTGGGGATCGCCACGCTGGCGCCTGTGCCTTCACGCGCGCAGCAAACGCCGGCGCCGAAGGAAGAAACGGCTCCCCCGCTGGACGATAGCCAGTTGCCTCCGGAAGAGGACAAAGCCAGGATTAAAGAGCAGTACAGCTTCAATCCGCTGCAGTCGAAGAAGGATGTCACTGTCGGCGAAGAGTACTTCAAGAAAGGCAGTTTCAACGCCGCCGCTGCGCGTTTTCGTGATGCGACGAAGTGGAACGATGGTAACGCCGAGGCGTGGCTTCGACTAGGCGATGCGGAAGCCAAACTGAAGGACATGAAGGCAGCGCGGGAGGCGTGGGAGAAGTACCTTCAGCTTGCGCCGGAAGCGAAGAACGCTGCTGAAGTCCGTAAGCGGCTGCTGAAGGCCGGTGTCTGATTCAGCGCTTTCTGATTCAGCCCTTGAAATCCCAGTAGACGGTACAGGTGTCCGTTTCTTCCTTCTGCCGGAAGAGTTTTTTGAAGTCCTCTTCGCCGATCTTGTGGCCTTTGTCGCAATCGGCCGCCGTGGCGAACCTTCCCGCTTTCAGTTGTTTCAATATTTCCGATTCGGAGACCAGGTGCAGCGGCAGGGCGCGTTCCGGCGGGAAGTCGAGTTTATGCGAATCGGCCAGTTCCATGCCGGAGGGTGGGGGGCGGCGGGTGAGAAAGTAAACGTACTCGTCCCCCAGAATGAGGCTATTTGATGGGGTTACCTGATCCGCCTTCGCGGCTATTTTGGTCAGATCGCCCCAGTTGATGTTGCTGTGTTTATCCTGCAGCGCTTTCGCGAGTTCCAGCGAAAAGATTACGGTGAGGGCGAAGATGGGCCAGAACGGGCGATTCGGCGCGTTTACGCGAGTAGACAGCGAGTACATGCCGGCTGTGCCGAGAATGATCACGAAAGGGAGCGCGAAGAGATAGTAGCGCTGGAACGTGGGATGGGCGCTGGAAATGTGGATTCCCAACCCCAATGCCAGCCAGCCACAGAGATAGAATTCCGCGCGCTGCGGCTGGGTCCAGTCGCTGCGGAATCGTATATAGAGAAGCCCGGCGAGTGCGAGGATTCCTACGAGCAAAGCCTGGGCGGAATTCAGCCACGACAGCAGGACACCAATGTCATGTCCGAATGCGCCCGCCCATTCTACCTGGCGGAATAGAAGGTTGTACTGGATGATGTTGAACAACGTCTGTTTGGGGCTTTTTGCAAAAAGCCAGGCCACGGGCAGAAATGGAACGAAGGCAGCGGCGAGAAAGGCCATGAACTTGGCCCACCGGTTTCCGGCGCGATTCTGTACCGTCATCCATATCGCGAGCACGGGGCATACGGGAACAGTCAGCAGCGTCGCGCCGGCAGCGGCAGAGGACAGCAATCCGGCCGCAATGGCGTAGGAAATACGTTCTTTATCAACTGCTTCGATGGAAATGCGAAACGAAGCCACTACGAGAAATAAGGCGAGCGCGTAAGCCTGTCCGATGGTTCCATACTGGACGATCAAAACGTTCAGCCCGAGAGTTAACGCCGTCATGAGGGCGAGCGGGAATCGCCACCGGACTACAGGGAACCGCATGAATACAAAGTCCGCTGTGAGCATGAGAGCGAGAGCTGTCATGACGGAAGCGACCGAGTGCGCGGTGCGCCAACTCTGGCCGAAAACGATCATCCAGAGGGCGTTCCAGTAAGCATTGAGCGGCGTCTGGGAAAAATTGAAATCCAGATAAGGCCGCTCGCCTCGCGTGATTAACTGGGCGGTGAGCAGATGAAAGCCTTCATCCCAGGCGAAGGCATCCGTCTGGGAATAGAACAGAATTCCCGCGGCCAGCAAGGTTACCGTGCTGGCCAATACCCAATATGCTTTCTGCTTCCGGCCTGTGGAGAACTGGTCCATCGTCTCGCACTATTATGTCGGGGAGGCTCTACGCCACCTTGCGCGTCTGTCGATCGATGATCTTCAGAATGCTGGCAAAGCCTTTTCGCCAGTCCGGGTAGAGATCGACGTACTGTGTTTCCCTCTGGATCCGCGCGGGAATCCTGCACTCTTCGAGGCGCACAGGGATCAGAAAGACATCATCCAGCGGCATGCGATGGGCGCAATCGAGTGCGTATCGCAGTTCCGTCTGGAACCCGCCGCGCTTGTCCACCGAACGCTTCGAAAAACAGGCGATGAAGAAATCGGAACTGGCGATGGCGTCTTCGATTCGCTGCGGCCAGTCCTGGCCTGGAAGAAGCTTACGCCGGTCCAGCCAGACCGAGAGGCCGTGTTTGGTGAAGCCGTCGAAGAGGCGTTCCGCCATCTGGCGGTCTTCCACAGCGTAGGCAATAAAGACACGAGGTTTGATCGAACGCTCGAAGGATATATCGCCGGTTTCACTGCGCGCGAAGACTCCCAATCCGTCGATTTCGACCGCTTTCGAATGCTGCAACGAGCGTTCGATCAAACGTCCAAGTTCTTCAACGGTCATTTGGTTCGGGCTGGAAGGCCCACTTCTTTCCAGGGGTGATCGTCCCCAAACCCGGAAGCCGCGCAGGTTTCCCGCCGCGCAAGGTGCGAATGATACGGTTCACGGCCTGGCCCACCTGGCACTCGGGACACTTTTCGTCGGGCTCTGGTTTCGGATTGTCGAGGTCACTGCTTTTCATCTGCCGAGAGGCTAGCACGAAGGGGAAAGCGGCGACTCGCAACTTACTGATAAAAAAGGTGTATTATCGTGTGAACGAAAAAGTCAGCCTCCCTCGAATGGGAGCGGCAGGCGAAAGCGCCTACCCTACCACGAACGGAGGCGCTTGCGCATGAAGACGGTCGCCTGCGGATTGTCGTTGTAGCGCGCGCAGTGCCGATATCCGTGCTTTTCATAGAATGCGAGCGCCACTTTCAGATCGTCTTTCGAATCCAGATAGAGCCATTCATAACCGCTGGAGGCGGCGTACTGTTGCAAAGCATCGAGGAGTAAAGAGGCGATGCCGAGGGAGCGACTCTCCGGCTGAACGTAAAGCCTTTTTACTTCGCCCGCGCGCGGCAATCCATCAAGCGGGCGCAGGCCAATGCAGCCTACGACCGCGCCTTCGCGCCGGGCCAGCCAGAAGCCCGCTCCGTCACCGAAGTAATACTGGAGAAACGCGTCGCGATCCTCGCGTACTACAACGTCGACTGCGTCGTAGTATTCGTTGAGAATCCGCCAGGCTTCGCCGGCATGTTCCGGCCCTGCGCGCTGGATTGCAACTTCGGCCATTCCATCCCCATTGTCATAATTAAGGCCATGCCCGCGCGAATCGTTCAGGTGGATGCGTTTACAGCGAAGCCGTTTGCCGGAAATCCAGCGGCCGTCTGCATTCTTGAGGGTCCGGCCGATGAAACGTGGATGCGAGACGTGGCCCGCGAGATGAATCTTTCGGAAACAGCATTTCTGCATCCCGAAAACGGCGGCTACAGGCTTCGGTGGTTGACGCCTGCGATCGAAGTGGACCTTTGCGGCCATGCCACACTCGCCAGCGCCCACGTTCTCTGGGAAGACAAGCATCTCGCGCTCGATGAGGAAGCTCGATTTCACACCCGCAGCGGTCTGCTGACATGCCGCCGGCGAGGCGACTGGATCGAGATGAACTTCCCTGCAAAGGTTGCCGGGACAGCGGATGCCCCGCCGCAGATGGCTGAAGCTCTCGGTGTGGACATCCTGTACACCGGCCGCAACCAGTTCGACTATCTGATCGAGGTGAAGGACGAAGCCACAGTGCGCGGCATCAAACCCAATCACCATTTACTGCGGCAGATGCCGTTTCGTGGCGTTATCGTGACCGCGCGTGGCACGGAGTACGACTTCGTTTCGCGGTTCTTTGCACCGGGAGCGGGTGTGGACGAAGATCCAGTGACGGGGTCAGCGCACACCGCGCTGGCTCCATTCTGGGGCAGCCGCCTGGGAAAGATGGAAATGACGGGCTACCAGGCATCGGCGCGCGGAGGGGTGGTGAAGGTGCGTGTGGCAGGGGATCGCGTGTTCTTAGCGGGTCAGGCTGTAACGGTGCTGCGCGGCGAGCTGTTGTTTACCGGGAAGTAGCGTTTACCAGGAAGTGGCGGGCACACCGGGTGGCATAAGCTTATTCAAGTGAAGTTTCGTCTGCCGCCTGAAACCTACGACAGCGAACGTCCGCCCATCCTGGGTTCGTGGCGGAATGTCTACATCTTCGTGCTTGGATGGCTCGCGCTGCTGATCGTCCTGTTCTACTTTTTCACCCGATACTTTGCATGACGACTATCCGCTTCAATGAGTGCGCTCGCTAAATGACAACCCTTGACTGGATTGTAATGATCGCGACCATAATTGCGATCCCCAGCTTCGGGCTGTGGCGCGGGCGCGGCGGCACCACGACAAGCCACTATCTCCTCGCAGGCAAGACGATGCCGTGGTACGCCATGGGGCTGTCGATCATGGCTACGCAGGCGAGCGCCATCACTTTCATCGCAACCACGGGCCAGGCCTACGTCGACGGCATGCGCTTCGTACAGTTTTACTTCGGACTGCCGATCGCGATGGTTATCCTGTCGGCGACCGCCGTCCCGATCTTCCATAAAGCGGGTGTCTACACCGCTTATGAATACCTGGAGCGCCGTTTCGACGCGAAGACACGGGCCCTTGCCGGCATCGTTTTTCTCATCCAGCGGGGTGCGGCCGTGGGCCTCGCGCTGTATGCGCCGGCCATTGTCATGAGCGTTATTTTCGGCTGGAACGATCGCCTGACCACGTTGATGATCGGCATCATCTGCGTCATTTACACTACTCTGGGCGGCATTCCGGCAGTGACGTGGACCGACGTTCTGCAGATGACGATCATCTTCGCGGGGCTCATCATGGCGCTACTCACGGTCATCTCGCTGATGCCCCATAACGTGAGCTTTACTGATGCTGTCTACCTGGCTGGCGCGGTCGGAAAGCTCAACGCCGTGGATACCAAACTCGACTGGGACAACCGTTACAACCTGTGGAGCGGCCTGCTGGGCGGCACGTTCCTGATGCTGGGTTATTTCGGCTGCGATCAGTCTCAGGTGCAGCGTTATCTCTCGGGCAAGTCTGTGGCGCAGAGCAAGCTGAGCATGCTGTTCAATGCCATGGCGAAAGTGCCGATGCAGTTCTTCATTCTGTTTGTGGGCGCCATGGTTTTTGTGTTCTACCTGTTCGCACAGCCGCCGATGCTTTTCGAGAAAACAGCCATGATGGCGATTTCGAACCAGCCCGGCTACTCCGAAACGCAGGCGCGGTTCGACGCCGCCTGGCAAAAACGGGAAAAGGCGGCCGAGAATCTGAATGCGGCGCGCAAACAGGACGACCTCTCATACCTGATCGCCTCCACCGAAGCTTACCGGGCGGCCCAGCGTGAGATCGACAGCGCGCGCCAATCGGGAATCAAGCTTTATGAGAAGACACAGGGCAAACCGGGCTTCAACGATACGAATTACATCTTCCTATCCTTTGTGACTCGTTATTTCCCGGCGGGCGTGATCGGTTTGGTGATTGCAGTCATCCTTAATGCCGCGATGTCGTCGAGTTCGGGGGAACTGAATTCACTCGCAGCCGTGAGCGTGATGGATCTCTACCGGCGGCTGTGGCGTCCGGACGAAAGCGACCGGCATTATCTTCTGGTATCGAGAATCTGCACGGCGATATGGGGCGCGTGGGCCGTCGTTTTTGCGCAATATGCCAGGAATCTGGGCTCCCTGGTGGAAGCTGTCAATCAGGTCGGGTCTTACTTTTACCCGGTCCTGCTCGGAGTTTTTGCGCTCGCGTTCTTCTTTAAGCGGGTACGCGGCTCAGCGGCATTCTGGGCCATGCTGACGGGGGAAGCGGCCATCGTGGCATGTTCGCTGTTCACGCATATCGCATTTCTGTGGTTCAACGTCATCGGTACCCTGGTCGTCGTGTTGGCTGGTGTGATTTTCTCGTTGGGAAGCAAGGAACTTCCGCCACACGTGCCCCATTCCGACCAGAAAGCGAACGCCTGACCCTTCACAGTATTTTTTACAGTTGTCGGGTTGCGGGTGGGGTATCATGGCAGAAATACAGTAATATCTTGCGACGCTCTCAAAATCAACCCAGGTGGCGTGAGTCTATTTGGATCCGCTACCCGTTCGCGGTGGCGACCTGTGCTTTAGCTGTCGGCGTCGAACTCCTGTTTGAGCGATTCAGTAAGCGGCCGATTACGCCTTTCCTGCCCGCGTTCGGGGCACTCATTGCCAGTGCCGGGTGGGTCGGTGCCGGACCGGGACTACTCGCTACGTTGCTGCTGCTGGTTTGGTGCGCCTTCGATCTTACGTCGCAGGGAATGACGGCGGCAGATGTTTTTTCCCGCTGCACTCTGTTTCTGGCGGACGGATTGTTGCTTACCGCGTGCAGCAGCCGCATGTGGCGATCGATAAAGGAAGCCACCCGCAGCGAGAAATGGCATCGTGAGCTTGTGGAAACGGCCTCCGAAGGTATCTGGGTACACGACGACCGCGGCGTGATCAGTTATGCCAACGCCAGGATGGCCGAAATCCTTGCTATCCCGATCGAACAACTACCTGGGCGCAACGTCGAAGAATTCTTTCTGCCGGGAGACCTTTCGATGGAGCGGGTCCGCTCCTCCAACCTCCAAAACGAAGGCAAAGTCCAATTCGACCGGCGGCTGCGTCGCGGCGATGGTTCCGAACTATGGGTTCTGGCCTGTTGCAATCTGATCGATTCGGAGACGGATTCAGACTCCGGAAAAGTGTCGCTCGCCATGATGACGGACATTACGGAGCGCAAGCGCGCGGAGAATGCACTTCGCCGTTCCGAGGAGCGTTTCCGGAACCTCTTTGAAGGCGTGCTGGAAGGCGTCTACCAGAGCACTCCCGAGGGGCGCATTCTCGCTGCAAACCCGATGTTGCTCAGGATGCTGGGGCTCACCAACGAGGCCGAACTGAACGACGTAAACATTGCCAAGGATCTCTATGTGGATCCGGGCACACGCTGGCGGCTGATGGAACAACTGGAACAGGAAGGCGGCATTCAGAACGCGGAGTATGAGCTTCGACGGCGCGACGGCGAGATCATAACGGTTCTCGAGAATGCCCGCGTGCTGCGCGATGAAAATGGCGCTGTTCTCTATTACGAAGGAACACTCACCGACATTACGCCGCGAAAACGCATTGAAGAACAGCTTCGCCAGGCCCAGAAAGTCGAGGCTCTGGGGCGGCTGGCCGGCGGAGTGGCACACGATTTCAATAACGCCCTGACGATCATCACTGGTTTTTCCCAGCTTGCGCTTTCAGAACTTCCCGCCGCTCATCCCGCCAGATCGAGCATTGAACAGGCCATGGACGCTGCCGAAAGTGCTTTGATTCTGACGAGGCAGCTTCTTTCGTTCAGCCGCAGGCAATCGCCATCCGAGGCCAGTGTCGATCTGAACGAGGCTGTTAAACGTGTCAGCGTCTCGGACTGGAATTTGTCGCTGTGCGGCGAGGCCCTGCCGGTGTACGCCAGCCCTACGCAGGTGGAACTGCTCACTCAGGTGCTGACAAATTACGTTCACCGGACTCTGCTCTGCGAAACCGTTGACGTCCGAACCTTCTCCGCGACGCTGGAGCGCGAGTTCAGCCGCAGGCATCCCGGGATTCAACCGGGGTCTTACGCGGTGCTTGCCATTGGCAAGTTCGCGGACGCGCTTTCGGCGGAAGACGTGATCTCCGACTCGTCCTTGGCGGTTATGCAGCCGGGCGACAGCGCGGCGATGGGTTTGTCCGCGACGCAGGCGATCATGGCGCAATGCGGAGGCTTTCTGGCCCGTATCGCCGGTTCACGGGAGCCGGGCACTCAGGGCAAGAGCGCAGGCTTCCATGTGTTCCTGCCCTCCGGCGTGGCGCCGACACTGCCGGTTACGGGGCGGAGCGATGGCCCCGCCGGCGAAACCATTCTTCTTGTGGAAGACGAGCCACTGGTGCGTGAACTGAGCCGTGACATGCTGGAGCGGCAGGGCTATCGAGTCATTCTGGCTGCGAATGCCAGGGAAGCCGAACAAATCAGCGGAAGTGCGGGCAGTTTCGATCTGCTGATCACGGACGCGATGATGCCGACCATCTCCGGTGCGGAACTGGCGCGGCGACTTCGCGCCGATCACCCGGGCCTTAAGGTTCTCTATATTTCCGGCTACGCAGATCATGAGGGTGGCGGCGGCGAAGCCTTCGGGGCAGAGGGCGCGGCTTTCCTGCAGAAGCCTTTTTCCGCCGATTCCCTCGGACGAAAAATTCGCCAGATGCTCAACCGCGGCTGAGGAATAAGAGCGTACTTGGCCCAGCCTGCTCTCTTCCGAGTTTTGTAGTTTAATGGTTGTGTTCCAAACAGCAGGCAGGAGTATGCACACATGGCTAATAGCAAAAGAGCAACCGTCGACCGCCGCGGATTTCTGAAAGGAGCCGCCGCGGGCGCGGCCGCTACCGCAGTTGGCACCGTGGTGCCTGGTAACACCGCGCAGGCACAGGAACAGGTCGCGCAGCGCAATGCCACGGCACAGCCGAATTCCACTACGCTTGCCGCGGATACCGGGGTTCGGCCCGTCGTGTCGTCCAGGATTGTCGAGAAGCCGGGGTCCGATTTTATGGTCGACGTTCTCAAGACGCTCGATCTCGAATACGTTGCAGCCAATCCTGGTTCGACCTTCGAAGGCCTGCATGAATCGCTGATCAACTACGGCGATAACAAGATGCCGGAACTGCTGACTTGCTGTCACGAAGAGTCAGCCGTCGCGATGGCCCATGGCTACGCCAAGATCGAAGGTAAGCCCATGATGGCCCTGATCCATGGGACTATCGGGCTGCAGCACGCCTCCATGGCGATTTACAACGCTTACGCTGATCGTGTGCCGATTTACATGGTGGTGGGTGACCACGCCGATGGCGCCGAGCGCAACGCAGGTGTGCAGTCACTCCACAGCGCACAAGATATGGGCGGGCTTGTGCGGGACTACGTCAAGTGGGACGACCAGCCTTATTCGCTTGGCCACTTTGCGGAATCTGCTGTACGCGCTTACAACATTGCGCGGACGCCGCCGATGGGGCCGACGCTGATCACCATGAACGCCGAACTGCAGTTGCATCCGAATACGCAGCCCGGCCTGCGCATCCCGAAGCTCAGCCGCACGTCTCCGCCGCAGGGCGATTCCGCCGCAGTTGCCGAGGCGGCGCGCATGCTGGTGAACGCCGAACGGCCCTTGGTCATGACCGAGCGCACGGCGCGTACGCCCGAAGGCATGAAGCTCATGGTGGAGCTTGCCGAAACATTACAGGCCCCGGTGAGCAGCAGCGAGCGCATGGACTTCCCCAATCGCCATCCTATGGCAGGGACCGGCTGGGCCAACTACGATCCCGACGTCATCCTGAACATCGAAGTAAACGACGTTTCGAACACGGCACGAGCGGCGCGTGAGAGAAATGCGAAGACGATCAGTATTTCCTCGATTGATCTCTCGCATAAAGCGAACATTCAGGAGTTCGGCCATTATTCGGAGGTCGATCTCGATATTGGAGCCGATGGAGAGGCCACTCTGCCCGCGCTGATCGAGCAGTGCAGGAAACTGATCACGCCCGACCGCAAACGCGCCATGCAGGAGCGCGGCGCGAAACTGTCGGCAGCTCACAAAGCCGCCCGGCAGCAGAACATCCAACTGGCCTCGGTGGGCTGGGATGCCAGTCCGGTCAGTTTGAACCGCTTGTGCGCCGAGCTTTGGCCGCAGATCAAGGATCTGGACTGGTCGCTCGTTTCATGGCAGGGCTTCATCAGCCAGTGGCCGGGAAAACTCTGGAATTTCGATAAGCACTATCAGTACATCGGCGGACAAGGCGCCGGCGGCATGGGTTATGGCGCGCCTGCCGCGGTCGGGGCCGCGCTGGCCAACAAGAAGCATGGACGGTTCAGTCTCTCGATCCAGACCGATGGCGATCTGAACTATGCGCCCGGTGTTTTATGGACGGCCGCGCATCACCGGATCCCTCTGCTGACGGTCATGCACAACAACCGTGGTTACCACCAGGAAGTCATGTTCATCGAACAGGCCGCCAGCATCCGGAATCGCGGAGCCGAGCGCGCCCACATAGGCACGAAGCTTTGGGATCCGGATATCAATTACGCCAGGATGGCACAAGCTTACGGGATGGAAGGTTTTGGTCCCATCACGAATCCGAGCGAACTCGCGCCGACATTCAAGAAAGCCATCGAGCTTGTCAGGAAGGGTGAGCCCGTCATGATCGATGTCGTGACGCAACCTCGGTAAGGTTGAAAACCATGTCGAATTACTCCCGGACTCTCGCGGTGGCCGCCTCGCTGTTGATGGTAGCCGCAGCGGCTTATTCACAAACGCCTGCGACTCCGCCCACCGGCAGTGTCTCGCACGGCAAGGAGTTATTCATGAAATATACTTGCTACGCGTGCCATGGCTTCTCCGGCCAAAACGGCAATGGCGCGCGTCTGGTCCCGATGAAGTTTCCTCAAGCGGGATTTATCGCTTATGTGCGTAACCCGCCGCGCGCCAACCAGATGCCGTCCTATTCGCCCAAAGTGTTGCCCGATGGCGACCTCGCGGACATTTACTCCTATATTCGCTCTCTGCCGGATTCGGCGCCGTCGCCAGCCAGCGTTCCGATCCTGCGCGATATTCTGAACGAAAACAAATAGAAAGACGGTATAGCTTCGCCGGTAACGTACTGGGATTGAACAGATTGAGGCCTTTTCGGCTGAACGGATATAATTAAAAAATTACACCTTCAAAACAGAAACCGAAAGATTATCTCCTCGTCCTTTCGGTCGGGCTGATCCTCGTTGTGACCGGCTGGTTGCTGGTGTGGTCCAACCACTTCGGAAGCAGCTTTCATTTCAATGATTTTCCGGCTATCGTCTCCAACCTGACGGCGCAGCATCTTTCGAACACTCCCCGCTTCTTCAGTGATCCGCGCATCTCGAGTCTGAGTAAGGACTCTGCAGACTACAGGCCCCTGCTGTCGACCTGGTTTGCCTTCGACTATCAATTCCTGGGTGGGGCAAAACCGTTCACTTTTCAGGCCGGAAACTTCGCCTGGTTTACCGCGGTGCTGGTCGTAATGTTTGCGTTTTTTCGATTGCTGCCGGGCGTCAACGGCCTTGCCGCCGGATTTGCCACTATGTTGTTCGGGTTGCATCCCGTCGTGGCGGACACCGTGAATTATGCGCTGCAGCGCGGCGTCCTGATGGCTTCGTTTGGCGTTATTGCGGGGATGCTCATTTTTGTCTATTGGCCCTGGCATCTTCCGCAGAAGTTACCTCTCAAACTAAAACGGGTGCCGCAGCACGGCTTCGATGAATACCTGCGCCACAACTATCAGAGCCTCGAAGCGCGTTACCTCAGATTGCTTCATTTGCCACTGGGAATGTACCTCTGGCCGGTGATTCCGGCGCTGCTGTGCGATGCATCCACCGCTGTGTTCGCGCCCATTCTGGTCGTTTACGTCACGCTTTTCGAAACGAAACGAAACCTGCGTCATACTATTCCGGCAGTCGTCCTATGCTCGGGCTATTGGATTTTCCAGCTAGTCTTCACCTGGAACCTGCACTCTGTTTCTCCCGTCCCGGCAGTGAATTACTGGTTTACAGAACCCTGGGTGGTCCTCCGCTACATGTTCAGGTTTCTGGTTCCAGTGCACCTCAGCGTTGATACGGACCTTGCCGCTTTCGCTCATATCTGGGATCCGCTGGCGATCGCGGGATGCCTGGGGCTGGCGGCTTTAATATACGTGGCAGTCCTTGCCGCCCGCAGCGAAAAATGGCGAACCACGGCCTTTGGAATCTGGTGGTTTCTGATAGCGCTTGTGCCGGACGCAATCGTTCCGCACAGAGTGGTTGAAGCCGATTGGCGCATGTTCCTGCCGTTCGTGGGCCTCGCACTGGTAGTGGCGCGCGCGGTGTCGATCCTGATCGAAATGGCGGTTGCAGACAGGGCGGCGCTCAAGACTCCCTCTGCGGGCATTCCCGCCAGCGTTGAAGCTTCCTCCAGCCGAATGACCATCATTTCGGTGGCTGGCGCCACGGTCGCTGTTGGCTTGCTCTCGCTGCTGGGGTGGATGACATACGAACGCAATGCGGACTGGCAGTCGGAAAGCACTCTGTGGCAAAGCACAATGCAGGCCAGCCCGAAGAACGGCCGGGCTGTCATGTATTACGGCTTGACGCGTCAGAATGACCGCGATCTGCTCGCGCCGCTGAATTACATGAAGACGGCGGATGCTTTGTCTCCGCGCGATCCCTTGATTGAGATTAATTTCGCGACCGCTTACGCACGGCTAGGCCGCATTGCAGAAGCCGAGGGCGAATTCCGGCGGGCGACGACAGATGGGCTCTCTTACGCACCGGCCTGGTCCTCTTATGGTCAGTGGCTTCTGAATCAAAATCGGATCGACGACGCCTTCGCCAAAGCGACGCAAGCCGTCGCTCTGGATTCCTATGACCTGGCCGGACGCCGCGTCCTGATGGAAGTGATGGGACAAAAGCACCAGTGGGCGATGCTGAAGCAGTTGGCCGAAGAGACGCTCCGGCTGTTTCCGAACGATCCCGACGGGGAGCGGTCCGAGTTGGTTGCGCAAACCGGCATTGATAATTTGAACAAAGCCGCGAGCGCAGCGGTGGCGCAGCCGACGGTCGACAACTATCTGAAGCTGTCGGTTCTTTACTACGAGACCGGCAGATATGAGGACTGCATTAATGCAGCTCGCGCGGCACTGAAAATCAATCCGGATCTGGGTGAGGCATACGCGAATATCGCCTCGGCCTACCACATGATGGGCAAACTGGACGAAACAATTGCCGCACTGGAAGAGGAGGTACGGATCAACCCGAACCTTCGCTCGGCGAAGTCAAACCTTCAGATCGAACTCGCGGTCAAGGCGAAGCAGCACAAGAACGTGAATTAGGGCTCGACCGACCACCAGCGCGCCGTAAATACAATTACCGCGGCGAACAGCCATCCCGCGGCATAGGCTGGCTGCGCCGCCCAGCGCGCCGTCGCCGAGTGCATCAGGCCCACCCATGAGAAGGCGGCAGCAATCATGCACCATATGGCGGCGCGGCCGAAGCGCCGGTCGATCGTCTCGGTAACCAGCGAAGCAACCACCAACACCAGAAACAGGAAACCGTTGCCCAGACCCTGGATCGAAGACCAGTAGATCGAGCGATTCAACGCAGCCTGCACGCCAGGATTGGCCGCCGAAAGCTGTAAAGCGGGAAGCGCTGAATTCATAGCGGTCGACACCACTGCACCCGTGGGGAGTACGAAGCCGAGCAGAACGGCGCCGAGATAGCGGGGCTCGACCCGCCGTATTGCCGCCATCCCAACGCCGATCGAAACATACGCAATGATCGCCGCGAGAATTGCCCAGGGAAACAACTGGGAAACAAACAGGGTGAGCCCGCTGGTCGTGACGGCGAGAAAGATCAGGGGTGTCCAGAATGCGAAGCTGATGCGCGCGCCGATCGCTTTATACGGCGGGTGCATCGCGTAGATCACCGGTGTGATGACGCTGCCCGCGAGACCGCAGACCAGCGTACCGAGGCCGTCCCACGCCAGCACGCCGCGAGGATCATAGTCATCTCCCGCGGCGGCCGCGCCGGCGACCGACGCGATATCCTGCAGCACCTGGTAGATGGCCATCGGCGCGATCACCGAAAGGTATGGTAGTGCCAGCCGCATTCCCTCCAGCGGCATGGGACTCAGCGACCACGGCACGATTGGTGAGAATCCCTGCCATGACGGATGGACATAACCCAACAGCAGCGCTACCGCCAGCGGTACAATCCACGCCACCAGAAACGGCGGTATGCGGTGACGAGTAATCGAAACACCACCGAGTACCGTGACAACCACGATCGCCAGCGCGATCAGCCCCACGACCGGCTGGTCAAAGACTCGCTGGAGCAGCACCAGAGCGAGATAGCTGTACATGGCGGCACCGAAGACTGTCAAAGCGGCAGGCGGTGGAATGAAACGCCGAATGGCCCGCGCGAAAGGCGCTGCAGCCAGTTTGATCAGCCCCGTCCAGACGACTGCAGCCGCGCCGGTCGCCCACGCGCGATTCGCGTCGTGGCTCTGCAGGTAAACCGGCAGCATGATCGAAAGCGTGTAGGCGATGATTGCCGGAACATTGTTGCCATATACGTGCGCGGTGACACTGCTTCTGGCTTCGCGCGTGGCCAGTTTCACCGCCAGGCTGACGAGGCCCATAGAACCGATCAGAAAGCCCAGTGCATAGCCCGGCAACAGATGCGCCACCGAAAATGCAGCAGGGATGCCCACCGGGAGCAGCAGAAACACAGGGATCACCATCTGGGCCAGATTGAAGCCAACCTGGATGATCGTGGTATCGACGTCGCCGCGCGCGGGCGCCCACCACTTCCCGGTCAAATTTTGAACGCCTCGAGCGATTCCGGTGCGAAGATTTCCTTCGGCGTCAGAAGCCGCTTCGATAAACCCTGTTCGTGGTGATAGCGCAGGAAGGTTCCGAGCGCGTGGACATTCGCCTCGTAACCGTAGGGCCAGAAATCGGCGCCCATCAGCTTCTCGGTCTCTTCCACATGGCTGGTCAGCCAGGGCAGCATGTGCATCAGGGCTCCGGTTTCGCGCAACTCGGCGTAAACTTCCTTCTGAGCTGCGATGAAGGCCTTGCACAAAGACTGGGCAATCCAGCGGTTCTGTTCGTAGAAATCGCGACGGATCGCGATAATATGCATCGGCGGAAAGATCCTGGTCCTGCGGTAGTATTCGCGTTCGACAGCCTGGTGATCTTCGAACAGACGGCGCACTTTGCCGGAACCGTTGCAGAAAGTCGAAGGCGCGCGTGCCGTGTAGAGCGCATCGATCTCGCCCGATTCCAGCATCGCGGAGAGTGTCTTGTCTTCGGGAATGGCTTCCAGCCGAATCTCCGGCGGAAGCGAAAGCGCGATCTTCTCCGTGCGCCCGGGCTGCTCTTCGCCCCCGCTCAGATAATTGACGCTGGTGACCGGCACGCCGTATTCATCGCTCAGGATGCCGCGAATCCACACCGGCGCGGTCATTTGATACTCGGGATTACCGACCCGTTTTCCGATCAGGTCCTTTGGCTCGCGGATGCCACTGTTCGCGTTCACGTAAATGCACGAGTGGCGGAAATAGCGCGACGGAAATATTGGTATAGCGATGAACGGCGCGTCGGGCCGGAACAGCGAAAGCGTGTACGAAGACAGCGAGAGCTCCGCGGCCTCGAATTCGCGATGCCGCAGCATTCGGAAGAAGGTTTCTTCAACCGGCAGATTGAGATAAGTGAGTTCGACCCCATCGACCTGTATACGGCCTTCCGCCAGCGCACGTGTGCGGTCGTAGTTCCAGCAGGCCAAGGTAAGCCGCAGTTTCGACATGCGTTCCATTCTATGTCGAGGCTTGGCACGGATAACGCAGACTGGCGACGCGATTGCTTGTAATGTATTCGACGGTCGGTCCAACCCGGCCCGGGAGGCAAAACATGTCATTCGGTATCTATCTGGCGGGTTTTATTATCGTAATTATCGGGCTGGCGATTGGGGCGCATTTGATGCACGTTCCTCCGCAGTGGATCGGCGTCGGCGTTCTGGTTTTAGCCGGGCTCGGCATTGTCAAAGGCGTTGCCAGCACCAAACAGCGCGATCCTTCGTAAAAGAATACCGGGTGGACTTTTGGGGAATTACGGAGTAAGATCAGCGATATGCTGGTGTATAGTCTACGTAACGCATGATTCCAGGCCGCAATTTCCCGCCTCGCAAGTCAAACCGCCGAGAGAACGTCAACGAATCGATACGCGCCAAGGAAGTTCGGGCCGTATTCCCGGATGGAACCGCCGAAGTCATGCCCACAGCCGCTGCGCTGCGGCGTGCACAGGAATTGGGTCTCGATCTGGTCGTCGTGTCTCCTACTGCAGTGCCCCCAGTCGCCAAAGCGATCGACTACGGCCACTACCAGTATGAGATGAAGAAGAAATCTCACGAAGCCAAGAAGAAGCAGCACGTCGTACAGGTGAAGGAACTGAAGTTCCGCCCCAATACCGACGATCACGACTACGACTTCAAGAAGAACCACGCTATCCGCTTCCTCCAGGAAGGAAATCGCGTCAAAGCTGTCGTACAGTTCCGGGGACGTGAAATCGCCCACACGGACCTCGGCAGGAAACTCCTGAATCGCTTCGCGGAAGATCTGGTAGCTTATGGCGCCGTCGATGGGTCGGCACGTATGGAGGGCAGGAACGCCCATATCCTGATCAGCCCGGTTAAAGCCCAGACACCCGCGAAAGCCGCTCCGGCTCCGAAGCCCGCGCCGGGCGACCAGACAGCCGCCCGCCCCTAAGCCCTTCGAAGTCTTAAGTAAACCTCAGGCGGCGAGTCGCTCAACGCCTGAGAGCTCACGGAATTTCATCCTCAACAACGCGATAACACGCACGTTGGAACAGACGTTGCTGCTTTGTCTCTCCATGAAAGCACCGCTTCAATCTTTCGTTTTGGAGAAGACAATGAAACTGTTCGCTATCGCATCGTGTATCGGGATTCTGTCGTTCGGCGTCGCAAACGCACAGGAATATTCAAGAATTACCGCGGATCTCGGCGCGGGATATACCACTCCCGTCGGGACTGCCGGCCGCTACCTCGACCTGGGCTGGAACATCGGGGCGGGTCTGGGGTACAACTTTTCCTCCCACCTCGGTGCAAAGCTCGATCTGGGCTACGATTCCATGGGAATCAACGGCGCCACGCTACAGGCAGTCGGCGTGCCCGGCGGCGACGTTCATCTATTCCACGCGACCATCGATCCAGTGGTGCATCTGACGCCTTCCAACAGCCGGCTCGATGTTTACGTGATGGGCGGTGGCGGAGTTTTTCACCGGTATCAGGAATTTACCGCGCCCACGGTACTGACTGGGTCTGCGTTCGTTCCTTTCCTGGGCGTATTTCCGGTGGCAATCGGCGCGAACCAGGTTCTTTCGTCCTACACGGTTACCAAGCCGGGCTTCGACGTGGGCGCGGGCGTCGCCGTGGGAGCCCTCGGGCACGGGAAATTATTCATGGAAGCGAAGTGGGATCGCATGTTTATGAACAACGGCCACACCGATTACCTCCCCGTTACCTTCGGGTTCCGGTGGTAATCCGTTATTCATTGGTTGGCTATTCAGAAGACGCGTAGTAGCCCCTGCGGTAGTTAGCCCGCAGGGGCGGCAGATTATCCGGGAGGGCGAGATTGACCTTAACATGGTGGTACTTGCCGTCCCGGGTATCAACCGGATAAAAACCCAGCAGATATTCATTCCGCAGATCGGTCCCGATTTTGGCGCTGATGGTGGGTAACTCGTTCAGATTCGCCACCGGATAGTGCCGCCCGCCCGACTGTCCGGCCAGTTCGTCCAGCAGCGCTGGTCCATTGCGTGTTTCCGCCGGACTCTTCTTTGTGATCTCCGCGTCGAAGATGCCCATCGCGTAGAGCTGGACATCCGACTCCGCCAGCGCGTTGCGGATCTCACGTGAAGTATGGCGGCTCCAGTTATCACCGCCATCCGAGATGATGACGAACGCCTTTCGCGCGTGTTTCGCCTTCTTCATTTGCTTGAGCGCCACATCGATTGCGTCGAACAAAGATGTCCTTCCAAAGGGCTTCGTGCGCGCGATGCGGTCGTAGATCGTGCCGGAATCCGGCGTGAAGGGAATCATCAGTTTTGCGCGATCGCTGAACTCCACGAGAAAGAATTCATCTTCCGTATTCGCCGTTCTGAAGAACGCCGCGACAGCTTCGCAGGCCTTGTCCATCTTGTCGCGCATGCTGCCGCTGGTATCGAAGAGCAGACCGATCGACAGCGGGGCGTCGTCTTTGATGAAGTAGGAGATCGGCTGATCGACGTCGTCCTGGCTGAGGCGGAAGTTCTCTTTATCGAGCGTGGTCACCGAAACGCCCGAAGCCGTGCTCACCCACGTCGGGATCACTACCAGCGAGGAATCGGTTCGCAGAACGGGTTGCGATTCGGGCCGGGCAGCCGGCGCATTGCGCAAACGCGGCGTGATCGCCGCTGGCGTCTCAGTGAATGTCGACTGGAAACCAAAGCCCGCTTGCGTGCTTGAAAGCAGGGCGCCGAGGCAGACAAAGGTAAAACATGCCCGAGCCATTGGCAAATTGTACAACACCACACGCTTCGAAGGGAGAGTTTGAGTTACAAAAACTTTGGACCCGCCACCATGCCGAGCACCGTGAGGAGAGTCAGGGCGGAGACGATCCCACCGACGCGATTTTCGAGCGGCGTTTCGAACTGCATGCGGACCGTGTGTTCACCCGCGGGAACGTCGATCAGCATGAACCCCATCTTGTCCTCGAGGCGCAGGGGCAAGTCGCGGCCGTTTTCGTAAGCATGCCAGGCCGGATCCCATGTCTCCTGCACGAGAACGGACTGGCCCTCAGCCGTTGTCGCCTGGATTTGGGCCGCATCGAAGCCTTGCCATTGGAGAGTCGCGGCGGGTTGCGTTTGGTTCTCGACGGCAGCCACGTATTTCTCAAGCGCTGGCCTGTCCCCGCCGCTGATCTTCGGAACAGCCAGAATCGCCGACTTGTCGACGACCCGCACTATCCCCGGATGGACTCGCGGAACGCCGTAAATGATTGTGCCGTGGCCGTCGTCTTCCAGGACCTTCAGGATTCCGCGAAACTTATCCGGGTGCTGGTAATCGCGGTAGGACTCGAGAGATGCCAATGCTGGAACAATCGCGGCATCGGTTCCGAGCGCCTGTAGCCAGAGGATTGCCAGATCCGCCCGATCACCCACCAAAATCTGATATTTCGCCACCAGAGTGTTCTGGTTCAGCATGCCCTGTGTGGATCCGCCGTCGGGCTGCGCATTGTCCGACCAGGCATCGAACCAAAACCGCACTGTTCCCACAGGGAGAACTCTGGCTCCGGGCAGGTGCTCGCGCACCCAGCCCGCCAGCTTATATTGATAAGCACTTTGCGGCGACGCAGATGGGAAAGGAGACCATGCGTGCCTCAAATATTTGGCAGCGGGTGCGAACGCAACAGCGACAAGCAAAGCTAATGGGATTCTGAATCGTTTATTGAGCCAAAGGATGCGGACCGTTTCGGCGCACGCCAGAATGGTCACCAGATCCAGTTCGGGAACCAGACGGGCCGGCTCGCCGATGACACGCAGCTGGAAGTAGTAAAATCCCAGAACGTAAGTCGCAAGCAGCAAAGCGGAGCCGTAAACGAACATCTGCCAAATGCGTTCCGGCCGTCCGTTTCCCGCACCCCAGCTGAACATCGCATACAAAGCAGCCGCGCCAATCAGAAAGATTCCTGGAGAATTTCCGGGTTCGGCAACCCATTTCAGATCTGTCAGTGTTACCCGGATATACGAAGGAGTCAGCCAAAAGGCGCACAACCCCCAGGCAAGTGCGGGTATGACGGCCGCCCGCAGCCATACATCGCGCCTTCGTCCCCCCACCCATACCGACCAAGCCAGGATCGGATACAGAATCGCGAGGGCGGTCGCGCCATAGAAGTTATTCGCAACTACCAGCGCACAGAGGGCTCCCGCTCCTGCAAGTGCCGTTCTCCCAGGTTTGCGCAAAGCCACGAGCGAAGCCGCGAGGGCAGCCGTTAACACAGCCAGAGCGGACATGTGGGGGCCTTCGCCGTACATCATCAGCACGTGAAGGCGCTGCGGTACGAGAAATTCGCTGTCATTCTTCAGCACAGGCAGCAGAAGAAAACAAGGAGATACCAGCGCTGTGGCGAGAGAGGATAGCCACGCCGATACACGTGATCCCGACCCTATTCTCACCAGCCAGTAGATTGCCAGAATACCGAGGACGTAAAAGACCGCGATGTAAAGATGATAAGCCCGTGCCGGGATAACATGCCCGAGCTGCGAGATTAGAACCGTGCCATACCGCAGGGCCGGGGGATAGATGTAATCGGTGCGGGTCCCGCAATACCAGAGTGGCTGCCAGCCTGTGTGCGGCAGGTGTTCGCTCAGCATGCGAGCGTCGGCGATGAACGTACTTTCGATGGAAGGCCAGTTGTCGAGATACTTCAGACGGAAGAGCGGCTTGATCAGCACAACCACCAGAATCGCCAGCAGGATGCTGTCGATGACTCCGGTGCGCCGGAAAAGCTTCATCTGCCGGCTGCGGGTGCCGTGCGACTGGCCTCGATCTCTTCGACGAGCTTCTTCGAGTGTTCCTGTGCTGTGCGCAGCAGAAGTTCGAGAGACGCCTGCGGTTTCACCCGCAGGAAGATCTGATACGAAAACATGCCGCGCGAGATGTGAATCAGGAACTGATTCACGTTCAACAGAAACCGGCTCAGCCTGTTGTCGCCAAGCGCGAGAGGCATGGGGCCGGGAACGCCCCTTCTCTCCACGATGTCGAAGCCAGCCTGCTTCACTGCCCGTTCAAACGAACTGAAGGTGAAGAGCCGCGTATGCGTCATGTCCAGAATGCCGCGCTTGCCGTAGTTGAACTGCCCCAGCAGCAGCATCAGGCGCGTGACGACAAAACCGATATTGGCGGTGCTCAGAAATACATCGATCGAGGGTTTCAGGCTCAGCGCGCGGCGCAGTTCTTCGAGAAACGCTTCCGGCCTGGCCAGATGTTCGATCACATCGAGCATCAGGACGTAGTCGTAATCCTCGATGCGAAGCTCCGGCAGACCCTCGTTCAGGTCATGCAGACGGAAACTGCTCAGCCGGGTGTCCACCAGAGGAAAGGCGTCGATGCCGTCTACGTGGCAGCCCTTCCGGTCCATCAGGTAAGCGCCCATGTAACCGCCGGCGCAGCCGATGTCGAGTACGCGTGAACCATCCCGCACGCGTTCGAGCGCCAGCGAATGCGGGCTCGTGTAGTCGAACTTCGCCACGTAGGGCAAAGCTTCTGACGGTGCGCAGTCGAACTTGCGGTCGTAAAAAAGGCCGGCATGCTGCAGCCGGGCTTTCAGCGCCGCAATCACTACGTCCTTCGCATACTTGGTCCCATTCACGTGGCACACTTCGTCGCCGTAGTGCGTCGGGATCGGAAGTTCTTTAATCGTGAGCTTCGCGATTACCAGCTGAATGATGATTTCAGTATCGAAATGAAAATCTTTCGAGTTGCGATCGAAAGGTATGGCGGCCAGCGCTTTCGTCGAATAAATACGATATCCCGAGTGAAACTCGCTGAGTTTCGTCCCGAGCAGCTTGTTTTCGATGTACGTCAGGACTTTGTTGCCGACAAATTTGTAGAGCGGCATGCCGCCTGTGCGCGCGCCCGAAGGCGTCAGCATACGCGATCCGAACACTGCCGCCGCTTCACCCGTGCGCAACGGTTCGAGAAGTTCCGGCAGACATTCCGGGGCGTACTGTCCGTCCCCGTGAACCAGCGCGACAAAATCGTAGCCGCGCTCGATCGCGTAGTGATAGCCGAGTTTCTGATTACCGCCGTAGCCCTGATTCTGGGGATTGAATAAGACGACAACAAGGAAGGGAAGGGCGGGATCCGTGCTGACGTCGTGCCCTTTTTCGAACGTCGTGTCCTTTGAGGAGTCGTCAATAATCAGGACATCGACATCGTAAATTTCGCGAAGTCCGGTCGGAATTCTGAAGACGACGTCGCGGATCGTCTTTTCAGCGTTGTAAGCAACGATGAAAACGAGGACGCGGGGTTTTCTGCCAATCGCCATTTTGCTTCTGAAATTCTCTGCTCTGGTCAGCATATCACCTGAAAATCAGGGGCCATAGATGATCGACGGATGCCGGCTCACCGGAAGCCTGCTCTGCTTCCTGGCGAGACACCAACTCTGCTCACCGCGATTTTCCGAGTCGTAGCCATGTGTTTCGAGCAGGGTCGTCAGGGCGTCGCGCCACTCGCCTTCGTATTCTCCTATGACGGTAGTAAAAAGACGCTCGACTTCGAAACCTGCCGCCTTTACAGCCTCGCCTATCTCCCACAGCGTGTATTCCCGCATGTGCCCGATCTCTGGCTCTTCGTCAGGAATCTTGTAATGCGGGTAGATCTGCGGGCTATACCTTCCCACCAGCGCTTTATAGACGCAGGCGAGTCCCGCTGAATTCGGCGTGCTCAGCAGAAGATAACCGCCCTCGACAAGGACCCTGCGCGATTCCAGCAGCAGGTGCATCGGGTCGTAAATCATATGCTCGAAGATCTCGCCTGCGACGACCAGATCGAAATGCCCGTCGGGATAGGGATAGCGATCGCGCTCGGCGTCGAAATGATCTATATAGCAATGGAAATCGTGATCCGGAAAAGAAACAATCTTATGATCGATTTTTCCAGGCGGCCCGTAATAAGCACCCCGCACTTCGCGATAGCCCGCGATCCGGTCAAGCAGCGCGGTGATCTGCATGTAGCAGCCGAGTTCCAGAACCCGGCCAGTCGTCTGCGGCGGCGGAACCAGCGCGAGCGTCCGAGCCAAACGGGGAATATGCTTGGCAAGGTACTGGCGCGCGCCTTCGCTCTCCGCCGGAAGATCGCGGAGGGCCTGTTCGATGCGTTGAAGCTGCGTGGGTTCGAAAGGTTCCTGGGTCACGTTGGTCTTCGGCGTCAAATGATGATTCACCCGGCGCAGCAGACTCCGAATCGCGCGCAAATGCAGGGGCTGATTCAGATTCCGGATCCCGCACTTTTCATGGCAGTCAGCCAGTTATCCATCAACTCCGAGTAGGACGGCAGGTGAGAGTAGATTCGCACCGCCAGTTCCTCATTGTAGGTGTGAACGGTGAGGTTGCGATCTCTCGCCATGTCGACCGCCAGCCTGCTCTGTTCCTCGGTTAAAATCCCCGATTGAAAGCAGGCGCGGATTACAGCCATTGGTGAAGCCAGTTCCAGATTTTCGCGGGTTCTCAAATACATCTGGGCGGCTTTCCAAACAGCTTCGTGGGTATATTCGAAACGCTGAATCGAAGCGTCTCGATTCAGTTCTGTCGCGGGAGCGGCCAGTGCTTCACGAAAGCTGGCCAGAGCCTTTCGCGCAACCTGGAATCGCTCTGTCAACCGCTCCACGGAATGCCTTCAGCCAGGACTCTGGCGCGAAAACTATCCGACACGGTTGAAAGATCCACCAAGTCGACTGGATAGAGACTACGGCTGTTCTCGAGAGCCTCTTCGATTTCCCCTAACAACCCACTCGGCAGCGGCGCTGACGGCAGGATTCCCACGTCAATATCGGAAACGCGGCAAGCTTCTCCCCGTGCCCAGGAACCAAACAAATAGACTTGAACGGGCTGGCGTTCGAGATATTTAAGCACGATCCGCCGCACTTCGTCGAGGTCCTGATTTTGCGGGGAAGCCACAACTGGTATGGTACACGCGGCTTCAGCCGCGTTCGAACACGCGACTGAAGCCACCGAAAATACAATTGCTGCTTAGTACCGGTAATGATCCGGCTTGTACGGACCTTCCACCGGCACGCCGATGTATTCCGCCTGTTCCTTCGTCAGCTTCGTCAGCTTCACGCCGATCTTATCGAGGTGCAGCCGCGCCACTTCTTCGTCCAGTATCTTCGGCAGAACGTAAACGCCCGGCTTGTACTTGTCTTTGTTCTCCCACAGATCCAGCTGCGCCAGAGTCTGGTTGGAGAAGCTGTTCGACATCACGAAGCTCGGGTGTCCGGTCGCGCAGCCCAGATTCACGAGGCGGCCTTCCGCCAGTACGAACAGCGAATTGCCCGCCGGGAACGTGTACATGTCCACCTGCGGTTTGATTTCGATCTTCTTCGCATCGGAATTGTTCAGCTTCTCTATCTGGATTTCGCTGTCAAAATGGCCAATGTTGCAGACGATCGCCTGATCCTTCATCTTCCGCATGTGCTCGAGCGTGATGACGTCGAGGTTACCGGTCGTCGTGACATAGATGTCGCCGCGGCCGAGGGTGTCCTCGAGCGTCGTGACTTCGTACCCTTCCATGGCGGCCTGCAGCGCATTGATCGGATCGATCTCCGTGATCACCACGCGCGCCCCGAGCCCGCGCAGCGAATGCGCGCTGCCCTTGCCGACGTCGCCGTATCCGCAAACGACGCAGACCTTGCCCGCCACCATCACGTCCGTCGCGCGCTTGATGCCATCGGCCAGCGATTCACGGCAGCCGTAGAGGTTATCGAACTTCGACTTCGTGACCGAGTCGTTGACGTTGATCGCGGGCACCAGCAGCTGTCCCGCTTCGTGCATCTTGTACAGCCGGTGCACGCCCGTGGTCGTTTCTTCGGAAACGCCGCGCCAGTCTTTCACCACACCGTGCCAGCGGGTCTTGTTCTCCGAATAGGTTTTCTTCAGGAGGTCTTTGATGACCTGCTCTTCTTTGTTGCTCGAAGCGCTGTTGACCCAGTCGCTGCCGTTTTCGAGCTCATAGCCCTTGTGGATGAAGAGCGTCGCGTCGCCACCGTCGTCGACAATCAGCTGCGGTCCGAGGCCGCCTGGATGGCTGAGCGCCTGGTCCGTGCACCACCAATACTCTCCCAGCGTTTCACCCTTCCAGGCGAACACCGGAACGCCGGCGGCGGCGATGGCCGCGGCGGCATGGTCCTGCGTGGAAAAGATATTGCAGCTCGCCCAGCGAACGCTGGCCCCGAGATCCACCAGGGTCTCGATCAGGACTGCGGTCTGGATGGTCATATGAAGCGAACCGGTGACGCGGATGCCCGCCAGCGGCTTCGACTTCGCATATTTGCGGCGGATCGACATCAAGCCCGGCATTTCCTGCTCGGCGACATTGATCTCTTTGCGGCCCCATTCGGCCAGCTTCATGTCTGCGACTTTGTAATCTAAAGTTGTTAGCGTTGCTGTACTCATGAATCTCCTGATATCAATAAATCCGGATACGTTGATATATTAACAGGTAAGCGCCCGTTTCCAAGGCGCATTCGCAAGAAAAAAGCCTTGGCCTCCATCCTCAAATCGCTCCGCGTACTGGCAGATACAAACAGGCTTCGAATTCTGTTGCTGCTCGATCGTGAAGAGCTTACCGTGGCTGAGCTCCAGGAGATTCTGGCCGTCAGCCAGAGCCGCATCTCGATGCACCTGTCCCAGCTGCGCCAAGCGGGTCTTGTGGAAGATCGGAAGCAAGGCAAACACAGCCTCTACCGGCTCAAGGATCGCCAGCTGATTGACGTGCTCCACTCGGCTGGCGACGAGATTCCGGAAGCTGCAGACGATACCAAAGCCCTGCAGCTTGTCCTCGAAAAGCGCCGCGATAAAGTACGCGGCTACTTCGATGAGCTGGCCGGCAAATTCGGCCGCGACTACGTTCCGGGAAGGTCATGGAAAGGCCTGGCTGAAACGCTGCTCCAATTGATGCCGCCTATGGTCATTGGCGACCTCGGCGCGGGCGAGGGCACGTTCTCTCAGCTGCTCGCCCAGCGCGCCGAGCGCGTCATCGCGATCGACAACTCAGCCAAAATGGTCGAATTCGGCGCAAAGCTCGCCAGGGAAAACGGTCTTGCCAATCTTGAATATCGGCTCGGCGATCTGGAATCGCCTCCCATTGAGTCTGAGACTCTGGATCTGGCCTTCTTCAGTCAAAGCCTGCACCACGCGCTGCATCCGCAGCAGGCAGTAGCCGCCGCATTCAAACTCCTGAAACCCGGCGGCCGGATCGTCATTCTCGATCTCAAGCGCCACGGCTTCGAACAGGCTCGAGATCTATACGCGGACACCTGGCTCGGCTTCTCCGAAGTGGAGTTGCGCGCTTTTCTCGAACAGGCTGGGTTCCACAAAGTAGAGAGCTGGATCGTGGATCGCGAAAAGCAATCGCCGATGTTTGAAACAATTCTGGCCGTGGGGCGCCGGGCTCTCTAAACGAGGAACTTTCCGGGTTCCCAACGCATATACAGTTATTGGCAACCCGCGTAACCCTATCGAGGCAAAAACTTTATATGAAACCTTCCGTCAGCGCTGCATTATTCCTTTGTGCCGTATCCGCTTTGCCTTGCGCAGGTCTTTTGGAAGCGCAGGCCCCTTCTTTCGATACTTCCGGCAACCACTTCCTCAACGGAAATTACTATTTCCGCCAGGTGATTTACGTGATTACGAAGACAGCCGACACGCAGGGAATTGTCGGCGATATCGGCGGCGCGATCACGGTTTACGGCAACATCAGTTTCGACGGAAACGGAAACTACACCATAGCCGGTGGCACGAGCGGGCTGGTACTCGACTCCTCGGTGGGAGCGACGGTTCCGCTCTCCTGCTATATCGCCCGGACCTCTTGTTCGTCCGGCAGCCCGGTGACGGGGACTTATGCGATCTCGGCCAGCGGTTATGGCTACATCGCAAGTCCTGTAGCGACGGGTGATCTGATTTACGGCCTTGTCGGTACAAACGGTGTTTTCATCGCAAGCACTACCGAGACGAAATACAGCTACAGCGACCTGATGGTGGCCACCCCGCTGACCGGCGCAACGCCAAACAATGCGACCTTCAACGGTTCGTACTCGGTGGCCGCGTATTCTCCGGGCGTCAGTCCTCTCAACTCGGAGGACGCCTTTTTCCAGTTGAATGCCGATGGGAACGGTAATCTCGGTACGGTCAGTGTTACCGGTTACTACGGCGGCGGCGGAACCACCCCGATCTCGCAGACGAACACCAACATGAAATATTTCTTCAGCGGCGGCGCGGGTGTTATTACGTTTCCGACATCCACCACCGCGAATTTCTATTCCGGCCAGGAGTATCTCTACTTCTCGCCCGACGGCAGCTTCTTCGTCGGCGGTTCGCCGCTGGGCTACGACATCATGATCGGCGTGCGTAACGGCTCCGGCACGCAGAATTTCGCGGGCACTTATTACGAAGCGGGCATCGATCAGGATCTGTCCGCTCTCCAGGCCACCGGCGCGGTCAACTTCGATGGCTACTACGGGTCATTCAACACGACGGCCACCGGAACGATTATCGCTAACGATCGGCTCAACTCTCCGTTCAATTCCAGCGCCTACGGGTTGACTTTCACGGACAGCTTTACGCCGCCTGTTACGGGCACCTATACCGATGCGGCATCCTCGTTTCAGTACACCGTGGGAGCTAACGGAGCCGTTCGCGTCGGCGCGGGTAGCTGGCCTTATCTCAGCATCTCGGTCGCGATTCAGGCCCCGGCGTTCCCGCCTACCACGCCGGTTTACATCAACCCCACCGGTATCGTGAATGCGGCGAGCTTTGCGCCTTTCACGGCAGGCATAGCGCCGGGAGAATTTCTGACAATCTACGGAACAAACCTTGCGCCGAGCACCGTCGTCTCTTCGTCGGTTCCTTATCCGACGATCCTTGGCGGCGTGCAGGTTCTGGTCAACGGCGCCGCTACTCCCCTCTATTACGTAACGGCAGGCCAGGTGGCTTTTATCATGCCGGCAGCATACCCTTACAACCTTGCCCAGATCCAGGTCATCAACAACAACCTCGCTTCGAATATCGTCACGATGCCCGTCAACAAAACGGTGCCTGGGATCTACACCATTCCTTCCAGTGGCATAGGTAACGCTGCTGTGGTGGACACCAATACAGGTAAGATCGTAAATTCCTCCACACCGGCAGCCCCCGGCGACATTATCGAAGTCTTCGCCACTGGACTGGGTACCGCGTATCCCGCGGTGCCGGATGGCGCAGCGCCGCCTGTGAGTCCCCTGAGCAATACCACCAACACGATTACGGCTAGTGTCGGGGGCACAACTGCGACGGTTTACTTCGCGGGCCTCGCGCCCACGCTTGCAGGCCTCTATCAGGTCAACCTGCAGATTCCGACGACTCTCGCCGCGGGCATCTACACCCTGGATCTTTCGGGACCTGACTCTTACACGTCGGAGGCGACCGTTGCAGTGGGGACCGCATCCTCGACGGCCTCAGCCAGACAACTCAAGGCGTCTGCCCGCACGCACTCCCACGTGGCGGACCCGTCTGTCAAGCGTTCACCGCTTTGCGCTGGTCCATCAGGCTGTAAGGGAAGCCTTCCAGGCCAGCTCCGCTAATCGGCTGCGCGGTCACCGCGACCCGGCCGCTTTGCGTCCAAACCAACCCACTATGGCAGCGAACAGTAAGACGGCCGTCGCCGCCAGCCAAAGCCCGTGCATCACGCTGTAAACCAGCGCGCCCAGAATAATCAGGACCAGAAAACATCCGCAAGCACACATAGAAATAAAAAAGCCGGTGGACGTCGTGAGACGCCCACCGGCAATTCGTTCGTGAATGAAAAATTACCGAGCGGCCACGGCCAGCTTGCCGGCGGCACTTGCCAGCGCTTCAGCCTTGTCCGTCTTCTCCCATGTGAACGACTCGCCTGTCC
>ODAK010000708.1_pt1 | contig 38114 bp, 24 predicted proteins | sample 1539591 | NCBI WGS metagenome assembly ODAK01 (sample SAMEA3539303, study PRJEB22396) | soil metagenome | biome: tundra; feature: field; material: soil | place: USA | collected 2010-05 | depth 0.15 m | reverse complement strand
GCGAGGTGTCCGCCTGACGAGCTAGGTACTGCTGAGCCGATTTCACGAAGGTTTCACAAAGTCTCTTTTTTGGGCCTCACCCCAAAAAAGCGTGGTCCGTCTTCGGAGCAGTGCGTCGTGAGCATTTTCATTTGCAATGCCGATGGGTTGAAGGCATCGGGAGAAAGTCCGAGGAACCCCTTTGAGTCCCTCGAACTTCGGGTTCCTGCGATCAGGACGAGGTCCAAATTGTTTCTTGCTCGTTTCGCGCTGGCGGGCCTCATCTGGGCTCGAAAGGGCCGCGAGATGCGAGGTTTTATGGGCAGTTGTCAGTGAACGGGACGCTACCGTCGGCGCAGCCCGCGAGCGCCGGCGGGACCGCGAGGACCGCCCCGAGCTGCGCCGGGCCCGCCGCGAAAGTCATGCCGACCGAGACCGCGTCGCACGCAACGTTCATGTTGTCGTTCGCCTGATTTTGCGAGATGTCGGCCGCCCCACAAACGGTTTCCTTGATGATCTCGTAGTACAGGTTTCCATTGCCGCAGAGAAAGCCGCCGTCGTTCGCGGGGATCGTCGCGAGCGTCTGCAGAAGAGCTTTCGTCGGCCAGCGACCGGCGATCGTCCCGCCGACGAGGTCGTAGCCGAACACGCCCTGCTGAATCGGCACGGGCTGAAGCTGTCCGACGACCACTGCGGTCGAGAGCGCCATCGTGGCACCCCCGAGGAACGATCGATCCCCGAACGCGACGGTGAGCTGGTTGAAGTGAGCGACGACGACGTAATTCGAGACGTAGGCTCGATCGTCGGAGAAGACTGACTGGCACTGCGGGTTGTGAGCGCAGCTGGGGATGCTTGCGGGATCCTGTGGCTTGTTTTGCAGCGAGTCGGGATCGACCGTCCAGAGATCGCCTCCCGTGAAGGTCGGCGTCGGGATGCCTCCGTCGGCGGTCCGGTTCACTCCGTTCGACACGTAGTAGCTGACCGTGACGTTCTCATCGTCCGCCATCCCGTTGTAGCCGTCGATGACGAGGAGCAGGCCGTACTGACCGCTCTGAAGGCCGTCGTCGATCTGGGCCGTGCCCGTCGACGCGGCGCCGCCGAGACCGCGGAAGAGATCGATGTCCGTGTTGTCTCTCCCCGCGTCGTCGTCGCAGCTCCTGGGCGCGCCGGGGACCTGGATGCAGCTCGGTGGTCCTGGACAGGTGCACACGCCATCGAGGTCGTATCCGAACGGGGGACGCGGCGCGCTCGCATCGGCCGTCAAGCCGATGTCGATCGTCTTGAACGCGGCGACGACCTGAATGGTCCCTCCGCCGCTCACGCCCCCGTCGGGGTGGCCCGGCGGTCGAGCGTGCAGGCATGGATCGGGGCCGGCATCCGCGGAGGCGGCCGCGTCGCCATCAGCGGGAAGGAGCAGCGACGAATCGTAGACCGCGCACGCTTCGTACGACCAAGCGCAGAGCACGACGAGCAGGGCGGCCATCGCCATGGCGAAGCCCGCGAGCAGGCGTCGCGCTTTCGAAGTTCTGTTCAAGCGGAGGCAACGTACAACGAGGAGGCATGCATGCTCCAGGTAATCACTTGTACGACAGGCTCCCGACGGCCGCAGCTTGCGGCCCGGCCGGAGGCACATGCCCTGGTGACTGGTCGCCGCCGCTTCCGTGCGCGCCGGCCGGGTGGGTCGGCCGGCCAAGGGGGTCGAAAGGTGCTTTAATGAGGACGTAAGAGCCAAGCTCGGGAGTGCTGCGGACGTGACGGAGATCATCGGAACGAAGCTCGATCGGTTCGAGCTCATTGCCGAGCTTGCGAGCGGCGGAATGGGCACGGTCTTTCTCGCGCGCCTCGGCGGCGCGGGCGGGTTCCAGCGCCTCTACGCGATCAAGCGCCTGCACGAACACCTGGCCCGGCACTCCGAGTTCATCGAGATGTTTCTCGACGAGGCGCGTCTGGCCGCGCGGATCCACCACCCCAACGTCGTCCCGATCCTCGAGATCGGAACCACCGACGCTGGGCACTACCTCGTGATGGAATATGTGGAGGGCGACACCGCCGGGCACCTATTCCACGCGGCTTCGCAGGAGAAGAAGCCCATCCCACCGCGGGTTGCAGTGCGCATCGTGCTCGACGTCCTGGCGGGCCTGCATGCCGCGCACGAAGGAACGGACGACGAGGGGCGTCTGCTCGAGGTCGTGCATCGCGACGTCTCCCCGCACAACATCCTCGTCAGCATCGACGGCGTGGCGCGCATCACTGACTTCGGGATCGCGCGGGCCGCGTCGCGCCTCGCGGTGACGCGCACCGGTCAGCTCAAAGGCAAGATCGCGTACATGGCTCCGGAGCAGGCTCGCTCGGAGACGATCGACCGGCGTGCCGACGTCTTCGCGATGGGCATCTGCCTCTGGGAGATGCTGGCCGGTCGCCGTCTCTTCAAGGCCGATGCCGAGAGCGAGACGCTGAACCGGCTGCTCTATGAGCCGATCCCCGACGTCGATCGGGTGAACCCGGCAATCCCGCGCGAGCTCGCGGATGTCTGCGCAAGGGCTCTGATGCGCGACCTCTCGAAGCGGTACGCGACCGCGGCCGACTTCTCCGATGCGCTCGAGACCGCAGCGCGGTCGCTCGACTTGCTCGGTTCGCACCGCGAAGTGGCCGCGTGCGTCGCCGATGTGCTCGGCACGGATCTGTCCGAGCGGCGCGCCGATCTGCGCGCGTGGATCGCGGACACCGAGCGAAGGAGCCTCCTCCCGCCGGCCGATTCGGGGCCCGACGCCGGGCCAGTCGGTCTCGAACTGGTTCACGGCGCGCACGTGAGCGCCTACGTTCCTTCGCTCTTCGAGTCGGGATCGTTGGGCGCTCACACCGGCTCCGATTCCCAGGCACCCTCGGCACGCGCCACGCGCCCGAGAGTGCTATCCGCCGCTCTGGTCGCTCTGGTCGCTCTGGTCGCCGTCGCAGCCGCGGCTGGCGTCGTCCGCTGGCGACGCGGCCACGAGGCCGCACCGACTGCCGCGACGCAAGTGCAGGCCCTCGCGGCCCAGGCCCCAGCGCCCCCGCGTCCGGCCGACAAGCCCATCGAACGAGCGCCGGGCCCGGACGAGCCACTCTCGCCCCCTCCGGCTTCTTCCGACGCTCCGGCCGCGCTACCGGCAACGGCGAGCGTCCACACGGCCCCTCCGCAACACGCAACCGCAATCGCCGCAGCGAGGCCGATACGGCCAGCCCCCGGGCCCTCCCTTGTCCCAGACGGCCCCCCTCGCCCGGCCGCCTCGGTCCCGAGCGACATGCTCAACAACCCGTACCGCTAGCGTGCAGCGGAGCGGAAGGACTCGCCGTTCTCTTCTCGGACGGCTCTCGAGACGTTGGTAAGTCGCGATCTCAGATCCGGCCGCGATGTTCGGAGGGCGTGACTCCCTTCCATCGCCGGAAGGCCTTGTGAAACGCGGGCGCGTGGGCGAACCCGAGGAGGATCGCGATCTGGCTGATACTCCGTTGCGGCTCACGCAGATAGCGCTCGGCGAGATCGCGTCGGACGTCGTCGACCAGATCAGTGAAGGTGGTGCCTTCGTCTTCGAGACGGCGGCGCAGCGTGGGCACGCTCATCGCGAGCGCCGCGGCGACGGCCTCCATGCACATCTCGCCCGTGCCGAGCCGCAGCGTGATGGCCTCGCGAGCGCGGCTGCGAATGCCGAGGGCCGCCCGCTCCGAGAGCTCGCGCGCGTAGGTCTCGAAGGCCGCGTGCATGCGCGCGTTCCCGCCGCGCATCGGTCGATCGAGCTGCTCCCGGTCGAGGACGAAGCCGTTGTGCGGCATGTCGAACTTGAGCGCTGACCCCGCGAAAGCCGCATACGAGCCGAGATCGGAGGGAGCCGAGTGCATGAAGTGGATCTCGCGCGCGGGACGTACGTCGTCGACGCAACGAAGCGAAAACCGCGCGGCGCTCACGATGACGAAGTCGTTGGCGGCCCGCGGTTGGGGGACGCCGTCGGTGACGCGCGTGCGCCAGAGAACGTGCGGCCCGTAGTCGATGAGCGATGCTTCCGCCGCTTCATGCACGAGGTGTATGTAGCGGGCGGCGCATTCGATCCCTTCGCGGAACGTGGAGCAGCTTCGCGCGGCGTACTCGATGGTGTCGAGGTCGCCGGGCTCTACGCTCGCACCGGCGCGAAGACCAATGGTCTCGTCACCCGTGCGCGCGACCATGCCCTCGAGCACCGCCATCACCAATCGGTGCGGGATGCGCGTCTCGGGCCGGGCCAGCTCGACCGCCGTGATCCCCGCTTGCTGGAGGAAGCCGGTGGCAAAGGGGCTCGGGCTCTCGTCGCTGATCCGGAGGAACGGCCACATCAGCCGAACGGAGATGCGCTTCTCGCGGACCGAAACGAAGGAAGCTGTCGCCATGCCTGACCTGCGAGCTTTGCACGGCGTGGACCATTTCCCCGCGGTGCGCGAGCTCTCAGGATACTACGCGATTTTGGCGCTCGAGGCCCGCAGGCACAGCGCGCCTGCGCGCCCAAACTGCGAAAGGATGGGCGCGACCTGCGCAATATAGTGCGCAAAAACGTGCTACCTCCGGCGAGCGCCCGACGCCTGCGCACGAAGAATTACACGCGCGGTGCAGGGATGCGCGCGACCCACAGGGCCGCGCTATCTGTCGCGACGCTCTCGGCGCTTACTTCGGGGGCGGCGGCGGAATCACCATGGGCTTCGACTCGTCGCTCACGCACGACGCCAGATTGAAAATCAGGAATTCGAGCGCCTTCTCCTGAGCGGTGAGATCGGCCGCCATGCACTTGCCGGGGATGTTGCCCGAGGGTGCGCCGCCAGCGTGCAGGTCCGTGAAGACCGCCTTGCCGCAGTATTGCTTGCCCACGACTTCGCCGCCGTCGATGGGAACGCCGCCGATGGGGGTCTCGAAAGACAGGTACTTCGTGTCCATCGCACCGGTGGTAATACCGCTGTTCCCGTAGATCCAGCGAGACGTCGTCGCCGGGTTCACGGCCGACACGCTGTCAGCAACCCCCGTCAACGTGATCCCGCTTCCAGTCAGCGCACCGACGCTCATCAACCAGGCCTGGAAATCTTTTCCGGACTGGAGCGTCGTGTCGATCGTGCAGTTCGTGCAGGTGCCGCTGCCGACCGAAGAGCCGAGCCACGTTGCGACCGACTGGAAGTCGGGCGGCCCGTTCTTGAACCAGGTGTAGTGGAAGTGAGTGGCGAAGACCTTTCCGCCTTCGTCGAGCCAGTCGTGCATCGCCTGCTTGCCCGCCTTGGTGACGTTGGCGCTCCCGCCGCCGTAGCCGCCGCCGCCGCCGTCTACGTTCTCGTCGGGATCCATCGTATCGCCCTCGCAGGCGAGGAACACGATGTCATACGACTCGAGGCTCGCCTTGTTCGACCAGAGCGGGCAACTCGTGTTCGTGCAGTTGCCGGCGGTGCCCGTCGAAAGGGCTGGAGCCGCCCCGACGCCAAAGATGCCGCCGCCTGCGATCCCGAGCCCCTGGTAGACGTCGAGCTTTCCGCCGCCGTGCGGCGCCGAGTACTCCTTTGGGTCCAACCCGACCTTCGTCAAGAAGCAGCCGAGATCGTCGAGGCCGCCCGTGAGCAGCGCCATCTGGGGAAGGTCGCCCTCTTGTTGATTCTTCGGAAGGCGGAGCTGACCCGGCCCGCTGGCCGGCACCGTCACCGTCTTGCAATCGGTCGTGCTCGCTACCGTCATCAACCGCCGCCACTTGCCGATCTGGATGACGATCGGGAGGTTCTTGCCGGTCGGCACGCCCTTGAGCGTGAACGTTCCGGTGTTGTCGGTCAGCGCGGCGGTCGCGTAGTCGCCCACAGGGGTGTCGCACGTGCTGCAAGTGTTCGTGCCCGACTTGATGACCGGCAGCGTCTTCGGGTCGTTGGGAATGAAGACAACGACGTTCTCGATCGGGTTCTTCCCGGCCGGATCGTAGACCTTGCCGGTCAGCGTTGTCTGAGCGCCGCCCGCGCACATCGTGTTGACGTAGCAGCTGAGCGGAGCGCCAGCCGGACAGTCGGGGGCGTTTCCACTGTCGCCGCCGCCCTGGAAGCCGCTGCTGCCGCCGAAGCCCACGCCGCCACTTGCACCGCCCGAGCTGCCAACATTCGCGTCAGGGTCCAACGTGGCCGCGTCGTCGGCGGAGTTTTGATCGACGCCGAGCGTTCCCTTGTCCTTGTTGCCACCGCATCCGCCCGACATCCAGAGAAAAACGGTTGCCGCGAGCATGACAATCGCGACGAAGGGCCTTGCTATGCGCGCCATCGCGACCTCCTTGTAGACATACAATTTTATAGCTCTGCAGGGCTCTAGCGCCCGCTGCGCAAGCAGATGCCCGCATTTCTCTTACCCGGTCGGTATACCCGAACAAGTAGTCCAGACGCTCAGATTCGTACCCTCGGCGCTCACGGCGGTTGATATTGAGCTGTGGCTGGAAAGGTTCAATGGCCAAAGGTTCAATAGTCTGCCGGTACGACTACGAGCTTCGCGGAAGCAGATCGACCGGTATGTCTTTCAGCCGCGGTGCGCGGGCGTCTTTGTCCGAGAGCACCGGCTCGTGGCCCGGCCACTCGATGGCCAGGTCGGCGTCGCTCCAGAGAATGGCGCGCTCCGCCTTGGGGTCGTACAGCGCGGTGACCTTGTAGCCCACGAGGGCCGGCTTCTTGACGTAGAAACCGTGGGCGAAACCCTCCGGCACCCAGAGCTGGCGGTGATTCTCGCTCGAAAGGATCACGCCGACCGCTCGACCGAACGTCGGCGATCCGCGCCGGATGTCGACCGCCACGTCGTAGATCTCTCCTTCGAGGACGCTCACGAGCTTCCCTTGCGCGTTGGGTAGCTGGTAGTGGAGGCCGCGTAGAACGCCCGGGATCGAGTACGAAACGTTGTCTTGTACGAACGTGGTCGGAATCCCGTGCGGGGCGTAGCGCGCCGCGTTCCAGGTCTCCTTGAACCAGCCGCGCGCCTCTCCGAAGACGCGCGGTTCGATGACGAGGACGCCGGGCAACTCCGTGGGCGTGACGTTCACGCGCGCTTTCCCTCGACGAGGTTGACGAGGTACTCGCCGTAACCGCTCTTGCGGAGCGGCTCCGCGAGACGGAGCAGTTGCTCGGCGTCGATGAGCCCGAGCGAATACGCAACCTCTTCAGGGCACGCGACCTTGAGGCCCTGCCGTTGCTCGATCGCGCTGATGAAGTCCGATGCCTGGAGCAGGGAGTCGTGCGTGCCGGTATCGAGCCAGGCGACGCCGCGCCCGAGCTTTTCGACGCGCAGCTGCTGGCGCTCCATGTAGGCGCGGCTGACGTCGGTGATCTCGAGTTCGCCGCGCGCGCTCGGCTTGAGCGACGCCGCGATGTCGACCACCTGAGAGTCGTAGAAGTAGAGGCCAGTCAGCGCGTAATTCGATTTGGGGTTCTTCGGCTTCTCTTCGATCGAGACCGCGCGATCGCCGTCGAGTTCGACGACGCCGTACGCCTCGGGATCGCGGACGCGGTAGGCGAAGAGCGTCGCCCCCGACGTCTGCGCCGCGGCGCGCTGCAAGAGCTCAGGCAGCCCGTGCCCGTAGAAGATGTTATCGCCCAGCACCAGCGAGACCCCGTCGCTTCGCACGAAGTCGCGGCCGATGATGAAGGCCTGAGCGATGCCGCTCGGGCGCGGCTGCATCGCGTACTGGATGTGGATGCCCCACTGGTGACCGTCTTTCAGGAGCCGGTGAAAGAGCGGGGCGTCGTCGGGCGTCGTGATCATCAGGACCTCGCGGATGCCCGCGAGCATGAGCGTGGTCAACGGGTAGTAGACCATCGGCTTGTCGTAGACCGGCATGAGCTGTTTGCTCACGACCAGCGTGGCGGGGTGCAGGCGAGACCCCGTGCCGCCGGCGAGGATGATCCCGCGATTCATGAGTTCGTCCTTCCGTCGTTCGCGGTTCGCAAGCGGCGGTCGTAGTTCTTCTCGAGCCACTTCTGGTGCTCGCCAGCTTGTACCGCCTTCACCCAGGCAGGGTTCGCGATGTACCAGGCAAGCGTCCTCGCGAGCCCCTCGGCGAAGCGGAGTGTGGGCTCCCAGCCGAGCTCGCGCTTCAACTTCGACGAATCGACGGCGTAGCGCCAGTCGTGGCCAGGCCGGTCTTCGACGAAGCGAATCAGGCCGAGGACGTCTGCGGCGGAGCGGCCCGTCTGCTGTGCCACGAGCTCGCAAAGAGCCCGCACGACGTCGATGTTGGTGCGCTCCTCGTTGCCGCCGACGTTGTACGTCTGGCCGACCTGCCCGCACTCGATCACTTTCCAGATGGCCTCGCAGTGGTCGTCGACGTAGAGCCAGTCGCGACAGTTGCCGCCGGAGCCGTAGACGGGTAGCTCGCGCCCCTCGAGCGCGTTCAGAATCGTCAGCGGGATCAGCTTCTCGGGCGCCTGGCGCGGCCCGTAGTTGTTCGAGCAGTTCGTTATCGTGATCGGGAGGCCGTATGTCCGGTGAAAGGCGCGGACGAGGTGATCGGACGACGCCTTCGATGCGGCGTAGGGGCTGCTCGGATCGTAGCGGCTGTCTTCCGTGAACGCCCCCTCTTCGCGAAGAGAACCGTAGACCTCGTCGGTGCTCACGTGGTGGAAGCGCGCGGTCGAGCTGCTCGGGTCCTTCCACAGCGCCCGCGCGGCGTTCAACAGCTGCATGGTCCCGACCACGTTCGTGCGCACGAACGCGCCCGGATCGTGAATGCTGCGATCCACGTGGGACTCGGCCGCGAAGTGCACGACCAGGTCGGGCCGAAAGTCGCCGAAGATGCGGTTCACGACATCGCCGTCGGCGATGTCGGCTACCTCCAGGGAGAAATTCTTGGCGCTGTCGATGCCGGTCAGGCTCAACGGATTGCCGGCGTACGTGAGCTTGTCGAAGCAGACGAACGAGTGCTCGGGGTAGCGCGGGACGAACATGTTGAGGAAGTTCGAACCGATGAAGCCGGCCCCCCCGGTGACGAGGATCCTCATGGCAGTCTCCGGTCACTTCGGTCGTCTTCGCGGATCATGCGCGGTCGGTTCATGGCAGGATGCAAGCGTAGTCGACCAGACCCACGGTCCAAAGAGCGAAGAGATGGAGATTGTCTTACTAGGGAGCGCCGGGCAAGTCGGCGTCGCCCTCGGCGGCGCGCTCGGGTGCTTCGCACGCGTGACAGCCTACGACCGATCGACACTCGACCTCTCGGACACCGATGCCGTGGTCGGTGCGCTCCGGGCAGCCCGGCCGGCCGTGGTCGTCAACGCGGCGGCGTTCACCGACGTGGACCGCGCCGAGAGCGAGGAGGCGATGGCCACGCGGATCAACGGCGACATCGTCGGGGTGCTCGGCGAAGAGTGCCGGGCCATTCGCGCTGGGCTCGTGCACTACTCCACCGACTTCGTCTTCGACGGGAAGACGAGTCGACCGTATCGGGAAGACGACCCGACGGCTCCCCTCGGCGCGTACGGTCGGTCGAAGCTCGCCGGCGAGACGGCGCTGGCGCTCGCCGGCGCGCCTGCGCTCGTGCTCCGAACGGCCTGGGTCTACAGCCCCGGGCGACGGTCGTTCGTCGCGTCGATCCTGCGCCTGGCGCGCGAGCGCGAGTCGCTGCGCATCGTGGCTGACCAGTCGGGGAGCCCCACTTTCGCTGGAGACCTCGCGATGGCGACGGCGCTCCTCATTCACGGGGTTCGCAACGATCCCTTCGGCGCCATCGACGACGCGCGCGGCGTGTATCACATGGCCGGCGGCGGGGTGGCCACCCGGTTCGACCTCGCCACCGCGACGATTGCGAGCGATCCGCGCGCGAGCGAGCATCGCGTGAAAGACGTCGTTCCGGTCCCGACGAGCGACTATCCGCTCCCGGCACCCCGCCCGGCGTTCGCGCCCCTCGACTGCCAGAAGCTGCAGCACCGCTTCGGGATCGCGCTTCCACCCTGGAGAGCAGCGCTTGCGCGCGCTCTTCGCCAGTGACATCGCTATCGGTCAGTCGGCTTCGGGGGCGCGCTTCTTCAACGGGCGCGCGAACCCGTAGTCCGTCAACCTCGCGACCAGCGTGCGCCGTGAGATACGCAGCAACTGAGCGGCACGAGTCTGGTTGCCCCCGCAGCGGTCCATGGCCTCGGCGATGCGTCTGCGCTCGATGGATTGCGCGGCGCGTCGCGCGGCGTCATGGAGCCCGAGCGGCGCCGCGTCGAAGGCGCCCAGGCTGCCGTTGTTGGGCGAGGGCATGGTCGCACGCTGCGCCGTCTCGAACGACCCGGTCACCCCGAAGTTGAGCTCCGGTGGCGGCAGATGGTGAATGTCGATCGCCGTGCCCGTACAGAGCGTCACGGCGCGCTCGATCACGTTCCTCAGCTCGCGCACGTTGCCGGGCCAATCGTGAGCCTCGAGCTGGCGCATCGCCTCGGCCGTGATGGGGACCTCGGGCCGGGCGGCGTCGCGGCATGCCTGGATCACGAAGGCCTGCGCGAGGGGAGCGATCTCAGCGCGTCGCTGCCGGAGCGGCGGGATGACGAGGCTGATGCCGTTGAGCCGGAAGTACAGATCCTGCCGGAACGCGCCCGACCGGACGAGTGCAACGAGGTCGCGGTTGGTGGCGCAGACGAAGCGCACCTCGATCGAGCGCGACTTGAGGCCACCGACACGCGTAACCTCGCGACTCTCGAGGACGCGCAGGAGTTTGGCCTGCATCGCCAGGGGTAGCTCGGCGATCTCGTCGAGGAAGAGCGTGCCGCCGTCAGCCACTTCGAGGAGCCCGGGCTTCGCCTGGACCGCGCCGGTGAAGGCGCCGCGCTCGTAGCCGAAAAGCTCGCTCTCGAGCAGGGCGTCTGGCAGGGCGGCACAGTTGACTCGAACGTACGCGGCCGAGCCGCGCGTCGACCTGCGATGGATCGCGTCGGCGATGACGTCCTTCCCGGCCCCAGTCTCGCCGAGGAGGATGACCGACAGGTCACCCTTCCCGACCAGATCGACCACGCGATAGAGCTCGCGCATCCCGTCATCGACCACGATGACCGGAGGCGCCTGGTGGTTCGCCAGCAATGTCGCGCGCGGTTGCGGAACGGGCGGAGCGTCGTTTTCGAGGGCGGCGCGGACCACGATGACGGCCGCGCCGATGGCGACGACCTGGCCTCGCTGGATGGCCGCGCGGGTGCGGTTCGGGATTCGCGTGCCGGCGATTGTCGTGCCGTTGGTGCTCCCGAGGTCTTCGACCGTCACCGGGTTACTCCCGTAGAAGATCGCGTGCTCACGAGAAACCGACGGGTGATCGATGCACAGGTCACATTTTCGCGACCGACCGATCGACAGGGTTCCCGCCGCGGGCATCTCTTTGACCGCCGACCCGCCGGGCCACATGGCCACCAGGTGGGGGCGAGCGAGCGCGACGCGGGCGTGGGTCTCTGTTCCGGTGATATCGTCTTCACGCGGTAGCATCGGAAGGCTTTCGGCAACCGCGGGTCTGCGGGCAATTGGAGCCATAAGCGATTCGCGCGCCAAGTTGCTCGAGATGGTCCCTTCCGGCCTTACCACATACAGACGGTACGAAGGACGTGCGCTTGACCTAGCTGTATAGTGAGAACGGATCTGCGCGCAAGCGCTGCACAGCGCTCACCCTGTGCACTATGTTACTCAAGTCGGTTGAGCGCACCTTTCTTTGGGTCAATTCGCCCGATGAAATCGGGCGCGATCGAGGCCCTGGGCCTTGGAACGAGGGCTGCAGCGTTCGATCGTCGACGAGCAACTCCCGGGAGCGCAAAACGCAATGGCGAGACAACAGGGTCGCAGCGCGCGCAACGCGAAAAAGACGATCGCAGTCTTCTGCGATGGCGGCTTCCTTGCGCATGTAACGCGATCGTTCGAGGTGGGGCGGGCGCTGCGCCACTGTTTCGGTCATCGCGTCGTTTTCTGCTGCGACGGTCCTTACACCCACATCCCCCGCGACGCTGGTTTCGAGGTGGTGCCGGTGTTCACTGTGAACCGCGACATCACGATGGACGTGGCGCGCAAAGGGACGCCTCCCCGCTTGAGCTGGTGGAAGTCGATCTGCGATCAGTCGGTGGCGGCCGACCTGCAGGCGCTCGAGGCCATCAAGCCCGACGCTGTGGTCGCCGACATGCGCTGGTCGATGTCGACGAGCGCGCGAGCCTTCGGCATCCCCTACGTCGCCGTTGCCAATGCGTGCTGGACCGACCGCTTCGCGCAGCCGATCGAGCCACCCGAGGGGCACATCACGTCGAAGGTCCTCGGGAAGTGGCTGGCGAAGGCGGCGTTCCCGAAGCTGATCGAGCTCCAGATGAAGTATGGGGCCCTGGGATACAAAGACGCACGGAAGCGGCACGGTCTGCCACCCCTCCGCTCGATGTGGGAGGCCGTCGAGGGCGACATCACTCTGATGCCGGACCTGCCCGAGTTCATGCCCGTCGTACGCAACACGCCTCCGAGCTTCCGCTACATCGGGCCGCTGCTCTGGGACGCGAACATCGGCCTGCCGTCCTGGTTCTCGAAGCTGCAGCCGGGCCGGCCCACGATTTACTTCACGATGGGCTCTACCGGCGACACGAAGTTCTTCGAAGAGGCGGTGCGGGTCTTCGGGAACACCGAGTTCCAGGTGCTCATCACCACAGGTGGACTCGCCGAGATTCCGAACCCGCCTTCCAACGTGTTCATCGCGAAGTACGCGCCTGGCGACGCGCTGATGGCCGTGAGCGACGTCGTCGTCTCGCACGGCGGCAACGGCACGGTATACCAGGCCCTGTCGTGCGGGGTTCCCGTCATCGGCTTCCCGACGATGTTCGACCAGGAGATCAACATGCGTCAGGTCGAAGCGCTCGGTATCGGCATCCAGATGTCGAACAAGGAGTACAGCGGCCCAGCGCTCGACAAGGCAGTGCGCAAGGTCCTGAACGAGACACGCTATCGAGAGCGCTGTCGGCAGCTCGCCGCGCGCATCTCGCGCATGGATGGGCGCCGCCGTGCGGCGCTGCACATCCACGATTTCCTGCAGCACAAGGACCCGCGGGAGCACCCCGTCACGGCGACGGCCATCTTGCAACTCCTTCCGCCCCTCGACACGGAGAGCGCCGTAGCATGATGTCGAACCGTCTCCTGGCTCTCTTCGGTCGTCACGACGAAAGCACCGCCCTCCCGTACGACATGTTCGACGTGGCCTACCCGGAGGCTGAGGCTCGTCGCGCGCGCCGGATGGAGAACATCTACCACGTGGGTCAGTCCAAGATCTGGGACGGGCGCGACGTCCTGGCGCAAGCGATCGCCAAGTACGGCAAGCCCAACCTCGCGCCCGAGAAGCGCAGAGCGCTGGCGCGCGTGTTCGGGATGATCATGTGGGGCGAGCTCGCGGCCTGGAAGATCAGCGCGCAGCTCGCGGACCGGCTGGTTCCCCTCGAGGCCAAGCTGGCCGCCGCGAGTCAGGTGCACGACGAGGCCCGCCACTTCTACGTGATGCACGACTACCTCGAGACGCTGGGAGAGAAGCCGGCGAAGCTCGAGTTCTGGGCGCAGCGAGTCCTGCAGCGGACGCTCGGCACCAACAACCTCTTGAAGAAGCTGATCGGGATGCAGCTGACGGTCGAGACCGTCGCCTTCGTCGCCTTTCAGCGCGTTCGCGAGATCGAGGTCGAGCCCGTGCTGAGCGAGCTGATGACGTACTACGAGCGCGACGAAGCGAGGCATATCGGCCTCGGCATCCAGCTCGTCCCGCAGATGGTGGCGAGGCTGTCGATGCCCGGCGCCATCAGCCTTGCGGCGTTCCAGCTCGATCTGCTCGTGGCGACGCTCTTCAGTCTGAAGACGATCGAACGCGATCTCATCGAGATCGGGGTCGACCCGCGCAGCATGCTCGGAATGGCGTTCCGCAAGCAGGCCGACATCGACACGAAGATCCGCGCCGAGTTCCCCCAGTGGCCGGCAGACCCACCGCTCCGCCGCGCCTTCGAGGGCGTCTGCGAGGTTCTGTTCCCGAGTGAAGGCGCCGACGCCAAGGTTCCCGTGCCCGTTCGCATGAAGCACGCGCTCGAGGTGGTGGCTCGTACCCGTCAGAGCGTGTTCGAGCAGTGGGGGCAGCGCGGGTAGACGATCGCCGCCGCAGTCTATTGCCCTAGCTCGGAGGCGCCACGTGATGGCGTCTCAGGGCGTCGTTGAGCGACATCCCGAGAGCACACCGCCCCCGGGCGCCACGCTGACGCATCTGGCGGCCTTCCGGAATCGTCACGGTTTTATCGCGAGACGTCGCGGATCACGACATCCGCGCCGTGCAACTCGACCACGACCGGATAGCGCTTCGCCGGCTCGGCGTCGCTCCACGCTTCCGTGAGCGCAGGGGTGACATGGACGTTCCCGGGATGCGCTTTGGCCAGCTGGCCCACATGGTCTTTGATCGCGATGACCCGGTTGTCGATGGGTGCGTCGCGCTCCAGACCGTAGACGTGAGCCACGCTGCCTGGGAGGCCGTCCATACGCTTCACGTCAGCCGCGCGCAGAGTGGTCCTGCCCTCGTGGAACTCGGAGAGGCCGGTCTTGGCCTGGTAGCGTCGCTCGACGAGGAAGGGGATGCGGTCCGCCTTCGAGAGCGCCCGATGTCCGAACGGGATCAACATCTCGACGTGGCGGAGCGTCGCCCACACGCGTCCGTCGGGTCCGATCATCTGGATCAGGTACATCGGGAAGGCGTTGGCGCCATCGAAACCGGCGAAGCGAACCTCCGCGCGAACGGTCCCCGCGGTGGGCGGCGGCCCGAAGAACTGCGCGGTCAAGCGCACGGGCACCCCCATGTGTCCCGGCGAGATCTTGTCGGACCAACGTTCGAGCTCGTCGTGAGGCACGCCGTGGAGGGCGCCGTCGAGCAAGATGTGATGGATGGCGCCGACGGGCGCGTCGGCGCCGGCCGCGTCGAGGTCGGCCGACGCGCCGCGCCCGCTCAGGGCGAGCCGCCTGAGCACCTGGAGCTTCGGTCCCCAGAAGATCGATCCCGACGTGTACGGGTTCGGCGCAGCGACTCCATCTTCGAGCGGCGGCCAGGCCGCGGGAGGCCTGGCGAACGCCCGCGCGATGCGAATTCGGCCCGAGGCGACGCGTTTGGGTGCTGCTCCGCCGTCGCCCAGGTCGTAGAGGGAGGCGAGGACGTCGACCTCCTCCGTGCGATGCACGGCACGAGCGAGGACGGTACGCACCTCCGTGCGCAGGTTCTTCGGTCGATCGCAGATGAGCCACCCGAGGGCTCGTAGGTCGTTGCCCGCGACGACGACCCACTCGGGCGCGCCGTCGATGCGTGGGTACGACGCACGAACGTGCTCGAGCGCCGCCGAGGCGAGGCGATCGACCATGCTCATCATGGGCATCACCGGCACCGTGTAACTCGGACGGTGATCGGTCACCCAGGCATCGACCGCCGGATCGAGCACGCTGTCGATCACGCGCGGGGGCAGCGCGAGCACCTCGCGATGGCCGCGGACGCGTACGCCGATGGCCTTGGCCTCGTAGCAGCGCACTCCGTCGACCCAGAGCGACCCGTTGGCGAGCACGGTCACGCCCTCGGGAGTCGACTCGATGGAGACGATGTCGACCTCGGAGACGATGTGCTTGTTCTCGGGCCGCACCTGGCCGCGGAATTTCCACGAGACGTGGCTGTCGAGGGCGAGCGGCTCGAAGTAGGGCTTCTCGATCCCCGCCGCGAGGTTCTCCTCGATCACGTAGAACTGGAGCGCCTGGAGCATCTGCTCGATGCCGAGAGAGCCGGGCTGCACCGGGTCGCTGTAGAAGTGCGACTTGAAGTACCACTCCCGCGGCTTCACGGCCTTCTCGACCCGGAGACGTCCCTTTCCGATGGGGCCCTCGTCGGGCCAGAAACCGGTGACCTGGTCGATCATGAGCAACATCGGGCCGGGCAGGCGCAACGGACCAGCGCAGTATTTTTCGGGCCGCTCCGACAGATCGAAGCGCAAGGGGGACTCGACCAGGAGGCGAGTCCGCTGCTCGGGCTTCGTCGGCAGCCCGCCCTGTGCGTCGAGCGCGAAATTCGGGAAGTACCCGAAGGCCGCCGTGAGGTTGCAGACCTCGCGGTCTCCGACGTGGCACTCGATCTTGTAGGAGATCAGGATGATCCCGGACAGGCTCGAGACCGACGTGACCTTGGTGTGCGTTCGTACCGTGCTGCCGCCGAAGACCTCGCCGGTCATCTTGCCAGCACCGTCGAGGTTACGGAAGAACACGTTCTCGCTCGCGACGATGGGGCACCCCACGTAGACCGAGAGCCATCCGCACGGCTGCAGCGCCGCCTCGAGGAGGACGCACCACGGCATCGACCGGTTGCCGTTTTCGTCGAAATACCAGGCGTCGACCGGGACGTCGTACTCCATCGTCGCCTCGGCCCCGGGCCGCATCGAGAGGCGTTCCCCGGCGACGTGGGTGACCCGCGTGACGAAGTGGTAGGGCGGCCCGGGCAACCGCGGCATCTGCCGCTCGCCGGTCTCGAAGAACGCGCCCGCCTGGTTGAACGCATCGGTCGGTCGGCCCACGGCGCCCGCCACCAACGACGCGTAGTCGAGGCGAAAGCCGTCGATGTCCGCCGCGGGCCGGCCCGACACGTGGTCCGCCTGCCCGTCGGCGTAGAGGCCCCGATTGCTCGTCAGCGGAAAATCGGGGACGAGCTGGAGCGCCACCCGCTCGGCATTCATCACGAGCTGTCCGTTTGCCCAGGCTTTGACGTCGCCCACGATCTTCGACCAAGGGCCGCCTTCGAGCGTCTCGACGACCAGCTCGTAGTCGAGCGGCGCGTCGGGCGGCGGTGCGCCGAAGAACCGCAGATGGCTCGCGTGATCGACGGTCGCCTCGAAGCGCCATCCGTCGCGCGCGATCGTTCCGCCGGCCGCCATGACGAAGAGCGCGAGCACCTGCTGGGCACCTTGGAACACGCGGCCGAGGCGAAGGCCGGGGTCGTTGGGGACGAGAGGATCTCCGACGCGGGGGGCGGCCCTGGCGCTGAGCGAGCCCATCGACCACGGGCCGCCCGTGGCATCGATGCCACTCACGCCGGTGAGCCGAACGACCGAGCCGCCCGGGAGGGGCGGCGTGCGCGTGTGGCTGCCGGCGCGCTCGAAGCCGGCGCCGAAGGTCGAGAGGATTTCGCCCTCGTAGAGGGCCGCGACCTCGCGCTCCGTGAGCTTACGCTTCGCCGTCCATGTGCGCGGGACGTGGTTGGCTACAGGCGCGCCCGCGGCGGGCCCCCGCGGAGGCGCTTGTGCCGAGAGCGCATCCGTCGAGCGAACGCCGTGAACCTCGACCAGCGGCTGTTCGCCATGTCCCGTTCGAACGACCTGCGCGACGAGGCGGAACGGCGTCTGCGCGGGGCCTGTCACGCGAGGCGGCGCAACGAGATCGGTGACGATCGTGTCGCCCGACCCTGCGAGGGTACCGAGGCCGCGGAGCTCGCAATCGAGTACGCCGAAGTGGCCCTCGGCGATGCCGTTCGCGCTCTCGGAGACGATCCCCGACAGGGCAGAAAAGACGAGCGCAAGGGGAGCTACGTGGGAGTCGAGGAGCGCATCGTCCCACGTGATTGCAAGGGTACGTCGCTCGCCAGTCGGAGAAGGGGGCGGGACGACGGCGGCGGCGGGCATAGGGAGCGGCGGTCTCGCTTCGGTCGCGGCGATGGGCGCCGGCACGGACCACGTAGGGAGCGGCCCTTGCTCGAACGCGACTGGTTCCACATGCCGGCCTGCCTCATCGAGCCACTCGAGGAGGCGCTTGCGGTGGGCGAGGAACTCGAGGTGCACCCGTTCTTGAGTTCGAAGGAACTCGGTGTGCGCCGCCGACACGCGCTCATGATGAGCGAAGACGGGGTGTCCCGCCGGGACCACGCCCGCGGTCGAAGGGGGCGTCGAGCGCCTCGGTGGGATCGCTTCGGGTCGCGCCGGCGCGCGAGGCATCCGTTCGATCTCGACCGTCGTGTCCGTTCTTGAGTCACCGAGTCGCTTCTGCATGGCGGGTCCTACGCGGCTCCATTCGATTTGATGCTGCCGTCGACGACGAGCGGCAAATGCATCTCGAGATCTCGAAGGTAAGCGATCAGGTGCCCACTCTCGGCAACGTAAGCGAGGTCGACCAGGACGCGGCGCTGCCCTGCGCGTCGTCCCTTCAAGACGCAGCGCACGGGCTCGTCGACGGGCCCCGTTCGATACAGCTCGAAGGCGCCGACGCTCGTCGGCAGGGGAACGCCGCCGAGCACGTGACGGCCCCAGACGCAGGCGAGCTGAAGCCCGCCGTCGATGATCGCAGGATCGAACGACCACTGCGCGTCGGGCCATGCCGCCGCGCGGAGGCCGGCGAGCTCGCCGCTCGCGCGCTCGTCGTAGACCGGATCGAGCGAGCGGAGGCCCGCGAACGGAGGTCGGTGAAAGAGGACCTCCGAGTACACCTGCTCGATCGACCAGGTCGCGCCCTCTCCGCTTCCCGGTGCGTCGTCGGACGCGACCGGCGGGGCAAGCTGCGCGTGAGACGCGCCCATCTCGACCGTCGCCATGTAGCGGGGCTTGTCGTGTTCGTCGAAGAGCTTCACCTCGAGCGTCGTCGCCGGCGCCGTAGTCTCGAGCACGCGAGCGTGCACGATGAGGCGCACGCCGCGCCCGTCGAAGTCTTCGACCGGCACGCCCCGGAGGACTTTCACGTCGCGGGCGCCGCGAGCGACGAGCGAGGGAAAGCACGACTGCGCCGCCCGGAAGAACCACTCGACCACGAAGGCCACGGGTACGACAGGGACGCCGCCTGGCGTGATGCGATGGCCCGTCAGCTGAGGGAACGTCGCGGCGTTGACGAGGACGTCGAAGCGCTCTTCCCCGTTGAACGTACGCCCCCCGTGAACGGGGCGCCCCGTGAGCGGCGGCTCGCCGTTCATCAACACGACCTGCGAAGCGCCATCGTCGCTCGCCACCTCGCGGGCCAGCGCCTCGGCCCCGACGTCGAGCGCGATGAGCTTCGCTCCGGCCTTCTCGAAGAGCTTCGCGAGCCCGGGGGTGACCATTCCTCCGTCCCACGGACCCCAGGCGAGCGAGCGGACGAGGCAGTCGACTCGGCGGGCGCGCTCGTTGGCCGCGACCACGCTGAGCACCTCGTTGGCCATCGCGTAGATGGACTGCGCGGCGTTGCCGAAGCGGCCCGCCACCGACGAGAAGACGAGCAGGAGCTCGAGAGGATCGGTTGCCGTAGCCGAGAGCAAGTGCCGCAGCCCGTCGACCTTGGTGCCGAAGACGTGGTCGAACTGCTCGTCGGTCTGGTTGGCGAGCAACGCATCGGCGAGGACCCCAGCTCCGTGGATGACGCCGTGGATTGGGCCCCAGGCGTGCCGGATCGCGTCGACGCACTCGCGCACGGCCCCCGCGCTGCGCACGTCGATCGGGTAGTAGCTCACCTCCGCACCCGCGCGTCCGAGCGCGGCGATGTTTCCGCGAATCTCGCGGCAATCGAGGATCAGCTTGGCGGCGCGCGCCAGCTCCTTCGGATTCGGTGGCAATCCCGCGGCGGTCGCGCGGGCCAGGAGCGCGCGTCGGAGCTCAGCGTCCGTACTCGCGTCGCGCGTCTCGGGCGCCTCGTCGACGAGGGCGGTGCGACCGAGGAGCGCGAGCTTCGGGCCGTACTTGCAAAGGGGTGCGAGCGACGAGGCCGTGACCCCGCGAGCGCCGCCCGACACGATGAGGACGGCGCCGCGTCGGATGCGCGCAGGGACCGGCCGATAGGCGACTGGGCGGTGCCGATACGTCGCGCGCCCACCGTCGGCGCCGAGGGCCACCTCGACGTCGCGGCCCCCAAGGAGAAGCTCGGCGACGACGCGCTCGGCGACTGCGTCGGGAGACGCGCCGGCTGTGGCGACGTCGATGGCCTTCACCGCGGCGTCGGGCCACTCGGCGGCGGCCGTCTTGACCAGGCCCGGTAGCCCTCCGCCCCAGGCGCGTTCGCCCGCGCGGCCCGACGCGGCGAAGTCGCCGCCCGTGTCCTGCAGGGTCACGAAGAAGCGGTGCTCGGAGTCTCGCCGTTCGCGTCGCGCGAAAGTCCTCGCGGCTGCGAGCGCGGCACGTTGAACCGCGATGCCGTCGTCTTGCGACGCATCACTGGCGAGAATGCCCTTCGCGAAGAGGATTCCCGAGGCCTCGCTGGTCGCGAGCGTGACCGCGTGAGCGTCGACTCCGAGCGCCTGCAGTCGCGCCGCGATCCGCGCGCCGACCCCGCTGGCGTCGCCCGCGTTGTCGACGACCTCAACACGCCCGCCGGCGAGCAACCCAGGGAGCGCGAAGCCCGGCGCCGGCGAGACTTCGAGGACAGGCGAGAACCGCGTGATGCCCGCAGGCGGCGACGTGTCTTCCGTGGCACTCGCAGTCGTCTCAGTCTGCGGCGCCGCTACTCTTTTTTTTTTGCGAGGCCGAGCTTGTCGGAGAACTTCTCCATGAAGCCGACGACGTCGCGCAGCGTGCTGAGGCTCGCGACCTCTTCGAGGTTCACGTCCTTGATATCCGGGATCTGACCCTCGAAGGCCGAGAGGATCTCGACGCGCTTGATCGAGTCGATCCCGAGATCGGCCTCCAGTTGCTGGTCGAGGTTCAAGATCTCGACGGGGTAGCCGGTCTTCTCGGCGATGACGTTGAAGAGGAACGTCTTCACGTCGCCATCGGCCGGCATGCCCATTGGCGCCGCGGTCCTCGGAGGAGTGGTCGGCACCGGCGCGACCGGCGCCGGGTGGGAAGCAGGGCCGGGTGCGCGGATCGCGGGCGCCGGCGGAGCGACGAGCCCCGCGTCCGATACGGGGACGGGGGTCGGGGCCGGTTTGGGCGCCGGCGCCTTCGCGAGAGCGGGGGCGTGCGTCTGGGCGGGCGCCGACCATTGAATGGCCTGCGTCGGCATCGCGAACGAATCGTGCGGGTCGTGCGCCGGCGGCAGGGCCATTCCACGCGAGGCCGACAGCGCCGGGATGGCTGCCGAGGGCGCGCCCATGGCCAGCGACGCGAGCGCCAGCGCCGATTGCTCGGCTGTACGGAGGAACGCGAGGTGGCATTGCGCCATGGTCTGCTGGTAGACCGCGTGCGCCTCGGCCGTCCGGCACTGGATCGCTTCGTAAGCGCTCAGCCAGTGACTGGCCTCGCCGCCGCGCCAGGCCCCTGCCTGGGTGCGCGAGACCACGGAGGTTCCGTTCGTGGGCGACTCCGCGAGCGCTTCGCGATGCGGCGCCCTCGCGCTGCCGTTGGTTGCGACGCCGTTGCCGTTCTCGTACGGCCAGGGGGCGGCGGCCTTCGCAGCCGGGGCTCGGGGCATCGCGGTCTCGGGGGCGGCAGACGACTTGTGTTCCATGACTTCTCCGTTGACTCCGTTGGCTCGCTTTGCGACCTGCGCTCGCGGCGGATTGGGGCGAGGCAACCCCGCCGCTCCCCCTTCGGGCGGGTACTTCTTGCCGTAGTTGGTGCCGCTGATGCGAACCGTCATCTTGGGTTTGGGTTCTGCCCTCGGATCCGGCCCGAGGTCGAACTCGCGCCAGAGCGCCGAGAAGTCAACGGCGTGACCCGCAACGGCGACTTGTGCCAGGCTTTGCCAGAGGCTCGTCACGCCGTGTCGACCCACACGATCGAGCGGCACGGCGCGGTGCGGTCGGTCTCCGCAGATGCGCCCGATCATCGAGGTGAGAACGGAGCCGGGCCCCACTTCGACGAAAGTCCGGACGCCGCGCGCATACATCGCTTCCACCACGTCGACGAAGCGCACGCGCATGGCGATCGAGGACGAGAGCAGATCGCGCGCGGCTTCGGGGGTCGACGGGTATGCCTCGGCCGTTGCATTGGCGAAGACCGGGAACGCCGGCGACTGGAACGCGATCCCGTCGAGCGCCTTGGCGAACGGTCCGACCGAACCGGCGACGATCGACGAGTGAAACGCCGCCGCAACCGGCAGTCGCTGAACCTTGATACCCGCCTCCGCGAAGCGCTTCTCGGCCTCTTCGATGGCCGTGATCGGTCCCGAGATCACGACCTGCTTCGGGTCGTTGTGGTTGGCGACGACCGCGCCTGACGCAGCCTCTTTCAGGATCGACTCGACCTTGTCGAGCGGCGCCGCGACAGCCGACATGCCGCCGCCATCGGCCCCCGTTCCACTGCCGGTGGCCGCGGCCATCAGCGCTCCGCGTAGCCGGGCCACGCGGAGGAAGCTCCGACGGTCGAGGACCCCGGCCGCATAGAGCGCGGACACTTCGCCGAAGCTGTGACCCGCAACACAGTCGGGCTTCACCCCGGCGGTCTCGAGAAGCGCGAGGAGCGAGGCGCTCACCGCGCCGATCGCAGGCTGCGCCCATTCGGTCGCGCGGAGGCGTTTCTCGGCGGCGTCGCGGTCCTCGTCGGTGAAGACCGGCTTCGGGAAGACGACGTGATGGAGCGGCACGTCGCCGACCTTGGCTGCGGCTTCTTCGTCCCACACCGCGCGGGAGTCGTCGAAGGTCAGCGCGACGTCTGAGCCCATCGAGACGTATTGGCTACCCTGGCCCGAGAACACGAAGGCGAGCCCGCCGTCAGCGACCTGCTCCGAGTAGACGATCGAACCGGGGACCGTGAACGTCGTGGCCTTCTTCGCATCGAGCTCGTCGAGCGCCTTGATCGCTTGCTCGAGACGCGTCTTCAGCTCGTCGGCATCAGCAGCAATGACCGCGAGTCGGGCCTTCGCCGACGCGCTGAAACGCTGCTGCGACTCTCGCGCGATGTGCGCGATGACTCCAGCGCGGGGAGGTACGGCGGCGAGCTCGCGCGCGGCCTTCGCAATCGCCGCTCGGTCGTCCCCCGAGAAGAGCACCAGCTCCGTCGGCAACGCACGGAGGCGAAGCGCCTTTTCGCGCTTGCCCGTGTACTCCTCGAGCGTGAGGTGGAAGTTCGTCCCCCCGAACCCGAACGAGCTCACCGCTGCGCGCCGGGGATGGTCCCCTTCGCGAATCCACGGCCGGGGCGTCGTGTTCAAGTAAAAGGGCGTCTTCTCGATCTCGAGCTTGGTGGCGGGCTTGTCGATGCCGAACGTGGGCGGCAGCACCTTGTCGTGCAGAGCGAGGACCGCCTTCATGAGCCCGGCGGCTCCGGCGGCGGCCTTCGTGTGGCCCATTTGCGACTTGATCGAGCCGAGCGCGCACCACTGCTTGTCTTCGCGCCCGGTGGCGGCGAACACCTCGGTCAGCGCCTTGAACTCGGCGAGGTCCCCCGCCTTGGTGCCGGTGCCATGCGCCTCGGTCAGATCGATCGTGTCCGGCCCGTAGCCGGCCTCCTCGTAGCAGCGGCGGAGCGCCTTCACCTGGCCCTCCCAGCGGGGCGCATAGATGCTCTTGGCGCGACCGTCGGAGGAGCTGCCGATGCCACGGATGACGGCGTAGATGCGATCGCCGTCGCGCTCCGCGTCGGAGAGGCGCTTCAGCATGAGCATCCCGATGCCCTCGCCGAGCATCGTGCCGTCCGAACTCTCTGAAAATGGACGGCAGGTGCTGCTCATCGAGAGCGCCGGCGTCTTCGAGAAGCACATGAACGTGAACGGGTCGTTCGTCGTGTCGGCGCCGCCGGCGATGACGAGATCGGCGTCGCCCTGACGAAGCATGTACGACGCCATCGCCACCGAGGCGAGCGAGCTCGCGCATGCCGCGTCGGTCGTGAAGTTCGGGCCGCCGAGATCGAAGTGGTTGGTGATGCGGCCGGTAACGACGTTGTTCAAGAGCCCGGGGAAGGTGCTCTCGTTCCACTCGGGCCCCAGGTCGACGATGGCTTCGGAGATTGCTTGCACCTCGTCTTCTGGCAGGCCGTGCTCGCGGAGCGTCTTCACGAAGGCAGGCCGCTGGAGCCGGCCCGCCATCTCGCCGACGAGCTCGAGCCCGGAGCAGACGCCGAGCACACAACCGACGCGTTCGCGGCTGACGTGATCGAAGCGGCCGCCGAAGCTGTCGCGCAGCACCTGGTCGGCGACCATGAGCGAGAGGAGCTGGCAGGTGTCGGTGCTCGTCAAGAGCTTCGGCGGGACGCCGTACTTCATCGGATCGAAGTCGACCGGATCGAGGAAGGCGCCGCGCTTCACGTAGACCTTGTCGGGTACGCGCGGATTCGGGTCGTAAAAGTCCTCGGCGAGCCAGTACCCTTCTGGCACGTCGCGAATCAGCTGACGTGCGCTCAAGAGGTTGCGCCAGAAGTCGGCCGGATTGAGCGCGCCGGGAAAGAGCGCGCCCATCCCGACGATCGCGATCCCATCTGCCTGACTTCGGACGCTCATGCGCTGCCTTTGCTTCGAGTTGCGGTCATATGAGTGGTGGGAGGAGCGAGGTCTTTTGAGGTCACCCGAAACGGTGACGCGTCCTTCGACGGCCCCCGGGCTAACACGCGAGTGGTTTCGGCGCGTAGGCGAAGGCGGCGTCGGGTACCGGGAGCCCGATGCTCCGAAACTGCTGAGCGCGTGTGATCACCGCCGCGCCCTCGAGCAGGTTCAGAGCGATCTGAACTACGGACCGGTTTGGCAGGTCTGCCAGGAACGAGCCCTTTGCCCACCGATTGAAGGCCCCCATCGCCGGGCCGCACCAGATTTGAAAATCCGTCTTGCGGCCCGGAACGCCCTGGATGGCCCAGTGGCTCGCGAGCCCGATGTACCAGCGGAAGACGAGCGCCATCTTGTGCTTCGGGTCGCGTTCCGCGCGCTCGACCTCGCGAGCGTCGCGCCCGGCGAAGAACCCGCGCGTCTCTGCCCAGACGTCGGCCAGCGGGCGCTGAAAGATCTCGCGCTCGATGCGGGCGACCGTCTCGGCCGGGATGTCTTCGAGGCTGGCGTGTGCGCGATACAGCTCCCGCAAGAGCGACGCGCGCCCCGCGAACATCGTCCCTCGCTTGAGGACCTGCACCTTTACGCCCATCTCGAACATGTCCGGCGACGGCGCCATGGCCACGTCGGTCAGCTCGGCGGCCGCAAGCATCTCCTTGGCGAGTTCAGACGTTCCCGCCTCGACGCTCGCCTGGTTGGTCGAGCCCGTCATCACGTAGGCGGCGCCAAGTCCGAACGCCGCGGCCACGCCGCCCGGCGTACCGATGCCCCCCGCGGCGCCGATTCGAATGGCGCGCGCGAAGCGATGGGTCGCCTGGAGCTCGGCCCGCAGCTCGAAGAGCGCGGGGAGCAACGCCGTGAGTGGCCGGTTGTCGGTGTGACCTCCGGAATCCGCTTCGACGGTAATGTCTCCCGCGAGGGGCACGTGGGCCGCGAGGGTCGCCTCGCGCTCGGAAAGGAGGCCTCGCTGCACGAGCGCGCTCACGATCTCCGCGGGTGCCGGCGCCATGAAGAGCCGAGCCGTCTCGGCTCGCGAGAGCTTGGCGAAGAGGTGGTTGGCTCGCCGGATGGTCCCGTCGGGCGCCAGCGACAACCCGGTGCATGCGTAACGGACGACCGCGGGCGTCAGTCGCATGAACGCCGACGCCGACACGCGACGGACCTGATGGCGGAGGTAGAGATCGACGAGGGTGTCCTCGATGGTCGGGTCGTGCGGCGTGTGAATCAGGTCGGAGCCCCAGCTCGCACCCGTATTCGCGAGCTCGCTCTGGATGGCGAGGATGTTCGCCTCGACGTCCGAGGGAGCGACGCCGGCCGAGCCGTAGAATGCCAGGAGCTCCGACCGCGCCATCGCGAGCACCAGGCGAGGGCTCGCGATACCGTGCGCCATCGCGCCACTCGTGTACGGAAACCGGACCCCGTGAGTCTCGAGGAACTCCGAGGAACCGAGCCACTCCGGATAGACACCGGGAAGCGACGCGACGTGGGAGTAGTCGTTGGCCAGTGCGTCGACGCGATCGCCAAAAGACACACCGATTCGACCGGTCGGCTCGCTCCGGAAGATGTGAACCGCCTCGCGGCACCGGGCGGCGGCGGCGACCAGCGCATTCGCGGAGAAGTCGGCGGCCACGTCGAGCTCGACGTTCCTTCCCACGTACCCATCGACCGCGCCGTTCTCGAGGGTATTTGCAGGCATCATGGATCGTTTTCGGCCCGAGTAGACGGACGCAGGATGGCGTCTTCAATCCTGGGGTCAGAGATCATCGTGGCGCGGGTTTTCATTCGGGAAGTTAGCCTGCAACCATACCTTGCAGCGCACGTGCCGCATAGGCGATTCACCGGAGGGAGCTCCAACCAAAACGCAGGAAAAGGCCGCGTTTTATGCATTTCTCACCGCAGTGGACGAACGACGCGAGGCGTCAGCGCCCGCAACGCCCCGGGCGGAATTAAACACGTCGTTTCCCACGCGTTCGCCCCCCCTTCACCCGCGTCGTTCGTGAGAGTTCGCGCGAGCTTTTCAAGCTCTCGCCCGTTCGATCGCGAGGGGTTTGGGGAGCTTGCGGGGAGGAGCCGCGTCTCACGCGGCGTCGTGGAAAGGCTCGATCGCCAGCGCGATCGACGCCGCCGATGCCGGTGCTGGCGAGTCGCCTTCTGGGAAAGGTCTCGAACCCGTCATCACTGCGCAGGCCGCGCAAAGGTGCGCACGCGCGTGCGCTCGTCCCGCGAGAAGGTGCGCAACTCGAAGGGGAAAGTCAGCCGGGCTTTTCCAGCACAAAAGCGAATGCGCGGGCGCTCGGCTCTCATTCAGCCGGGCGGCCGCGCATTCGTGCGTTGCTTTGCGCAGCGCCGTGACCGACTAGAAGCCGCCGATGGCGCTTCCAAGGACCGGGTTGTTCACGTCGGCAACCGGATAGAAAATATTCACGGAGATGCACATGACGTTCGTGTTGGCATACTCACCGAACGTTAGTGTCGTGCCGGTCGTATTCGTGTCGGTGCACGACCACGTGATGATCGTTCCGGACGGCAGATGAAGCGGCGTCGCGAAGGTCGTCGCCTTGGGTTCGTCCCACGCGGTCGTCGTGTAGAGGGGCATTGGCTGGCCACCTGGCGGCGTCGCGGTCGAGACGAACAGGCTGGCGTACTTGTGCATGTGGCTCGACGCCGTGAGGATGTTCACGTCCTGATTGATCGCGAGCGACTGTGTGCTCACGTACGGTTGACCCGTCGCCGGGACAGTCATCCTCGCGTTGTTGTCGAAGATGACGCCGACATGATTCGTGACGGCGCCGGCCTTGCCGACGTACATCGTCAACACGACGTGTGCCATGAGCGGCGTGCTGCTCGAGTTGACGTAGTGGGCCATCATATTGAAGCCCGTCGTCGCCGGGATCGTTGCTCCGACCGTGGTCGGGTACGTCTGCGTGACCTTCGGCGATTGCGACGTAAATGTGAATGCGCCGAACGTCAGACCGCCAGCCGCGCAAGGAGCAACGGCTCCGTCTGTAGCGTTCGGCGAATAGAACGCGAACATGTGGTGGGAGCCCGTGTCCATCGAGAGGTCATAGGTCTTGATGTCGACCTGCTTCGCCCAGGGGTTCTTGAAGGTCTGGCAGTAGAAGACCTCTTGGTTGGCCGGGACCGGGAAGGGATCCATCTGGATCGTCTTGGTCTGGGTGAGGTCGGTCTCGGGGTCGTTCAGGGCCGAGCCGCCATCGCCGCCGGTGGTGACGGAGATTCCACCGTCGCTGCCGCTCGTGACCGAGGAGCCGTTCGAGGACCCGCTGCTACTTACGCCCGACGACCCGCTGCTGGTGCCAGTCGAACCACTCGACGACGTTCCGGAGGACGAACCGGTAGCGCCGCTATCGTCGCCGGTCAGGTCTCCGAGAGAGGAGGCGCCGCTGCTTCCGCTGCAGCCGAGCGCCGTCGCGCCCGTTAGCGCACAAATTCCAATGATGGTAACTATTTTCATTGCTTCCTCATTCCGTCGACATTTGGCTCTCTCAGTGGGCGTATCTGGACTCGGGACAGTCCGATGCAGCCGACGCCGCTCGAGAGAGCAGGCACGTGAGGGCACCCAATGTGCCCGCAATGTCCCAAGTGGGTCGCGTTTCGCGGGATGGGTCAATTTCCCAATCAAAATTGATCGCCGGACCACTGGAGCCATAAAAAGCGTGTGCCTACGAAATGGGTGAGGACGCGACTTTTGCGTGGTGCGGGACGCAATTTTCGCTTGTTGTCGCGCTAATTGCGCAAGCGGGCGCGCGTGTTGATGGGCCTCCCCCTCGGCGGCGTTCTCAGCTTTGCAGGTGGAAGGGAACCTGCATAGGTTCGCCCCGGATGTGCGTGCCCACGTGACCCAGCGACGCATACGCACTCAGGAGCTATGTCAATGCAGGTAGATATTGCTGCCGTGAACGATCGGGTCGGGTTGGCGGATGCAATCGCCGGTAAATCGGACGACGAGATCAGCGCCTCGCGAGTGGCAAGCTCGGGGGCTTGACGGCGATCGCGACGGGGCGCCTCGGCGTGTCGGGCGACGTGCTCCTAGCCCGCAAGGTCCAGAGCTGGTTTCAGAGTAGCTCCCGTCGACGCGACCGTGAAGAGCGCTCACTCCGAGCCCGACCGTCGATCCTTGAGCGGCCTCGCGAAGCCGTATTCTGTGAGCCGAGCGACGAGCGTTCGGCGGGAAATTTGGAGAAGCTGAGCAGCGCGGGTCTGGTTGCCACCGCAGCGGTCCATCGCTTCGGCGATGCGCCGGCGTTCGAGAGCTCGCGCGGCGCGCCTCGCGTCTTCCTGGAGACCCACGTCGGCGGGTGGCCCTCCGTCAGGGAGCGTAGGGAGCGACGGGGGTACGGAGAGTAATGGAGTGGTCGCGCGGTCGTCGACGAGCGCGAGTTGATGAGCGAACCCGCCGTCGATCGACGCCAGATGCCGGAGTTCGATGCTGTCGTCGGTGCAGAGCGTGACCGCTCGCTCGATCGCGTTCCGGAGCTCCCGAACGTTTCCTGGCCAACTCTGACTCTCGAGGAAAGCGAAGGCTTCGTCGCTGATGGGAAGCGTCGGCCTGCCGGCGTGGCGACAGATCTCGCGGACGAACTCCCGCGCTAGCGGGGCAATCTCGCTCCGCCGCGACCGGAGCGGAGGGATCGTGAGTGTGATGCCGTTGAGGCGGAAGAAGAGATCCTGCCGGAATACACCGGTGCGCACCGCGGCCGACAGATCGCGGTTGGTCGCGCAGATGATCCTCACGTCGACGCGCCGAGAACGGAGCCCACCGACTCGCGTGATCTCCCCGTTCTCGAGGACTCGCAACAGCTTGGCCTGAACGGTCAGCGGAAGCTCGGCGACCTCGTCGAGAAACATGCTGCCGCCGTCTGCGATTTCGAGCAGGCCCGGCTTGGCCTGGACTGCGCCTGTGAACGCCCCCCGCTCGTAGCCAAAGAGCTCGCTCTCGAGCAACGCATCGGGCAACGCGGCGCAGTTGAGGCGCACGTAGGCCGCTCCGATCCGGGCCGAGCGGCGATGGAGAGCGTCGGCCAGCACGTCTTTCCCGGTGCCTGTCTCGCCCAGGAGCACGACGGAGAGGTCGCCCTTCGCGACCAGATCGACGATGCGGTGAAGCTCGCGCATCGCGTCGTCGGCGATGATGATCGGCGGTTCGTCGGGTCGCGAAGCCGGTGACGCGCGGCGAGGCGTCGGCGGGCTCACTGCCGGTTCGAATGCACCGTGCACGACGAGGACCGCAGCTCCGACGATGACGACCTGCCCGCGCTCGACGGGGACCCGCGTGTCTTTCGGGATCCGCACGCCGCCGACGGTCGTGCCGTTGGTGCTCCCGAGATCCTCGACCTCGACCGGCCGCCCGTCGTGGAAGGCCACGTGTTCACGGGAGACGGATCCGTGATCGATCGTGAGATCGCACGTCCGAGACCGGCCGACCGTGAGTCGAGCGCCCTCCGGGAGCTCCTTCGCGATGGTGCCTCCTGGCCACATTGCAACGACATGTGGGCGTCCCGCGTTGAGGAACGCGTGCTTTTGCGTGCCCGTGAGCTCGTCTTCGCGCGGTCGCATTGCAGATCGAACCCGGCCGGTGGGACTCGTGTCTCCCTCCTAGCCGCCTACAGAGGATCGTTTCACGGCCAGCGTGCCTTCGCAAGCTGCACGTCCGGGCGCCTGGATGCCCGCGTGGCGCTGCCTTGGCGCATCCTGTGCGCGGCGGTTACGGGGTAAGACTACCTCCGCGACCGCGCGCGTGCCGGCTGAAACCTCGAGCCGCCCCCGCGCGGGCTCGGTCTTCGTAGATTCTCGTGCTCATTCCTCGGGGCGTCGCCCGCGTGGTCAGTTGATCGCTTCGAGGACCGCTGCGGCGCCGAGGCCGCCGGCCGCACAAAGTCCGAGGACCGCGCTCTGCTTGCCGGTTCGCGCAAGTTCGTTCGCCATCGTCGTGACCATCCGTGCGCCTGTCGCCCCGAAGGGGTGCCCGAGCGCGAGGGAACCGCCATGCACGTTGAGCTTCGCGGGATCGACTTCGCCCACGGCGGAGTCGCGACCGAGTCGCGCACGCGCGAACGGCGCACTGGCCATCATCTTGAGGACGCTGAGCACCTGCGCGGCGAAGGCCTCGTGCATGTCGACGAAATCGACGTCCGCCAGCTTGAGACCGGCCCGATCGAGCGCCTTGGGGATGGCGAGTGCGGGGCCCATGAGCAGCTGGTCAGCCGGATCGACTCCGACGTACGACCAAGCCGAGATCGTGGCGAGCGGTTTGAGGCCCATTGCCTTCGCCTTTTCTTCGCTCATGAGCAAGACCGCCGCCGCGCCGTCGGTGAGCGCGCTCGAGTTGCCCGCCGTCAACGTACCGTCCTTGGCGAAGACGGGTCGCAGCTTGGCCAGCCTCTCGACGCTCGTGTCGGCTCGAACGAGACCGTCTGCGTGAACCCATTTGCCCGAAGGCGTCTGAACGGGAACGATCTCGTCATCGAAGCGCCCCGCGGCGATCGCGGCTGCGGCCCGATGGTGAGAACGAACCGCGAACTCGTCTTGCGCCTGGCGCGAGATCTCGTTGCGCTTGGCCATACGCTCGGCCGACTCGCCCATCACTTCGCCGGTCGACCGCTCGGCGATCTTGGGCTGGCGGGGAAGGATTTCGCTGATCGGCATCAGCTGGCTGAGGACGCCGAGGTAGTCGGCAGCCGACGCCTTGCCGCCGAGCGCGAGCGGCGCGATCGCGTGCACGACCTTGGACGGCAAGGTGATCGACGCGTTGCTCGTCGAATCGCTCCCGCCGGCGATGATCACGTCGTTATCGCCTCGCTCGATGGCCGAGACCGCGTTCGTGATCGCCTGCAGCCCGGAGGCGCACGCCCGCGTCACCGTGTACCCCTCGCACGAAGGATCGAGGCGAACGTCGAGAGCGATCTCGCGGGCGAGGTTCGGAGACGTCGTCGGGAGGATGACGCCTCCCCAGATCATCGCTTCGATGTCGCTGTGTCGTAGACCGCTCTTCTTCAAGAGCCCCGTCACCGCGGCCACGCCGAGGGCAATCGTGTCGAGCTTGGTGAAGTCCGTGAACGATTTCACGAAGGGCGTGCGCACGCCCGACACCACGACCGCTCGCCGTCCGTTCTTCTTGTCCGTCGCCATGGTTTTGCTCTCCTAAAACGTTGCCGTCAGGCGCCGATGAACGCGCCGCCGCAAACACGTAGCGTGCGCCCGGTGATGCCCTGTGCGCCGGGGCTCGACAAGAACACGATGGCCTGCGCGACGTCTTCGGGCAGCCCTCCCTGGCCGAGGGCGCTCAAGCGGCGCCCGGCCTCGCGGATTGCGATGGGAATGGCGGCCGTCATGCGCGTCTCGATGAAGCCCGGCGCGATCGCGTTGGCGGTGATCCCGCGATCGGCGAGGCGTTCGGCCGTCGCGCGGACGAAGCCGACGATTCCAGCCTTCGACGCCGCGTAGGCCGCCTGGCCAATGTTCCCGGCCAGCCCCGCGATCGACGACAGGCACACGACGCGCCCGTTGTCGCGAAGGAGCGGCTCGAGCGCCGCCGTCGTGTGGATGACGGCGGCCAGGTTGATCCCGAGGACGCTGTCCCACTGCTCTGGCTTCATGCGGCCGAGCGTCTTGTCGCGGGTGATGCCGGCGTTGTTCACGATGATGTCGATCCCGCCTAGCGGGGCCAGGGCTGCCGAGATCTTCGCGGCGGCGTCGTCGTCGCCCATGTCGACCGAGAGGGCCGTGCCGCCGATGGCGCGCGCGAGCTGGCTGGTCGGCCCGTCGTCACCGGGTCGATCGAGGCACACGACGTGAGCGCCCTCGAGCGCGAGCGCGTGCGCCGTGGCCTCGCCGATGCCGCGCGCCGCGCCGGTGACCAGTGCGATCTTCTTCTCGAGCGGCCGCACGAACGCGGGCTCGTCGATGGCCTTGGCGCGAGCGGTCAGCACGACCGGCTGCGCCGACACGAACGCCGACCGCGCGGACAGGAAGAACCGGACCACGGGGCCCAGGCGTCGCTCGGCGCCACGCGTCACGATAATGAGGTTCGCGGTGGCTCCGAGGCGTCCGATCTCTTTCGCGACGCTCCGGACGAAGCCGTCGAGCGCGGCCTGAACGGCCGCGGCCTCGGCATCCGGACCCTCTGGCGCGCGCCCGAGGATGACGACCCGTGATGAGCGCGCCAGCTTCGACACCAGCGGCTGGAAGAACTCATAGACCGCGCGGAGTCCCTTGATGTCGCGCACTCCGCTCGCGTCGAACACCAGGGCGTCGAGCTTGGTGCCCTCGGCGAGCGAATCGAGCTTCTTCGCCGGCCGGCCGAAGGTCTCACCCGGCGCCCGGAAGGCGGCAGCGAGCGACTCGGGCAGCTGGATGAACGCGTCGGCGCCGGCGGCCGTCACGGCCTCGGCGAGAGCCGGCACGAGCTCGGCGCCCGACGCCGCGCCGATGCCGATGCGCGCGTCGGCCAGGGGCCGCGCGGCCCACGGCCCGCGCTCGCGCTTGAGCGGCTGGGGCAGGGGAATGGGCAAGCCGAGCGCGCCGATGAGGGAGCGCGCGCGGGGATTCTTGCTGAGTTCGAGGAGAAAGTCGCTCATGGTCGGGTCTCCGTCTCGAAGCGTCCTTCGAGGTAGGCGCCTCCGCCTGGCGCGTCACCTACCCAGAGGCCTCCGTCACTCGTTGTGTACACGCCGACCCGCGCGGGAAGCACGAGCGGTCTAGAGAAGCGCGCGTCGATTACCTTGAGCCGCATGGGATCGCCAGCGAAGCGTGCGCGGTTCAGCGCCTCGATGGCGCGGGCAAAGGTGGAGAAGCCGTGGAGGATGACCGAGCGGAACCCCGACGCGCGCGCGTAGGGCGCGAGCCAGTGGATGGGGTTGAAGTCGCCCGTAAGCTTGGCGAAGTCGAGCCCGGCCCTGTCGGAGATGCGGGCGAACCCGATCTCGTGCGCACTGCTCGGCACGGTAGGTCGCGCCGTCGGTCTCTTCGCGTCCCCCTTTCTGTCCTTGCTGCCCTTGCTGCCAAGCGGAATGAACACGCGCATTTCGGCCACGATGGCTTCGGGGACGCGCGACGTCCCGGTGATCACCTTCTGCACGATAATCGCTCGCTTGCCGTCGTCGTCGATGGACTCGATGCGAGCGCGCACATGAAGGGGCTCGCCCGCCGGCAAGGGTGCCCGGTTCTCCATGCGGCAGCCGGCGTTCATTCCGCGCGCGAGCGGATAGCCCAGACCCTCGAGCGCGCGCTCGCCCAGAGGGAAGCTCCACTCGGGGAAGAAGTGCGCCGGCACGCGGTTGCGGTACCAGCCCGGGTCGCCGCCCACGTGGCGGATGTAGTCACGGACGATCTCTGGCGGACGCGGCGATAGGCGCGCCTCGATCCACGGGCTCGGGATCGCGGGAGGGTGGGCGGGCTTGTCATTGCGAAGACCCGAGAGCGCCACACGACCGAGGGCCGCGATCACCGGACCGTGCGCGAGGGTGTATCGAAGGGGAACGGCCATTGGGTCACTCCGCGGCGACGCGCTCGCCGCCGGCGTTCTCGGGGGCCAGCGACGCGAGGATGCGTTCGCCGGTCGTGGTGATCTCTTCGTGGAGCGCCTTCGAGCGGAGCTCGGCACGGGCCAGCCAGCGCTCGAGCACTTCGCGGCGCTTCGGGTGGCGCTTGGCCTGCTCGAGGAGCAGCTCGGCAATCGCCTCGTCGGTGAGGATTCGCGTCAGCCGCTCGGCGTGCAGCATCGCGAGGGCGAAGTCACGCTTGGGATCCCAGTCCTTGAGCGCATCGGCCCACCGTCCGACGGGAATGTCCGTCAACGTCTTGAGCTTGCCCGCCGCGGTGCGCGTCAGGAGGTACTGCTGAGTGGACATCGACAGCACCTGCAGCCTGGCCACACGGCGCTCGAGCGAATCGCGCGACGAGAGGGAGCGCCACTGCGCTTGGGCCATGCGCTGGACGAACGCCTGCGGCCTCTTGACGATACCGAACAGCGAGTCCTTCATCGCCATGAGTGACTGGATCTGGCTCGTGCCCTCGTAGACCGGTAGAACGAGCGAGTCGCGGAGCAGGCGCTCGGCGCCGTACTCCTTCGTGTAGCCGACGCCACCGTGGATCTGCATGTTGCGCCGCGCGATCTCGACGCACTTCTCGGTGGAGAAGTACTTGAGCAGCGGCGTCAGTCGCCGGGAGAGGTGGCGGTGCTTCGGCAGCTCACGCTTGATCTTGTCGTCCTCTTCCGGGCCGGCGCTCTGAGCGAACTTGCTGATGAGCTCGAGTTTGCGCGACATCTCCTCGTGAAATGCGCCGGCGACCGCCAGCGCTCGCATGCCCTCGATATCGGTGCGCATCTCGTCGAGCATGTCGGCGATCATTTCGTGGCGGTCGATCGTCTTGCCCATCGACCGGCGCTCTGCTGCATAGGCCTTGGCCATGTTGTACGCCGCCTGCGCGAGGCCGATGGCGGCGAAGCCCGTCCCGACGCGGGCGTTGTTCATCAGCACGAGCATGTACTTGAAGCCCTCGCCCCGCTTTCCGATGAGTTCCGCGGGGGAGTTTTCGAACGCGAGGGCGGCGGTCACCGAGCCGTGCAGGCCGAGCTTCTCTTCGAGGCGCTCGATCGTGACGAAACGCTTGCGTGTCCCGTCGGGTAGGTCTTCGTACGTCTTGACCCAGAACATCGAGAGACCCGAGAGACCCGCGAAGGGATCGTTCGGGTCCTTCGCGTCTTCGGTCCTCGCGATGACGAAATGGTACTTGCCGTGGCCAGACGTGATGAAGATCTTCTGGCCCGTGATGGACCAGTTGCCGTTCTCGTCCTGCTTGGCGCGCGTGCCGAGGGCCGCCATGTCGCTGCCGGCGTTCGGCTCGGTGATGTCCATGCAGCCCCAGGCCTCGCCGCGGGCGATCTCGGCGATCGCGTCGGCGAAGCGCGTCTTCGAGATGAGGCCCGAGCCCACGTCGAACGTCGTCGTCCCCTCGGTGACCGAGTACGCTAGTGCCGCCATGGCCATGCCGGCGTGGAACGAGAAGTGATCCATCGACGCCACGTCGGCGCGGGCGATCATCTCGCCGCAGAGGAAGTAGAGTAGGAGCGGCGCGTTGATCCCGCCGAACTCGCGCGGGATGCAGATCTTGTGCATGTCCGCGGCGGCGAGCGCGTCGAACGCCGCCTTCATCGACGGGCTCTCGACCGCCTCGCCGTTCACGAGGCGCGTTCCTTCGCGGTCGATCTGCGCGCCGCGGGTACCGAACTCCTCGGCCGCAAGCTCGCCGAACGCCGTGGCGATCTCCGCATAGAACTGCTTGGCGTCGGTGCCGTTCTTGAATCCCTCCGGCGAGCGCCAGCCGAACTCGGTGACTTCGGCCAGAGTCGTCCAGTCGACGCCTTGGTTCAGATAGTAGAGAAGATCTTCGTTGTCGGTGAGGAAGCTGGCCATCGGATCTACCTCGGTGCCTTGCGCTTGCGGGAATCGCCCGCGGCTTTCTTCGGATTCAGTGCTGCGGGAACAGAGGGAAAAAGACTTGCGCGCGCGATGCGGGCAAGCTCGCGGTCGTATCGGTCGTGCCGGGAGCGCGGGTCGGTCTCCAGCGCGGACGACGTCACCGTGGCCGACGCGGTGGCCGTGATGACGAGGAGCAAGATGTGGATCAAGTATGCTTCTTCATCGACGTCGGCGTAATGGAGGCCGCGCTCCTTGCCGGCGCGAATGTAACCGGCCACGGCACCGAGCCAGGGCTTCACCGACCCGCGCAAGAGCTTGCGCAGCTCTCCCGGGCGATCGAGCATCTCACGCGCGACCACGCGGGCGCGATCCGGGTTGTTCGAAAAGAAACGATACAGCTCGCCGAAGACGGCGTCGAAGCGGTCTCCGCTGCCGGTCGCGGCGAGAAGAAGCCTGGGAAGCGCCTCGTTCCAGTGTGACAGGATCTCATCGAGCACGGCCTGGCGGACGTGTTCCTTCGACGGGAAATGGTGGAGGACCGCCGGTTTGCTGACCCCCACCGCGTCGGCGATGTCTTGAAGGGCCGTGCCTTCGAATCCGTGCGCCGCGAAGAGGCGCATCGCCTCGACCACCGTCGAAGCGCGGACGTCGTTTTCGTGAGCACGGGCCGCTACCATCTGGACAGACATGCCTTACCAGACGGTAAGGACTTGCGCAAGCGCCTGGCGGACGATGTGCGATGTGCCGGTCCTTGCCATGCCGCGACGTGTCGGTCGCGATCGGCGGGGGCTGGTTGCACGGATCGTCGAGCAAACCGGGGTCGCGAGACGGGCACGTGCGGTTCACCGGGGCGTGATGGTCGCAGGGAGTACGCGACCGGCTCGTGAGCCACGCACGTCGTAGACATCTTCATCTGAAGACGGACTCGTCGTGACGCGGCCATTGCGAGGCGTCCAGGATTCGACCAGGGGGAAAAAACGAGAATCGACCGCGAGACCTTCGTAGGGCTCGCATGGCAGCGCGCTAGAGCTTGCGCCACGCGCCGGGGCGGTAGCGGGAAAGGCGGGGGAGGGATCCCCCGCCTGCGGCTTAGCGTTCGCCGGGCTCGAAAGCGGCGGCCACCTGTTCGACCACGGCGGCGGCGACGCCGCGGGCCACACTTTCCGGCGTCGGGCTCGGACTTCGCGCTGCGGTACGCGACCGTGTCGCACTCGAGCTCGGGCCCAGCGATTTTCGCTTCGACTTGGTGTTGCTGTGCTTTGCCATGACGGGGTCAAAGCAAAAAGCGTGACTACGGGCGCTTCTACACCAGGCCGCTCGCTTCGAGCGATCACCCAAGCACACCACGAGGCGGCGTCGGCCTTTCGAACGCCTCGGCGGCTTCGCCGTCAGCCACCGGCGTGGCCGCGCGAAGACCGATCGGCACGACGCCGGCCCACCCGGGGCGAGCCCGATCTGCGTCGTCGTCGAGGGGGGGACCGGTGCGAATTTTGGCCGACACCTCCTCGAGCGGCAGCGCCAGCACCGACGTCGCACGGAGCTCTGGGTCGCTCGGCGTCCGGATGCGTTCGTATCGGCCCGGGCTCAGCTTGTCGACCAGTCGCGACAGCGCGTGGCATTTTTCCCGGAGGTCGGTCACCTCGCGCGCCGTGCCGAGCACCACCACGGAGCGGTAATTCATCGAATGGCGAAAGGCTGAGCGCGCGAGGACCAATCCGTCGACGAGCGTCACGGTCAGACATACGGGCACGCCCTTGGCGAGCGACCGCATCATCCGGCTGGCGGCGCTGCCGTGGACGAAGAGCGACTCGTCATCGCGCACGTGGGTCGTGGGCAAGCCGTAAGGCTGCCCGTCGACGACGAAGGCGAGGTGGCAGACGAGCGCTTCGTCGAGAATGGCATGCACTACGGCACGGTCGTACGAGCCGCGAGTCGGGCTGCGATGCAGGCGGGTGCGAGCGGTTTCAGAGTACGTCGTCATGGTCCTCGAAGGGTGACCTGGACCCGGACTAGCGAAAAGGTCCGGTCTGAAGAACACTCCTGGTCCGGTGGGAGTGCGCGGGCGAGCGGTCTTGGTGGTCGACGAGGGCGAAGCGCCGCTCTTCTTGCGCATCGCGCGCGCCGTGGCCGACGACGTTCGCCGCGGGCGGCTGCGGGCCGGGGAGGCTCTGCCCGGCACACGCTTGCTCGCAGCCTCGCTCGGAGTGAACCGAAACACTGTCGTCGCCGCGTACCGCGAACTCGTAGCCGAAGGATGGGCCGCCGCGCGGCCGGGCGGAGGAACATTCGTCGCTGAATTCGTGCCGGAGCCGAGACCGCAGGCTTTTCGGGCGACTCGTCCGGCGTCGATCGCCGGCGCTCCGCCCTATGGA
>ODAK010000707.1_pt1 | contig 38151 bp, 40 predicted proteins | sample 1539591 | NCBI WGS metagenome assembly ODAK01 (sample SAMEA3539303, study PRJEB22396) | soil metagenome | biome: tundra; feature: field; material: soil | place: USA | collected 2010-05 | depth 0.15 m | reverse complement strand
TACTCTTGAAAAAATTATTCATTTCACTATTTATTATTTTCATTGGCATAACCGCTTTTTCCCAGGTAGATTCTACCGACCCGGTTTACCGCAGGTTTCCGACCATTCCGGAATTTACTGTTGTTAAAGCGCCTGACAGCACTGCTTTTTCCCGGGAAAATCTGAAAAAGAAGAAACCGGTAGTTTTTATGATTTTCAGTCCTGAATGTGAGCATTGCCAGCATGAAACCAAGGCTTTGATTGCAGATATCAATAAATTTAAGAATGCTCAGATCCTGATGATTACCTGGCTTCCTTATGAGGAAATGATACAATTTTATAAGGATTATAAGATCGCCGACTATCCCGAGATTACCATGGCAAGGGATGATAAATTTTTCTTCCCTTCCTATTTCAGGGTGAGAAATTTTCCGTCTATTTATGTGTATAATAAAAAAGGCAGCCTGGTTAAGAATTTTGAAGGCAGTGTGAAGATTGATTCAATAGCAGCAGCTCTTTAGGCCGCTATCGTTTTATAAATTTTTCGTTTAGCTGGGCTTCATCCCTCACCCTGATTTGAATAAAATATATACCGCTGTTTAACTGGCTAACAGGAATTTGAATCTCCCTGTTTTTTGATGATGCTCTGGATCTTACAACTATTTTTCCTGTTGCGTTTTGAATAACAATATTAATAACTCCCTGAAAAATATCATAGCCCTAGTAATATAGATTGACCATATCACCTACAGGAATTGGCGCTATCTGCCAGGATTTTTTAACGCCGCCTGAAGGATCTTTTCTGTTTTCAAATCTTTTTGTTTTAGATGGCTCTTCTTCACTTCGCAAATTCTTTGGATTATCAACCACAGCAGTATTGGAAATTTCTACAATATTTTCATTTGTATCATACACTTTCACCCGGTAATAAAATTTTTCTTCATTCGAAAAATCATCCTTGAATTCCAAAATTGATGAAGAAGCATATTTTCTGAAAACGGGGTTTGCTGCAGCAAAGGTCCAAACTATCCTATCCTCGCTTCTGAATAGCGTGTAGGCAGTATTTCCGGGATAATTTATCATATTCCAGCGTAGGGTGACAGTTGGATTACTAGGACCTGTAAGCGCAAAGAGCCTGACAGTTGCATAAGCATGGTCAAAGGATATCATCAAAATGGATACCAGGAAGATTAACAACTTTTTCATTCAGCTATTTGGGACTTTGGACAATTATTGAATAGAAAAGATAAAGACTATATCGTTAACAAAGACTAAAAAATATTCTTTAATTGTCAGAAGATTTATTTACCATCATATTGCAAAAAGCTTTATTCAATTACCTTTGACAGGAATCTAATTTTTTTAAATAAATATGATAAAATGAAAGTAACCGTAGTAGGCGCTGGAGCTGTAGGTGCAACCTGCGCCGATAATATTGCACGAAAAGAACTTTGCGAAGAATTGGTATTGCTCGACATCAAGCAGGGAATTTCAGAAGGTAAGGCCATGGATTTTATGCAGAGCGCAGCTTTATTGGGAAGCGATACAAAAATTACCGGTACAACCAACGATTATAAAAAAACTGCCGGAAGTTCTATTGTCATTGTCACCTCAGGTATTCCCCGCAAGCCGGGCATGACAAGGGAAGAATTAATTGGCATTAATGCAGAAATTGTAAAAGGAGTAACCCAGAATATTTTGGAAAATTCCCCGGACGCGATAATTATAGTTATCAGTAATCCAATGGATACAATGACCTACCTGGCATTAAAGTCCAGCGGACTTTCCAAAAACAGGATAATCGGAATGGGCGGAATACTGGATAGCAGCCGGTTTAAATATTACCTGTCTGTAGCAATGGGTTGCTCTATGCAGGATTTGCAGGGAGTAGTCATTGGAGGGCACGGGGATACCACTATGATTCCCTTAACCCGACTGGCTACATACAACGGAACCCCGGTTTCCAATATACTAGATGAAGCGACCCTTAAAAAAGTGGCAGCAGATACAATGGTAGGCGGTGCTACACTTACCAGTTTATTGGGTACCAGTGCATGGTATGCGCCCGGCGCTGCAGGAGCTACATTGGTTGAAGCAATAGTGCGTGATGAGAAAAAATTAATTTCCTGCTGTGTAATGCTTGATGGAGAATATGGACAAAAAGATATTTGCATAGGCGTACCTGTGGTAATTGGAAAGAACGGGTGGGAAAAAATTATTGATTTCAAATTGAATGATGCAGAGAAGGCTGCCTTCAGCAAAAGCGCAGATGCGGTAAGAAATATGAATAGCGCTCTGCAAATCTGATCAAAAAAAAGTAGTTCTGATTAGGAAAAAAAGGCAGGTGCGATTACCTGCTTTTTATTTGAATGTAAGGGAGCAAATTATACCAGCATTCTTTATTTTTTTGAATATTTAGGCAGAAAATATTCTGCTGAGAAAAATGTCTTTAAAAAAATAACTTTAAATAAATATTAGAAAACTCATTTTTACAATAAATATAATTCCGATGAAAAGAATTTTAAAAAATGCTCTTTGGATTGGATTTTTCACATCCTGTTTCGCCAGCTTCCAGGTAAGGGCTCAATCACCTTTTTATGGGGAAATCCAACATTTTAAAAGGCAGGATAGTGCTCAATTCCCGCCGCAAAATGCGATTCTTTTTGTAGGAAGTTCCTCCTTCAGGAAATGGGAAGATGTTCAAGCTTACTTTCCGGATAAGAAAATTATCAATCGTGGTTTTGGCGGTTCAGAACTCAGCGATCTTATTCGGTACGTAAATATGATTATTATTCCATACCACCCTAAGCAAATCGTAATATATGCCGGTGAAAATGATCTCGCTTATTCTGATACCATTACGCCTGCCATTGTGCTTTCCAGAGTAATGACATTATTTACCCAGATCCGTTCTGCCTTACCGGAGGTTCCCATAATATATGTTTCAATAAAACCAAGTCCTTCAAGGGAGAAATTGATGCCTGAAATGGAAGAGGCTAATAAGATGATTAAGAGATTCTTACTAACAAAGAAGAAGATGGTGTTTATAGATGTCTACCATAAAATGCTCGATAAAAACAGTAAGCCAATGCCGGGCATTTTTCTGGAGGATAATTTGCACATGAATGCCATAGGATATCATATCTGGCAAAAGGCTATAGCTCCCTATTTAATTAATTAAAAAATTTCAAGCATTTTGGAATTGTCAATATAAGAACAATTAAATTTAAATCCTATGGTTTTGAAAAATTATGAATAGAGAATCAGTCCTGGAAAAAATCAGGCGTACTTCAAAATGGGATGTTCTTGTAATAGGAGGAGGTGCATCCGGTTTGGGTATTGCGCTGGATGCGGCATCAAGAGGGTATTCAACGCTTCTTGTGGAGCAGGCTGATTTTGCGAAATCAACTTCATCCAAAAGCACGAAACTGGTTCATGGCGGAGTTCGGTATTTAGCGCAGGGAAATTTAAGCCTGGTAAGAGAAGCAACAGTTGAAAGAGGTTTATTATCTCAAAATGCGCCTCATTTGGTAAAAAATCAGACGTTCATTATTCCTGTATATAACAGGTGGAGCAAGCTGAAATATACATTAGGCCTGAAATTATATGACTGGATATCAGGCCGGCTAAGCCTTGGTTCTTCTGTTTTTATTTCCCGAAAAAAAGTTTTGGAAAAACTTCCGGGAATCGAATCTAAAAATTTATTCGGTGGCGTTTTATATCATGACGGTCAATTTGATGACGCAAGACTGGCGATTAATCTTGCGCAAACAATATTTGACACAGGAGGGTTTGCAATTAATTATATGAAGGTTATCGATTTGGTAAAAGAACATGGAAGGATTGGGGGAATTATCGCAACAGATATGGAAACACATGACAGCTATACTATACAGGCAAAAGTAGTGATAAATGCTACCGGGGTTTTTGTCGATTCTATTGTAAAGATGGATGAACCTCAGATGAAGAAAAATATTGCCGTTAGCCAGGGGGCGCATTTGGTTATTGACAGAAGTTTTTTACCTGGAGTTGATGCCATGTTGATTCCCGAAACAAGCGATGGAAGGGTATTATTTATTGTTCCATGGCATGGTAAACTTCTTTTGGGAACAACCGATACCCCGGTAAAAAACATTACTCTTGAACCTATAGCTATGGAAGAAGAAATCAGGTTCATTCTTCAAACCGCCGGGGGGTACCTTACTCATCCGCCTAAACGAAAAGATGTATTAAGTGTTTTTGCCGGATTGAGGCCCCTGGCGGCAATGAATGAAGGAGACAAAAAAACAAAGGAAATTTCAAGGGGACATAAGATAATAGTTTCAAAATCGGGATTGTTTTCAATAATTGGAGGTAAGTGGACAACCTACCGGAAAATGAGTGAAGATATGATGGACAGGGTAGAAAAGGATTTGCAATGGAAGCATATACCTTCAGCCACGGGCTCATTATCAATACATGGGCATACAACTGAGGTAAACCCGGCAAATCCATTATATTTTTACGGGAGTGATGCAAAGCCTATTCTTCAATTGATAGAGGAAACAGAATATGAATGGATCAGCAAAAAAATACACCTTCACCAGGCTCAGGTAATATGGGCCATACGCGAGGAAATGGCCCGTACCGTTGAGGATGTTTTGAGCAGGCGAACCAGGTGCCTTTTATTAGATGCTGAAGAGAGTATAATAATAGCGCCGCTTGTTGCAAAGGCTATGGCAAAGGAAATGAACAAAAATGAAAATTGGATAAAGGACCAGGTGGAAAGGTATCGGGATGTCGCAGAAAATTATTTGATCAAGAGTAAGTAATTCAAAGTGATGACCACTATGCTTCATTTTTGAAGCTGTTTTGAAAAAATTATTACTACAACATTTAATTTCTATATTTTTATTAACCCGGTGAACAAATTATTTTTTGTTTAAATACGATTGCATGCCAAAATATATTTTATCCTTAGACCAGGGCACCACCAGTTCACGGGCAATAATTTTTGATAAAGCTGGATTGGTGAAGGCTGTTGCACAAAAGGAGTTTACCCAAATTTTTCCAAGGCCCGGTTGGGTAGAACATGATGGAAATCAAATTTGGTCCTCACAATCAGGTGTTGCAAAAAAGGCAATTACAAAAGCAGGACTTTCTGTTAATGATATAGCCGGCATAGGAATTACCAACCAAAGGGAAACCACGATTGTCTGGGACAGGTATTCCCACCAACCGGTCTATAATGCTATCGTATGGCAGGACCGGCGCACATCTGAATTCTGTAATGAACTAAAAAAGCAGGGAAAGGCAAGAAAGATCCAGGAAAAAACAGGCCTGGTAATAGATGCCTATTTTTCAGCAACGAAAATAAAATGGATACTTGATAATGTAACAGGGGCAAGGAGGAAGGCAGAACAAGGTGATTTGTGTTTCGGGACTATTGATTCATGGCTCCTATTTAAACTAACTGTTGGTAAGGTGCATGCCACAGATGTGAGCAATGCCTCCCGGACAATGCTTTTTAATATTCATACGTTACAATGGGACAAGGAACTCCTGAAACTTTTTGATATTCCTTCCGCCATGCTACCTGAGGTAAGGTCAAGCAGTGAAGTTTATGGAGATGCGGAAGTATTTTCATCCGGGCTTCGTTTGCCCGTTGCCGGCATTGCAGGAGACCAGCAGGCAGCACTATTCGGACAAATGTGCATCAACCCCGGTATGGTTAAAAACACTTATGGTACCGGTTGCTTCATGCTTATGAACACGGGCAATGTACCTGTATCAAGCAAGAATAATCTTCTTACAACTATTGCATGGAAAATTGGAAATCAAACGACGTATGCTTTAGAAGGAAGTGTATTTATTGGCGGCGCTGTTGTTCAATGGTTACGGGATGGTTTAAAGATCATTAAAAGAGCAGCTGAAGTTGAGAACCTGGCTTTGTCAGTCAATGATAATGGAGGGGTTTATTTTGTTCCTGCTTTTACTGGTCTTGGTGCACCTTATTGGGATCAATTTGCGAAGGGAACGATTTTGGGAATTACAAGAGGAACAACTACCGGCCATATAGCAAGAGCTGCTATTGAAAGTATTGCATTTCAAACTATGGAAGTATTACAGGCAATGAATGCCGATGCTTCTTTGTCTATTAAAGAATTGCGTGTTGATGGCGGAGCCACTGCTAATGATTTACTGATGCAGTTTCAGAGTGACATTTTGAATTGCAAAGTAATTCGCCCGGAAATAACAGAGACAACAGCATTAGGCGCCGCTTACCTTGCGGGTCTCGCAATTGGTTTTTGGAAAAATGTTAATGAAATAGAAAAATACTGGAAGGCTGAAAAAGTTTTTGATCCATCATTGGCACCAGCGGACCGGAAGAAAGAAATGCAAAAATGGATGAAAGCTATCATGGCAACAAGGATTTGGGCTGAGGAATAAGCCATCTGCTTCTAACAGAAAATTAATCATCATTCAATCGAATCTGTTTATGTCAATTTTTGTCAGCGAATTTTTAGGCACAGCAATTTTAATTGTTCTTGGAAACGGTGTAGTAGCAAATGTCGTATTAAATAAAACAAAAGGACATAACAGCGGGTGGATTGTAATTGCTTTCGGATGGGCGATAGCCGTTTTTGTAGGAGTGTTTATTTCTGCAAAATCGAGCGGAGCTCATTTAAACCCTGCGGTCACACTCGCTTTGTTATATCTCAATAAGATTGGATGGAATGTAGTGCCGCAATATTTGGGAGGTCAACTTTTGGGCGCCATGGCTGGTAGTGTAATTGTTTGGCTCTCTTATTTGCAACATTTTACTGCAACTGATAATGCGGAAAGTGTTTTGGCCGTTTTTGCTACAAGCCCCGCGATAAATAGTTCCGGACACAATTTTCTTACTGAATTCCTGGCAACTTTCGTGTTTATTTTAAGTATCCTTTACATTATTTCTCCCTCAGTTAGTCTTGGTTCATTAGATGCACTTCCTGTTGCGTTATTAGTGCTGGGTATCGGGTTGAGTTTTGGTGGCCCAACAGGCTATGCCATTAATCCTGTTCGTGACCTTGGTCCAAGGATTATGCACCAGTTGTTACCAATAGCAAATAAAGGTTCCAGCAATTGGAAATATGCATTTGTGCCTGTTTTCGGGCCTTTGGCAGGCGGTCTGCTGGCAGCAATTTTATTTAATTATCTGAATTGATCATTTCTTGAGCTGTGTTTTGCATGCCTAAAATGGGTATCATTCGTATCTTCGCGAAACAAATATTTCGAATTGGATAAGCAACAGGTAATTTTTGAAGATCTCGGTGTAATCAATTATAAATCTGCGTGGGATTACCAGGAAGCCTTGGTAAAGAAAAATGTTGATATAAAGTCCGAATTGAGGAAATCGTCTTCTGTGGGGGCCGGAATGCAAAATACTACTTCCAATTATTTACTTTTCTGCGAACACCCTCCTGTATATACATTAGGTAAAAGCGGGCATATAGAAAATGTTTTGCTTAGTGAGGATGAAATGGAAGAAAAAGAAATTGAATTTTTCAGAACAAACCGTGGCGGCGATATTACCTTTCACGGATTGCAACAGATTGTAGGATATCCTATACTTGACCTTGAAAAATTTTATACAGATATTGGAAAATATTTAAGGAACCTGGAGGAAGTGATTATCCTTACGGTTGCGGAGTATGGCATTAAAGGAGAAAGGAGTAAAGGAGAAACCGGCGTTTGGATTGATCCTGGAATTTTAGGAAAAGAAAGGAAGATTTGTGCCATGGGTATACGTTGCAGTAGGTGGATTACCATGCATGGCTTCGCTTTAAATGTCAATACAGATCTTAGTTATTTCAGCAATATTATCCCCTGCGGCATTGTCAACAAACAAGTGACTTCTCTTGAAAAGGAGAAAGGGGGAAAAGTAAATTTTGAAGAAGCCAAAGAAAAAATCAGGAAAAATTTTGCACACGTTTTTAATGTCGAAATTACTTCAGTTCATGGCCGGAAGCATCAAGTGCAGGCATCGATTGGCCATCTTTAGGAATATAAACCTGATGCTTTTCTATAAGGGATCCATCAGCATATAATTCAAAATTGAACAAACCGGCGTGAATAAAATTTACCTTATCAAGCGTTAATAAAGGTTCGCTAATTTTTTTCAGCTCAAACAGGAATGTGCCATCCGGTTCAAAAAATTTAATGGTATATTTTTTCTTTTCCACGTTTTGTAGAGAAATGACCACATTATTTTCCTTGCCGGTATATACCATTTTTGAAGGAACGAAAATATTTTTGACCACGGGCGGGGGTATGGGAGGAATCTTTTTCAGGTTGGGAAAATCCCTTGGCTCATATGTTTCCTGTATTTCTGAAATGGCTTTTGGCAATTCAGTTCCCGGCTTATGTGATTGGCTAAACATATAAGTGCCTCCCTCAAACGTAGTTAATACCCGGTAATACTGTGGTGTTGAAAATTCGTTGTTATCACTAAATCCATTGGTTTTTGATTTTACGTTCAGCACACTACCAATCGTTTTGAAATTTTTGAGACTATCAGGAGATCGTTGAATGATAATATTAGTAACCGAAGTAAAAGGATTAGTCCAGGAAATTAAGACCTTTTTGCTGATTGAGGTTACTGAGACTTCCGGTAGAGTATCCTGGGAAAAGGAAAGTTTGTTGAGCAACAGAAAAAAAGAAACAGTAAGAATGCACTTAAACATAGGATGGACTAAGCTATATTTTTTCCGAAAGTACAAATTTAATTACTTGTCAATTGATTTTAATATTTCAGTTTCCCGGTAGGCAGTGATTTGTTGCCTTGTAGCCCACCTGTATGAATACACAAAATATTAGAGCCATGTGGAAAATAATTGTTCTTCACCAGGTCATATACACCAAACATCATTTTTGCAGTGTAAACAAAATCAAGGGGAATTTTATTTTCTTCATAAAATAAATTCATGAAGCTGAATAGATCCCCGTTTTCTTTAGCATAACCACCGAAATGGTAATCATTAATAACCTCATGGACCTTTGTTGGTGGAATATTTAAGAATTGAAGCCGTTGATTTATGTCATTTAGATTTTTTAAAACGCTGAATCCTATTACTTTATTATCCCTGCTCGCTTGAATTAAACCGGCAAATGTAGTAGCGGTTCCAATTGGGCAGCAAACATGGGAATATACTCCCTGCTTGTAAAAATTTCCAATCATTTCGGCTCCCTTAACCCCTTTTACAGAAAACCCTCCTTCAGGGATCAATGTGTGGTCGCCAAACCTCTTTTTCAGTTCATCTTTAAATTCGATCTCATTTATTTTTTTATAGCCTGTTCGGTTGATAAATTCAAGTTGCATCCCATTTTGAATGCAATACTGTAGCGTATGGGAAAGAATCGCAGGTATTTCTCCGCGAACGAATCCGATGGATTTTATCCCTGATATTTTACAGGCAAATGATGAGGAAGCAAGATGATTGGAAAAGGCGCCTCCGAAAGTAATAATCTTTTTGTGAGTCGAATTTTTTGCCTCCTCCAAAAAATAGAACAACTTAAAAATCTTATTACCTGAAACAATAGGATGAATCTTATCCAGGCGAAGCATCGATACAGTTATATTTTTATTTTTGATTAAATCACTGTGAAGTTTGTCAACCTTAATAGCAATATTTCCAGTAAGAGACCGTTCACTCATGTATTGTATTTAGCAGCATAAAAATTGTTCCTTACATTCGCAGCAAAGATAATCGGAATAAAAAGTAAAAAATATTTAAAAGGATAAATAAGATCAGCAAATTATGAAAACAACACTTTTGATTTTGGCAGCGGGCATGGGTAGCCGTTATGGTGGGATTAAACAAATGGATTCCTTTGGCCCGTCCGGTGAAACTATTATCGATTATTCCATATATGACGCAATTAGAAGCGGTTTTGGAAAAATAGTTTTTATCATTCGCAAGGATTTCGCGGAAGCGTTTAAAAATATTTTTGAAGCAAAATTGAATGGTAAAGTGGAAACAGCTTATGTAATGCAGGAAATGGATTCATATACTGAAGGATTTGCATATAACAAGGAACGGGCCAAGCCCTGGGGTACAGCCCATGCAGTCCTCTGCGCCAGGGAAGTTATTCATGGACCATTTGCAGTGATAAACGCTGATGATTTTTATGGCAGAGATGCTTTTGAGAAGGCAGTTGAATTCTTAAGAAATGAAGTGTCACCAAAAACCTGGTGCATCATCGGTTATGAACTTTCTAAAACACTATCTGATAACGGAACAGTAAGCCGGGGAGTCTGCAAGGTAGACGCTGAAGGAAATTTAATCACCATTGCTGAGCGGGTAAAAATATACCCTGAAGGAAATAAAATTGTTTATGAAGAAAATGAAACAAAAACTGCGCTGGCGCCGGGCACTCCCGTAAGCATGAATTTTTGGGGATTTCATCCCGACTCATTTGATTTTATTTACAAACTATTTCAAAAATTTGTAAAAGAAAACGGGGACAAACCTAAGGCTGAATTTTTTATCCCAATCGTTGGTGATGCATTTTTAAAAGATGAGCATCGTAAGATTAAGGTAATACAAACTTCAGCTCAGTGGTTTGGCGTTACTTATAAGGAAGATGCGCCGGACGTGAAGAATAGTATTGAATCCCTGGTTAAAAGAGGCGTATATCCCGTTAAATTATGGGATTGATTTATGGTGATGCGGACGACAATTGGAAAAAGAGAAAAATTTAAATGAAGATCTTATAACTGTAATCCTTTTAGAGTTGATTGAATACTTTCAGTTTCCTTTCACCATATAAACATAATCCTCAAGCTTCTGGATCTGCTGAACCCTCTCGTGACCTTTTAAACTATTGACCATCGGGAGGCGGATTGTCTCGCTGTCTTTCACATCCTTTAAAGCATCATAAATGCTCGCTGATTTTATAGCAAATACTACTCCATCTGCATTGGTTTCTTTGCTGCTGATGATACCAATAATTTCTCCGTTTTTATTGATAACAGGGCCTCCGCTGTTGCCAGGGTTTACTGAAATACTGATCTGGTAGGATGTTGTATCCCCATAATAACCTGACTGCGCACTTAAATACCCCTCTCCATAAACAACTTCTTCACGAGGGTATCCCAGGGTGAATATATGCTCACCCAGTGAAGCAGAATTTTTTGTAAAAGTATATGGCAGCCCTGGAACCTTTTTAAAGGAGGTGTCAGAAATTTTCAAGATAGCCAGGTCAGTGAGTTTATTTGAATATACCAATTTTGCAAAAAACTGATCTCCCTTCTTATTTTCAACTATTATGTTGCGGGCATTTTCTACTACATGAGCATTGGTAATAAGATAGCCTCTCCCGTCGAGTAAAAATCCGGTAGCCCTGAAATTAGCTTCAAATTTAGGTTTTGAGGCCTTGTTGGCCAATACAGAAGCATCATTCAATTTATGTTCAATCTGGTTTAGTTTGTTCTCAAACTGGTTCAGTTTATGATCTACAAGAGGGGTAAGAACTGCCACTTTCTTTTCCGAAAACATAGAAACAATGGTAGCAGTGGAAATAGAAACAACGCCTGCAATAAAGGCTGCAACAGCTATGGTCCGGCGGGAGCGGTTCCATAGATAAACAATTTTAGCTTTTGCTTTTCCTTCTTTGCGGGAAATAATTCCTTCGTTTGTAAGTTTATTTTCCACCTCATTGAGTTGGTGCCTGAAGGCTTTCATATCACCGAGTTTCTCAAGTTCTCCCAGGAAAAAATTATGTTCAGCGGCCAATTGGTCTATATCAGGGTCATTTTTTCTTAATTCTTCGAGGAATATGATTTCCTGGGGAGACATTTCACCGTTCCTGTATCGTTCAATTGCATCTAAAAGTAAAGTATCATCCATTTTATTCTCCGTTTTTATATTGAGCAAAAAATATTTTTTTCAATCTCATCAGGCATTTATATTTCTGGGTCTTGGCATTATCAGCATTAGTGTATCCAAAATCTTCAGCAATCTCCGGCATTGATTTTTTTTGAAGGTAAAATGCATCAAGCAAACTTTTACAAGGTTCTCCCAGGCTCAATAATGCTTTTTCCATCTGGTCAAAATCATTATTAAGTTTTTCATGAATATCTATTTCATCATCAACGGCTACCGTTTCTTCCTGCAGTTCAAAAGCCGGGTAAAACCTGCTTCGTTGTTGAAGTTTTTTGAGCCACAATCTCCTGCATACAGAGTACAAAAACGTTTTTATCTGGCAACTCAGTATAAATGAATTCAACCTCGCCTTCTCATAAAGAACTATCATCGCCTCCTGGAAAATATCCTTCGCATCTTCCGGGTATCCATTATTCTTAACGATGAAAGCCTGAATCGTTAAATAATTTTCCCGGTAAATCGTCTCAATAGCACTGGTATTGTTGGTTGCCAAACCCTCCAATAATACCTTTTCCTTTTCAAATATTGTCACTAGGCAGAAATTAATACTTATAATGTGGAAAAGTAACCCAAAATTTAAATTGAAAAAAGTTTATTACTCAGGGTTACCTTTTTGAAATTAGGGTATAAACCAGAAATCATTCCTTAAAATTTAAATTAATTAAAATGAAAAAAGTTCTTATTGCTCTTACAGTTTGTGCATTTTTTGCTTCTTGCGGTGGTGGTTCTTCAAGCTCTGAAGCTGCTAAAGATTCTACGTCAACCATGTCAGCTGATACATCAAAAATGGCTGCTCCGGCTGTAGTTGATACCACAAAGATGGATTCTACTCATCCGATGAGTGCCGATACTACAAAGAAATAATTAGGCCGGTATTATCATAATGCCATAAATTTTTTATTTGGCAGGCAATCTAAAAGCCGTTTCTGATAAGAAGCGGTTTTTTTTAATCCTTGAATATTGAGTTGGAGGACAGCGTATTATGCCAGGTTTTGATCGCAGTTGCCATATTTTCCGGTTGAAGATAAAAATTGGGTTGGTAAATTCATTTCACATGCTTACTTTTGGCATATTACAAAATGAACAACTCAAAAGCATATTCCTTTTTTTATTTTAGCTACTATTTTAAAAATAGTCCGGGATGCTTTTGTTAAAATTAAAATTAAAAGATAACATAAAAGAATCCCGGCCTTCCGCCGGGATTTTTGTTTCATTATGAGAAAGAAAATATCCATCCAGGGATTTGAAGGTAGTTTCCACCAGGTTGCTGCGAGGCAATTTTTTGGCAAGGATGTTGAAATTATCTGTTGCTCCACTTTCCGGGAAGTAATAAAAATAGCTGCAGATGACAGGGTAAGTAATGGAGGCGTGATGGCCATAGAGAATTCTCTTGCCGGCAGTATCCTCCCAAATTATAATCTTTTGCAAAAGAGCCCTCTTCGGATCGTGGGAGAAATTTATCTGCGCATCAATCAAAATCTGCTGACAAATCCCGGTGTAAGCCTTGATGATATCAGGGAAGTCCATTCTCATCCGATGGCGCTACTTCAATGCATGGAATACCTTGAAAAATATAACTGGAAGTTAATTGAGACAGAAGATACGGCCCTGAGTGCTAAACATATTTACAAGCACCGGAGCAGGCATATTGCTGCTATAGCGAGTAAACTGGCTGCAGAATTATACCAGCTGAATGTTATTGCTCCTAATATCCATACGCTGAAGAATAACTATACCCGGTTCCTCGTATTGGAACTACCTGAAACTGCCCAGGAAATAAAAGATGCCGATAAAGCTTCTATCAATTTTCATACAGATAATTCAAAAGGAAGCCTTGCAAAAGTGCTTACCAAAATAGCTGAAAATGATATTAACCTTAGTAAACTCCAGTCCTTTCCGATACCCGGTAGCGACTGGAAATATTCTTTTCATGCTGACCTTGAGTTTTCAGGTATCAATCAGTTCAATAATGTTATAAAAGATATAGAGCCCATTACCGAAGCGCTAAAGGTTTACGGCGTATATAAAAATGGAAAATGATGCAGATATCCGCAAGATTAGAAGGTGTTGGTGAATATTATTTTTCTCAGAAACTGAGGGAAATTGATAACATGAATAAGGCAGGAAAGCTGGTAATTAACCTTGGAATAGGAAGCCCTGATTTACCGCCGCATCCAGATGTGATGAAAACGCTGAGTGAGGAAGCTGCAAAACCTAACACGCATGCATACCAGAATTATAAGGGAAGCCCTGTATTAAGAAATGCCATTGCAGAATGGTATAAAAAATGGTATGGAGTAAGCTTAAATCCCGAAACTGAAATATTACCGCTCATCGGCAGTAAAGAAGGCATCATGCATATATGCATGACTTACCTTGACAAGGGAGATCGTGTTTTGATACCAAACCCCGGATACCCTACTTACCGCAGTGCGGCTACCATTTCAGGCGCCACAATTGCAGAATATCTGCTGAAGGAAGAAAAAAACTGGTTTCCTGATCTTGAAGAATTGGAAAAATTGGGAATGGATAATGTGAAATTAATGTTTATCAATTATCCTCACATGCCTACGGGGCAGCTGCCTACAATGGAGATGTTCAGGAAATTGGTCGACTTCGCGAGAAAATACGATATTTTGATTGTTCATGATAATCCGTATAGTTTTATTTTGAACGATAAGCCCTCAAGTTTACTGAGCATAGAAGGAGCAATAGATGTGGCTATTGAATTAAATTCATTTAGCAAGAGCCATAATATGGCTGGCTGGAGAGTCGGGATGCTTTGTGGCGCAAAAGAAAGGGTTGATGAAATCCTGCGCTTAAAGAGTAATATGGATAGCGGTATGTTTTTGCCTGTGCAACTCGCTGCAGCAAAAGCCCTCGAACTGGACAGAGATTGGTTCGATGCACTAAATACCGTTTACAGGAAAAGAAGAGAAAAGGTTTTTAAGTTACTGGAAATATTAGGATGCAGCTTCAATAATGAACAGGCTGGGATGTTTGTCTGGGCGTCCGCCCCTGCAAATTATCAATCGGGTTTTGAATTGAGCGATAAAGTATTAAAAGATTCGAATGTATTTATTACTCCGGGAGGTATTTTTGGGAGTGCCGGTAATAATTATGTTAGGGTTAGCTTGTGCACACCCGAAACAAGGATAGATGAAGCGATAAAGAGAATAATTAATTGATCAGTTAATTTAATCGATGCAGATGTTTGAGAAAGTTACTATAGTTGGTGTTGGGTTAATAAGCGGCTCACTTGCTTTGGCTTTAAAAGATAAAAGCCTCGCAAAAAAAATTATTGGTGTCAGCAGAACCAAAGCAAGCCTCGATAAGGCTTCAAAGCTTGGAATCATTGATGAGGCTATGCCGCTTGAGCAGGCCATAAAACAGAGCGATTTTATTTATGTTGCTATTCCCGTAGATGTTACCATTCCTGTGATGGGACAAATAATGGACATCGTTACGGGAAATCAAATTGTTGCAGATGCCGGATCTACTAAATACGCCTTATGCGAATCTCTTTCCGGTCACCCGATGCGCAACAGGTTTGTGGCAACACATCCCATGTGGGGTACAGAATATAGCGGACCTGAATCAGCAGTGAGAGGTGCTTTTGAGGGAAGGGCTTGCGTTATATGCGAAAAAGAAAAGAGCGATGTCAAGGCTTTGAACGCCGTAGAGAATTTGTACAGAACATTAGGCATGCACATTATATACATGAATGCTGAAAACCACGATACGCACGCAGCTTATGTGAGTCACATTTCTCACATCACTTCATTTGCCCTGGCCAATACCGTTTTAGAAAAAGAAAAGGAGGAGAATGCAATTTTCGAACTTGCAGGCGGTGGTTTTGAGAGCACCGTGCGCCTCGCAAAAAGTAATCCTTCAATGTGGGCTCCCATTTTTATGCAAAATAGGGAGAATGTGCTGGATGTTTTAAATGAGCATATTTCTCAATTGAGAAAATTCAAAAGCTGCCTTGAAAAGGAAAATTATGAATACCTGACAGAATTGATGGCAAATGCTAATAAAATATCAAGAATTTTAAAATGAAGATCGTGGTACGATTTTTAGAAGAATATTGAAAAATATGAAAAATGAAGATCCATATAAAATATGAAAAAAGTTAGTTGAAGAAAAATTATTCATGATATGGAATGAGCTTAATGAATGAAAATATAACCAATACCATAAACCAGAATTTTTAAAATTAATTTTACCATGCAAACACAAACAACCACTATGAAGGAAGTAATGCAGGAAAAATGGAACAAACGTCCGTTAATTATTAGTGGCCCTTGCAGCGCAGAAACCGAAGAGCAGGTAGTGGAAACTGCCACACGCCTTGCCAAAACAGACAAGGTTGATGTATTGAGAGCCGGTATCTGGAAGCCAAGAACCAAACCGGGCATGTTTGAAGGCATTGGAATGAAAGGACTGCCATGGATGGCGCAGGCAAAAAAAATAACGGGGCTGCCAATAACCGTAGAAGTAGCTACAGGAAAACATGTGGAAGACGCTTTACATTTTGATGTGGATATGCTTTGGATAGGAGCAAGAACAACGGTAAATCCTTTTAGTGTTCAGGAAGTATGTGATTCACTGCGTGGAGTAAATATTCCCGTGCTTATAAAGAATCCGATAAACCCTGACCTTGAATTATGGTGCGGCGGCATCGAACGCCTGCAAAAAGTTGGCGTAAAACAAATCGGAATGATCCACCGCGGATTTTCTAATTATGGTAATACAGAATTTCGCAATGCGCCTATGTGGCACCTGCCGATCGAGATGAGACGCCGGTTTCCTGAAATGCTGCTGATCTGTGATCCCTCGCATATTTGTGGCAACAGGACGATGCTGCAATCTGTTGCGCAAAAAAGCATTGATCTTGATTTTAATGGCCTGATGATTGAAAGCCATATTGATCCTGATAATGCCTGGAGCGATGCCAAACAACAGGTAACCCCGGAGCGTTTATTGGAAATGCTTGGCGAACTGATCTGGCGTTCCGAAAATACAGATGAAAAGGAATTCCTGAATGCGCTGGCTAAACTAAGGGAGCAAATAAATCACATAGATGACGAATTGCTCATGCTCATCGGGCAGCGAATGAAAATTGCAGACAAAATTGGTGAATACAAAAAGAGCAATAACATCACGATCCTGCAAACCAACCGCTGGAACGATATTCTGGCCAAGGCTTTTAAGAAAGGTGAACGCCTCGGATTGAGCCAGGAATTTATCACCAAATATTTTGATGCCATTCACCTGGAAAGTATCAACCACCAGAATAAGATAATGAATGATTAAGAAGAAAGTATTGCCTAAGCAATATAAGTTTTCAGGTAAAAAAGTTGACTGCTATTTTGATGGTGATTTTTCATTCATCAATGAAAAACTCCAAAAGGATAAAACTGTTTTCATAACAGATGAGAATATCTTTAAGTTGCATGCAGAGAAATTTTCAGGTTGGAAGACAATAATTATCAAAGCTGGAGAGGAGCATAAGAATCAACAGACAGTTGACACTATAATAAATCAACTCATTCAACTGCAAGCCGACAGGAAATCCTTCTTGGTAGGCATTGGCGGAGGCGTAATTACAGATATTACCGGTTTTGTTGCTTCCATTTATATGCGGGGAATCAAATTAGCGTTTGTTCCTACCAGTATACTCGCTATGGTGGATGCCGGTATAGGGGGTAAAAACGGAATTGACGTGGGAGTTTATAAAAACCTGGTTGGGGTCATCAATCAACCTGAATTTTTATTGTATGACTATTCTTTCCTGGAAACCCTTCCTGATAAAGAATGGATAAATGGATTTGCGGAGATCATCAAGCATGCCTGCATTAAAGACAAGGTGATGTTTCAGTATCTTGAAAAACATTCTTTGATGAATTTTCAATCTTCACTTGCTGAAACAGCATCTATCATTCAAAATAATGCTTCTATAAAATATGATGTCGTATCGAAGGATGAAAAAGAAACAGGGGACAGGAAGTTGCTCAATTTCGGGCATACCATCGGCCACGCCATAGAAAATACGGCTAAGCTGTCCCATGGACATGCGATCAGCATTGGCATGGTGGCTGCCTGCAGGATTTCTGAAATAATCAATCATTTTAGCAACGCGGATACAAAAAAAGTAACGGCCCTTTTAATAAAATACGAGTTGCCGGTGGCTTTCTCTTTCAATAAGAAAAAAACCTGGGATATATTACTCCATGATAAGAAGAAAGCCGGCGGGGAAATGAGTTTCGTAGTTCTCGACAGTATTGGCAAAGGATCTGTAAAATCTATATCGCTGGATCATTTACAAAAAATTTTTAACACTCTATAGTGACAGTTACTATTTCTCCTTCTCCAGTTTTGGGAAAACTTCAGGCTCCCCCCTCGAAAAGCTGCATGCAGAGAGCTTGTGCAGTGGCGCTCATCACCAATGGCACAACCATTATTGATAATGCGGGAAAAAGTAACGATGAACAGGCTGCCATAAATATTATCCAAAAACTTGGTGCTACGGTGGATTCTGTGCGCAAAGAAATCATCATTACTTCGTCTGATCACATTTTTTCTTCCTCTTTCCCGGGGAAAAATTCGGTGATATCCTGCGGTGAAAGCGGGCTTTCACTAAGAATGTTTGCACCGCTTGCAGCGCTTTTTAATTATGACATCACCTTCACCGGAACAGGAAGCATCCTCAAAAGGCCGGTTGATTTTTTTGATGAGATTTTACCAAAGTTAGGTGTGGAGGTTCACAGTAATGATGGTAAGATACCCATTCGGGTTAAGGGCCCATTGGCGCCTAAGAATATTACTGTGGACGGTTCATTGAGCTCCCAGTTTTTAACGGGCCTCCTGATGGCTTATGCCAAAGCGTGTACGGTGCCCGTTAGAATAAAGGTAAAAAATCTTACCAGCAAACCGTATATTGATCTTACGCTGGGCATCCTGGATCATTTTGGTTTTAACGTAACGCACACCAATTATGAAACATTCAATGTTTTGCCTGTGGCAAAAAAAAGAAGTCATAGTATTAAATATACAGTAGAGGGGGACTGGAGCAATGTAGCTTTCCTTTTGGTAGCAGGGGCTATAGCCGGGCAGGTAAGTGTAAAAGGTGCCTTGCTAGATTCTTCGCAGGGCGATAAAAAGATCATCCAGGCTTTGGAATCCAGTGGAGCCTCAATTGATATTAAGGATGGTGATATAATTGTAAAAAAGAGTAACCTCATTGCCTTCGCTTTTGATGCAACTGATTCACCTGATCTGTTTCCGCCGCTGGTAGCTCTTGCTGCCTATTGCAAAGGAACCACTGTCCTTAAAGGAGTGAACAGGTTGCTTCATAAAGAAAGCCACCGGGCTTTAACGCTTAAATCAGAATTTGCAAAGATGCATGTGAATATTGAGTTAGATAATGATTTCATGACGATCAAAGGATCTAAACAGGTAAAGGGAGCCAAAGTTAATTCCCACAATGATCACCGTATTGCTATGGCATGTGCCGCGGCAGCCCTGGGAGCAAAAGGAAATACCATTATACATGATGCAGATGCCGTTAAAAAGTCTTATCCCGGTTTTTTCGATGATCTGAAAAAGCTAAAAGTAAATTTGCAAGTTTCATAAGCGATACCTTTGCACCGGTCTTAATGAGACCAGGAAGAAAAATAGTAGTGCGCAAAGCATAACCAAATGTTACCGGTTATAACTAATGTTCCTTGCGAAACTTCATACAGGTTACCAATCAAATAAATAAATGCCTTACACTATAGCTATAGCAGGCCGTCCTAATGTGGGCAAAAGCACTTTGTTTAATCGTTTACTGGAGCAACGAAAGGCCATTGTTGACGATATCAGCGGGGTTACCCGCGACCGGCAGTACGGTGTTGCAGAGTGGGCTGGAAAAAAGTTCAGTGTCATCGACACCGGTGGCTTTGTGGCACATAGCAACGACATTTTCGAAAGGGAAATTCGTAAGCAGGTCCACATAGCTATTGAAGAAGCCAATGCGATTATTTTTATGTGTGATGTAACTACCGGGATTACAAACCTCGACCAGGAAATGGCTGACCTTCTCCGGCGGTCACCCAAGCCCGTATACCTTGTTGTAAACAAAGTAGATAACCATGCCCGCCTGCTGGAGGCTTCTGAATTCTATGGCCTTGGATTCCAAAAAATATTTTTTATTTCTTCCATCAGCGGCACAGGAAGTGGTGAACTGCTGGATGAAATATGTAACCAGATTCCCGAAGAAAATCCTGAAGAGGAAACCGGTCTTCCCAAATTTGCTATTATCGGTCAGCCCAATGTTGGAAAATCTTCCTTGCTGAATGCCTTAACCGGTAAAGAAAGAACTATCGTAAGCGAAATAGCCGGCACCACCAGGGATTCAATCCATACCACATACAATCTATTCAACAAGGAATTTATTTTGATTGATACTGCAGGTATTCGCAAAAAAACCAAAGTGAATGAAGATCTTGAATTCTATTCGGTAATTCGCGCCGTGAAGGCCGTAGACGAAGCAGATGTTTGTCTGATAGTTCTTGATGCAGAAAAGGGAATTACGGCACAGGATCTTAATATTTTTTCGCTGGCTGCTAAAAAAGGAAAGGGAATTGTTATGCTGGTAAATAAATGGGATCTTGTTGAAAAGGAGACAAATACAGCGCGGGATTATGAAAAAGCCCTGAAGCAAAAACTGGCGCCTTTCAATGATGTTCCGATTTTGTTTATTTCAGCTACGGAAAAATTGCGCATCCTGCAGTCTATGGAAATGGCTCTGAAGGTTTACGAAAACAGGCAGCAAAAAATATCCACTTCCAAGCTAAATGAGGTGATGCTGAAAGCTGTGGAATCATACCATGCACCGGTTGTGCGGGGCCATGCTGTTACTATAAAATATGTTACCCAGTTATCAACTATAGTACCTTCCTTTGCTTTTTTTTGTAATTATCCTGATGATATCAAGACGCCGTATAAAAATTATCTCGAAAACCAGTTAAGAGAAAAATTTGAATTTTCCGGGGTCCCGATCCGTATTTATTTTAGGAAGAAATGATCATTTTTCAAATTTGTTAAAAAAAACTTATCTTAATTGGCTAAAAAATAATCTAATGAAAAAATTAATCGCAATTCTTGCTGTTACCGCCTTCATGATTTCATGCAATGAAGGAAGTTACCCCAAAACAGAAGCCGGTTCCGATTCAACCATAATGGATAAAAAAATGGGTGCTGATACCTCCATGAACTCCATGTCATCTTCCTCCATGACTTCGACGATTGCAGAGGGAACGATGATGATGAAGGATGCAAAAATGATGATTATGAAAGACGGCCAATATGTATTGATGGATCAGCAGATGACTTGCGCTGATGGCTGTAAAGTAATGCCTAACGGTGAAGTATTAATGAAAGACGGCTCCAAAATGATGATGACTGAAGGAATGACGATTGACAAAGAAGGGCACATGACGGATGATAAAGGTAAAATGATGATGATGGACGATAAGATGATGGGCGATCACAAGATGATGAAAGATTCCATGAAAAAGTAATTTTTGATATGTAATGGTGCAGAAGGCTCCCGAATTGTTCGGGAGTTTTTTTTATGAAAGAAGCTGGTAATTCCACATTTTAGTTATGAAAATGCAATAAAACCAGTAAAAGCATGATAATATTTGGCATTCCCAGAATATCAGTTACTTTTGCGCCCAATTTCAAAAAAAAAATCAAAACTCAAAAAAATGAAAAAATTTCTTGCTGTTATAGCTATTACCGCTTTTATGACCTCCTGCAATAATTCAGGATCTTCATCTTCTGAAACTACCGCTCCTGCAGATTCTTCCGCTATGTCTACAGGCGCTATGAAAGACAGCACCAGTGCATCCAATATGATGGACAGTGCAAAATCTATGGCGAATGATGCTTCAAAAATGGCAGATACTGCAGCCAGCAAAATGGACGCTGCTGCTGATAAGATGAAAGATGCAGGTGGAAAAGCAATGGATAAGGCTGCTGATAAAATGAAAGAAGGCGCTGACAAAATGAAAGATGCGGCTGATAAAATGAAACAATAATTTAGCCTGCGGTTAAATAAATTTTCTTCTTGAGGAATGAATGATCCCCTGAATTTTTCGGGGGATTTTTTTTTACCCGGAAATTGATACAATCCGGATAGTTTTTGCCCTCTAACTTTTGCCTTCGGGTGTGACCATTGGGCTGACCACAGGCGAAATAAACGGGGCTATGGAATTTGATAGCGAATGAGACCTTTCAGTTAGAAGGCTGTAAAACATGATATTTGAGTTATTGGAAAGGAGTATCGTTGCCAAAGGGAGTAATACTGATTCTTGTTTTTGCGCCAGGAAAATTCGGATTCTACATTTTCATCCCACCCATATCCATTCCTCCCATTGGGGTAGCCCCTTTCCTGAAGATATATTCACTTTGGAGCAGGTAAGCGCCTGAGGTTACTACTCTATCATTGAGTTGAATGCCAGATCTTATCTCTATCAAGTCACCGCTTTGCATACCCGTTTCGACCATGACACTTTTAAAGTTATTTTGTTTGGTTTCCATCCACACCGTGGCCATTTTTCCATCCCGCAATACTGCATCAGAGGGAAGGGCCAATCCGTGAGATCCGGCAGTTTTAATTGTTACATAGGCCGCCATACCCGGTTTCAACAGGTTTCCATTATTTGAAATGTCCACCCTTACAAGATTAATTCTTTCCGATGGATCTAATCCCGGATTCACAAATGAAATATTTCCCTGGATTTTTATTCCGGGAAGGCCAGGAAATTCAACGGTAGCGTATTTTGCTTGTTCAAATTCTCCCATTTGGGAAGCATACACCTGAGCTTCTGCCCAAAGAGTTGAAAGACCAGCGAGTTTTGCAATGGTACCTCCTTCTGAAACATAATCTCCTTCCTGCAGGGGTAGTTCTGTTAAATAACCAGAAGCGGTGGAATAGAAAATGGTATTAGGATTCTTTAAAGTTTCAACATCTATATTTCTAACCTGATCTTCGCTCATACCCCAAAGAAGTAATTTATTTTTCGCAGCAGCAATTAATTCATCAAAATTTACCAGCGAATTTCCTAGAGTAACTTTTTTTTGTACCGCCAACAGGTATTCCTGTTTTGCATTGTTCAGTTCCTCACTGTAAATCTCATACAAAGGGGTTCCTTTTTGAACAAAAACACCAATTTGTTTATGATACAGTTTTTCAATGCGCCCGGGTACCCGGGCACTTATAGTGTTTATTTTCGTTTGATCAAAGTTCAGGCTACCGGTAAGGACTACCTGGTTGCTCAGACTTTCATCCCGGATCGTGTCCACCTTAATGTTACCCAAACGCATTTGCTCAGGGCTTAGTTGTAATTCATCATTATTTTTTTCCTCCATACCTTTTTTAACGGGCAACAATGCCATATGGCAAATGGGGCATATTCCCGGCTTTGATTCCACTACCTGCGGATCCATTGGGCAAGTGTAATAAATTATATCAGCGTTGTCCGTTATTTTAACGGGCATATTCTTACAGGAAAATACGCCTGCTGAAAATGACACATACAATAATATTTTCAATAAATTATTCATAATTACTGTTTTACTTTTATAAATCCTTCACTGTCTACTAAGAACTGTGCATTTGCTGCCACACTATCCTTCTTCGTTAATCCGGCGGTAATCTGCACCAGGTTATTGGCAGCATACCCGGTGGAAACAGGATGTGCTTTAAAAACATCCCCTTCTTTAAGGAATACTATTTTAGTTAACCCCAGGGTAAGGACGGCTTCATCAGGCAACCAATTAGAAAAGGGCGTGGTCATCATAAGTGTTGCTGTCACCTGGCTTCCAACCGGCAATTTCAATTTTGAGTTATTAAAATAAACCCTTGCAGATATTGTTTTTGAATTGTCCCTGTAGAAAGGTTCTAAAAAACTGATTCGGGAAAGTATTTTCTTGCCAGGATCAGTTTCCGGGATAATGATAACCTTTGTCCCGACTTTAACCAGCGCTTCATCGCCAGGAAAAATGTTCAACCTTGCCCAAAGATTGTTCAGGTTATTTACCTGAAATACAGGCTGGCCTCTTTCCAAATACATACCTTCTTTGATGGATAATTCGGTTGTTTCATTTGTTGTGGTAACGGGTTGAAGAGAATTCATCTTATTTCCCGCTTCCTGAACAATTCCGGTAAAATTACTGTAAAGGGGTATACTGGCCCGGACTTCACCGGTTCTCATCAGGGTTTCTATTTGACTTTCGGTTATCCCCAATAATAGAAGTTTCTGCTTAGCCGCATTGATCAACATGGTATTGCCCGGATCATTTTTTGAAAGGAACAAAAGATTTTGCTCCCCGGTAAATAATTCGGGACTATAAATATCCATGATCTGTTCACCGGCATGAACTATTTGATAACGGTACTTAACATATAATTTTTCTATCCTTCCTCCCACTCTTGCAGCAATTGTTTTTACGAACCGGGTATCATATTCTAAACTCCCCAGGGCGGCCATATTAATTTCCTGCCTGGAATTTTGCATTGTAGTTACCGGTATGGAGGAAAGGACTACTTCATTCACCGGCTGGAGTAAAGTGGAAAGGTCGATTTTTGAGATTTCCCTTGCAGCATTTTCTTTCTTAACAAGTTTCATTCCGCAGATAGGGCAATTACCAGGTTGATGTTCTATGATTTGCGGATGCATGGAACATGTATAAATATTATTGGAGCTATCCGATTCGGCCTCTTTTGGTTTAGAAGATATACTCCTGCATCCGAAAACTCCCAATAAAAGTAAGGAGAAGCCTACTAAGAAACATTTGTAATATTTGAAATGGATTGTGCTTTTCATATTCATTTTATTATTGTTCCAGGACCTTATCCATTTGAACCTGAAGATTTAATAACTGTTGTAATTGATCCAGATAATCCACTTGGGTCATATACAGTGATTCCCATGCGTCGAACAATTCAAACAAATCCCCAGTATTCTGTTCATACGCTAATTGAGTAATTTGATAATTCTTTCTTAATGAAGGGATGATTTTCTCCTCAAATAATGCCAATTGCTTTTTTTTACTTCTGATTGAAACAAGAAGACTTTCTGCATCACCGGAAGCCTGGTTAAGAATTATCTGTCCTTGTTCATTATATGCCTGAGCCTTCCATTTTAAACTTTCAACGTTTGCTTTATAGCTTTCCGCTGACCATGGCGCAAGAGGTATTTTTACAGTTGCCATCAGAGAAAATAACCAGGGCGAATTACCAAATGCAAACATGTGATTATACTGGATTCCAAATTGAGGCAGTTGCTTTGCTTTTTCCAGGTTCAATTGAAGTTGATTGATTTGAAGACTTTGTGCTACCGCTTTCAGATCACTGCGGGATTGCAGGAGATAATTTGTGTCAACAGTATTGTAATCCTTTATGACATAATTCGTATCAATATCAAATACTTCATTTTTATCCCTATTCATTAAGGTGTTTAATGCTACCTGCTTTTGTAAAATTTCATTTCTTAATATTTCCCGCTGGTCTTCAATTTTACCCAATGCAGCTTCTGCCTTATAATAGGCATCTAATTTGCCCAGGCCATTTTTATACCGCAATTCTGCACTTTCGATCATGAACCGGAGAAGCTTTTCATTATCATTGAGGATTCTGATTTTTTTTTCAATAATCAGCCACGCATAATAATTTTCTTTTGCCTCAGAATTTAAATCATTCAAAACAACCTTTTTGGTTTCCTTATCTACCGAAGACATGGACTGCATTAATTGTTGGCTGGCATCCTGTTCTTTTTTATTGGGAAACATCTGTGAGGCTGATATCATGAAAGCGCCCATTCCTTCTTCATTAGTGAAAGCTTTTGTAAGACCAATATTATATGGCGTCATAAAGAAACCGGCTCCAAATTCTGGTGGCGCCCAGCTTTTGGCCCCTTTTGATGCTTCATCCAGAGAACGTATCTGTGCATCATACACCTTTATTTCAGGCTGGTCTCCCTGAATGAGTGAAAAGATGTCATTTAGTTTCAGTACCTCCTGGGCATTGGCATAATTTCCCAAAAAAAATAATAATGCGATTGCTGAAATATATTTTTTCATTGTTACTATTTAGTTATTACAACAATTATTTTTTGCCTGAACAGAAGGAAAAGGAAAATCTGCATAAGAACAAAAAACACAGCAGTCCGCGGCCTTCAGTTTTAGGATCGTGTTGCATTGCTCAGATTCATAAAAAAACCTGCAGCCATCTATAGGCATTATCTCTTCTTTTTTATGCCCGCAATGTGAGCAGGTAATGGTTGATTTAAGAATGATTTCCATTTTATTTTAAGATTCAGTATTTTTTAAAAATTCATTCATTTACAATCATCATTGACTTATTTCAGGCACCTGTATTTTGCCATACTTTTTCAATTCAAATTCCTTATTCATTAAGAAAATAATGGGTGATACCAAAAGAACAAATATGGAAGATGTGAAGACACCCCCTATCATAGGTAATACAATGGGTTTCATAACGTCGCTGCCTACTCCGGAGCTCCAAAGGATAGGTATCAGTCCGAAAAGGATCACGCAAACCGTCATTATTTTGGGGCGCAATCTTTTAGCAGCGCCGGTTATAACATATTCCTTTAAATTCTCCCGGGTAATTGTTTCCCTGGAATTGCCTTTAAGGGCTATTAATTGTTGCATTGCATCGTTTAGATAAATTACCATCACGATTCCCGTTTCGACCGCCAGCCCAAACAGCGCGATAAAACCAACGGCCACTGCAACAGACAAATTCACTCCCCAGAAATAAATCATGTAGGCGCCACCGACAAGTGCAAAAGGAATGGTGATGAGACTGAACAGGGCCTCCCTTACTGAATGAAAGGCCATATACATAGAGAAGAAAATGACCACTAACACCATAGGTAAAATCACCTTCATCGTTTTCTCGCTGCTTAATAAATTTTCATATTGCCCGCTCCAGTCTATATAATATCCTTTGGGCAATTTGGTCAGCATTGTGTTTAACCTTTTTTGAGCCTCTTGCACAGTACCTGCAAGATCCCTGTCCCTTACGTTAAATAAAACCGTGCCGCGTAATAAGGCATTTTCAGAATTGATCATCGGAGGGCCGGTATTAATGCTTATATCTGCCAGGGCCTGCAATGGCACCGGTCCGTATTGCCTTGTTTGCACATGGAGGCTCTTCAATGCCTCCAGGTTATTCCTGAAGTCCTGTGCAAAACGGACATTAACGGGAAAACGCTGCCTCCCTTCAATGATAGTAGTGAGATCCATTCCTCCCAGTGCACTTTGAATAACCGCATTTACATCATCCACACTTAATTCATACCGGCTTATTTCATTCCTTTTTATGTTGATGTCAATATATTTCCCTCCGGTGATGGGCTCAACGTATAAATCTTTTACCCCGTCAATTCCGGTTAATATGCTTTTGATTTTCTGGGCAAGGGCATATATGCTATCCAAATTCTGGCCATACACTTTTACCCCCACATCTGTTCTGATACCGGTTGACAGCATATTAATGCGGTTGATAATGGGTTGGGTCCATCCATTGGTAACTCCGGGAATTTGTAATTTTCGGTTAAGTTCATTTACAATATCCTCTTTTGTTTTCCCTGGCCTCCATTCAGATTTTGGCTTTAGCAATAGGATCGTTTCAATCATGCTGATAGGTGAGTTATCTGTTGCTGTATTTGCTCTGCCTGCCTTGCCAAGGACATTTTTGACTTCGGGTACAGAAGCAATTATTTTATCCTGTACCTGCAAAATTCTTTTCACTTCTGCATTAGAGACGTCAGGCATCGTGACAGGCATAAATAATATAGAGCCTTCGTCAAGAGGAGGCATAAACTCTCTTCCCAAACTCAGGATCATTGGTACACTTATCAGCAAAGCCAGCAGGTTCAGTGTAAGGGTAGTTTTCCTCCATTTCAGACACCAGCGGATGACGGGCTCGTATATTTTTGTTAGTCCTCTGTTTAAAGGATTATGTATTTCAGGGGTGAACCTTCCTCTCATGAAAAAAGAAATTAATACAGGGGTGAGTGTGATAACTAATAAGGCATCTACTGCAACTATGAACGTTTTGGTGTAGGCTAAAGGGCTGAATAATTTACCTTCCTGCCCTGTCAATAAAAAGACGGGCAAAAATGATGCGATGATAATGATCGTTGAATAAAATACTCCTCTTGAAACCTGTTTGCAGGAGGTTTCAATAATACCTTTTCTTATGTCCTCAGGTATCTTTACATAATTCCTGGCTGGCAATATTTTTTTGAAAATTGGTTTCATTTTGAGTTTAATTTATTAGCAGGATCGTTTTGCCATTGCGATAGATTATGATAAGCGTTTTCAGACATAATGATACCGTTATCAACAATCACACCGATGGCCAGGGCAATACCTGTTAATGACATAATATTTGAAGAAAGTCCGAAAGTATTTAATAAGATGAAACTTATCGCGACGGTGATAGGAATTTGAATTATAATATTTAAGGCACTACGCCAGTGGAAAAGAAAAAGCAGAACGATCAGCGAAACCGCTACCATTTCTTCTATTAACTTTCCTTTAATATTTTTAACCGCAGCTTCTATTAAGGTGCTTCTGTCATACGCTATATTAAAATGCACCCCTACCGGCAAACCTTTCTCCACAACTTTCATTTTTGCCTTTACTGCTTTGATTACTCTGTCGGCATTTTCTCCATAACGCATCACCACGATCCCTCCAACCACTTCCCCGTTTCCATTCTCATCGAAAATACCCAGCCTTTCATCCCCGCCCATTTGAACGGTACCAATGTCTTTCACCCGCACCGGAATTCCATCCTGAGTTGTGATCCCGATATTTTCTATGTCTTCTTTGCCTTTTATGTATCCCAGCCCTCTTATGATATAAGACATATCGCTCATTTCAAATTTCCTTCCACCTACATCATTATTATTAGCCTTCACCTTATTCATTACATCCATCAGGGATATATTGTAATACTGTAATTTCACGGGATTTACCACTACCTGGTATTGCTTTTCCAATCCGCCAAAGGAGGCAATTTCTGCCACACCGGGTACGGTTTGTAATGCAAATTTTATGTACCAGTCTTGCAAGGCTCGTTGCTCTCCCAAGTCCATATTTTTAGCATCCAGTGTATACCACAAAACGTGTCCTATTCCTGTTCCATCAGGACCTAAGGACGGGGTAACCCCCTGAGGCAGGAGGCGCTGTGCATAATTTAGCCTTTCCAAAACCCGTGTTCTGGCCCAATAAGTATCCACATTATCATTAAATATTACGTAAACAAAACTCATCCCGAACATAGAGGTACCTCTAATTGTCTTGACTTTCGGGATGCCTTGTAGGTTAGAGACAAGGGGAAAGGTGACCTGGTCTTCCATGATCTGCGGACTTTGTCCCGGCCATTCAGTAAAAACGATAACCTGGTTTTCTGATAGATCTGGTATGGCATCAATCGGGTTTTTTTGAAGTGACATGATTCCCCAAATGAACAGGCTGATGACAACTGCTAAAACCAGGAACTTGTTTCGTAGAGAAAGTTCTATTATTTTTTGTACCATGTCTTATTCCTTTGGCTTAATAAAAGTTCCTTCCTTCAGCAACTTTTCCTGGTCCGGAGTCATTTTTTGCTTAACGAGCGGCATGCCACATTTTGGGCAAACGGCTGAATGGTCGCTCATCACTTCATTATGCATCGTGCATGTGTATATTTCATTATTTGGCAGAGGGGTAAGGGCCAGGGTGGTTTGCTGTTTTTCTTTTGTATTATTTTCTTTTGAAGAATTGTTACAGGCAATAAAACCGGCAGTAAAACCTGTGCCAAGGAGTATTAACCATAAAGTACTTTTCATAATTTAATTTTTAGAAAATGTGGAAACAATATAAATTAACAGGCAATCAGAGATATGCCTTTAGTCCGGAAGAATACCGGGTAAGAGAATGAAAGGAAATATCAAATACGAAAAACGCAATTGGTAATATAAACAGCTACCCCGGAATGCAATGGTGGAGCGTGGCTTCTGTTGCCCCCAATTTCTGCGGCGGACTTAACTACCTTATTGTCATTCCTTGATAGACAAAAAGGTAAACAGCTAAAATCATGAGAAGCATTTATTAGAATTGTTGAGGCAAGGTGACTCTGCTTAACTTTAAGGTATTGAGCTTTTGTTTTGCAGCACCCAACTTTATTATCGTCACCAATATTTTTATAATTGGCATTTTCATCCAGAGATATGGTTACTGCCTTTAAACTACCACAACAATAATATTCTTTTACAATAAATCCCAAAGAGGAAATTGCATAAAGACCAATTAAAAATATGGCTGTGGATTTTTTCACTTATAATGCAAAGGTAATAAAGGTTCTTGACATCGGACAATGTAACAAATTATTCTCTATTTTTTTTATCCATCTTCTTCTTTAACAGTTGTGCATTAATTTCTTTAAAATTACTGTACTTAAGCTCATTAAGATGGCACCCAAACAACAATATTACTTCATGCTAATTCGCCTGGAAGAAATATCATCACCGTCAGGAAGAGGGCATGAGGTTTAAAATTAAATAGGGAATTGAAGGAAAAAGACATTTCCGGGGTTAAGGAAACTTGGCTGAATCTCGGGGTTCTGTTAAAGGGAAACTCTTAAGGTGAAAACCCTCAATTATTTTTCCTGTACTTATTAATTCTTTCCGGCTCTTCTATATCAGCCTTGTCTTTTGCACGGTTAGTACTGAGGTTGGTTAGTATAAGATGATTATAATTTATGACATGAATGCTCCTGTTTTCAAGTGTAAAATAACGGGCTTCCTTAATAGCTTCTTCGAAACTTATATTATTTACTTTCGTTACGAAATCTATTTGCCTTGGGCTTTCCCTAAAAAAGAATACCGGAACGGGATTAGTAAAATCCATTCTTCTGAGTTTTTCAAGGTCCTCATTTGTGTAATGCCTAAATCACGAAGGGCATGAATTAGCCTGTCACGGTTTTCATTGCCGGTTTGCAGCCAAATGTCCATACCACCCGTGTTTCGGTCATACCCCTAGTGTATTACAGCATAACCGCCGATAAGCTTGAAATTTACTTTATTTTTTAGCAGTGCAAAGAGAATTTACTGATGCTCTTCGAGAAAAATGTTAATCATTTTTCCTGAGCTTTAAAATCTTATCCATCAGGGTTTTTAATTCATCGCATACACTTTTTTTATCATTTGCGTAACATTTATCAAATGTTGCTCCGGTGACAGGTTGGCTCATGCCTTAGCATTTGCTTCGTTCTTTTCTTCAAATGACTTATATGTTTTATGCTCAAATTTTTTCTTATTTGCGGCTTACCGTTCAGATCCCATCTTTGGTGGTTTTAATGAATAGTAATTTTCATTTTTCAGGCAGCATCTTAACCTCCAAGTGATCTTTAAATTTTTAAAAATGCGCCATAATAAATTGTACTTACAAGCCTGTTGGTTCTGTTGGCTGGAGGCTTCTTTGATTACTTATCCTCCTAAGGTATCATTTCATTTTTTTGGGGACTCCCATATAAATTTACATATATCTTCTTATTCCCAGAATATATGGCTCAAGTACAAAAGGGGCATCTTCTATTTTAAACCCATATTCTTTAATTTTGAAATAAAAGGCCAACCAAATCAAAATCCATCACTATAATAAAAATGAGACTTGTACCTATAAGGATAGACGAAGACAAGACGAAAAAGATATATGATAATCCTGATTGCCAGGAAATTTTGAAGTCTTACCCCGACTATTATTATAAGGTGGGATACAACCCTCCATGGATCGGTTACTTTGTGATGCGCAATCAAAAGGTGGTAGGAGTATGTGGTTTTACCGGGCGGCCAAAAATTGGCCGGGTAGAGATCGCTTACGGCACTTTTAAGGAATATGAAGGGCAGGGCATTGCATCATTTTCCTGCAGGTTATTGATTACTATTGCCCAATCTGCCGATCCCACACTTATTATCACAGCAAAGACCGCTCCGGAGCATAACGCCTCCACAACAATTCTGAAGCGAAACGGGTTTGAGTTTACCGGAATAGTACAAGACGAAGATATCGGAGATGCCTGGGAATGGATTTATAGAGAAGAAGGTATATAAGGCGGGAAGCACCTAGTGGGGACAACCGCCAGGGAGTGGGGGGTCTGTTCTCAAATAAAAGATTCTGGTTTTTTTAATATAGCATAGCAGTATTCAATACAAACAATTTACAATTCCTGTTTTCCGCATCAATCTGATTCATCCGTTGCAAAGAATTCAGATCGGGATATGAGTCATCAAAACTGCCCCATTTTTTTCAGATGCTATTCCGGAAAACAGCACCATAAAAAAAGGATGCTACCTAAATATTGATAATTGATTAGCTATATTTACTCAAATCATTTTGTCCATAAATATTTCATGATCATTGCTGACAGGTAACCCTTCTCTCAAATACTTGCTTTGCTTCCAATTGTTTTTTTTATTGGTATTCAGGCTAATTGCCAGAATTACATTTTTGTCCAGCTTAACGGTGCTCCGCTTAACACAACCGGATGGAACCTGCTGGGAAATGCAGGGGTAACTAATGTGACCGGCACAGGTAATTCAGAATTGTTGGTTTGCTCACTAACAGGTGCAACCGGCGCTGCATTTTTTAACCAGCCTATCTATCTTTCGATGTGCGACAAATGCCAAACAGAATTCGATTTCCGGTTTTTTGGCGGGACGGGAGCAGACGGACTGGCTTTCTGTTTCCTGGACGTGCCACCGGTCGGGTTTGTGACAGGTGGAGGCCTTGGCATAACCGACACTGCCAACGGACTAAAGATTTGCTTTGATACCTGGAATAACTGTATCTCTTTTGATACGGGCACGGTACACTTCGATATGCCAAAAATAGAAATCAGATGGGGTACAGGATACGGTGAATGTATCAATCAGCCAACAAAAGACAATTCGGATGAGAGCATTTCTTTCATCCGTTCAACAAATTATAACCATGCCAAAATAACATATGATAATGGCCATATCCAGGTTTTCGTAAATGCCAGCCTTTATATAACCGGGCACCGGCAATTTAATTTTACCGGTTACCTGGGCTTTACTGCCAGCACCGGAGGTTATACGGATAATCACTTATTTCACAGGCTGCTCTCGTCGCGAGTATGCAGGGCAGTTTCAACTATTTTGGGACAAGCGTTTCATCAGATGGTTTATATGATCAAAAAATCGCGGGAGCGGGCACCGATTCCATATTATGCAAGTACACCGGTACTAACAACTGTATCGATTCCGGTTATGAGCCTGTAGTAGTGATCGCTTCCCCTGCTGTAAATGCTGGTCCGGATTTATACGTGTTGGCAAACGAAAGCGTCATAATAGACGCAACTGCAACAGGAACTGATTTAAATTATAAATGGTCGCCCGCCACCTTTCTTAATAGCGATTCAGTCCTCAAACCGGGATGCACTCCGGCGAGTGACACCTATTATACACTTACCGTTGCCGGTGAGGGAGGTTGTGTTAATAGTTCACAGATGCTGGTAAAGATCCTGCCAAACCCTCTTATTCCAAACGCCATCAGTCCCAATGGTGATGGCCTCAATGATACCTGGGGTATTAATTATTTAAATTTATATCCTGATTGCGATGTGAAGATTTTTGATCGCTTTGGACAATTAATTTTCCATTCTATTGGATATAAACAACTATGGGTCGGAACTTTCAAAGACCAACTGATGCCGGTTGGAATCTATTGCTATATCACTGATACGAAGAAGCAAAAAAACATATTTAAGGGTTTTGTGACTTTGATCAGGTAACATCCCCGTGAAGTCTGACTGTAATGTTTCAACATTTCAAAACGATCATGGTTTCAATGAGAATATCTCTTTTGAATTAAACCAAAAATGCCATCAGTTTTTTATTAGTCCTGTGATTTCAAAAGTTTTACATAATATAAAAATCAAATTATTATTATCTGTCGTGGCTGGGTTTCACAGGAAGTCTCAAATTTTTGAAGTGTACTTTGTGAAAACCCTTCAGGTACAGTGATGCCGGGATCTTACAATAAGTGTATTCGACCTAAATCTTTTAAGGTGAATACCCCCAACGGCCAGTAACGCTTTCATTTCTTATATTTATCACTGATAAATAAGTTTATGAAACAAAAATATGTGTTTTTCTTCCTGTTATTAATTGTATCCGGCGTTGGCTTTTGCCAGGTACCATTACATCAATTTAGAATAACTTCTTCCAATACATCTTTCCCCGATACGGGGAGAATGAAAGGCCATTTGTATAATGATAGTTTATATAAAACCGCTGATCATTATTCGGATAGTACAGTAATTATCATTATTCCCGAAAATTTTAATGCGAAGAAAAAAGCAGATATGATCTTTTGGTTTCATGGATGGAACAATAATATTGACAGTGCATTAATAAAGTACGGCTTATCAAGGCAATTTGCTGAATCCGGCGTTAACGCAGTATTGGTGCTGGCTGAAGCTGTTAAGGATGCTCCTGATAGTTATGGCGGTAAACTGGAGCAGGTACATACATTCAATAAACTGGTAAAGGATGTGCTGCAAAAACTGGTAAGTGTTCACGCTGTATCTACCCGTTGCCGTGCTGGAAATGTTGTACTCGCCGGACACAGCGGGGCCTATAGGGTAATGGCAAACATTCTGCAAAATGGTGACGTACCTGTAAACGAAGTTATTTTGTTCGATGCGTTATATGCAGATACTGATAAATTTTTAAACTGGCTTAGAGAAGGTAAAGGCCACCGCTTTATAAATCTCTACACAAATAATGGTGGTACTTATGAAGAAACAAAAGACATGATGCAACAGGTAAAGAACCTGAAACTTCCTGAAGATTCGCTGGAAGAAACTGAGGTAACTCCGGGTATGTTGCAGAAGAATAAAATTATTTTCATCCATACACTTCATGAACATAATAACATTATTCAGCATCCTGATAATTTCGGGTTATTCCTGGATAATACGCCGTTTCTAAAGAAGTTAAAGGGTGAACCAGTGGCATATTTGCTTACGCTCCTCTAAGATTCATTTATGCATATCCGTTATGAATGGACTTTCCCGGCAACTGCTTTTACTTAGAGGATCTGGTAAAGGTTAAAATAAATCAGGCTCTAAGTGGCCATAATGATATTGGTAATTGCTTGGCAGCAAAACCATCAGCACCCAATGACATCGGCAGTTTCTTTTAAAGCTTGCAGTTGTTTTAATTTCGAAATGGAAGACCTGCAATGGAAAATTATAGTTTAATGAAACTAATACTTTCGTCCTGTAAAAATGCCGTCTTTATATGACACTACTTGTCCCGCTCACGGGAAGTATGGCCAACGAAACATATCTACGCTACTTCGCTCCATGGTTACTTCTTTGTGCCTGAAAGAAGACGAAAGATACTTCCCGATTTGTGGTGTATTTGCGATATTAAGATTCGGCAGATTTTAAATACCTTACAGGATGCAAAAAATTATTGAGGTGAGATTTGGGAGCGATAGTTTATTAAAAGATGGGGAACAGTTATCCTATATAAGATATTTCGACATAGTGTTATCTACAATAAAGGGCGATATTATATCGAACAAAGGGCATGTTAATGTAATTTCTAAAAAGGGAACTCCGGGAATTATCGCATTTGTAAATGATAATAATGATTTAAAATAAAAGTGTTAACCTGAAACTTTTCAACTCGCCGCCATTTCAATATTGATTCGAATTCATTTTTACTAAACTCGTACTATTTAATACTAACCTTGAGTCAGGGGTTTTCACAACAGTATTTTTAAACTTTGATAATCTTTCCTTGAAACCCCGACGACGGAATGACAGTTTCTAGCTCTCTTTAGTCTTCAACTTCAAAATTAAAAATATCCCGGATGACAAAAATATGCGCCTTTGGTGGTGTTCTTGGCGATGGCTTTTTAGCCGGTCATCACCAACAATAGTTTTAACTCATACAACCTGGCTGGGATGCAGTATGAAACTCTCCGGGATATTGGAAGACAAATTTCCTGAGTTATTCCAAAGGTATTCCTGTGGAACAAACATCAGGACAGCAATACTTTTATAATTGAAACATTCTACGGCTAGCGGGGGGTGCCTGCCCCCAACATTTACAAGACGAATAAGGTTTTATTTTATGCCTGTTGAAGCATATACAAGTCTGAAAGCATTTGATACGGCCTGGTGCATAATCGTAGCATGGTTTTCCCGGGGCAAATAATCAAAAAATACTTTTATATTCCTGTTACCGGCAGATTCTAATTTATCGGCTAACAGATTTGCATCCACTTCCATCACATGTGGAATCTTAGTTGGCGTAAGTCCTTCTTTGCCAACACCAATATAAATATCTGTTGGTGAGTTAAAATTCTTATTCAAGATTTCCGGATTTTGATTTAATAGCGAGCCATTGTCCCACCATAAACTGGGGCTTACAATTATGTATTTATTGAACAATGTTGATTTCTTAAACAAAATTTCAGTAGCTAAAAGTCCGCCCAATGACTCTCCGATAATAGTTTTAGAATAGCTGGTTTTATACTTTTTTTCGATATAGGGCTGTAATTCTTTTTCTATAAATGCAATAAATTTATTTGAATGGCCTGATGATGGATAAGCCTTTTTATCCGGTTCAATGGTTGTTGCGTACGTAAAATCTCTTCTTCTGTCTACATTGGCAATGCCTACTACAATTGATTTGGGAACTTCGTTTATCCATCCAAAGCTATAGAACTGCACGAGTCCGACAATATGAATAAAATCTTCGTCTGCCGAACCGTCCAGCAAATAAATAACAGGATAGGTGGTTGAATTATTTTGGTTGTATCCTTCGGGAAGATAGATATTTAAAATTCTTTTTTCGGCCAGTTCTTTTGATTGAATTTCATCAATTTCACCAATTACAAATGGCTTACTATTGTCTGCCTTCTTTGGCAAATTAGCCTGGCCAAAAATCAAGGTGGTGAAAAAACTCAATATGAAAATTATAATTATTCTTTTCATTTATTTTCTTTGTAACCGTTCGCCGCGTACGTCGACTGATTTTATCCACAATCCTTCAGATGCATCAAAGAGAAAGTTTCGCCACCTAATGTTTTTTGCTCAGGATTTTCAAACAATAAATCTATAACAATTATTCAAATTTGAATACCCTGGTTTGTTACCGCTTTTTTTTCAATCGCTGGCAATGATATTTGTATCAGATTATATTCCCTGAATTATTCCAAAGAAATTCGGGTGGAACAAACATTAAGACAGCGGAGGGGTATTGCAATCTTAACATTTGGCAGATTTTAAGTACTTTACAGAATGCAAAAAATTATTGAGGTGAGATTTGGTAGCGATGGTTTATTAAAAGAAGGGGAACAGTTATCCTATATAAGATATTTCAACAGAGTTTTATCTACATTAAAGGACGATATTATATCGAACAAGGGGCATGTTAATGTAATTTCTAAAAAGGGAACTCCGGGAATTATCACATTTGTAAGTGATAATAATGATTTAAATAAAAGGGTTAACCTGAAACTTTTCAGCTTGCCGCCATTTCAATATTGATTCGAATTCATTCTTACTAAACTTGTACTATTTAATACTCCCGATAAAAACATTTTTGCTCACGGTCGAAGTCCTTCGACCCGGCGTAAAAAAGCATTTCCTTCAGGTAAAAAATTTGGCATACTGTTTCATGGGATCCGAATCACAATAATGATTTATTTTGAATGAAATCAGCAAGCCTTCCTACCTCAGCAAATGTTCTTTTATTATGATGAACCCAACCAAAATAAGCAGGAGAATGATAATGATGGTGAGATAAAGCCACGGCAGGTCATTAATAGTTCTTTTCATTCTTTTTTCTTTCGGTTTGGCGAGTTGTTTTTTCAGGTTGGCATTAAGTTGCGCCACAAAAGCAGCTACATTTTTTTTATCCTTAAATTTACCCAGCCCCTCAATAGCATCATTCAGCATATCTGAATCAACTAAATGCTTCTCAAATTCATGCTTCTCGTTATCCGGTAATTTATCACTAAGATAATCCATTAACTTTTGATTGTCAATATCTTTATTACTGTTTGATAATATGTTCAGTAAATCATCATCCATCTGCTTGAGTTTAGGGTTCTGAGTTTAGTGGTCAAAGTTGCCTTTCTTGAATTATAA